>WNGI01001641.1_pt1 | contig 18894 bp, 42 predicted proteins | sample 5400621 | NCBI WGS metagenome assembly WNGI01 (sample SAMN13153374, study PRJNA577476) | soil metagenome | isolation source: 20 cm soil or saprolite under Garry oak tree replicate 1 | place: USA:California | collected 2016-06-15
AGGAACGCATCAATATTCTCTACCGCGACGCCCTTGAACGGGGCGCCCGGTAGATGGGTGTGAAGGTTGATGTAGCCCGAGCCAGGCTCGGGCCACGCAACCACACGGGAAAGGAATGCCCGCGTGTCCATAGGACGCCTCAGAGGTTGCCGAGTATCCCGAGAACTTCTTTCTTGAGATCGTCACTGGCTTCGCCGTCGCCATCGTTAGTGTCAACTTCTTCGTTGACAGTCTCGGGTTTGGTGTCAACCTTTGCCTTACCATTGGTCGTGGCCTTGGTTTTGGGCGGGCCCTTCTTTTTCTCGGGTGGCAGGATTTCCGCTTCGATCTCTTTGACCTCGCCGTCCTCGACCTTGGAGGCGGCCATCGCCTGCGCCAGGCTCACCGCCTTAGGCTTTGGCTTCGGTGCCTCTTCCGCGACCTCTTCCTCGTGATCGGCGCCGCCGACCGTGCGCGGACCGCTAGACCGCTCACCCGTGATAAAGTAGGCGTCGGATTGCTCCCGCATCGTGTCGATGACCTCCGCGGACTCGTCGTCCAGCTGGATTTCATTGTTGATGTTGAAGATCAGCTTGGGAAATTCGGCCTTGCGGTCGAAGCTGATAGTCGTAATGAAACCGTAGTACGGGAAACCAAGACGACCTGCGGTTTCGCCAAAAGTTTTGAGAGCTTGGAGGGATGAACCGGGCACGCGGAGCAAGCACGGCCGCAGGAGAGGTTTTCCCAGCAACTCGGTCGTCCAAGTAACCCAAGGCAGCACGGCAAGCCGCTTGCCATTGGAACAATCCCGCACCTTCATTCCCTTGTCATTTGTGTACGTGCGATTGCGCACACAAGTGTCACAAATCGGGTTCTCGGGCTCGGGAACATCCGCATCCGGCCGCTTGCCGTCCATCGACCAGCAAATCGGCCGTTGGCCTTTTGAACTGGCGCCCTTGTAGCTCTCGTAATATGAGCGACTATTGAACGGTGGGGCACGCAGGATAACGACATCGATAGCCGGCAGATCGATATCGTGCTCCTCGTCCTTCCCGGTCGACAAAGACCATTGCTTGCCACGCAAGCGGATGATGGGGAAACCACTGGAAATGCCTTCGCCGAGGGACGAAGCATTGTCAGTCCGGCCCTTGAAGCGGGCGGGTAGCTGAAGACCACCCGTTTGGGTGGCGACGTCTTTTGCCATGATTGGCTCCTGGGGGTTATTCGTCGTCGTCCGAGGGTATCTGCGCGCCCGCCTTGATCACGTGGACAACAGTGCGTGAGTCAAGCTTTGCGCCGGGCGGAAGCTCTTTGTTCTCTTTCTCGTAGGCACGAACGGCCTTCACATTGGACTTGCGGTCTAGCAAATTCCACAGGCCGCTGTCCACCACGAACGCCATGAACTTGTCGGGGTCCGTGAGGGCGCTACTCCATTTGGTAGAGATATACGCCGTGCCATACTGGGTCTTGGCGTTGCTGATTTTGTTCTTCTTCAACACTTCGTGAATGGACCCCTCGAGCCGATCCATCACTTCCTTGATGGGCTTAAGCTCGAGCTTCTGGCGGTTCTCGATCTCGGACTTCTTGTCCTTGAGAGCCCGGTACGCCTGGATCATTTCGTCAATGGTCATGACATCAGTTCCTCAGTTTGCTGTTCGAACATTGCGAGCAAGCTATTCTGGTTTAGCTCGTTCTTTTTCAGAAGCCGGTACAGCTTTCGCTCCACCGCCGTTCCCTGCAGGTGCAGGAATATTTGCTTCTGGGTCTGCCCCGCCCGCCTGATCCTGTGGATCGCCTGGTCGTACGTGTCGTACGACGTGATAGGTAGGTACCACAAGACCGTGTCGGCTGCTGTAAGCGTAAGACCGTGCGAGATACATCCTGGATCACTCAACAAAATGCGGTAGCGCGAGGTATCTTGAAACGCGCCGAGCAGTTTGTCCCTTTCCTTGTTCACGACGCCGCCATGGATTAGAGCAACGTCTTCTTTTTCGCTAATCAAAAGCTCGTGTAGCCCACGAATAAGGTGGCGGTATGGCGCAAAGATGATGATTTTGTTGTCGCATTCTTCGATCATTTCCAGCATCGCATCCTTGCGAGGCGTGCTGTCGAGAGTGACGAACTCCGGGTTGTTTGTGTAAACGTAGCCGCTGGCAACCTGCAGGAGTTTGCCCATTGCCACGCCGGCGTTGACGGCGGTGATCTTTTTCTCTTTGACCATTACGGCAAGCGACGTAGCAAGCTTTTTATAAGCCGTCTTTTGCTCTTCCGTGAGTTCCACATCCACAAAGCGTTCCACAAACGGCGGAAGCTCTGTGATATCGTCGAGTGTGAAACGGACAGAGGGCTGCATCCATCCAAAAGCTCGGGGGATAGCGTCAGGCCGCGGTTCCCATTTGAATTGGGAGACTTGGGACATGAGGGCGCTTTGGGCGTGGCGAAAATACTGAGGTACTGTGTCGGGAGTAATGATGCGACACTGAGACCACACATCTGTAGGAGCGCGAGGCATGGGAGAACCGGTAAGCCCCCACACAATCGCGAAAGGGCGAGCAAATCGGCGTAGGTGCTTCGACCGCTCGGAATTGTTCCGGTAGGCGGCAAGCTCGTCGATGCACAGGACGTTGATGTCCGTTCGGGCGCGGAGTTCTTCATCGAGTATCCTCAGTCCGTCGTGGTTGATCACGTAAATGTCGGCATCTTCAGCCAACGCCTTGAGGCGTTGCGCTTTAGACCCGTGTAGCACGACAGCCTTTCGTCCAGGTAAAGTGCGCATGACCTCCCGACACCACACGCGATGCATGCTGGTGAGCTTGCAGACAACCAGCATTTTGTTGGCAGCGTGCTCACGGTTGAGGTAGTCCCAAGCCCACAGCACAACTCGCGTCTTGCCGGTGCCCATCTTGGACAAATTGTAGAAAGCCGGCTCGCTGCACATTTCACCGGCGGAGAATTTCTGTATCTCGAACGGCGGCTCGTCCGGCGGCGAGGGGAAGTCGTAGTACTGCAGGATGGGGGGTTTCACCTTGAGCCCCAGGCGGCGCAGGATCGTCGTCTCCGCTGGCTTGTGCGGGATGATGGCGTACTGCTTGCCATTGTGGTCGACACGCTTGGCGTCCGGGAATAACGCCCGCATGCGCTTATCACTGACGAGAACAGACTTAGCGTCAGCGATAACGATGCATGAGCTTGCCATGAGCCTCTTCCAAATACATGCGGACATGTTCCGCGCCGTCGAGAGAACTGATTACGCAAACGTAGCCGCCGGCGGCAGCGATCCGGCGGATCGTTTCATCCTGCCGTGCCGTTGGCACATTCCCTGGCGCCTTACATTCAATCGCGAAATAGACGCCGCGGTAGCATCCGTGGCAATCGAGGCACGGTGCGCCCATGCCGTTTTGCACCGGCCAATGGTGATAGCACTCGCCTAGACCGTTGAGCTTTCGCTTCACAGCTGCTTTAATTTTTCCTTCGGGCGTCATTTTTCCCTCTCTGTAACTTCTGAACATATCGATCGGCTGTGGCTTGTGCACTGGCCACGCTTGGCAGTTTGGACAGCGGCCGAGCCTCATGACCTCCGGTGCCGCTTTGTTGTAACACTCGATACAACGCCAGAGAACCTTCATTTTACGATCACCTTCTGGCAATCCACACAATCGGTGAGCTTACCCTTGTCGTAGTAGGCGCCGCGGCGTACTGCCCACTTGTTCCAGTGGATCGCGCTCTCGCGTCCATCCTCGCAGAGCCAGAAATAGTACAGGCCATCTGCATCGCGCATGAGAGCGTAGCCTTCGGGCATCTTATGGATACCAAGCGCTTTATCTTCATGTGTGCAGCCGCCACGTACGTATTCCAGCACAAGCGCTTCCAAAATCATTGCAGTTTCTTCCATCGCTTGAACTCGAGGAACTCGTCCCAAAGCTCTTCGTACTCTTCCCATGTCAAGTGGGGCTTTACACGCCTGCACATATCCCACCACTCAACCTTGTCGAAATTAGGACCGCACTCTTCCATCGTTCGCACGACCTTTGAGTGTTCCATATTATCGGCTGCCTTTACCATGGTAGGGGCACGACGTCACACCACAGTAAGACTTGCATATGCCGCTCGGTGTGGGCGGGAACTCCTCGGCTTCATAGGCTGCTCGCATCTTGTTGATCCGCGGCATGAGGGCAGCCCAACCCGGCGCCATGTCCTTGCGCATGTACCAGACCGTCGTGAGAGCATCGTCCGGGTCTTCGTTGAGCCACACGAAGGCAGACTGCACACCCATGACCTTAGGGTAGTGAGCGAACACAGCTTGCGCAGACAGGAATAGTTGGTCCGGTTCGACCTTCACCTTGCCGGTCTTCCAGTCCCACACCACGGCCACACGCTCGTGATGCTTGATGACGTCGATCTTGCAACGCCAGAACACCTTCGGGCTCTTGTACATGCAAGCTTGGAAATTTTCATCGAACGCGAGGTTCTTCTCGACCAGGAGTTCACCGCGGCCGGCGCGAACAGCGTCAACGTAGCGCTGGTACTCCTGCATCTCGGTTGGCAGGGGATCACGGCCGATCAGAGCCGCGGCGAGCGCCTCGTGGACGCGGATGCCCTCCTGCAGTGCGTCGTTGGGGCCTGTATCGCGTATGCGCTCGTCCCACGGGGCCAAATCGTAATTGAAGTGGCGTTTCGGGCAAACCTCGAAGTTTTTCAGGCGTGAGTATGAGCCGGCGAATTTCATCCGAATACCAGGTCCATTAGAGAAAGAATGCCGGCGGTTGCGAAGAACGCCAAGACGAAAAGCATGACTACTGCACCGACGACTGCGAAACTATAAACAGCACACTCTATCACCACAGCCTCCATTTTTCACGGCCGATGTAGAAGCCCATCTGCAGCAGCCAGGCAGCATTGGCCAACACCATAAAAAGCCCCGCGAGGAATGACCACCATGCGTCCATCGACGGGTAGAAGTACAGGTTCCAAAATCCCCACGAAGCAAAGAACGCTATTGGGACGAGGCTTACACCCCGCACCAGCTTGTCGACCCACAGGCGCCGGATGCTCACGCATATGAAGAGTGCTCCCACAAATTCAAAGCAGGCGTTGATTTGATCAGGTGTCATAGTTAAAATCCCAAAAGCGCCAACGCTAAAACAACAAATGCCGCCGCGATAAATATCGCTGGAAGCAGCAAGAGGGCCCCAAAATCATCTGAACTCATGGGTCTACTTCTGTCCTTGGACGAGTCCGCTTGAAGTGGAGTTGGGCGCACCTAGGGCACAACCATGAGCCGCAAGCATCACATCGGGTGAAGAGGGCGATGGCCCACTCGGTGTTGCATTGTTGACACCTACCTCGGTGTACGGCGGTTTCGGGTTCGGGTACTGTTTCCATAAGCCCTCCACGGCCTGGTCCAATTCCTGGTACCAGCCATCCGGGCACCGCGGCGGGCGATCGTCAACCCAATTGCCCCGCTTGATGCTGTCCGACAGGACTACCAGGCTGGCGATCGCCTTGTCAACGTGGTGCACCTTGGCGAACTTGATGTCGGGGTCAAAGTCTTCGCCCTCCCAAAACTTGAGCATGTGGCGGGCATTGGCGTCAAAATAGATGCTCGCACGGACACCCACGGCACGGTAGTTGTGTCGAGCGTACTTGAACGCCCCCTCGAGCAGCGCGATCGCCACCCACGCCAGGACGTTCCAGGGTAGCACAGACATGGCAAAGCGTTTGATGCCGAGCATGTCCTTGGGATTCGAAGGTTTCGTATGTTCATTGGGTGGGTTCGCCGCCCTGGTGGGGCACCAGTCCGGGTGTCCTCCTGCGGCGGCGATCTCGCGCCCGTTGCGACCACAACCCCAACACATGTCCGTTTTCACGGGCTCACTAAGCTTCCAGCGGGAGTATTCCTCTTGGCTCATAGCCATCGGCCTGCCTCATACAGAAACTCAAGCTCCGCTTTTGGCGGGTTCCAGCCTTCCAGCTTGACCCGCAGGGGCGCGCCGAGGTTTTCCAAATGGTTCAACAGGTCGGGCGTCGTGCCAAACATGTGCCACTCGGTTAACAGGATTGCATTATCGAGTTCCTTGATCTTCGCCGGCCATGGATATTGCAGCTTGAACCGTTTCGCGATGCATTCTTCAAGATTGGACTCGATAAATCGATATTCGGGGAGCATCACTTTGATCGGACGCGGCATGTCGACGAGGTACGTCTCGCTGGCATCGTGGAGGAGCGCCACCCGTTTCAAAGTTACCGGCGCCGCACGGCAGATGTGCACGCAGTGTTCCGCTACACTGTAGAAACGACTCAGATGCCCGCCGAAGCGACAGAGGTTTGAGAGCGCATGAGCTATGTCCGTCAGGTGAACTTCTTCCGGCCGTGGGTCACATGGCCAGAACTTAGTGCCACTATACGTGGCCATCCAGTTACCAACGCGCTTTTTCTCCGTCGATACACTGAAGGGAATACTCATCGGTTGTCTCCCGAGCCCTTGATCACACCCCGGCGCTGCCGATCGCGGAGCTTCAACACGTTGCTGTAGGCGACATGTTGTAAATCGAAGCCTAGCTCAAAGGCTATGACGCTCAGATACCAGAGCACGTCCCCTAGCTCTAGCTTGAGGGCGTGAAGGTCTTCCACGGAAATATCCATGAGCCCGTTCTTGTCGCGGACCAACTTGGCACCCTTCTCCGCCACTTCGCCCGCTTCCCCGGTGAGCTTGCACAGAAGATAAAGACGCCCCTGCTCCGTGCATGGGAGCTTGCCGGTCCACGTTTTGATCGCGGCGTTCTGGTAGTCGTTGAGTGTGAGAATTTCATGGAAGGCTTCCGTCCTGTCCTTTACGTCATGGATCGCGTCTCTCTGCAGGTGGCCGCAGACGGCGCAGTCGCCCATGTGCATGATGCTTGGCTCGTAATGATGAGGTCCGTGGAGCTTCATTTGCAATCTCCGTAGGTCTTGCCGCTCCCGACGTCCGCAGACAGGGGCAAGTCCGAGGCCCATTTTGGGCGCCGGACCATTTCTGCATGTATGACATGCTTCGCTTCTTCTAGCTCAGTGTCAGGGACAACGAATACTAATTCATCGTGAACTTGCCACACGGCGCGGTATCCCAGCTTGTCGAGGCGCAGCCACGTGTCACGTATTAGCTGGCCGGCGAGCGCTTGCGTGATGTTCTCGAGGAACGCACCACCCCATAGCTTCTTCCAGTAGCCGTAGGGGTGCGTGTAGCGAACTCCGTCGTCGTTTGCCAGCAGCACGGGGTTGTCATATTGCAGCACAAGCCCATCCGGTAGCGCCACATAGCCGTGGCCGACCTCGACCGGACCAACCTGTTTAGCTGCGCTCTTGCCGAGGAAGGCCGACTGAAGGACGCCGTTGAGGTAGTACCAGAACTGCGGGATTTCCCGATTGTCCTTGCGATACGTTTTGACCGTGCGTTCCGCGATCTCTTGCGTGAATTTATTCCCAAGTTCCACCTTCTGGCCGCGTGCAGCGGCGATCGTTTTGATGTAAAAGTTGTCCTTGCCGAGCCCATAGCCTAGCCCAAGGATGCCTGACTTGCCCACAAATCCTTCCGCCACTTGTATCTTGCGATCAACTCTGTAACCAAAGATGCTTTCAGCAAGGCGAGCGTACGGGTCGAGCTTGTTCGCAAATTGTACCAGGAGCGTTGTGGCACCAGCCTGCCATGCAGCCAAACGGGCCTCAATCTGACCAAGGTCTGAGACCACGACTGAGCACCCGGGAGGAGCCACCACACAGCGTCGTAGCTGAGAGTCGCCGGTAGTGGTTCGCGGCAAGTTCTGGACATTGATACCCCAATCCCCGGAGAGTCGATGCGTGTGTGCACCAGAATACCGTAGGGGGATTGGGAATGCAGAGGGCTGGGACCACGGAAGAGCGCTGATCGCCAACATTTTCTCGGCGCGCTTCTCTTCGAGTGTGCTCTTGACGCCCAGGCGGGCGTTCGCGAGGGCCTGAATTTCAGGGTCCTCGTGCTCCTGTAGCTCAGCCATGAATGGGTCTGTCTTGGAGAACGCGGGAATTTCGTTACCCGTGCCACTGGTTTTGGTTTCAACATATACGCCTCTTTTTTCGAGTTCCTGTTGAAACTTTGCCGCGCTCATAAGCTCGCTCTTATCGAGGCCGCAGCTTTCTATCAGCTTTGCCTTATCAGCCTTGATCCTGGTCAGGTACGTGGTCAACCGCTCGCGGTCGATCATCAGCCGGGGCTGCGTGGCGCAGCGAATGACCAGGTCGAGCATGCGGTACTGGCCGGCGGGGAACGCCGGTGCCAAGCGCTTGAATATCTCCCGGCACAGCGTGAGATCATTCAAGCAGTACTCACAGAACTCATCGTACATGCCACGTTCGATTATTTCAGCCAATCTAAGTCCTTTAACCCGAGGAAGCGTGGCTGTGCCTTTCTTGCCAACCGCCAGGGCAGCGGAAACACTTTCGAGAGACAGGCTGCGAAGGCGATGACCAAGAAGAGCACGAGACATAGAAAGAGTGCAAAATGAGCGTGCAGGTATAAACCCGTAACGCCAAGCAAACACACTCCCGTCGAATAACATGTTATGACTGACCAGTGCAGTATCATCTGGATTGATCCCTTGTAAAAAGCGCCGTAGCTCGGCGTCGATCATAATCGTAGGCGGTTCGTTGTCGATCGCCACGGCGCAAATTTGCATCTCCCAACGGTCATCAAGTACATATTGAGGCGGCGTCATTGCCCGCAGTGAGTACTTCGGATCGTAATAACTTTCGACGTCCACCCACAGAATATTCACGCCCATCGCTCCCCACGAATCACCGCTGAGATGTGGTACTGAGTAACGCCAAATTCTTTCGCCAATTCTTTTTGGAGAATGCCCCCTGCGGCATACCTAATGCGAATTTGTCCAACAGCTTGTTGGGTTAGCTTTGTATGCCGCGTATTGCGCTGCTGTTGCGCCGCTGTAGCCCAATAGCAGTTGCTTTTGTTGTAGCCGAGACTATTATCGCGGCGTTCAAGAGAATGATCAGAGCTTGGTCGACGCCCCATGTCTTTTAGAAATTCTACGTAAGAGGCCCATCGCCTATCATATACAATCCCCCGCCCCCCGTAGCGCAACCACGCATGGCATGTTGGCGTGTCGCAGCGATATTTCATCATCTGCCACGCACGGTATTCTGGGGTTGGGGGTTTAGCCTCCCCATGAGTTTTGGGGGCAGTGTAACTCATGTTGGAAGGTGGCACAAGAGAACGCAAACAGCGGCGGGGCTCCCCGTATCTGTTGGCCGACGTTGTCCATTTGGAGCGATTACGTGGTCCTTTTTGAGGTCGGAGAAACGTGCAGAGCACGTCTGATGCAGCAGGCCCAATTCAACCTCCGCTTCGTAGCAAGTGGCGCCGTGAGCAGCCCGCTCCATTAGAAATTTCACGATCCATGCACGGTCGCGGTCCTTATTGCGACTAGTCCGCCTGTTGGCTTCCAAGCTCTCGGGATTGCCGCCATGGTAGTTGTGAGTGATGTCGTCGGTCATAGGTCGCTCCGTTTCCAAGGGGCACGTTCAAAACCAAGTAGCCACCAAAGCCACGCCATCCTACGCCGTAGGCGGCGGGCATAGTCAGCCATGTATTCTTCTTCAGTCATCTTAACCCTGCCCCACAGATTTCTTCCGGCGCTTGCGCCAATGTTTGAACTTTGGCCGCGAACGCGCACTATGCCCGATGCTCGTGCGATGGGGCTTCGCCAGCGCCTTGATGTGCGCTTTAATTTTACTGGCGGCCATAGCGGCGCTCCACGATCACCAGGCGAACGTCACCATCACCATCATGCAGTGAGGCCGCGGCGCGCGTGCCATACAGCCACTTGCGGGGGCGCACCAGGCGGAAGCCCGCGTTGTGCAAGAACGTCTCCGCCTGCAGTGCGGTGCCAAATGTCATCTCAGTTAGCATTGGGGTGCTTCTCTTTGTGTGTTTCTAGCAACAACTGCGATAGAGCAATCTGCTTGTCGAGAACGACCCCGATGTCACCGCTCGTAGAGACTGGCGGCCAACTGACAACTCGGCGCAACGCACCCATGATCACCATCTGGTTAGCGATCACCACGGCGAAGAGTTCAGCGGTCGACATACTGTCCATGACGCTCTGCCTTTTTGCGGGCTCGGTACTTGCGATGGTACTCACGCTGGTACTCTTTAATCTTGTCCGAATTGCGGCCGCGGTAGCGCTTCTGCGACTCGCGCCGACGCTTCACAAAATCCCAATTGAGGGCATTATCCTCCCGGATAGTCCTCGCCATCAGGCGCTCGCATGACCGACACTGGAAGCGGCGGTACGTCTTCTGGTCCGTCACTATCTGCCGAAACTCGCCGATCTCCTGCAGACGGCCGCAGACCCGACAAACTCTGTGCGTATTCACAAAGCCCGGCAAGCCATCCAATCCAGATAGCGACATAGATCACCTTGACACCAGCAGTACAAGGATGGCCACAGCTTCGGCAGCAATGAGGCCGCCAACAACAAGCATTACCAGTGCAATTTTTTCATACTCCGTCATCTTTGGCTCCTCTGCGTAGGCATCCACCCGGCACTCGGGAAACGGCTTGCTCTCCATCGGGAACATCACCATGCGCCGCTGCTTAATCATTTTCATCGGGTGTGCTCAGGTCTGTGGTTTCGGGGTCATTCTTGTCCCAGCCACAAGAGGGGCAGCTGTCCGCGTACAGCGTATCGTCCTTGTGCCAACAGTGGTAGCGCGTGTTGCACACGGTGCAGATGTACGTGTGTTCGAAGCATCTAGCCACGGCGTGAAGCCTCCGAGTCATAGGGCGGAAAAGCGGCGCCCGGATCGAAGAGCACAAAAACCTCGCCGCGCCAGCTTTTATCGAAGGTCCGTAGGAAAGCGGTCGCCGCTTTTCGAGTAGAGAACGGCCCATATACCTGCATCATCAAGGTGTCAGGCTCAGACTTCCAGCGGGCTGCTACGACCCAATTTACAGGGGGTTTAACCATGACGTGATGCCTCCACAAATGCATCCACCATCCGCTCGAACGCCAGGCGCGCTGCCGCTTCGAACTTGGGCGACGGATTTCTATTCAAGAGAGCGATTGCCTCCACATAGACGCGGACGGCAAACGCAATGTGTTCAGCTTGCAGGCGGTTCATGATTTACTCGCTGAGCGATCTTCCTAAGCACAGCAGCAATGTCACTCCACTTTGCTACTGGATCGCTGCCAGGCAACGGATCAAGCTCTGCCGCGACCTCACGGAGTATTTGGGCGAGGGTCATGCGTCCCTCGGGGGTTTCGTCACGGCCTTGACTGCATGCATGGCGGCGGTCTCGATGTCGGTCATGGCGAGCGCCTTGAGCCGAGCAACCTCGCCGCCAGTCTCGTCCGCTCTGATGTCGATGGTGTTCACCAGGTCAATCAAGTCGGCGGCCGCGCGCTTGATCTCGTTGACCCTCTGGTTGCCGCCGGGGTTGAAATTGATGCCAACACGGTATTCGCCAAGGGTCAGGGTCATTGTACTTCTCTCGGTTTTCATCATACGCTCCACTTGTTAAGGGCCGGGAAGGGCGCGGACTTCTACCGCCCGCTACGCCGGGTCACGATCGATCCGCGCGCGGCTGCAACGTCATGTTGCCCTTCCCATAAGAGGGCAGTTTAGTGTGAGCCAAGCAGAGCAATCAGCCGGCCGAGCCTCTGAACCCAACCCGTTAGCACAAGGCTCACGCTAAACTACCTCTTCCGTTTTGAGGGCCTTAGTGGGGCGGCCCAGGCAACGACGCGATCTAAGCCGCCCTCTAATGCTCTCTAGATAGGTCTTGCGTTTTGCTCTAGCGCCATTAGGACGCGCGCATGGTTCCCTCCGAGTTAGAGACTGACTGGCCTTCTACACTTCCATCCTTGCATTTGTTTACGGCAAAATCAAGGCCGTTCTGTTCACGATCTTTTGAAGGGCATGTGAGGCATCGGCATGTCTTCGGGGACGAGCACCACGGGCGCACGCCGCAATACATCTGCCAAGGCTTCGTCGGTGTGGAAGAGGGCCTCATCGATCATCCTCACTCGTTCTTCATGCGATATGTTCTTGACTTTGAGAGCGCGCAAGACGATCCGCAGCAAGCGTGTAGCTCGCTCCAACCTATCCTCGCGCAAGCGGACACGCTGTAGCTCGTCCTCTAGCCGGCCGGCTCGAGCCTGCAGGCGTTCCTTGACGGCGACTACCTCGTCGTAGCCCTTCGGGTTTGCGTCGTACTCGCTCATGTTGCTGTGCCCGGTGTACTCGGTGTGCCTGGCGGCTTGTGGGTCGGCTCTGGTGCCGCGGCTACGGGGGGCTCTGATCTCACGCTCACAGGATTGAGCGCATGGACTGCATCGTGAAGCGCCTGGCGATGCAGGAGCTTGTTGCGCACGTTGTCGGCCCGCACATGGGGATGGACGATGCCAGTCTTGAGGCCCTGCTCTTGAATAAGCGTCTTGACGTAATTTTCGAGGGCGTCAACTAGCTGCCGTGCTTCGATCGGGCTTATCATTGTGGTGTTCCTTCGCGTTCGATTAACTGGCCCACAGCCTCGGATACGAGGCGCGCCATCTCGTTAAGAAAATCCTGCTGCTTTGGATCAGCAGCATAAGTAGCCTCCTCTTCGAGGAGTTCAATCGCTTGCCACAGTAGCACCGTAGCCGTGCGTGTCGCTTTCATCGCTCTTCCTCCTAAGGTGACCCCACTGGCCCCAATGCATCGCTCGCGCGGCCACCTTGCTACCGTTGCATAGTTCCATGCAAAGGTCGAACGGCAATTGGTAGAAGCTCATGAACTCTTCGTGATCCATGAAGCTCTCAGGCGGAAGCTCGCAAGCGACGGATGCCCAACGCCCTGGATCGTTATACCCTGCATCCTGTCGCTTGGTCATCGCCTAGCCCTCTCTGTTAGTTTTTTCATGTATGGCCGCCAGCGCCGTCAGGTGATCGACACAGTTTTGTACCACTGGAAGCGCGGCGCTTATGCATGGCGATTTCAAGCATAGCTGTCTGATCTTCTCCGCTAGATCGCGCAACTCTGCGCTGATACTAGCAGTCACCGGCGGCCGCTGGCAGTTTGGCCCGCCAACACAGTCGGCGGGCCAACAGTAGTCGCAGCGCATTATGCTACGTCGCCCGTGCTCACGTGCTGCAGGGGCTTCGGCTGCTCGCGGCGCGTGCCGGTCTTGCCCTCGCCGGGCGGCCGATTGTAGATCGTGTAATTAGGCCCAACATTATCGAGCGTCTTAGCGCCACGCTCGAAGTCTTGGAACGGCCCGTAGAAGATGGTCCGCCGCTTGTGGGGCTGCTCCTCCCAGGCGATCGCCTTGATGATAAGCTTGGCACCGCCCGTGCCCATCATCAACTCATAGCGATACTGGATGTCGGTGCAGTTACGTAGCGCCACGCCATCCGGGTCGCCCTGAGGCATCAAGCGCAGATTTCCGCCATGGCCATAGTCGCCGGTGTGCATGTTCACAGCGGTGCTCAAAGTCCCGCGCCGGCGACGGTGGCTCTTGTGCGTGTCGAGATAGTCGGCAAAGTAGACCGCCTTGCCTGCGGCTATAAGTGCCGCTGCAAACTCGTCCGCCTCGAAACGCGGCAGGGGCCACGCGAAATAGTCAATCGCATGCCGAATGACGGCCGCGGCGCCGCTTGGGTAGCCGTCGCAATGCTTGTACACGTTGTAGGCGGCGGTTTCGTCGCGAACCGTGTAGAGTGCTCTAGTGCTCATCTGCGTGGTCTCCGGTCGGCTGATTTGTCAGGTCAAACGCTTCTTGCCGTAGCCGACGCCAATCGGCAATTGCGTCTTTCTCAGTCACGCCCCATCCGTACATCCATGGCTTTTCCTCTTCGCCCTCGGTGTAGGCGCACCAATCCCAATCCCGCGTAGGAATAGGCGGGTGGACATTCACAGTGATCAGGTCGTGACCGCTCTGCGTGCCGTAGCGGCACCCGCTAAGCGTTCGCATGCTATCGCCGGCTTTCATGTTTCGCGCTCCAACTTGTTCATCATGGTGTGGGAAGCGTTCCCTCAGCCTCTGAATTAGCTTCCGTAACGCAAGCGCAGCTTGCTTACAGGTCCAATGCCACTCATAATTAGGGTCACGCTCAATCCTGATTATTTCGCGACGAACATTTGCCTGCTCTCGACGTCTTTTCTTCACGTCTCGCGCTCCAACTTGTTCATTGTGAGATTGCCCTTCGGGGTGCACAGCACATCGTCGAGCAACTCAATCCCAATATCGCCAGCGTACGCGCGAATTGTGGCTTTTGTAGGACCACGCAAACAAATATCGGGGTGCCAATACATTTCCCACAGGGCGCCATCAGCGTCGCATACCCGTGATACATGGTACCAGCGCCCCCCGCGCCGATAGCGCACGATTGCCCAATGCGTTGAAACCTTCTCAGCCGTTGCAGGGGTCTTGTCGACGTCCTCGCTGGCGTACGGCTCCATGTGCCTTGCGCCGCAGCTGGGGCAGTCGTCCTCGCACGTAGCGCTCCACACGTCCGTCCACTCGTGGCAGCAGCGCTCGCACCGGTAGTGATTCAGGAACGTGGGCATGTCAGCCTCCAAAGCTTTCTAACACGTATAGGATCGGACCAAGGTCGTCAGCGACATCTTGCAGGTCTTCGCGGTCCATCGACGAGGCGTTAGCCTCTGCCTCGATTAGCTCGCGAGCCTTGTTGAGGTACGCAATTGCGACCTTAAGCCGCTCGCTGTCGTCAGTACCTTTCTTGAACAAATTCATAGCTCATACCTCCACATCAGATAGGCAAACAAAGCCGCGTTGCCTATAAGCCAAAGACCTATTACTTGCGTCATGGCAATCACTCTTTGTCGCGTTCGAGGATGTGGAACGTGTCACCTACCTCGACCGAGCCATAATCGCGAAGCATGTCAATTAACTGCTGCGCGGCGTGTCGTTCGTCCTTGGCTTGCACAAGGCCAAGCTGACAGCCCACAGCGTTTCGCCATTCAACTAGCATTCTCATTTTGTCTACTCCTGTTTCATACGCTTTCGCGTATACTTGGGGGTTATACGCTTCCGCGTATCAGCTGCGCCGTTCGGCCTTTTCATGCATCTCCCACACGCCCATGATTGTGATGGCGTGTTCTAGCGCCACAATGTAGCTCTCAGTTACCGTGCGGTAGCTCGGCTCCATCGCATGCTCTACTACCTTCTGCGCTCGTATTTCGCGCAGCAAGGCTATCGTTCTGTCCGTTGTCATGACGTCACCCGTTTTGTTAGCCTACGCGCAATGCGAAAGGCTTCGCGTTTCGAGTTGTATTCGAATAGCTCTTTCCCAAAACCTATCTCGCCAATTTCCCACTGCCCTATTGAGTATATGACATAGCTTCGCTTGGGCGTGCGCTTGGAGAAATAGCGCGTTGTGATCACATACGGGCCGATGCGCCACGGCGCGTACCGTTCCAGAACATTATTCCGCGCTTGTGCCGCACGTTCGTCGGCTAATATCTCGCGGCCTAGCTTACTCATAGCGCCCTCGCATTGTCGAACATCTTATCTTTGTTCGCGTGCACGATGATTGTGATGTCGGCCTTGGCCTTGGCGTTGTTACCGCCGCATGCCATGCAATCGAAACACTGCGCCTTGTAGCCCATTTCCGCAGACATGGGGCAATTTACCTCATAGTCCGCGATCGGCTCGTCCTTGCCCCGCACGCGGAATGTGCGGAAGCCCAAAAGCTTGGCTTGCGCCCGCTCTGTTTCATCGTCGACGCTCGCCATGCAGAACGCAGCGAGTTCCGGGAACGTGCGCCATTGGTGAGTGTAGGCAGTCTTGAGAAGGTCGCCCATCACGCCCCAGATAGAATAGGGCACTGCAGCCGGGTCGCCATAGCTCCCACCGCGAACCTTGCGCCCCTCGAGTAGATCGAGCATGACGCTCATGGTCACGTGCGGATAGCGGCCGCGATGATACGTTTTCCAAATGTTGTTGGGCGCCGTGTCAAGCCGCACATAGCAGGATCGGCCCTTGTTGCGTCCGTCGATCACAATGCCGCGATGCTTGCAGTCGCCGCAAATGCTCACATCATCACCGCTGTTGACTGCAGCGATCGGGTTGACGTCTTCGCGCAGTATCCAGGTCTGCAGCATTTTGCCGGTCTTGTCGTTGGCCGATCCTGCCTGCAGCCCGGTGAGAATTGCGATGATAGGCTTGCCGTCGAGCATCGACGGGCCTTTGTAGAACACGAAACCATTCGGCTTAGACATAGCTTTGTTTCCTTGTGTCGCAGGTAAGAATGCGCGCCGATTATGGCGGAATTATGACCGACGCGCATCAGTTCAAAAACTTTTCCGTCTTCGGCTCTGACTAAAAGCTCTCACCGCTTGCTTGTGTGTTGCGGCCGCTTCGGCCTTCACCTTGTCGGTCTCGGCCTTCTCGGCTTTCTTGCGCTCAAAGAACGCATAACGCGCACGATCGGTCTCATACTGCTTCACTGCAGCGCGCTCCCGTTCTTTCGCGGCATATTCTTCGCGCTCCGCAGTGTCCGCCGGGCTTTCGGGAAAGCCAAGCCTGCGCGAGACACTGCCCGGCCCATTGTCTTCGGTAGCGCGCGTCAGAATTGACTTAGGCAATTCGTCGAACAATTGCCAAGCCGCTATTCTATCCTCACGCGATAGTCGACAGAAAGCCGGAATATCTAAACCATCATCCGACATAGCTGGTACCTCCTACCACCTTGAAGCTTGCCCGGCGCAGCTGCGCCGCGTTGGCACGTGCCGCAGTGTCGTCACGTGCATCTATTGCCGCGTTATGCTCTTTAATCCACGCGGCCGCATTCTGCGCGCGCAAGATGTAAGCGGCATCATCCGCCGCTTGCAGTGCCTTCGCTTGTACGCCGCGCCCGTAGGCGCCTCGCAAAGCATCGGCAATTTCGAGCATGACCTGCCCGCAGTCTGTTTCAAGCTTCATTGCCTTAACTCCTATTCGGCTTGATTGCCGGTCATGCCGCGCCGCGAGCGTGTCCGCGCTTCTCGGCGCCTTTCCGGTCGTTACATACGACGCGGCATGGGCTGCAATCTTTAGCCTAAGGCGCGAAAGTAGATCAGGTTCGCAATAGTAGGAAACCGCGGGGGCGCTTCGGGCGGTACCAGAAAGCGACACTGTGAAGGCCAGCTATCGTTGCCATAGTCGACGCGCGGGGCGCCAATGCTCAGCTGTGGATTGAGATAGAAGGCCGAGCCGTCTTCGGGAGCGTAAATGGAACGCATTTCATCCTCCAATCAAGACCAGTGCCAACGCGGTGAGCGTGGCGATGGCGGTTACAATTAGACCCGTGTCAAAGGCGACCATGCGAGCATGGTCAAGGCGAGCGTACGCTTGTATCTGTTGCGCGTTCATGACACGCCCCACAGTGCCGCATTGCCGCGAACATACTGCCGGCCCTTGCCCCACACATCGGCAAGCGCCACAAGGCCGCGAGCTTCTAGGTCGCGGACAAGCCGGTCAATATCGGCCTTCAAGGCCGCGTCTAGCTCGCCCGCGACCCGGCTCAATTCCGCGTCAAGGACGCTTGTGCTCTTGGGCGCGGTCACAATGCGGGGCGTGGATGGCCCGCCTACCTTGACCGGTCGGGTCGACGGTGGAAGCACGGGCGGGGCGCCCATGGCCAGCGTCGGGCCGTCTAGTGTTCTGAATGCCATAGCTTTGAACTCCTGTTTTTGAGCCATCATCAGGCGCCGCGTTACGGCGCGACCCGCGGGCATTGGCGCCCGCAGGTTTCGGCCTTAGGCAAGAACGGGCATTTTGTTCGCGGCCTTGAGCAAGCCGGTCAATACCTCCATTCCGCTCTGCTTCATTGCGTCACCGGTGCCCCATTGGGCCGACTGAAACCGCTTTTCGGCTTCGTCGCCTTGGGCGTTGCGGGTCGATCGGTCATGGTCGACGTAGCGAGTAAGCGCCTGCAGGCACGCCCAAGCGCTTTGCTTCGGTGCGCCTTCCGTCACGCTTTGCTTGTAGGCCGCATGCAAAGCGTGCAGCTGGTTTTGCTTGCGGGTTGAGACGTCTTCGATCGCGGCCGACGCTTCGATATCGAGGGCGCCGCGCAGGAACGCGGACACTTGCTCTTTGCTCAACTCATAACCGGCGAGTGCATCGCCAATCGCCTTAAAGCGGGTCGTCGCTTGCGCGAGCTTCGCCAATCGGCCCGCAACCTCACCCGGCAGGAACGTGCTATTGTGCCGCACCTTGATCCTTGTGGCGCCATCCTGCATCGCGGCCGTAAGCGTATTGTCGCAAATCGCCCGCACGATACTGATCGACGCTTCGCTGCAGGCGCTGGCATCATACGTTGTGGTCAAGAGCAAGTAGACCCGATGCCGCTCGCCGGCCACGGTAACATCGCCGTAGGAAGCGGTCACCCAAATGCGAGCCCCGCCGTCAAGCATGCCGGCAGCGCTGAATTTTAGGCTCGGATCGACGCTGGCGAAGCGCTGGCAGTATTCCAGAAAATCGATCGGCTGTATGTTTGCCAGCGAATACATATCGGACACCACAACGGGGCTCAGCACCTTGCCCGTGTCGCGCCTGTACAGGAAGTGCCGATCAGTCTCGACATGCTGCCCGTCGATCAGGGCGCTTGCGGGCGCCTTGGCAACGGTAAAATCGAGCCGCGCGGCCTTGGCGATATCCGCAGGCGACGCGGTCGGGTCGACCGCATTGCCTAGGCGATGCCAAATGCTGTTGCGGTCACCGGTGAATGCGAGGCCAGCGTCGCCGGCAGCATATTGCTGAACAATGTAACCCATGGTTGAGTGCCTTTTGTTTCGGGCGGGCGGAATGCACGCCGCAAATCATCAATAAGCGCCTCGCAAAGAATAGTCAAGCTTTTATTCTTTGCGATTAGATTATTTTTTGGACAAGGACGGTCTGTG
>WNGI01002587.1_pt1 | contig 18892 bp, 8 predicted proteins | sample 5400621 | NCBI WGS metagenome assembly WNGI01 (sample SAMN13153374, study PRJNA577476) | soil metagenome | isolation source: 20 cm soil or saprolite under Garry oak tree replicate 1 | place: USA:California | collected 2016-06-15
GAATCGTTAATCCGTCGCGCGTTTTGAAGTCGATCGCTTTCATCGGCGCGAGTTGGTCTTCTTTTAACCAGGGCGCGACATCCACAAGTTTCGTTAGTTGACCTGATTTTTTATCGAATAAATAGCGCGAGCCAGGCGTGCGGTCGTTGTTCGCCACCACGATGAACTTCTCCTCCGCTTTATCGTGAGCGGCGACATCGATTTCGTAGCCTGGCAATTTGTCAGAGAGTGTTTTGTAGATGGATTCCGTTTCAGGATCGAAGAAATGACGCTCGAGCTTCCAGATATCGAAGGAGGCTAAGGTCAGCACTTTTCGTTTCTTCGAAAAAGCCAGGTTATCGACATCGACTTCAGGATTTTCGTAAACGAGCTGCGTCTCCTTCGCGTTTTCGGGATCGATCACCACGATAGCCGATTTGTCGCGATTGATGTTCGAACTGGCATAAATTGCTTTGTTATCAAAAGTGTAAAACTGCGGGGCACATTGCTCGCGGAAATTCGTTGTCAGCACGGTCTTAAATTGCGCACTTTCATCTGGGCGCGTGAGCAGGCTTGTGTTCACGCCATCGGTGGTGATGGCGGCGCGAATCTTGCCGGCGTGATCGGTGATGTAACGGTCGATATTACCGGGATTTTGCGCCGCCAGTTTCATTTCGCCGGTCGGCACATTAAGGCGAAAAATATCGAAAACTTTCGGGTCGCGTTTGTTCATCCGGAAGAGAATGTCAGTTTCCGAAACATCCTCTAAATCGTCGACTAACTCGGAACGCACTTTCGGAAACGGCGTCACGTCCTTAACCTGGCCGTCCTTCACCTTCACCCGCTTGAGATGAAAATTCTCATCCCCGCGATCGTCCATTGCGTAAATGACGAAATCGTTTCCCTTCCAAAAATATTGCTGAATGTCGCGCTCTTTCTCCGAGGTTAAGCGACGCGCCTCACCGCCACCGACCGGGCGAACAAAAATATTGAGACGCGATTCCCACGGTTGCAGAAAGGAAATCATCTGACCGTCGGGCGACAGGTCATACCCGCGGCTGACCGGATTGCGAAAAAAATCGCGTACGGGGATTTTGGGCGGAATTTTCGAGACCGGCGACGGCGCCGGTGTTTGGGCGGAAAGGAAACCGCCAGCGAGAAATGAGATCAACGCGAAGAGGATCATTTTCATAACAGAGTTCTTTCAGTTTGACGAAACCAGAAGCCGGTTTGGATTCAGGCTCGCGCGCCGTTCAATCACCCTTTGACTTGTCGTAGAAGAGAATGTTCAAAAGCAGAACAATCCCGGCGCCCGCGGCGCAAAGGAAAAATATAATTGCCAACCCGGGATACCCCCAGATGCGAAAATTCGTTTCCACCCGCATCAACAGGGCGGCGCCGACAATCAGGGCTGCAATGATTAGTCCAACTGTGATCCGGTTGGCGATCTTTTGGAATCCGACGATTAATGTTTTCTCGTCGATGGCATCGACTGACACCTTGAATTCATTATTGGCTAACGCATCGAAGAATCTGTTCAAGCGCGCCGGCAATCGTTGAAGCAAGTCTTTTACTTCGAGAACTCCACTGAATAAATTTCCGGGTGACAAAGTTTTGACCACCCGCTGCCGTAAAATCTCCGCTGCATTGCGGCGAATGGACGCATTCGGATCGAACTGCGGCGCGATCGCGCGACCGACCTGATCGAGGTTGAGCAGAGTTTTGCCAAGCATTGTTAGTTCGGGCGGAACGCGAATCTGAGATTCGGCCGCGCATCGGGTCACTTCGAGAACGAGCCGACCCACCTGCATTCGCTCGATCGTGGCGGTCTTTTGCTGTCCCACGATTTCGGAAATGCGGCGGCTGAATTCGGATTGATCGAAGTCACGGCGGGGCTGGCCGATTTTAATCGCGATTTGTGAAGCGTCTTCGCCCTGACCTTCGGAAATTGCGAGCAACAATTGCAACAAATCTTCCTGTAAACGCGGCATGATTCGCCCGACCATTCCAAGATCAAGCAATGCGATGCGATGATCCGGTGTCAGGAAAACATTCCCCGGATGCGGATCGGCGTGAAAGAACCCTTCGACCAGGATTTGATCGAGATAAGCGCGAAAAAGTTCTTCGGCCAGCATCTCGCCATCGAACTCCATCCGCGCCAGCGGACGCATCTCCGTGATTTTGATGCCTGGAACGTATTCCATCGTCAGCACCCGCGACGTGCTGTAATCCGCGATCGGCGCCGGCACGATCAGGTGTGGAAAATCTTTGAGCTGTTCGCGAAAGGCCAGCAGGTTGTGCGCTTCCTGCCGGTAATCGAGCTCACGCATTAAACTTTTTCGCAGCTCCTCCAGCATACGGGTGAACTCATAGCGTCGGCCGAACTCGGTGTGGTTATCGAGAAACTCTGCGATATCGCCCAGGGCATCGAGATCTTCGACCATCTGTTCGCGAATATTCGGGCGCTGCACTTTCACCGCCACGGGTCGGCCATCGCGCAAACGAGCAAGATGCACCTGCCCCAGGGAAGCCGAAGCCGTCGGCGTTGATTCGAATTCGGAAAATGCTTTCGACATTCTGACTCCGAGCTCTGAGGTCACGATCTTCTCGACGGCGTCGAAACCGAAAGGTTCGACTTCATCCTGTAAACGAGAAAGCGCGTCGAGATAAGGACGCGGCAGCAATTCTACCCGGGTGGAGAGCAATTGCCCAAGCTTGACGAAGGTCGGGCCGAGTTTTTCCAGATCCGCGGCCAGTTCGTCTGCTTTGGCCGCTTCCTTCGGCGTTACGCGTTCTTCAGCGGTCAGCGTTTCCTCCAGGCCCGTTTCTTTTACCAAGTCGGAACGTCCGTATTTCGCTAATAGCCAGCCGATCTGACGATAGCGATTCAAGTGCTGTGGCTTCAGGGAAATGCCCATCTTTTGATTGAAACAATCCGTCAACGAGAATTCGTTTTTGGAGGGCGGAACGAGGCTACGCGGACTTGACGGTAGGTGGATGGTTATCGATAAAATAGGGGCGCGACAACGCGCGCCCCTCCAACTTTCAATTCCTGCTCGAAAGTTACGCCGCTTTTTTGTAGCTCACTTTGTCATCGGTCTCCAGCCAATCAAACAATGGTGTCGTTTTTGGATCGAGGCCGAGTGGTTGCAACTGTTCGACATACCAATCGCGTTTCTCCGGATCCTGGTAAGGATTTACTTTCAACATTTCCTCACTCCAAGCCCGCTTTTTCTCTTCGCTTTTCGGAGTGCCGTTGCGATCGACCCACTTCGCAATTTCGTCGTCGCTCGCGCCGGTCTCGACGAACGCTTTGAAATCATCGCCCTTAATGCCCTTGAAACCGAAGAGCATGTTGTCGAGCGGACAATCGAAATGGTATTCGCCGATGTTGCCCCAAAGCAGCGCACGGCATTTATCGATCGTGCGCCCCAGAATGGCGTAGCCGCCCACCCGCGTTTTCGGACTGCGCGGCGGTTCCTTTGTTAAGTCTTTCCCTCTGAAGTCGCTTTTCAACGAGTATTCGCTGCAGCGTTCGCGTTTTGCCGGTGAATTGCAAAGCCAGGCCGTGGCTCTCGGCGAAAGCAAACCCGAGGACAGCAGTAGCGCGGCCGGTGCGATGCATCGCGCTTGGATCAATCTTAAGTCCGCCATCACGAAACACGACGATCACGCCATCCTGGCAGAGTGCGAGCGAGGCGAAGATTCGGCGGTCAAGGAATATGAACAGGCGATGGATGAGGAAAATCTCGCCGCACCCGTGCGCGAAATTATTTTGCGTCAGTATGCCGAAGTGCAAAGCGCGCACGACCGCATCAAGCTATTTCGCGACACGATGGCGACTTAGTCGATCGTCATCCTGAGCCAATTCCGTCGCGGCGGTCTACTCGTCTCGCCGTAGTGGACGCAGTCGGATGACCGCATTCGGTATTAGTTTCGGCGGTGATAGACCGCCGCTACAGTGCGGGTCATGCTGAGCGAAAGCCCTGCCATTTCGTCGCGCCGCGGAATCCTTCAACTTTGCTTCGCTGCGTTCGGGATGACGTTTGCAGCAGTCACAACTCTCGCCGGTCCCGTGGCACAGCCGCCGGCGGGAAAACTCTATCACGGATTTTATTTCGGTGGGATAGGAACCGACACGCACGATCCGACCGAGCACGATGTTTCACCGCAAGATGTTGAGCGTTACGAGAAAGCGGTCGGAGCAAAAACGGCGTGGGTTTATTTCTCCGATAACTGGTTCGAATCGCGCAAATTTCCAGAAACGACTTGTTCATGGATTCGCCAATTGGGGAAGATCCCGTACCTACGCCTAATGTTGCGATCCGATGTCGATCAACTGCATTCCGAGAAAGTTTTTACGCTCGATAAAATCGTTGCGGGGAATTTTGACCGAGATCTCCGTGCTTGGGCACGCGCGGCGAAAGATTTCGGTGGGCCAATCCTAATTGAATGGGGAACGGAGCCGAACGGAAAATGGTTTAGTTGGAATGGCAAATGGAACGGTGGTAGCAAGCTTGGACCAGCGAAATACATTGCCGCATACCGTCGCATCGTTGATCTGATGCGGTCGGAAGGCGCGGACAATTTGCATTGGGTCTGGCACGTGAACTGGCTGGATGAACCGGAACAAAAGTGGAACGCCTTCGAGAATTATTTTCCGGGTGAAAAGTATTGCGATTGGGTTGCGCTGAGCGCTTACGGTCCGACGACACCGCGAATGGAAGATGGCGCGGAAAATTTCGCATTTAAGATGCGTGAAGCATACCCTCGTTTGCTCAAAATCGCACCGGGCAGACCAATTATCATCGCGGAGTTTGGTTGTGATTTGCGCAACAAACATTGCGATGCCGCAGAATGGGCGCACGGTGCGCTCGCAGACATTTTTTCGGAGAAATGGCCCGCGATTGTTGGCTTTTGCTGGTGGAACGAAGGCTGGCAAAACGATGATCACAAGAAAAACGACACTGACATGATCATCTGGCATGACGCGAATCTGACGCGCGTCTTCCGCGAAGCATTCGCTTGCTATTCCGATAAAATTCAAGAGGCGCCTCTGCTAAGAAACAGCACCGGCGGTTGACAACGAAACAAGTTTCCGACAAATCGGCACGGATGATGCAAAAATTCGTGGTTCTTTTTCTGCTGCTCTTACCATGCGACATTCACGGGCAGACCGAGCCCGCGGCTTCAACCAGCGATACTCTCGATAAACTTGCTAACGATTTTTGGAGTTGGCGCGCAAAGTATGCGCCTTTTACGGGCGATGACGTCAACCGTCTCGAGCGTCCCGGCGGAGTGCGAGATTGGTCGGCGGCCGGGATCGACAAGCGTGGCCGCGATCTAAAAGATTTCGACGAACGTTACCAGAAAATCGATGCCAGCACTTGGCCGGTCCCACAGCAGGTTGATTACCGGCTAATCGGTTCGGCTTTGTCGCGAGTGCACTGGGAATTGGAGGTGAATCCCCGCTGGAAACGCGATCCGAATTTTTACATCGAACAAACTCTTACCCCGATTGTGGAGGAGCTGACCGTGCCCGGACCATACGACGAAGTACGCAGCCGTGAAATCTTGACCCGTGTCGACAACGTTCCGTCGATCCTGCAGGAAGGTTCCGAAAATCTCGACAAAGCGCCGGGGCCGTTCATCACCGTGGCGATGCAAGCGCTCGAGGGTGTGCGGGAACGACTGCACAAAATGGCGACGGCGTTACGCCCCGTAACCACGCTCAGCGAGGAGGAATTGAGTGGGGCAAGCGATCGCGCGGCCAATGCGTTGGAACATTTTCGAGCAAATCTGCAAGAGCGATTGCCATCGTCGCCAAAAGAAACAGCGCTCGGGCGTGACGCCTACCTTTTCTTTCTCAAAAACGTCGCTCTCTATCCTTATTCGCCGGAACAAATTTTGGCGATGGGGCAACAGGAATGGAATCGGGCGGTAGCCTTCGAAAGCTATGAGAAGGAACGCAACAAAAATGTCCCACCACTTCAACTCGCAAAAGATACTGATACCTGGATAAAAGATGCGGCCACCAAGGAATCGCAGATTCGCGAGTTCCTCGAGAAACACGGGATTCTCACCGTGCCCGGCTGGGTCCAGCACTTCATCCAGCGTCCGATGCCGGACTTTCTTCGTCCCGTCCAAGACTTCGCCTCGATGGTTGACTTCACGTCGGCATCGCGTTTGCAGGATACCGGCTGCCGTTATGTTACCGAACCTTCTCCGAAGGCCGGCTACTTTCTATTCGCTACCGCCCAGGACCCGCGACCGCTCACGGTTCACGAAGGAATTCCGGGACATTATTTCCAGCTTTGTCTTTCCTGGAAGCACGAAGACCCGATTCGGCGGCATTATTACGACTCGGGGGCCAACGAAGGGATTGGTTTTTACGTCGAGGAGATGATGCTGCAGAATGGTTTGTTCGACGACAGCCCGCATACGCGCGAGATTATTTACAATTTCATGCGGCTGCGCGCGCTCCGGGTGGAAGTAGATGTGAAACTGGCGCTCGGCCAATTCTCGTTAGAGGAAGCGGCCAAGTATCTCGAGCAAAAAGTCCCGATGGACACGCAAACCGCGCGACAGGAAGCAATTGCGTTTTCCACCGGCCCCGGCCAGGCGCTAACATATCAGATCGGCAAACTCCAAATTACCAAATTCCTGGCCGATGCGCGGATGCAACAGGGCGAGAAGTTCAATCTTCGTGTTTTCCACGATTTTGTCTGGAAAAATGGCAATGTCCCGATTGCGTTGCAAGGCTGGGAATATTTGGGCGGCGCAAGCGATGATCTACCGAAGGTAAGCGGCAGATAAGTCGTCAGATAACTAGAATTGTCGATTCCGGGGAGCGCAGGCTGCCAGCCTGCTCTGTCCGGCAGCTTGCCGGACAGAGTGGTACGAATCGATGACTAAAGGTTGAAGATGTTTTCGGCAAGCTGCCGAAAACTGCAGGCTGGCAGCCTGCGCTCCCCGATCGGTGAAATCTGGGTAATTCGCGATCGAAATCTAATCGTCCGGAGCTTTGGACTCGACGTGCGCGGGTTGAATTGAGATCGTTGTCGTAGCGCGTAGCGAAAGAGCGCGCCGTATGGCGGCACCTACCGATTCTCACCTCGAGATCGCGCACGTTCTCTTCATCGACATCGTCGCGTATTCGAGGCTACTCATTGATCAGCAGACTGAGCTGGTAAAAGAGCTGAACGAAAAGGTACGCAACACCGAAGAGTTTCGGGCGGCGGATGCGGCTGGAAAATTGATTCGCCTGGCGACAGGCGACGGAATGGCGCTGGCGTTCTTCACCAGTCCGGATGCGCCGGTGCGTTGCGCGTTGCAACTAAGCGAGGCAGTTCACCAATCACCACGTCTTCAGCTACGCATGGGTATTCATAGCGGCCCAGTCGATAAGCTGGCTGACGTTAATGAGCGTTCCAATGTCGCCGGATCAGGAATCAACACCGCGCAGCGGGTGATGGACTGTGGCGACGCCGGTCACATTCTGCTTTCCCGACGTGTGGCCGATGATCTGGCTCAGTATGGCAGATGGCAACCAGACCTGCACGATCTCGGCAAGGTCGAGACGAAGCACGGCGTTGGGATTGATATCGTCAATCTTTACAACGAGCGCGTGGGCAACGCGGCCATTCCGAAAAAAATTGCCGAGGCGAAGAGGAACACTGCTCGCCGAGCCAAAATTCGTGTTTTATTCGCCGTGTTGACGTTGGGGATACTGATCGCTGGAGCCGCGCTTTTCGTACTTCAACGCGCGAAATCAAATAAACTCGGCGCGGGAGGTCCAGAGAAGTCCATCGCGGTGCTTCCTTTCATGGATCTGAGCCAGGCGAAAGACCAAGAATATTTCTGCGACGGCATGAGCGAAGAGATCCTCGACGCCCTGGCAAAGGTCGACGGGTTGCGCGTTGTTGCTCGCACCTCATCGTTTTCATTCAAAGGGAAAAGCGCGGACGCGAGCGAGGTTGGGAAAAAGCTAAACGTCGAGAATGTGCTTGCAGGAAGTGTCCGGCGCGAGGGTAACCGTGTTCGAATAACCACGCAGCTGATCAGCGCGCGCAACGGGTTTCAGGTTTGGTCGGAAACTTACGAGCGCGAACTTCAAGGAGTATTTGCGCTCCAGGATGAAATTACTCGCGCAATAGTTGACGCGCTCAAACTCAAGCTCGCGATTGCGCTTCCAGTTCGTGAGCAACGAAACACCGAAGCGTATGATCTATATCTGCAAGGTCTCTATCTCTCGAACAAAGGCAGTGAGAGGGATTTGCGGGAGGGGCTCACTTTCTTTCAGCGCGCTCTTGAGAAAGATCCGAAATTATCACGTGCCTGGACCGGGATCGCAAAAATTTGGTTTTACCTGGCGGACGTGTACGTAAAACCGCTCGAGGCCTACCCGGCATCGAGAGCAGCCGCCTTGAAGGCGATTGAGCTCGACGAGAAAGATGCAGAAGCACATTGCTATCTCGGCGAAGCAAAACGAATTCTGGATTGGGATCTTCCGGGCGAGGAAGCGGAGTTGCAGCGAGCGTTGCAGCTAGACCCTAATTCAGCGCCGGTTCACTTTTTCCTCGCTCTATTGCCGCTCTTCCGCGGCGAGGTGAAAGAAGGGCTCGAGCTTGTCCTGAAAGCCGAGCAATTGGACCCGGTGTCACCGATTATTAGCTACGTCGCTACTGCCGCCTACCTGGCGGATAACCGACTCGATGACGCAATCGTCGAGGGCCAGCGAACGCAGCAGCTCGATCCGCACTACTTTTATTTGGATTCGGCTCTCGCCGCCGCCTATCGCGAGAAAGGGAACTTTGCGGAGGCGGTTGCGCTTTATACGAAATCTCAAGAGGAAACGCAGCTCCCTAGTAGCGGACTGGCCATTACCTACGCCCAAATGGGCCGGCAAATCGAAGCGCGGAAAATTCTCGATCAACTTTTGCAACAAAGGCGGACACGATACGTCTCAGCCCAGATCATCGCTGCAATTTACGTCGCATTTGGCGAAAAAGATGAAGCTTTTCGCTGGCTGGAGCTCGCTGCTACTGAACATTCAGGAATATTACAGTGGATCGCATTCCTTCCTGAATTTCGTCCGCTTCGTCCCGACAAACGTTTCCCGAACCTTCTGCGGCGGATCGGCGTTCCCCACGACTCGAGCGTATCTATTACCGAGACAAGTCTATCGGAGATCAAAGACCAGAACGCCCAACACCTTACGCTTAGGATTGGGGTAAAGCCGCGACCAAATACTCAGAATGGTCACGTCGTCAGATTGGCCGTTTCTTTCTATGACCTAACGAAAGATGGTAAATTGAAACCAACTGATGCGCGGACCGCTTATGATTGGCTGACGCGCGACCGTGACTGGACCGATCCCAGTCCGAAGTTTCTCGCCGCAACCTATGTGCGTCCCAAGACCCAAACCGCTTCGCCTGAAGGACGACGCTATGGCGGATTCGCCGTCCGTGTCTATTTCGATGGCCAATTACAAGATGCGCGAGCGACTCCCCCGGAATTGCTTACGCTCTTTCCAGCCCCCGATCAAGTCGCGCTTCCGCCGAACGCCGCGACGACCCCGCCTCACTAGCAGCGCTAGTCGAAATGCGCTTTTTCGGTTGCGCAATTTGTCAGGCGATATCCTACATAAGGCTTGCGAGCCTTGCTCTATTTCGCTAAATCACGGAAAATAAGCGAAAAGGCGGTGTAATAAATCGACCATTTATTGGGCGAGAAGGGATAAGCATGGCAGGAATTTTCCTGTTCTCGACCTCGATTACATTTGGCCAGGAACCATCGCCCGCGCCGCAAACCGCTGACCGGTCTGGCATCACTGTCGAGGAAGTGATCGTGACTGGTTCGAACATCCCGACTTCTGAAGAAGTCGGTCCAAACCCGGTTGACACGTATCGGACGGAGGACATCAGGCGGCTCGGTGCGCGCACCATGACTGATTTTATTCAGAAGTTGCCCGCGGTTATAGGAGCGGCGCTCAACGAAAACAACAGCAATCGCGACGGCCGCGCCGAGATTAACTTGCGCGGCCTTTTCTCCAAAGAGACCCTGGTGCTGGCAGATGGAAAGCGCCTCGCGCCGGTTGGCTTCGCCCAGGAAGCTTCGATCGATCTTAACTTGATTCCGTTCGCTCTGGTGGATCACATCGATATTCTGAAAGATGGTGCTTCCGCCATCTATGGTTCCGACGCAGTTGCCGGCGTTTACAATGTCTTTCTAAAACACAAGTTCCGCGGTCTCGAACTGGAGGCCAGTTTGGGCAATACCAACCTTGGCTCATCCAACGATGCCGCCGAGAGAGAAGGCCACCTTCTGGCTGGCATAGGAGATGACAAAACGGACATTGTCGTCTTTGCCGAGTATTACGATCGCGCCGCGATTTTCAGCCGCGACCGCAATCTCTCAAGCACTGCAAACAATATCAGATTTGGAGGAGGCGATGGTCGCAGCGGCAATTTCGCCGGCCGCGTCGATATTACCCCTCCGGGGGAAGACCCCGTTGGGTTTGTTTTGCGCCCCGGCTTAACAACACCAACGCCGCATTCGGCGCCGAATGCCGCGGAGTCACGGGAGTATGTGCTTCGAACCTCCTTGCCGAATGCTGATCAGCTGTTTGACTTCGCACCTTTGACGTCGGCGCTTCCAGCGGCGGATCGCGAGTATTTTTACGGCTCTTTCATTCGCGAAGTCTGCGACAATTACCTTACGTTTTTCGCCGATTTTAAGGTCGTTCGCACATTTTTTGAGCCGGTTTTAGCGCCGGTGCCGTTTACACCGGATGCATTCAAGCAGGCTGATGGTTTTACGCCGGTGAGTGAGGTCGGCATCAGTGTTCCGCTCACTAACCCATTTAATCCATTTACCGAAGCCGACGCTTCCCTGCCGGATGGAACGCCGGTGATCACCGGTGTTCGCTACCGCGCACTGGAAGCTGGTCGGCGCACCTCTAAATACACAACCTATGATTACCTCTTCGATGCGGGTGCTCGTGGGACGCTGGGCGAATTCGGCGACTATTTCAAAACCTGGAATTACGAGATTGGTTTTCGCTACAACGCGAATCACCATACTTTAGTTGCCAGGGGGCTTGTGAGCCAGCCGGGCCTGCGCGAAGCGCTGCTCGACACCGATCCCTTGACCGCCTTCAACCCTTTTGGCCGCAACGTTAACACCGCAGCTACGCTCAACCGGGTGCTGGTTACCACGCAGCGGGTTGGCGTAGCCACACTGACCGACGAATTCGGCTCTCTGAATGGAGCCCTCATCAATATGCCAGCCGGGCCCCTTTCCTTCGCCTTAGGGACAGAGCACCGAAAAGAGACCGTCAACGATCGGCCCGACTCTTTGAACACCACCTTTAGTTCGATCGGTGCAACTAACTTCCAAGCCACCCGCGCGAGCCGCGATGTCTGGTCCTATTGCGGGGAACTCCGTATCCCGATAACAAGCCCGAGTTGGAAGTTTCCCGGCGCCTATAGTCTCGTATTTCAAGTTGCTGATCGCGTTGAATTTTACAGCGACACCAATCTCTCGGAGAGGCCGAAGTTTTCCGTGCGCTATCAACCCTTCGATTCGAGCCTGACTCTTCGCGCGGCGTATACCGAGGCATTTCACGCGCCCAATTTGTCGGACTTTTCTCGCTCGGCCGCGGACGGAACCCCGCTGGGCGAGGGCTTCTTCGATCCGGTTCGAATGGAGTTCGTCATTCCACAGGTGCTGGAAGGAGGACAGCCGAACTTGAGGCCGGAAGTCGCCTACGGATTCAATTATGGTGCAGTCTGGACGCCGAAGTCCATACGAGGCCTGACTTTAAGCGTGGACTTTTATCACATCGACCTCCGCGACCGGACCAACTTCTTCGATGCGGGATTTGTCGTCGAACACGAAGATCAATTCCCTGGGCGCGTCGTGCGTGAGCCGCCAGACCCGGTTACCGGCTTGCCCGGCAGGATTATTCTTGTTAGGAGACTGATAGACAATATCTCGCGCACGATCACCGAAGGTATCGATTACGAGGCAATCTACACGCTCGACTCAACTATTTTCGGCAGGGGCAACTTCGGAACGTTCACCTTCACCTTAAATGGCAACTATCTCTCGCGCTACGTTGCAGCGATCAACGTGGGCGATAGAGAGCGGGAGTATGCGGGGCAGGAAACGTTTTTCGGCGGTTACTTCCCGCACAATCGGTTTTACGCGAGCGCGTTTTACGATCTCGGTGGTCTCGATACCGGGGTGACCGTGCATTATATCGGCCAGGGGAGTGACGGGCCCCCCCTAGTGATGCCACCGCCACATTTCGCCCCGCGCAAGATTCGCGAATGGACCACAGTGGACACACTGTTTCTTATACTTTTAAGATGCCTGTCTCGGTAACGGCAAATCCCGTGGCAGGCTACGCCAAAGATGGCGGCAAGAACGTCGAAATGAAGGACCGCAAAGACAAGAGTCTAATGCCGGTCTCGACTGCGGAGTACAATCCATGTGGATGGCGAGTATGGCTTAATGGCACAACCATCACCGTTGGGATGAATAATATCTTTGATCAAGATCCGCCCTTCGTCGCAGCAGCGTTTGAGAACGGCTACGACGAGTCCGCTTTCGACATCAAAGGCCGCTTTTGGTATGTGGCGCTGAAGAAGCGCTTCTAGGAATTCATGCGATTGCTTCGAAACGCGCATAACCAGGCTATACCCTACATTACAATAGGTATTACCCTACAAATTGGACTTGTTATACTCGAACTATTTCGCTAAACCACGGAAAATAAGCGAAGGACGTTGTAATAAATCGACCATCTGTTGGGCGAGAAGGGATTTGGATGGCAGGAGCTTTCCTGCTTTGGGCGCCGATCATATTTGGCCAGGAAGTTTCACCGACTCCGCAGACAGCCGGGCGACCGGGCGTTACCATCGAAGAAGTAATCGTGACCGGTTCGAACATTCCTACGGCGGAGGAAGTGGGGCCGAATCCGGTGGATACCTATCGCACAGAAGAAATCGAGAAATTAGGGGTGCGCAACACAACCGACTTGCTGACCAAGCTGCCGCAGGAGATGGGCTCGACTGTTAACCAGAACATCGCCAATGGCGGTGATGGCAGCGTCATACCCAATCTGCGCGGTTTGCTGCCCAAAGAAACGTTGGTTCTCATCGATGGAAAACGCGCTGCGATAATTGGTGGTGGGACTGGCGGCGCCGTGCACGGCATCGCCGGGGTGGACATCAATCTCATTCCCTTCCCAATGATTGATCATATCGACATCCTGAAGGATGGCGCCTCGGCTATTTACGGGAGCGACGCGGTGGCCGGTGTGTTCAACATCTTTTTAAAACACAAATTCCGTGGTCTGGAGATTGGAGGCAGTATTGGCAATACGAATCTGGGGTCCTCCAATGACGCACGCGAGCTGGAGACGTGGATGATTGCCGGCACGGGAGATGACAAGACCGATATCATGATTATTGCCGATGCCTACGATCGGGCCGCCATCTTCACCCGCGACCGTGACATTACCAGTAACGCGAACGCGACTGATTGGGGGGGATTTGATGAACGCAGCGGGAATCTTCCCGGCAGGGTGGTAAGATTTGACCCGAATACCGGAGGCGCATTCCAATTGCTCCCAGGCATAATTACTCCCACGCCACACGCGTTTCCGAATGTCGCGGCGGATCCGCAGTATATCAATATTCGTGATCCAGCGGTTCCGAAAGGTCTTCGTTATCCGGATGGGAACTTCCAAGCCTACAACTTCGCGGCTTTAACGGCGTCGATTCCCGCGGCGGATCGTCAAAGCTTCTACGGCTCCTTCACGCGCGATATTTGTGACAAGTACTTAACGGTGTTTGCCGACTTCAAATATACCCGCTCATTTTTTGATGCGGTCCAGGCGGCTACTCCGTTCGACTCTGATGCATTCAAGCAACCGAACGGTGATTCCTTTAGTCCTAACGGGATCAGTGTGCCAATACAAAATCCGTTTAATCCCTTCACGGTCGCGGACACGACTTTGCCCGATGGCACACCAAATGCCGGAGTCCCTGTGACCACCGGGGTTATCTTTCGCACCGTTAACGACACAACCGTCAGAACGCCCAAGACCACGTTCCGGGACATACTGTTCGATGCCGGACTTCGCGGTCAAATGGGTGAATTTGGCGATTACTTCAAAAATTGGAACTGGGAATTGGGTTTCCGTTATTCCCGGAACGAGGAGGAAACCGACACTGGTGGCGTGGTGAGCAAGTCGGGCTTACGCGACGCGCTCCTGGATACGGACCCGGCCACAGCGTTTAATCCCTTCCTTGGATACCAGGGTAGAAACACTGAGGCGGCAATCAGCCGGGTCTACGTTACCGTGCATGCCACCGGCCAATTTGAGTTGCCATTGGCTTATTTCCATCTCGATGGCCATCTGTTCAATCTTCCCGCCGGGCCAGTCTCCTTCGCCGCCGGGCTCGAGTATCGCGGGGAGAGGTGGAGGAGCGATCCTGACTCGGAGAACACCAGTTTTGACACGATCGGTGCTACAAGTTTCGAAGCCTCAAAGGTGAACCGGGACGTTTGGGGAACCTATCAGGAAGTGCGGATTCCGGTGACCAGCCCGGCGTGGAAGTTGCCAGGAGCGTACAGTCTTGAGTTCGACATCGCCGAGCGCGAAGAATGGTACAGCCAGAATACATCTGCGACTTCCGTTTTGCCTGAGGAACAGTCCCGGTATGACGCACAGAAGCCGAAATTTTCCGTTCGTTGGCAGCCGCTTGAGCCCAAGTGGATAGGCGCGCTCACCTTGCGTGGCACTTATAGCGAAGCGTTTCATGCGCCGACACTACCCGACCTTACGCCAGCAGGGACCGAGTTTTTCAATAACGCGATTCACGATCCAAAGGGGAAGCCGGAGGGCACAGTCCGGGTAATTCAGACCGGAAACCCGCTCCTGAAGCCGGAGGTTGCCTATGAATGGTCTTACGGAGCGGTTTACAGTCCGACATGGATTAAAGGTCTTACTCTGAGCGCTGACTTTTGGCATATTGACCTTCGATCGATTGCCTCATTGGTCGATCCGCAATTCATTGTTGATCATGAAAATTTCTTTCCGCAGGATGTAATTCGGGATCCAACAACTGGCGCAATCACGGACATCATCAATCCCAGCCTGAATCTCACCCGTGCAGTGGTGGAAGGTCTTGATTACGAAGCGATCTATATTCTGGATTCTTCGATCTTTGGTCGTGGCGATTTTGGCAAATTTACCTTTACCCTCAATGGGACCTACCTGTCCCGGTTTGAGTTTCAGGCAAGTCCTGACAGTCCGCGATTTGGGCTCTCGGGTGGGTTTCCGGCCGGATTGAGCACCTTTAACGGGTCGCTGCCACATACTCGCGCCTTTGCCAGCGCGTTCTGGGACGGCCCGGCTGACACCTGGCTCGCTGCCTTCGATTTTGGGGCGACCGTGCACTACACCGGCCAGTATCAAGATGACAATATCGACCTCGTCTCTAATTTTGGTCCGGGCGCCGCCCGCAAGATACGGGAGTGGACCACGCTCGACCTCATTGCGTCGTACAGGTTCAACTTGCCGCCGCCAGTGGGAGCCGAAGTTCCTGGCTTAACCAAGGATGGCGGGAAAAAGGTGAAGACGCCCGATGGTAAGGAGAAAAACGTCGTGCCCGTCTCCACCGCCGAGTACTTTGCGTGTGGATGGCGCGCCTGGTTGAATGGCACCACGATCACGCTCGGGATGCAGAACGTGTTTGATTCCGATCCACCATTCGTGGCCGGATCCTTCGAAAACAACTACGACGAATCCCTTGCCGATGTCAGGGGCCGATTCTGGTATGTCCAGTTGAAGAAGAGATTCTAAGTGCAGACTGAAGTGTGTCGGCGAATGGATGCGCCCATCGCGCGGTCGAAGAAAGCTTTGAACTGCGAAGAACACGCGCTTTCTCTCGAAGCCTTTCAGCTCATGCTGTTCAAGTGATCGCGCGGCGATGAGCTCTCCAAGCTCAGCGTCGCAGCATCACCGCAAGGTTCGCTTACACCGGCGCAAAGCAGTCTGCGAACCGAACAAAACCTCGCCCGGGAATTCTCAAAACGAACCTTGTTAGCGGATAGGAAGATTTGTTACGCCTGTTGGGAGGCCCTGGCGAAGGACGTTACAATAGGGCCCAAACAGTGAAGCTTCCAGCTACTCTTCTGTATCTCGCGATCACAGCGGGCTTCTTTTTTCCGCGCCTCGTGACATTCGCGCAGAATCCCGGATCCACGCCACAGACTACTGGCCAGCCTGGCGTCACCATCGAGGAAGTGATCGTGACCGGTTCGAACATTCCGACTTCAGAAGAAGTCGGTCCCAACCCGGTCGATACGTATCGGAGGGAGGACATCACCCGACTTGGAGTCCGTTCCGCCACTGACCTCATCCAGAAATTGCCAGCAGCTACGGGAGCGGCAATCAATGAAAACAAGACCAACGGCGGCGACGGCCGCGTGGAAATTAACCTGCGCGGTGTTCTCGCTAAGGAAACTCTGGTCTTGCAGGACGGACGCCGTCTCGCGCCGGTGGGCTTTGCCGGTAATACGGTCGACCTCAACACGATTCCCCTCGGGTTGATTGACCATATCGATATCCTGAAGGACGGCGCTTCCGCCATTTATGGCGCGGACGCGGTCGCCGGTGTGTTCAACGTTTGGTTGATCCACAAGTTCCGTGGCCTCGAGCTCTACGCCAGCTATGGCAACACCAACCTCGGCTCTGCCAACGACATGGGTGAAGAAAGGGCATACCTCCTCGCCGGCATCGGGGACGACAAGACAGACATTGTAGTGTATGCCGAGTTTTACAATCGGGCCGCCATCTACTCCCGCGATGCTGATATCTCAAGTAATGCGGACTTCAGGCGGTTTGGCGGCTCGGATCTCCGTAGTGGTGAATTCGCCGGACACGTGGGCGGGCGGCGCGACAGCTTTGTTTACCGGCCAGATTTGAATGGTGGCGCGCTAACACCCACGCCGCACGCCTTTCCAAATGCAGCGAGCGACCCGCAATATGTGGATTTTTTTAGTGTTCCGCGGGAACAACGGTTCTTTAACTTCGCGGACCTAACTCCGGCAATGGCCGCGGTCGACCGCGAATATCTCTATGGCTCGCTCGACCGCAAAATTTGCGACCAATACTTGGAGCTTTTTGCTGACTTCAAATATGTGCGCACTTTCTGGGATGGCGCGCAGGCGGAGGCTCCATTTATACCTGATGTATGGACGGATGCAACTCACCCCTTCCAGATCACTGGCGGCAACGGCATCAGCGTACCAATTCAAAACCCATTCAATCCATTCACTGTGCCGGATTACACGTCGCCCGGAGGATTTGATCCGAGGTTCCCGCAATCGCAAGCAAGTGCTGCACCTCCCGGGACTCAGTTCACCACCGCCGTCCATTACCGTGCTTTGGAGGCGGGCCTGCGCACCTTCAAGATTACAACGAATAATTACGAGTTCACCGGTGGGCTCAAAGGTAATTTGGGTGAGTTTGGAGATTATTTTAAGACCTGGAACTGGGAAACCGGGTTCCGTTACAGCGAAGATAGCCGCGTGGAGCGGGACGGCGGGGTTGTCGACACCAATGCATTGCGTCAGGCCTTGCTCGATACCAATCCGGCAACCGCCTTCAATCCATTTGGTATCAATCAGAACTCGCCCGCGGTCATTGCCAAAATATTCAACACCACCCATCACCTCGGCACGACGTCGCTGACGCTCGAGGACTTGAAGTTGTTCGGCGATCTGTTCAATCTCCCGGCGGGGCCAATCTCCTTCGCGGTTGGCGGTGAACATCGCACCGAACGTGCCAGCGATCAGCCCGACGCGCTCATCTCGTCCGGCCACAACCTTGGCGGTATCAGCTTTGCATCAACCAATGGGATCCGAGACGTCTGGTCCATCTATTGGGAGATTCGTCTCCCTGTTACGAGTCGTGCCTGGAACCTTCCTGGTCTCTACAGCCTGGAATTAGATTACCAGGAACGATTTGAAAACTTCAGTGATTTCGGTGGCACCGAAAGGCCGAAGTTCTCCGTGCGCTGGCAGCCGATCGACTCGGGTCTGACCATTCGCGCCACCTATAGCGAAGCGTATCACGCACCGACCTTGAGCGATTTATTCCGCGGGGTAGAGGTGCAAATTGCGCAGGGATTATCTGATCGGCGGAGTCCGGCTACCCCATTCAATGTCACGGAGAACCTTAGCGGTAATCCGAATCTGCAACCAGAAACGGCCTATGAATGGACTTATGGTGCGATCGTTACGCCCGGCAAATGGTGGAGCCCGCTTCAGGGTCTGACGCTACAGGCCGACTTCTACCACATCGATCTCCGCGCCGTCACCGTGCAGTTGGATCCGCAGTTTCTTGTAAATCACGAGGACCAATTTCCGGGACAGGTCATACGTGGTCCGCCGCCGCCGGGTGAACCGTTTGGCCCGATTGTCCTTCTCTTACTTCCGGAACAAAATCTAGGTCGGATTATACAAGAGGGCTGGGATTACGAGATGGTTTATTCCTTCGACACCTCGAGATTGGGTCATGGTGACTGGGGTACGCTGACCGCGACATTCAACGGCACTTATATAGACCGTGTAGTGCTCCAAGCGGTCGTCGGTGGACCGGAACAAAGTGTTGTCGGCAAGTTCAATGGCGGCTTCATCGTACCGGGCAACGATGGCGGTTCCTTCACGCACACTCGCTGGTACACGAGTCTGTTCTATGACGGACCGGCGGGCTCACGGCTGGGTGGACTCGATACCGGCTTTATCGTGCATTACATTGGCCAGTACTGGGACGCGAAGCAAGTGACGTCTGACGGTAAAGATCGCAAGATTCGTGAATGGACTACTGTTG
>WNGI01009518.1_pt1 | contig 18883 bp, 34 predicted proteins | sample 5400621 | NCBI WGS metagenome assembly WNGI01 (sample SAMN13153374, study PRJNA577476) | soil metagenome | isolation source: 20 cm soil or saprolite under Garry oak tree replicate 1 | place: USA:California | collected 2016-06-15
GCCCATATCATCATCCGACTCTTCCTTCTCCTCCTCCTTCGCCTCCGCCTTGGCCTCCTCCGCGGCTGGCGCTGCCACAGTCTCGGCAGGTGCCGCCACCGCGAATGCCTCGGGGTTCTCCAGATACTCCTTGATCTGTCCGCCGCGTCAGCTTTTGTTTCTTCCAATTAGGTACTATTATTACCTTTTCCGCTCCTTCAAACGTGTACTCCGTCGTGAGGGCAACCGCAATAAGATTTTTGTATGCGTTCACAAGAGAGTGCGTCACAGACACGATCGTCGGATAGTTGAGCGCCAAAGAAATCGCTGCGATAGTCTTGATACCACTCAGGAAGCGATCAACAAGCTCCTGCTCATCCACATCGAGAACGCTCGACGGGAACGCGTTGCCTCTGTCGTAAATCTGGATCACCGTCATACCATAAGTAAACGGTGAGATGTTCAGCATGTTCAGCAGCGTGGCCTCAGATGGGCCCACACGCGTTCCAGCTATGACGACCTTGACGTCTGACACAATTTCAATCGTACCACGTGCAATCTTGGTCGGAATGCCGAGAGCCTGAAAGAAGGACGTCTTTCCGGGCTCCATTCCAGTGTTACCAGCAGGAACGGTGACATCCTTGGGAGCAAATGCTCCGGCACGAGCAGGTGCAGCGACCTTGTTCGCGACAATAATTTCACGAACGTCCTTGAGGTCCTGGTCAGTGAAGACAAATCCAATGTTACCCTTGACATGAGGTAAAAGTCGCTCGTATTGCGGGTTCTCGGTCAGGATGGAACGAAGGGCACGGCGGACCATGGTGTTCTTGCCCATCAAAACGACTCCTTTACCACGGAGGGCCACACGAATCTGATGCATTTGGTTCGAACCGACATTGTCGACATTAACAATGAAGATGGAAGCTAATCACGAGTCAGGTCTTCCTTGCGACTGCTGCATTATACTCACGGTATTTGCTAAGTAGTTCTTTGAGCTTTTGGAAGTATGATTCCTTGTCAGCACGAGATGCACCCATTTTAGATTTTGGTTGATCTACCCAGTAGTCAGCACGTCCAGGTCGGTGAGTTGCTGGACAACAGACATGACTGTTTCAATGATAATAGCTAATGCCTCCCTATTGACCTCTACAAAACATTATCAGCATGTATTATGTTGTAATCCCTGTAATAACGAACCTTTAAGTGCCAATGGATTTTTCAAGGCTAGTACGGTGGAAGCAAGTGCTGGACCTGTGGATACCAGCGTGCGAAATACCTGAGATAAGATTTAGGTTTCGGAGGTTCAATACTCGGGAAATGCCTTGCTTGGCAAGGTTTCTCACACCGTGACCTCGTCTATCTAAATCTTATCTGACATTTTCGCACTCCGACCACTGCCCACGTAAATCCGCGTCTCGACTCTCATCGACGTCTTTCTCTGCCTGAGCGCTGCTGGCGCGCTTCAAACGTCCGACACTCAATAGCATGGGTAACCCGCCCGGGTTGGGCTTCAGGTCCATCCCTGTCAACCCGTTGTGGGCCCGCAACCGGATTCCGAACCTGCCAGCATGTCTGAAGACCGTTCTTTTTCTACCAACGACAACCCGGAGCTGAACCCTAATCAATACCTTTTGCGCGGGCTACAACTCCTCGTGAACTCAAAGAAAGAAAATCTCTGAGTTCATGTGGTAATCTACGATCACACAATAATTATGGTGTTGTTTCATGTACAGTATATAGTTGCCCTGTAGTAATGTAGTATCCTGTCAATATATAGAGGTCGCACTCCCTTCTCGTGCCGCTCGAGGAATCGCTTCGCCGACGCCTATCTAGTATCTCGGAGAGCGCAATATTTTCCCCCCTCTTTGTCTATGATTCGAGCCGCGTCGTTTCGAAAAATGCTACCACTTTTGGATCTTTACCCGTCGTTCGAATGCTCTTTCGAATGCGGACGGATGGACAGGGGATTGAGGACATGGTTGATCTTTTGGTCCGTGCAGGCCGCCTGTATGCTGCCAGGAAGATTGCTCAGGTCAAGTGCTCGGAGCTATTCATCAAGGAGTTATTCTTAAGGATGAAATGATCAAAGCTATGCAAGAGCGAGAGAGACGGGAAAGGGCCCGCCGAGAAGGTCTACAGAAGAGGAAAGCGAGGATAGCATGCCATGCTTAGTTACCCTTAGTATACGTTTCAGCGAATACGGATTCATCGAGGAATATAATAAGTTGGCCAATCAATTGTTGAACATCACAATCCTCGCGTATGGGGCATACGCAATCTCCCTGGAATTTTTTACCAGTTCGGCTACCGATGCACTGATTGGTTTTCAATTGACCAGCGATTTTCGTGACCACCCAACTTGGGCAAACCTATGGTATAGAAGAAATTGACATCACCGCATATGTGCCGCCGCACCTCCCATTGTCTGTCCCACGGTGCTTACGACAAGTAGGAGCGCGTTCAAATAATGAAAGGCGAAAGAAGAGGACAATGTTGCTGGCACGGAAATTGTTCCAAAATGTAGTATATGGTATAAAGATATTGCATGTATTAAGATCAATAAAAGACGTTGAGCCTCCTTCCATCCGTTCCCAATTACGGCTACGGCCCAGATGTTTTATTAGTATTACTCTACGAGATAAAAATATAGTCATAAAATGTTTGGTAGCGGCGAGGTTCGAACTCGCGCGGACTTTCGCCCATTGGGAATCAAGATATGCTTAAATCCAACGCCTTAGACCAACTCGGCCACGCTACCGCGTCAAACTCATGAGTTATAATGAATTATGAACATGTGACGTTCAATCGCACTTACGTACACGTGGAACCAAACAATAGGAACTGTAGTATTTTGAAGCATGGACACTACTGCCGACCCGGAGAGCGCAAATGCCGGTGCTATTCGCTCCACCAAAGTAGGTCTCTCCTACCTTTGCGGGTTGTTCTAAAATCTATGCTTTTAGCGAAAATTCCACCAAGCCTTCCTGGTCCTGGACGAAGCGGTCAGTTCGAAGGACACCTCGGACCGCCTCTCTCCAAAGAGAAGAATGCATATGTCCAGTTCATTATATTCTACACTGGCGAAGTATGGCGTAAAATCTAGGGACACGAAAATGTAAGGGCCGTTATTGATTGATTCTTGCATTTGCCCGACTTTGAATCAGTCAGTCACCCCACAGCACCGAGCAACTGTCAAAAAGTGCACCGAATCTATTTGCCATTCTATCCCGTGCAGCGTCTCGCACAAAGAAATCGCAATCTTACAGACTTGGAAATCAGACAAAACCTGTCTTGCCTTTGTCTGCCGCAACTGAATATCGACCGTCTTCCATATCATCGTTTCTATCCAGACTTGTAACATATAAGCTAGCAACGTATGCAAACAAACCCCCTGCTATAGATGCCGTCGCCGCTGCAAAATGTGGCTGGATAAACGATGGCAAAGATAGACTAGTCTGCGGACTGTGTAAAAGTTCTTGGGTTGTGGTGGGACGCGAAGGCATGACTCGAGAGGCTGGTAAGGAAGGTACGTTGAACATTTGGTTTGGCTTACTCTACACCTAGCACATGCCTTGCTTGAAAAGCAAAGGGTTTCTCTGGTTGATGCCCATAAGGATGGTTGTCCATGGAAGCGTCGACAATGTGATGGTAAGTCCTAAAATGTTTTTCAGCTATGCTGTTGTTCAAACTCTACGAGACTCGATTTATCGGGTGCCTTTGCAAGCCCCAGCCACCATGCTTAAGGAATTGAAACGCAACGCGATTGCTTTAGATCCTTTGCTTAGCGGCATCATAATAAGGCATCCTCTGGTCAGTGACCATCTTTTAAGATAACGATTGTCTCTGACACCAGACGATAGATGATGAAACAGCTTCAATCTCTTAGCTCAATAATTGCTTCATTATCTTTGAGTCCCCCCTTTGCGTCGCGTCTTGGAGATGAAGGATCCGCTTCACGGCCGAGTTCACCTATCCAAGAGGACAGTGAACCTTCGGACAATGCTATCCTGACAGCGTTGTTTGGATGGTCAATGATATCTTCCACCACGTTCGAGACGTCATGTCGCGCGCCTTCATCTCGGGCAAGCTCTGTCGGACCAACTTTGACACCACCTAGGACTCCATCAATATCCCGATTTTCATACAGTCCAAAGTCGCCCACATCAGCTGTTTCAAAATTAAGCACACTCTCCTTGAACAACAAGATATCATCTCCCGAAAATACACTGCTTTGTTGCCCCCTATGCCAGAGACGCGTTGGACTTTGGGCGTTCGCTCCTCGAACTACGACTAGTGAACACGATATCGTTGCCCAGGGAACAGCGCACTATACTGGTCCAACTAGACAACAATTGCAGCGGCCCTTTGATCTGCTCAAGGAGCATCGCTCGTTTTGTCCCTATGTGGCGCGTTCAACGGTGGTTCCATCACTGCCAATAACAGCACCATCCGCTACTAGTCCAAACCAACCAAGCACCAATGGTAACGAGCGGACCACTTCAGCGTATCAAGTCGATATTGGGAAAATTGAAGGCTGGCAAGCAGTTCTGACAACCGTCCTTCGCTATGGTATAAAAGAACGACTGGCGCACGGTGCCTTTGACGGCGAGGCGGATGGTCAAGAACTTGAGCATAGCGAACCGGTGGAACTAGACACTGTGAAAGCTATGGTAGACGGGGTTAAAAACGGAGGTGTAAGTATCGGCCGTTTATTAGCATGTAATGTACTTAAGATATGGGTGTATCACAGGGACGGGATCTGCTGAAGTATGTGCGGAGTTTATTGGGTTAATGGCGTTAAATAATACAATTATCGCATGTAAACTTCTTTCAGTCTTTTCAACGCCACCTATTGCATCGTTGTCAGATGGGGTAGTCTGACGTGGTCTAGGAATGTAACTTGTACCTCATAATGCGGCGTAAGAGTCGCAATTTCTTTCTCTGATACCCTCAGCCTTTTTACTTTACTTAGATGATCAGCCTCTTTTAACATTTGTTTGAAGTGTCGCGCCTATTGCCAAAAATCAACAATGAGTCTCTGATCTTTCCGCTTTGGTAACGAGACTACCTCTTGTTCCTCTACCAATGTCCATGCGTTACCCTCCCTTCCAGCTCGTGCAGTTCGTCCCACACGATGCACATATTTGCGCATATCGATTGGAGCATCGTAACTGACCACATGGGAGACATGGTCTATGTCTATACCTCGAGAAATGAGGTCGGAGCAGACTAATCTGGATATCGAATCAGTATTGCCCGAAACAAACAAGTCAGATAACATACATATGTATTTCTCGTGATTTAAATTTCTCAAAAATACTTTTGCGCTCACCCGGAGGCAGGTCGCTAGAGTATGCATGGGCAATCACCGTGGGGTTCCTACCCGATGCAGCACCGGCAGACCAAGACTGTTCGAAATACTCGAATAACCGAACGAGTCGAGTCGTAGATTCAGCAGACTTGGTAAAAACGAGCGCATTCGATACGGAATGCACGTGGATGAGATAGAAAAACATCAGAGGTTTTATCGATGATTCGCAGATCAGCATGTATTCCTGTACGCGAGTAATTTGTAAGAGGACAGGAAGAGTGTTTGAAGCAGTCGCACCATCAACGTTGTGGGCATGGAAAACTTCTCCATCACGAGGCCCAGAACACCAGATTCACCTGCCCTTGTCTTCCTCTCTTGGACTATGAAGTACTTAGGATCACGAAGCTCCAGCGCTGCAATTTTTCCTGGATCGCGCGTCATAGTCGCCGAAAATAATAATTTTTGGCATGAAATTTTTCTCTTTTCAATAAGATTTTCTGGCAGTACAGGGAGTGACAAGAGGTGATGATGCGCTGGAGAGACACCATCGATGGATGGAAAATGCAAGGTAGTCCTGGGCTCAGAGTCCACTTTGCTCTGGTTGGATGGTCGGATTGCATCCAAAACGTGTATCAACCAATCCTGAAACGATTGAGCCAAGAGTCTATCGGCCTCGTCTATTACCTGTTACCAATGAGATTGATGACATAAGTACACGTCAACGAGGACTAACAAGGAATCGCAGATGCTGCAAAGAAAAATTCGGGGTGCCATTCAGATGGTCCATTAGTCTTCCTGGGGTGCAAATGAGTATATCGATTTTGCTTGACCCGCCGCGCATGCTGACAACGACATCAGCACCCTATAGATGCAGAATTTAGGTACGCACTGCGACGATGGGTCCGCGATAAGTTGGGATTGCTCATGCGCAAATGAGTGCTGTCCCGCAACAATCCCAACCTCCAGACTTGAATCAAATAATGTGCAATCGATGGATTCTTAACTTACTTTCAGACCCCGGCCTTTGGATATAGCTTCAAATGTCTCGCGGACTTGAACCACAAGATCTCGCGTCGGCAAAATGACCAGTGCACGAAGTCTTGTGACTACGCGCATAGATAATAGCTGGATTCATTGGTAAATGATGTTGGACGCGCGGAGGTGCATACCTCCACAATTGGAATCGCGTACGCAAGAGTTTTTCCGCTGCCTGTTGGCGCGGACACACAAACATCTCTAGGCGGATCGTAGGGCGTATAAAGGCAATCATGCGAGCTTCTTTGTAAAAGAAATGGGAGAAGACTCGTTTGCACTGCGACGAAAAGTATGATCATTGGAATCCGAGATCTGACGTTCGTACTTGCCAGCAAAAAATTCTCGTATGCCAAGGACCCTCAAGCTTCTTCCCATTTTAACGCTGAGACCTAGCCGAGTATCCTTCCCCTCATCTGCGGCGATAGGCAAGGCATGGGATGGGTCGATGAATTCAGCCTCCACTAAGGCTTGATCAAGGCCTTGCAGTGCAAGATCAACTTTGGACGGCGCATCAGGTAAAACAGGTAAATCCATGTTGTCGTCACGTATTGGTGCTCCTAAGCGTTGGCGCTTCTTTGGCGGATGAACATCCTGCTTAGTAGTCGCCCCCGTTGAAACATTATTCACGTCAACTTCTTCGTCCAAAACTGACGCTTCAGCTTCTTGCTCGCCGCTGGGTACGTTAATCCGTGTCTTTTGTTTTCTTCGATCTCTCTTTTTGCGAAGATATCTTCTCTTTGCTTTGGTTTTTTCCTAGGGGCCTGAGGTTATATGAACGTTCTGAGCAGAAACGAGTGCTGTGCAAGCGTACATTGATGGTCATGGCAGTTTGAGGCATATATTTTTGTCACAACCACGTGTCACTAATCTCAACCTACGATCTGAGGTACTTGGAGAGCAACAAAATAGTACTCTATTTGTGCAATGGTGTATTGAATTGAATGCGTTCACGAATTAATAAGTGAATCATAAGTAGTAGGTAAATAGTCCAAATCTAATGATTTTATACATGGTGGCGAGGATGCCCTTGCCTCATTGCTGCTTTTTGTGTGCTTGCACCTCGAGTAATGGGTCAAGGTGTGACTCTGGCTGCCGGTAAGAACCGCCGTAGCGGTCTGCCCATGTAAAATACTTGACGCTTCGATTAGATTCATCACGCGGTCAAAGATGATCTTATTTACCTGGCCATAATTGACAGTGAAATAGAGGTGGTGCAACGTATGATGGGCAGGTCCATTGATAACTTTCTCTAAGGGATGACCGGTGATCATATCGGAATCGTGAATCTGGGAAACTTGTCTGAGTACAGCCATGACATCATGTTTGAGCATACCAGTATGGACCAGAGGTTGACGAGAACAAACAACACAAGATAAAGTGTGCGATGCAGTGGGAAGATGAAAATGAAGAGATGGTATGGTACAGATTGTAAATATCCATCAACGGGATGGAAAGCGTGCGAGGCAAACGGCGTCGGAACTACAATGCCGATAAGCTTAGAGTTAAGACGAATAGATGATGCCATACCGAGCCATTTGTGATGGGGTTTGTGGATAAATTTATACAAGAATGGCACATGCAACCACCGATGAATCCAGTAAATGCAATAGTCGGTAAAAAGAAGGAACCTAACCAAAGGCTGTTATATAACAAAAGTAAGATGTAATGCGAAAACTCACAATGGTATTGATGCAAATAGATAGAAATAGCCGTATGTGTCAAGTCCGTCATAAAGTTTAGAGTATCCCATCACTTCCGCTTGGAACCAAGGTAACGTTAGAAGGGTCATGCCGGGAAACGAACGTAAGCTCGTCTGGATTTCCAGTTTGACTTGATTCTTCAGGAATCTTGGATGTTTCATCATGTCATGATTGAAGATAAATCTGTAGGAAAGCCAGGCAAAAAGGAAGTATAGGATATGTATCCCAATGAGAGTTATCGCTGTAAGGGACATGATTTGTCGAGGGATGTAATCTCTGGGCCACGCCGACAGCAGACTGGAGGTCGAGTAATACGCTGAGAGTTCTGCTGCCTGCATCGGCGGATGCGGTAAGAACGATACAAATTGCGTCCAGGTTCCGATGGTTGCAACGGGCAGGCCAAGCGAGCTATTTGAAAAGTGAGCTGGCGCCGGGAATGTTGTGAAGGCTGACATGGGGACAAGCTTCGCCCAAACCTTGTCCAGGAAGAGATCGTCGCAGACTTGCAAGACGAGATCCATTTGTGAAATAGAAAGTAAGGATCGTTCGCCAGAAGTTTGGTACGAAGGGAAATATATTGCATTTTAACATGAGGTTTTTCCATACACATCAGACCACTTTTGACCATCAATGTGTCACGTGTCCACCTGGTCCGGTGTTTCGTGGTTGCTGATGCTAGCACTTACCTTACTAAGTAAGCGGGCCAGAAGAGCGGTGGTACGGCTCAGAAGTCGGGCCGGTCCCGTGCCAATGGGAGAATAAGGGGCTTGCTGCGCAGACTTGAGTCTATATGAAGCCAGCGACAGAAAGTGAAGAAGGGAAAAGACGCGTCGAAGGGCAGGGCGGGCCTTTTCACGATCTGGGAGAGTTGCCGGGATCGACCTATTCCCGATAGGATTATCCAAGGATGAAGCAAGTCCGATGCACCATGCGCGAACCACCATTATTTATATAAATAACAACAATACTTGTAAGTATATTCATCGGCACAACAAAGTACATTGATTTGGACAGTGGAGATGGAATTGTGAGATCTTGAGATTTATCGAGATGCCCAGGGCCAGAAGATAGGCAAGGTCCTGCACACGTAAAATAAAATGATTGACAACAACGACCCAACCTACCTTTTATATTCGTGCCATTTGGGATCTTGGCCGAACTTCCTATCCCCCGCTTCCTCTAATGGAGGCACTCCCGATACCTATGTTGCAATGCGGTGAGCGTATAATAGAGCCTTTTCATTGACCCACGTGTTGGATCAGGAACCAAGCAAAGAGGGGACTAAGAGTAGCAATGCCAACGGCGCTCCAAGGAAATGCTGGAGGTCGGAGGGCAGTAGTTGACAAGGCCCAGATTCCGGTCCATACTCCAATCTCTCCTAGATAGCTACCAGAGTGTCAGACACACGATTTAAGGCGGGAAATAGCGTAACTTGGGATGCCGGCTGATACTCCACAGTCCACTAGTTATGAATTTTTCTTCATGTTGTTTGGCATCTTTGCTTCGTCTCCAGGCAGATTTTTGCTGATCCGCCATAATTTCAAAGAACAGAGAAATTGCATAGAGACAAAAAGCGGTATAATCTCTTACTCCAAGGGGCGGATGAAGGTTAGCTGGGAGTATGTTGCACAAGTAAACGGGGAGCCCGACCACGGATATCCAGGTTGCTATCGACATCTTATTAATGTTGCCGTGGACAAGAAGAATCAAATTACCCTGAGCGAGCCAAGACATGGTGAACTGGAGTGGCTTGTCTTTGACGTCGTTGAAACGAGAATCACCTCCGACTTTGATGGCACGCTGTACATCACTATCAGATCTGCTCACGAGTATAACACATAATTATGTCGTGCACCAAGGCCAGGAAGGACCCTAAACGAATGCTCCAGATGCCCACGGCGGCGGTCACCAAAAGCTGTCTTGGGGCAAATACTGAGGGAGAAGGAAGTCCAACTGGGACACCGTGCCAAAACCTAGCTTTGAGGATAGGATAGTAAAGCGAGACAAAGATAGTGATCATCCAGCCCAATGCGCCGCACAAATCGTAATACTTCTCGATTTTCCGAGGAACGAAGACGCTAGCAAAGACTGAGACGCATATATTAATCAGAATAATCGCGTTGCAACATTTTGCACCTGCTTGCAACGCATATGCGCTACCAACGACGGGGATAAGGCGGGAGAAGACGAGCCCCATGATGAAGGTGTTGTGCGTTACGAGCAGGATTGACGTCACGAATCGTGACGTATAAATCCAATATTTCCCACATATTGGTTAACCGTCTCCGACGTCGAGCACATTGTCTGCGCCTAACACAGTTGTACACTATCCTAAAGGTGGCAGTGTCGACCTCAGATCAGTGCTAAGCATTGCCGGCGATAAGATTGTGGCGATTTGGAACACGTGGGTTTGTCCATATATTCGCGTTTGCGTATTTTATTTGATACATACTAAGGTAAAGACAATAGTCCAACAATAAAGTTTTATTTCCAGGCATCCAAGTCTGTCTTCGCCTTTGTGCCCGCTGCCATGCCTGGACTGAGTCCTTGTTGTAGCCTCCGTTGCAAGGGCTTCTATAAGCTCGCTATTCCCTGCCAGCGTTCGTGTAACTCTCCATGAATAATCCTCAGCATTACCAGCCCCTGGCCCATGCCCTGCATCCCCCCTCAACCGCCCTGTCGTCGCATTCGCAGTCCTACAATCCCTCACCCGCATACCAACCAAAAGTTCCTCACAGCAATAATCGCGAAGAAGAAGAGGATGAGGATGAGGATGACCCAGACGATGCGGACGAGGGCATTGTCGAAGAGCAGCTCAACAGGAGTGAGCCGGACGGACAAGGTAGTAATCCCTCTCCTCGGCCTGCGTCCTCTAATGGGTACGCATTCATCTATTCGTTGTTCTTAGTGACAACTCATCATTACACCACTTAAGCAATGTGCAGAATGCGCAGGCTACTGGACAGGCGGATGAGCCTACGCAAGGACTTGAACGCAAGCGTAAGCCAGGACGCCCCCGTGGCTCCAAGAATCGTAAACCACGTGCAGTCAGTCAAGGGTCCACCAGGCGGGACCCACATCCATACCAACCGGCTGCTGGTACACAACCACAGGCAGCGCCTCAACCTCCGGACCCCACCACCCAGACCCAGCAGTTTTACGAGTTTCAATGGCGCATACTCAACCTTTGCGCTGAATTCTATGGAGCGGCTGAAGAACTCGTAGTAAGCACCCATCCCCCCACAGTCAACACCCCCTTTTCAATAATTCTCAAAAGAAAAGTACCCCGCCTCTTGTCCTTGCGCAATGCTACCAAACAGGACCTGGTAGCTCTAGTGACCCCCTAAAAATGTTGACTGATGCCAAGCTGGTCTGTGATAATCTTGTGAGTTTGTCAAGTTATATCTCATTGGAATCCATTACGATTGCCTATTGAGCTTGCAAATCCATCGCGATTGGCCTTGAATCCGCCAGCACCAGTCTATTCCAGTCTACCGGCTGTATATCAAACACCGCCAGCTCAGCCATCCGCGTCAGGACAATCCAGCTCCAACGCATCAACTTCGGCGAGCAAAACAACAACTCCCATGATTACAAACCCTCAATCATTTGTGGTATCACTTGGCGCACAGGCAGCCTATCCGCATGCACAATATCCGATGTTCGCTGCTGGGGCGGCGCAATATCCAACAACATATTATCACCAATACTCATATGCGCCGCCTGCAACGGCTTTTTACCCTCAACAGCCAATATTGGCAGCGCAGCCACAGCCAACAATGCAAACTCAGCCATCGGTAGCCCCAGTCCAATCGACTCCTCCGACAACCGGGACATTATCTAGCATACCTAGTACAGGTCTACTAAACCAAGGTGCTTGGTCAGAAGAAGAAACTGAAAAACTTAAAAAACTTGCCGAAGACAGTAGAACTCTTACCTCGATGGGTGAAATTGAGTGGGATTGGGTTATTTCACATTACGGAAACAGTCGAACGCGGTAAGTAGGGCTTCCGAGCACTTCCAATCTGGTAATGAGCTTGTCAGCAGACATCAAATTTTAATAAAAGCTACAGCACTTGGTCTAAAAGAAAGCTCGTCTAGAGGTGTCAAACGGCGGCGAGAAACCGAAGACGACATGGGTTCCAATGCTCCACCCCCTGCCCCCTCAAATGCGCACCCGACAGCACCCGCTGCATCCCCGGCGCACAGTAATGCTACGTCAACGCCGGTCGATTCACCTGCCTTACAGCATCAACAAAGACCTCCCACTTCCAAAGCACCTACCCTGCCATCCACACCATCAAATCTACCATGGCCAATGCCCACGGTCGCTGTAAATACACCATCTCCGGTGATTACAACGTCAACGATTGGGCAAGATCAGCAGAGAACGAGCTACTATCGTCCTCGGCCTAGTCAGGACGCAAACAAACATAATTATATGTATCAGCCTACTAATGGAACCGGGCCCAGGTTAAATAAGGAAACCGGGAAGTAAAAGTCGAACAATACCGCAGAGCATTGAGCATCTCTTGATCTTGGGACTTGACATCATTAGCTTTACTTGCAAGCTTTTGACACTATATTATGTACTCCCATTGTTTTCTCACGCAGTCCCATGTCATCCATAAGTAAACCAGCTACACCGTCACCTTTACGTCCCTCTTCTCCTTCTAATTCGCCTTCGCGCGACGCAGCAACATCCAATTCGCGTCGCTCAGTCCCACCTTCCCCTCCCGGAAGAAGTCGGGCTCGGGACCTGTTGAGGAAGCACTATGGTTTGAGTGTTGGGCCTCCCGCGCCCCTTCCCCGGAAAGTTATGGATCCAATGAACCTTGGTTAGACGTGATTCGTACATTGTACCACACTTGCTGATTTTCCTAGACTCCCCTGCATTTGATGCTCGATCTTACTATGAGCAGCTAATCACGACATCTTCATTGCCTCAACTCCTAAGACGCGAAAACGAATTGGTGGTCGGTTAGTTTCCAGTCAAATGGAGCGGCAACATCTGATCAGGCAATAGAAATTCGTCAGCTAGATAGCGAAAGGCAATCTCTCGTATACAACCACCATCACGAGCTTATTGCTGCCAGCGATACCATTGCAGCGGTATGATTCCCTTTCGCAAGAAATCGAGTGTAACTGAAATTTCACTCCAGATAAAATCCAGAGCCGAAAGCCTTGAAGCTGATTTAGATTCTCTCAAAGCTGCATTCTCAGAAATATCACGCCTGTCATCAGAAATCGCCATTGAGGAGTTCAAGGAGCCTTCCTCTTTGCAACCGTAATGTAAGCAGCTTATCATTTTACGCGTGAGTAGGCTGATTGAATTATCTGATGTATATAATTATACTAACGCTACAGGTTGTTCAATATTACTAGTATAGGTGTTGAGTCCATGACTAATTGAACCTTGGTGCCCATAGTTCAGGTTGCCAATTTGCCCCTCCACGATGGATCAGTCTTGTGATGAACAATTCCGGTCCCATAATGCCCGGTTGTCCACTTGAATGGTTCCCGATTGTCCAAGATTCGTATCCGCGCTTGGCTTGCAATTGGGAGTTCTACGCATCGAAGATGTGCGTCAGTACTTACCTTGGCTATCGGGAGAAAAAAACAATACCTTGTTTTTTTCCATGAATCCCATAACCATATTCGCAATTACTATGAGCAGGGTGTCGCGTGTGATTGTTCCACCGTGCGTTTTCATGCGTTTTTGCAATGGTTCGTCGTAGCCAGGCCACTGAAGACTGCTGAGTACTTGCCCTGAACGTGCACTTGCTAAGCTTACCAACAACCAGATTTTGATCTCTCTATCACCCATATTTAAAACCTTGTCATCCCCACCAGCAATTCTCGGTGCCTCTCTGGCAATAACATTGCTGATTCGAACTCCAACCTCGGGAAAATCTGCCAACTGGAACACAATCGGCGGATACTTCATGTCAGGGTATGATTTCGGCGTTGCGAGTTCTTCGGAAAAAGAGATCTGAGGTACGAGAACATGATTCGTTGGCCACATCAAGCCACCACCCATTCGCGCCCATTCGCGACTGTGCATCCTACAAGGTTTAGTCACAAGTACCAAGACGTTCGAATATCCATACATTACATCGCCCTGCATATGTTGTGGTCAGCACACTTCAGTTAAAGTGAAAGTATACGAACCGAAATAAATGATGAAGGTCCACCTGTGTCAAGCGCTCCAGCTAGCGAAGAATATGGCGAAAGTGGCACAGGGTATGAGTCTTGAGAATCAGTTGAGCTATGCTGGCGTGTCATCGGATCGTTCGTTGTTCGCAGGTCTGTAGGTGTTCTGCTTCTTCGACATCCTGCACACTGCTTTTAAAGCGTCGAGAAGAAAGGCATCCCAATTTCACTTCCTAACCCTCGACGAGGGATCTGTTGGCCGCTTTACAGAAACGAAATGATTTTCTTTGTTCAAGACATCATCGGTTGGAGGATAGGCACTGCGGCCACACATTTCGGCCCTTCGACAAAGGTTGAAGATACAGTCGTCAAAGTAGGGTACAATCAATTTTGACGCTTTAGACCGAAGTTTTGCGCGTCGGAACATTTGATTGTTTCTGCGGTCGCGCTTCTCTAGCACGTTGTCGGTCAATTGGCCCGTGTACCATTATAGTATGACGATCATTCGACACTTTGCGTCAGATGTTCCTGGTACACGTTTTTTTAGAATTAAACGTGCCAGCTTCCAAGTGATGCAAACATCCCAGGTGCTCGGTGAAGAGTGCGAAGTGATCCTCTGATAATACAAGCTTTGTCCATGTTCGGTAAAGCATTGACACAATGTTATCTACGGCCACATGCATACACTTAAAATGACTAGTGGCCCAAAGCACTCATTGTATCAGGATCATCCACGCAAGTATGAAATAAAATAGTCTGTGAATGCGTTGATAGACGAATACGGCTAAGTACTGTAGACTCACAGAAGTGGGTATACCGCAAGTAGAATTCGTTGCTGTTCGATTTTAGTACCATCAAGCAAGTTGACTGATGCTAAACAAGAGACGCATAAGCCCTGAAAAAAGGACCTATGCAGAGCTATCGGTAAGCGTTGGGGTTTAGTTGCGGTACTTACACTCTGCCCCCGAGTAGCTACCAAAAGTAAGTCAATGCACGTTTAGTTTGACGGATAAAGAATTACCTTTGCTTGGACCGTTACAACGAATGCCCCAAGTGAGCAAATCACGATAACACTTGTGAAAACTCCAAGCGATTGACTAGGGGGTGCCTACCATGGACGTAGTTATAAATCATCTGATGACTAGCGGTACTACATACATTGATGCTGAGCATGATGCCAAGGAGTAGACAAAGAAGAAGGGGACCCCAGAGGTCCCAATCTCTACGAAGAAGCACATATAAGATACTGTGCAAAAATAACGATAAAACACGTACCGTAGAACTTCTCGACCAGTTGTTCTTCGCGGATATAGCACCTGAACGACTTTCGTATAGATGGACAAGAGATCGCGGGTCTATCAAGCGTGTTATTACCAGTAAAAACGGCTGCTGACACAACTGACAATCGTTGTTGTGATAGGCTCGTCCAGTGTGTCCAAACCGGAATAACTGACTCAAACTTTCCATTAGAGTTCTGGGTACATAGACTATCAGATGTGCGTACCGAGTCTCTACCCGTACGCCACCGATAGTTTGGGTGGTCGTGCGCGGACCACTGTTTTGCGAACTTCCAATATTCCCGGTCAATGACGTATTTACCGTCCCCACATTTGCGCTAGAGGAACCGGGTTGGTTGTGCTCTTGCGCGCGCCCCTTGCCTTTGTCTGGTAGACGCGGTGTCTGAGCAATTTCTGGGTGTGAAAACCCAGGGATGCTCTCCTCGTCCAGGTCGTCGTCATCATCGTCTGCTTTTTTGTCAAGGCAATTGTGTTGACGCACAGAACAGAGACGTACCGGCCTGAATAAACTGCGAACTGGCCGTCAGCGGGGTCTTGGCTGGCTCCATCCGTGTCAGTTGTTGGGGACACGATGCTCAGCGTCACGTCACAGTCACGCGAATCAGAGTCGATTTCCCTATTGGGCGAATGACGCGTCCCAGTATACTCGACGAATACGCTCAACTTGGCTAGAGATCATCATGGTGAGCTACCCTGATATTTATCAGAGAGCGTTCCAACACAGCCTTAGGGTAATGCGCCGTCAGGAATACCGCCTTCTGCCAACCAGAATTCCGGCGAAAAGGACAAGCCAAAAGAACAGAAGAAGAAATGGGAGCCGCCGCTTCCTACAAGAGTAGGAAAGAAGAAGAAGCGTGGCCCCTCAGCAGCGGCTAAGCTACCTGCTGTATTTCCAACGACACGATGTCGTCTAAAGCTGCTCAAGATAGAACGCATCAAGGACTATCTGCTCCTCGAGGAAGAATTCATCCAGAACCAGGAACGTTTAAAGCCAGAGGCAACCCGTGAAGAGAAGAATGAGGAAGACAGGTCCAGGGTTGATGATCTTCGCGGTAGCCCAATGGCTGTCGGTACGCTGGAAGAGATTATTGACGACGACCACGCTATCATCAGCACCCCTTCTGGTCCTGAATTTTACGTCTCAATCATGTCATTTGTCGACAAGGATTTACTGGAACCAGGTTGTCAAGTCTTGCTTCACCACAAAACACAAGCTGTTGTTGGTGTCCTACAAGACGACACAGATCCCTTGGTCAGCATAATGAAACTAGACAAGGCGCCCACGGAAAGCTACGCAGATATTGGTGGCCTTGAATCGCAGATTCAAGAGATTAAGGTCTGTTGTACGATATTGGGACCATGCTCCTACTTACCGCGACGTGCAGGAATCCGTAGAACTTCCGCTTACTCATCCAGAGTTGTACGAAGAAATGGGTATCAAACCACCTAAGGGTGTTATACTATATGGTGTCCCAGGCACGGGCAAGACTTTACTGGCAAAGGCCGTGGCAAACCAAACTTCGGCAACATTCCTTCGCGTTGTTGGTTCTGAACTTATTCAGAAATATCTTGGAGACGGTCCAAAATTGGTCCGAGAACTGTTTAGAGTGGCGGAAGAACACGCTCCTAGTATTGTGTTTATTGACGAAATTGATGCGATTGGTACTAAGCGGTAATAATCCAGCCTTATGAATAATATGCAATACTAAGAAAATTGGATAGGTATGAGTCGACATCCGGCGGTGAAAGAGAAATCCAGCGAACCATGCTTGAATTACTAAATCAACTGGATGGTTTTGATACTAGGGGTGACGTCAAAGTCATCATGGCAACAAACAGGATCGAATCTCTCGATCCGGCACTAATTCGCCCAGGCCGTATTGATAGGAAAATCGAGTTCCCATTGCCAGATGTTAAGACGAAACGACATATCTTCCGGTAAGATTGACCTTGCCAATGTACTGGTGGACATTTGCTGATATGTTTTAAGGCTTCATACGTCCCGGATGAGCTTGAGCGAAGATGTGGACTTGGAAGAGTTTGTGATGGCCAAAGATGACTTATCTGGCGCTGATATCAAGGCCGTGTGCACCGAGGCTGGTTTGCTAGCGCTCAGGGAGCGACGGATGAGAGTGACGAAGGCAGACGTTACCGCTGCCAGAGAGAAGGTATTTATCCAATCCCTTCGTTGTATCTTATTAATATTATCCCAGGTTCTGTACAGAAAAAACGAGGGTACTCCGGAAGGCCTCTACTTGTAATTGATATAATCTACTTCTTCCAATACTTGTACTGTCTTTAGAACAATGCATAAAGCTTAAAACATCAGCATAGGTGATACGCAGCAAGGATAAGTGGCTTGGATTGGATTATAAAAGATACGAGCGTCTGATATAGCAGATGATAATGTATAAATCCGAAAAGTCCGATGAGCGAAAACGAAAGAATTGATGAACGAGTGAAGTACAAGCACTAACCAAGCGGAAGATGATAATACGCCATTAAAAGTTCTGGATTGTAGTCTTGTCTTGTATGTCATTGGTCCTAAATATATTGCTCGAGAGCCTACATGAAAAGAATCATCAATGATCCGATCGTTGAAGGCTAATAACCAACAGAAGGGAACGGGACTTGCCTTAACCACACTCTTCCCCCACCACATCGTTCCACAACCACCTCCCATTCCACGGGTCCAGTGACCCGACCGCGGATGCAATCGAGCAAGGTGTCTTTACCCTCCTTCGTACCGTCACCTTCTAGAACCCATTCTCCTAACCATCCATTACCAATGTATCGCGGCCCCTGGCCGACATTGTGATCAAAAAAGACTGGCGAACGCAATACCCACGCAGTCCAGACATATTTCCAAGCAAGCGCATAGCCCGTAGGTGAATGCGGACTGCGAACTTTCATCGTGGTGCGAACCAGACGAGTTTCCAGCTGGATAGTGTCGATATCCTGTAAACCTAGTCCGCCGATCGTGTAAACTGGATTGGTGTAAGGGGGCATGATGTGCATGTAATAGAAGGGGGTCGGTAAGCTTAGCGGGTCGGGTATTCGTATCGCTTGGGGTGGCTTATGCGGCTCAAGGAACCGACCATTAAACAAAAGCCACCTACGAGAATGTGTGGGATGACCCTGATAGTATATGGAAGAGGTACTTCGCTGTTTTTGACGATTTTCGTTTCTGCGAGGAGCATCCCGCCGGTGGCTTGCTCCCAAATCACCGTCGGATGAAGCGGAGAAAGAAACCCCCGCTTCATCACCCTCGGCTGCAACATAGCCTAGATTACATATAAGGTCGCCAGCGGACAAGTGATCCCAGAGGCCAGAATCCATTAGTCGTTGTTCGCACGATAGCAATTCGTGTGAAAGGTCTTGGTTATCAGAAGATGGAATAAAGACGC
>WNGI01001932.1_pt1 | contig 18882 bp, 18 predicted proteins | sample 5400621 | NCBI WGS metagenome assembly WNGI01 (sample SAMN13153374, study PRJNA577476) | soil metagenome | isolation source: 20 cm soil or saprolite under Garry oak tree replicate 1 | place: USA:California | collected 2016-06-15
CCTCATGATCGTCCCACTGCGCCAGCATCGGCACCTGCGCATTGAAGGCGCGAAAATTGCTGTCGAGCAGGTTGTATTTATAATTGCCGCGGAACTGCGCGAGGCTATGGGCGACCGTGGATTTCTCTTCCGTCACGATGTTGCGCCAGATTTCCCCGTTCGGCAGCTTCAATTCGGAAGGGATCGGACAATCGGCGTAGATATGATCGCCGGAATGAATGAAAAAATCCGGACGGTTTTCGAGCATGGTGCCGTAGGTTCGCATGCCGCCGCGGGAAGCATCGATGCCCCAGCCCTGTCCCGCGGTGTCACCCGACCAGGCAAAGGATATCGAACCTTTGTCTGCTGGCGCGGTCCGGAAATGACCGACCTGGGTATCTCCTGATATGCTGGACGAAGCCAAATCTTCAAACCGCACCCGGTAGAAAATATCCTGTCCGGGCGGAAGGCCGTCGAGCAGCACCTTGGACGTAAAATCGCTCTCGGGCAGCGCGTCCGATGATGCGACGCCAATAATCGTCTTGAAACTTTCGACCGTCGAACATTCCACGTGCATGCGCGCAGGCCGGTCGGCTCTCGCCCACACCACCGCGGAATCTGTTGAGACATCGCCCGACGCAAGCCCGCTCGCGATGCGCGGACGATCCGCGGCCCGGCTAAGATAAGGCCGGGCAAGACCTCCCAAGCCTGCGAGCGCGACGGTGGATGCCGAGCGGATCAATAAATGACGTCTGGTAACGCCTTGCTTCGCGCGTATCGCAATCGCCATTCCGGGCGCCCTCGTCGAATCAAGACGAAGCTTGCCCGCTCAACTTGACTCTGGGCCGAAGGTTTTTTGACTCTGGGCCGAAGGTTTTGCGACAGGCCGATGACTCTGCGAACTGTCAAAACAGTCATTGCGAGCCAACGGGTCGGCGCAATGACGAGAGGAAAAGCCTGATATTGTTGATCCCTACCGCTTCCAGTTGCAGATGCCGCCCGACTTGCAAGGCCAGACCTGGATCCGCGTGTCGAACGCTTGCGCGTCCAGCGGATTGCTGTGTCGTCGCGCCAGTTTGGTCCGAACCACGCCGCGCGGTTTCTGCGCGTGCACCCGCGGTTTTTCCGCCTGCATATACGCAACTCTGGTGCTGGGAGTTACGATCCTTTTGGTTCTGACGATTTTGGAATCGGCCGTCGAGTCAGCGCGCGCCTGCGCGTCCTCGCTTCGGTGATCGGTTTTCGCCTCAACCGCGACCGGCGCGAATTTCGACGCAGGCCCAAGCGGCTTCGGCGAAAGCAGCGCCTTGGAAAGGTCCAAACGGAGGAACTCGTCGGGACGATACTCATCCGCCAACGATGCGCTGCCCCATGCCAGCAGCGTCGTGCAGATGATGGCGATGCCAACATTTTTCAGGACCATTCGAGGCCTCCTGAAATGCTCAAAACACGGCATAATACCTCATCTAGGAAGGGGAATGCGCATCTCCAACCAATGGTTTCGTCAAGGTTACCGCGCGCCTATGTTGCCGAAGCCGCCAGACGCCGTTGTTCCGAACTACCGATAAACCGATGATTTATTGAGCGGTTCCCATCGCGGTCATCGCCGTTCGTGCGCGGAGGTTGGCAACCGGCGGCTAAAACCTCTTAAATTCAACCGCGTTCCAGCCGGGAGGCGAGCGTCCAGCGTTATTCAAGGGTTTGGACGGGGGGAGCCGTCCGGACCTGGACAGGCGGCGGCGCTGCGGGTGGCTGAACGGGCGGCGGCGAAGCGCTTGCTGACGGCACCGGTGCATTTTGGACAAGCTGAGGATTCGCTGCTTGAGGAGCCGTCGCGCGCGTCCTCACTCGTGCCTGGCTGTCGCGCCGGCTTGATCCTCTCAATCCCCAGGAACGAGCGATTGATGGTCCAGCCGTATATCCAATCAATGCGCCCGCTACCGCGCCGACCGGACCCAACACCACTGCTCCCGATATCGCTCCCAGGGCGGCGTCCCCGCCACGTTCCTGAGCCGCTGCTCCCATCGGAACAAGCGCCAGAGATGCCAGCGCCGCAATAACGAGCTTTTTCATGTGTGTTTCCCGGAAGATTCCCCAATCAGCCGGCTACGACCCAATTGCGGCTGTTCGAAGGACGCATCTCCCGCTCCAGAAGGAACTTTGGATTCGAACGGCGGCAGAGCCGGCAGGCTGCGGCTCCCGATTCGAGCCGGGTGCAACCGGCAAGCAGCACTATTTTTTCGCTTGGTCTACCAGCTTGCTGCGGATTCTCCGCGCGCCCTTTGGCCTGACCAATACGTCTTGCGCGACTTGACCGCCGAACCGCTTTCGATTGAAAGGCACGGCGCCACTGCCTGGAACGATTTCGATGTCTTCGAGCTGCAATGGCTCGCCTCGCGCCGATAACAGCGGCGGATATTCGACGGACCGGCCGCTGATGCGATCCTTGAAAACCACCTGCGGCCCTTCGGGCTCCGCCAGCCAGTCATCGCCCCATTTCTTCAGCGCAAGATAGGTCGGAAAAAAATCACGGCCCTTTTTGGTCAATACGTATTCATAGCGTCCGCTGTGCTCAGGCAGCCGCAAGCGCGTCATCATGCCGAGATCGACGAACTTCTTCAAACGCGTGCTGAGAATGTTCGGCGCGACGCCAAGATAATACTGAAACTCGTCGAACCGACGGGTGCCGTAGTAGGCTTCCCGAAGCAGCAGGATCGACCAGCGGTCGCCGACCACATCCATCGCACGCGCGATGGAGCATTCCTTGTTGGAAGAACGGGAACGCTTCAAATCAAATCTCGCAGTCCATTGGCCACAGTGATTCGCGATCGTCGATAGCGTAGCACTCAGGCCGCCTGGCCCGGTGCTTTGACCGCGACCTCGGGCTCAAGCGCGCGGCGGTGCGCAACCAGCGCACCGGTTTCGGAAAACCTCTGCAGCTCTGTTTCGCTCACCCCCAGCTCGCGAAACACTTCCCCGTTGTGTTCACCCTGGAAGGCCGGCGTGCCGATCGGCGTCAGCTCATCCCGGGAAAAGTGCCAGGGACGACCCGGCAATTTGTATTCGCCGCCACTGCGATCCGGAACGAGTTGCACGGCACCCCAATATTCGCTCCACTCCGACTTCGTCAGTTCCTTGATCGAGCGAATTTCGCCCATCGCGATCTTGGCCTCATCGAACTGCGCGTCGAGGGTCGCCATGTCGGGGAATGTCAATATCCAGGACTGGATGATCTGATGCAGCGCCCCGAAGTTCAATCGCCGCGCCGCGGCGCTCGAAAACCGCGGGTCGTCCATCAAGTCGACGCGCCGCATCGCGCGCAGCCAGGACGGAAACGTCCGGCTGCCGATGATGCTGGTGGCGACGGTGAAATGCTCGCCTTGCGGCCCCGTAAAGAACGAGCAATCGGTGGCGCCGAGCACGGCGGGCTCCGCGCCGATATCCTCGTCGGAAAGATCGACATGGGCGCGTTCGTTGACCGCGAGCAAGGTCGCGGCCATCGCGACGTCGATATACTGGCCCTGCCCGCTGGTTTGCCGGCTGTTGATCGCCGCGAGGATCGCTATCACCGCCTGCAGGCCGGCATAGACGTCGGCATGCGACAGGCTGTCGGTGCGCGGCTCCTTCAAAGCCTCGCCATAGTGCCGAACGCTGTTTTCGGTAAAACCGGCCTCGGCCTGCACCGTCGGCGCGTAGGCCATCCGGCTGCGCCAGGGACCGCCCTGGCCGTAACCGGTGATCGATGCGTAGATCAGCCGCGGATTGCGCTTCGACAGGGTTTTGTAGTCGAGGCCGAAGAAGCCGAGCGTGCCCGCGCGAAAATTCTCGACCACGATGTCGGCGGTATCGCAAAGCTTCAGCGCCAGATCATAGGCGCCGGGAATGTTCAGGTTGATGCTGACGTTGCGTTTTCCGGCGTTCTGCTGCGCGTAATAGCCCGACATGCCGTCGGTCGATGGAAACGCAAAGCGCGACACGTCGGGGCTCGGCGGCTCGACCTTGATGACCTCGGCGCCGAGATCCTGCAATGTCCGCGCGCACAAGGGACCCGCAAGCACGCGGGAAAAATCGACGACACGAATTCCGCTGAGGGGGCCGCTCATGATCAGCGCCCCGCGAATTTGGCAAGACCCGGACCGTTCTTGCGGAACGAGGCCAGGCCGGTTTTCAGATCTTCCGAGGCCCAGATCGGCGCCTGCACCCTTGCCATCGCCTCGTCGGCGGCCGCGACGCCGTCGTTGACGGCGATATGCGCGAGTTCCTTGGTCGCCGCGTGCGCCAGTGTCGGACCTTGCGCGAATTCCTCGGCAATCGCCATGGTCGCCTTTTCCAGCGATTCTTCCGGAACCGTAAGATTGATAAGGCCCCATTTTTCCAGCGTGGGCGCATCATAGCGGCGCGCCAGCATCGACATCTCCTTGGCGCGCAACGCGCCGATGCGCTGGACCTGACGCTGGATGCCGCCCAGCAAGGGATGCAGCCCGAGCGTTGCCTCGACCGAGCCGATCTTCGCCGACGACGCCGCGATGATGTAGTCACACGACAGCGCCAGTTCGAGGCCGCCGCCGAGGCAGACGCCATGCACACTCGCAATCAGCGGAACCGGCAGCAATTCCATGAAGCGGAGAAACTCGACTCCGTTCAGGCGGCGGTTCTCACCGTCGCTGTCGCCACTGCCCTGCGACACGCGTTTATCGAAAATATCGAGATCGGCGCCGGCCGAAAAATGCCGAAGGCCGCTGCGCAGGACGATGGCTCGGCTGCCGGCGTCTCGCGCGCCTTCGATCTGTTCGACGATGGCATTGATGAGCTTCGGTCCCAGCAGATTGTAGGGCCGGTAAACCATGGTCAGTACGGAAATATTGCCGCGCTGCTCGCGCACAACCAATGCATCCTCGGACACGACATGCCTCCATGTTTCGGCGCAGCCCTGCGCCCGGATTTATTTGTTGCAGGCAACCTACAACATGACTTGCAAAATGCAAGTCATGTTTGCGGTCCTGCGAGGAATTAAATTATGGTCGTCATTTTAATCCAGCGACATCAGCAACTTGCGCGAGCCGGATGGGTTGGGCGGCAGACCGCACCACGACCAAAATCAGATTTTGCGTAAGTGCTATTTCCGGAAATGCGTCAACCGCCAGCGGACCAGCTCGTCGGCCCCCGGACCGGCTTGCGGCAGCAGATCTTCCGCCCTGACGCGTTGCCCGGTCTCCCCGTCGACCATGGCAAGCTTCACCGCGCTTCCGGTTTTTCGATTGACGAATTCAAGGGGTGGACCTGCATCTCCGGAAACCGCCCATTTGTCTCCGACCTGGGCAAGGGCCTGCAGCAGAAGAATGGTATCCCTGCCCTTGCGGGTCAGGACGTATTCGTATCGCTCCGGATTGACCTGGTATCGCCGCCGCTCGATCAATTTGTTGTCTTCGAGATGCTTCAACCGATCGGACAGGGTGGCGTTGGTCACTCCGGTCGAGCGGCGCAGGTCCTCGTACCTGGCAAGCCCCAGCGACAGGTCGCGCAGAACCAGCACGGCCCAACGGTCGCCGATCGCCTCCAGGACGCCGGCAATCGAGCACGCCATCCCATCAAAACTCTTCGAGCGCATAAAGTGCTTGCCTCCCACTAACTCTTATCATTAGAGTGACTGCCTGTCCAGCCCTGCCTCCGCGGGGACAGGCCCGGGGAAACGAGGCCACCGAATTCGGCGCAAGGGGACAATGAACATGAGCGAGCTTCGCGACCTGGTGATCGATGCACATGGTGGAATCGACCGTTGGAATAAAGTGAAAGCAATCGAGGGTGACATGTCCATCACCGGCGCCCTGTGGGCACGAAAGGGTTGGCCCGAGGCGCTGAAGAACGTCCATGTCACTGCCGACACCAAATGCCAATGGATCAGCTACCGGCACTTCATCAGCGAAGGCATGAGCAGCGTATGCACTCCGGACCGGACCCTCCTCGAAACGCAGGACGGAAAGCCCATCAAGGACCGAAAAAATCCCCGCGCTGCCTTTGACGGCCATACCGTCGAAACTCCGTGGGACGATTTGAATCTCGCCTATTTCAGCGGTTACGCGATGTGGAATTACCTCAATGCGCCTTTCATCTTTGCGCTGCCCGGGTTCAAGACGGAAGAGATCGAGCCGTGGCATGACAACGGCGAAGAACGCAGGCGGCTCAGAGTCGTGTTTCCGGATCACATCGCAACGCACTGCCCGGAACAGATTTTTCACGTCAATGGCGAAGGCTTGATTTGCCGGATGGATTACATCGCGCCGGTTACCGGCGGTCTACCAACTGCGCATTACATGTCCGAACACAAGGATTTTTCCGGAATCAAGGTCGCCACCAAGCGGCGGGCTCTTCGCAGGAAAGCGGACGGCACCGCAATTCCGGATCCCATCTTCGTGGCGATCGATATCGCCGACATCCGCCTCTCTTGAGCCGACATCCCATTTCGCGGAGGAACCAATGATTGAAACCGATGAAAAGCATCACGTCGTGACCATCAACGTCAATGGCATCAGTCAGACCGCGTCGGTCGAAGCACGAAAACTATTGGTCCACCTGTTACGAGACGATCTCGGCCTCACCGGAACACATGTCGGTTGCGACACATCGCAATGCGGCGCCTGCACCATCGATATCGACGGACAGGCCGTCAAATCCTGCACGGTGCTTGCCGTGATGGCGGACGGGGCGTCGATCACGACCATTGAAGGGCTGGCGCCGGGCGGTGGCGCACTGCATCCGATACAGGCCGCGTTCCACGAGCACCATGCATTGCAATGCGGCTTCTGCACGCCGGGAATGATCATGAGCGTCCGGCAGTTGCTCAAGCAGAACCCGAATCCGACCGAGAGTGAAATCCGTCACAACCTCACCGGCAACATCTGCCGCTGCACCGGCTATACCAACATCGTGCGCGCAGTTGCGTCGCTGGCATCGGAGGCACACAGCCATGGCTGAAGCAACCGCAATCAAATATGTCGGCCAGCCGTTGCGGCGGCGGGAAGACTTCAAATTCGTCACCGGCAAAGGACGATATACGGATGACCTGAAAGTGCCGGGCATGCTGCATATGGCGGTGCTGCGGTCGCCTCATGCGCACGCCATCATCACGCGGGTCGATCTTTCCGCGGCAAAGGCAGCACCCGGCGTCCGCTTGGCGTTGTCCGGCGCCGACCTCGCCGGCAAGATCGGCTCGATTGTGCCCAACTGGATCATGCCGGGAACGAAAGTCCCGGACCGGCCTGTCGTCGCCATCGATAGGGTACGTTTCGTCGGCGAATGCGTCGCGCTGGTGGTAGCCGAGAGCCAGGCCATGGCCCACGACGCCATCGGACTTATCGACGTCGACTACGAAACGCTTCCCGCGGTTGTCGATGAAGAAGCGGCGACCCGTGAGGGCGCGCCGCAACTCCACGACAACGTGCCGAACAACATTACCACGCTCTACAAGGTCGGCGGCGGCGACTACAAGAAGGCCGCGCGGGAGGCTGATCAGGTGATCAGTCTTCGCGTTGCCAATAACCGGCTGATCCCGACCTGCATGGAAACGCGCTGCATTCTGGCTGAGCCGAATGTCGACGGCACGCTGACCGTTTACCTTCAGAGCCAGGTGCCTCACATGCATCGCCGGTGGATCGCCGACACCGTCGGCATCCCCGAACACCAATTGAGAATCGTGGCGCCGGACATTGGCGGCGGCTTTGGCGCCAAGATGCATCTCTATCCGGAGGAACTGCTCTGCCCCTATCTGGCACGCCGGCTAGAGGTACCCGTGAAGTGGTGGGAATCGCGCTCAGAAAGCCATCAGTCGACAAACCACGGCCGGGCGCACACGGAAACGCATGAAATCGCGATCCGCACCGATGGCAAAATACTCGGTCTGAAAGTAGAGACGCTGGGCAATGTCGGCGCTTATTTATCCAACATGGCAACCGGCGGTCCGACGGTGAATACGATCAATTTCGGAACAGGTACCTACAAAATCGATAACTACGAGGCGCGCGCCAGGGTGATCGTGACCAACACCGTGCCGGTTGACGCTTATCGCGGCTACGGCCGGCCCGAGGGCGGATACATCGCCGAACGCGCGATCGATGCGGTGGCGCGCCACCTCAACATCGATCAAGTGGAGGTGCGCCGAAAGAATTTTATCCAGCGCGCTGATTTTCCGTACAAGCCCTATGATGGCCCCGCCGTGATTTACGACAGCGGCAATTATGAGGGCTGCCTGGCGAAGGCAATGGAAGCCTTCGACTACGCGGCGCGCAGCAGCGAACGCGATCAATTGCGCGCCAAGGGCCGCTATCGCGGCATCGGTGTCGCGGCCTACACCCATATGTGCGGCATGGCGCCGTCACGCCGCCTGTCGCTGATGGGCTTCAACCGTGGCGGTTGGGAAAGCGCGAGAGTCAGCGTGGACTCGAGTGGCCGGGTTACAATTTTTTCGGGATCCATGAGTCAGGGCCATGGCCACGTCACCTCACTTGCGCAAATCGCCGCCGACGTGCTGCAGGTTCCGATCGAGCATATCGACGTGGTGCAGGGCGACACGCGGCAGGTCCAGGCCGGACACGGCACCTTCAACTCGCGCTCGATGGCGGTCGGCGGATCCAGCGTTCATGTCTCCTCCGGCCGGGTCGTCGCCAAGGCGAAAAAGATCGCGGCGAGCATGCTCGAGGTGGACGAAACCGATGTTTCCTATCGCGCAGGCCAATTCAGCGTCCCCGGCACCGACATCGCGCCCTTGAGTTTTGGCACGGTGGCGCGCATGGCCTATCTCGGCCACAAGCTTCCGGACGGACTGGAGCCGGGGCTCGACGAGACGGTGTTTTACGATCCGAAGGGAATGGGCTCGCCTTCGGGAATCCACATGGCCTATGTCGAGGTCGATCCGGAGACCGGGATCGTCGACATTCTCGATTATGTCGCCGTGGATGACGCCGGCACCATTATCAATCCGCTCCTTGCCGAGGGGCAGATTCATGGCGGCGTCGTGCAGGGCATCGCGCAGGCGCTGTATGAAGAAGTGAGTTACGATCCCGACACCGGACAATTGATGACCGGTTCGCTGCTCGACTACGCAGTACCCCGCGCGGAACATGTCCCCAGCATACGATCGGTATTTCAGGAGACGCCCTCCCCGACCAACCCGATCGGCGTCAAGGGCATCGGCGAAAACGGATCGATCGCGGCCCCGCCATGCATGGTTCACGCCGTGCTCGACGCGCTCTCACCGTTCGGGATCAAGCATCTCGACATGCCGATGACACCACCGCGGGTCTGGTCGGCGATCCAGACCGCACGCGCGGGAGCAAGCCAATGATTCCAGCATCATTCGATTACGTTCGCGCAACCTCGCTCGCCCAGGCCATCGGCCTCTTGCGGAAGGATCCCGACGGCACCAAGCTCGTTGCCGGAGGCCATACGCTGATCCCGACATTGAAATTGCGGTTGGCGTCGCCGGCCCTGCTGGTCGATATCGGCGGCATTAACGAATTGAAGGGCATCGAGGTCGGCGACCACATCAGGATTGGTGCGCTGACCACGCATGCCGAACTGCTTGCGTCCGAGCCTTTACGGAAGCTGCTGCCGATCTTCCACCAGACCGCCGATATGATTGCCGATCCGCAGGTGCGCAATCGCGGCACTATCGGCGGCTCGCTGGCAAATGCCGACCCTGCGGCGGACTGGCCGGCGGTCGTGGTCGCGCTGAAGGCGGAACTGGAGCTGGCAGGCCCGACCGGGCGCCGGCGCGTCGCTGCAAAAGACTTCTTCGTCGACATCATGTCGACCGCGCTCACGCCCGAAGAGGTGCTGGTGGCAATCCATATCGCGCGGCCCGGACCCGGTGCGCGGTTCCGATATCGCAAAATCCGCCATCCGGCGAGCGGCTATGCCGTCGTCGGAGTCGCGGTCGCGCTCAGCCTGCAAGAGGATATCGTTTCGGAAGCCGCCATCGCCATCACCGGTGCGACCGGACGGGCCTTCGCGGCCGATACCGCGAGCGCGCGACTGATCGGCAAATCGCTGTCGAGCGAAAACATCGCAGCCGCGGCATTGCTTGCCGGCGAACAGGCCGAATGTCTGTCGGACCACTACGCGCCGGCGGAGTATCGCAAGCATCTCGTCAGGACCGAGGTTGGCCGCGCGTTGGCGTCGCTAAGCGCCGCCTGACCGACGAGGCTTATCCGCCACGTTCAAAGCTCTTGAACGATAGATGATGAAGGTCATATGAGTTCGCCGATTGGGGCGGACAATCCGGAGCGTGCCATGCGGTACAAAATCCTCGGTCGACACAGCGGTTTGCGTGTGTCGAAGCTTGCCTTGGGCACCGGCATGTTCGGGACAAAATGGGGCCACGGCGCCGACCGCGACGAGTCGCGGCGTCTGTTCGATGGCTATGTCGAAGCCGGCGGCAATTTCCTCGATACGTCCGACAGCTATCAATTTGGCGAATCCGAATCCCTGCTCGGCGAGTTCATCAAGACGAGCCGGGACGATCTCGTGGTTGCCACCAAGTACACCCAAAGCGCCGATCCCAAAGGCAGCCTGTCGGTGACCGGCAACAGCCGCAAGGCGATGGTGCGCTCGCTGGAACAGAGTCTAACTCGGCTCGGCACAGATCGCATCGACCTCTATTGGGTGCATATGCCTGACGGCGTGACGCCGATCGAAGAGATCGTCCGGGGTCTCGACGATCTCGTGCGCTCCGGCAAGGTTCTCTATATCGGGCTGTCCGACTTTCCAGCCTGGCGCATCTCGGCGGCGGCGATGCTTGCGGAACTGCGCGGCTGGACGCCGATAGCCGCACAGCAGATCGAGTACAGTCTCGTGCAGCGCACGCCGGAGCGTGAATTGCTGCCGATGGCCTTGGCCTTCGGCCTGGCGACCGTTGCGTGGTCACCGCTCGGCGGCGGCGTCCTCACGGGAAAATATCGCAGGGGCGAGACCGGCCGCCAAAGCGGAATGGGCGGTCGGCTGTTTCACGCGGAGGACACGCCGCAGAAGACCGCCATCGTCGACATGCTGGAAGCGATGGCAAAAGAAATGGGCTCGAACGCCGGCCGCGTCGCCATCGCCTGGGTCGGCGCCAAAGGGACCATTCCAATCATCGGACCTCGCACCCGCGCCCAGCTCGACGACAATCTCGCCGCCGTTGACGTTTCATTGACGGCCCATCAAATCCGGCGGCTGGATGAGGTGAGTGCTATCTCGCTTGGTTTCCCGCATGATCTGTTGGCAGGCCCGGCGACCCAGGACCGCATCGCCGGGGGCAAGCGCGCCCTTCTCGACATGCCGGTCCAACCGGTGCGGTGACGTGGAGTCACCGGTCCTGGCGCTCGACCCGGTTTTTCAGGACACCGATGTTCTCGACCTCGAGTTCGATCGTATCGCCGTGTTCGAGAAACCAACCAAGCTCAAGACCGCAGCCGTTGCCGACAGTCCCGGAGCCGATGAATTCACCCGGCATCAATGTCTCGTCCTGCGTGATATGCTCGATGATCTCCTCGAACGAGAACAGCATGCCCTCGCTTACGCCTTTCGAGCGGACCTCGCCGTTGACGCGAACTTCCATCTTCAGGTTGTAGGGGTCGCCGATCTCGTCGGGCGTGACGATCCAGGGGCCCATCACGTTGCCGCCGTCAAAGCTCTTGCCCTTGGCGGGGCCCAGCCGCCCCTCCATCTCGAGGCGCTGGGCGTCACGGGCGGAGAAATCGTTGAATATGGTGAAGCCGAAGATGTGATCCTTGGCCTTTGAAGCCGGGATGTTGGCGCCCTTGTTTTTGGTAATGATGCCAAACTCGAGTTCGTAGTCCATCACCTGGCTATAGCGCGGCCATTTTACGGTGGTGTTGGTGCCGCGCACGCTGAAACGATTGGTGATGTAGTAAATCGGATGCCTGCCATAGACCTCGGGCAATTCGCCCAGCGGTTCAGCGTCGATCCGCGCGAGTTCGGCCATATCGTTCCTGGCGCGCGCCGCAAGCTTGCGTTGGCCGCGGGGCGCCTGCAGGATATGCAAGGGAAACGACATGCCGTCGCGCATCTGTCGCGGTTCCGGAATCGGCGCCAGGATTTCGGCGCCGCTCACATTCACCGACAAAGCCTCGTCCTTGCCGTAGCCGTCGTAGAGAGCTCTGGCCTGATCGAGAGCCAGGGGGCCGGCATCGATCAGCGATAGCATGGACGCGAAAGCCGGATTGCCGTTTCCGTCGCGCTCAGCGGCCGCCGCCAGATCGAACAGCCTGGAGTCATGGCTATGTACCAGCGCGATCTTTTCCCGGCCGCTTGATCGAAATGTCGCGAGTTTCACAGGCACCCTCCTTTCAGGGATATCCAGAATCCTGTGCTAACAGCATATGGTTTCGCCGATGGAGGTCAACAACCGGAGCGAGCCATGCAGACAAGACTTGTCGACGCCGCCCCGGTGCGATGACGCGGGGCGGCGCGCGCAAGCTGATCGCACGACATCGAGCGGCGATTTATCCCGCGACCTTGGAAAAATCGGGCTTGCGGCGCTCGGCAAACGCGGCAAAGGCTTCGCGCGCCTCGCCGGTCTGCAAGCGTTCGCGAAACAGTGCGCCTTCCCGAGCGATCTGAGCCGCGATCTTGTCGACGTCGCGCATCAACGCCTTGGTCTCGTTAAGAGACCCGGCCGGACGTTTGGTCAGAGCCTCGGCGGCTTGCCGCGCCCTGGCGCGCAATTCCTGGACCGGCACCACGGCATTGGCCAGACCGCAGGCCATCGCCGTGGCTGCATCAAGAGGCTCTCCCAGCGCGAACATGGCGTAGGCGCGGACGTGTCCGATCCGGGCCGGCAACAGCCAGCTCGACGCCGCCTCCGGAACCAGCGCCAGATTGACGAACGGCGTCATCAGCTTTGCTGTGTCGGCCAGAAACACCAGGTCGCAATGCAGCAGCATCGTGGTGCCGACGCCTACCGCATTGCCTTGCACGGCGGCGATGAGCGGACGGGTGGCCTTGCCGAGGTTGCCGATGAAGCGATGCGCCTGGCTTTCGCTGGTGTCCCTGCCATTGGCCTGAGCGCTAAAGTCGGCCAGGTCGTTGCCGGCCGTGAAATTGTCGCCATCTCCCTGGAATAGTACGACGCGCACGGCCGGGTCCTTCTCCGCGCCCTCCAAGGCGTCCGACATCGCGCTATACATGGCGTTGCTCAGCGCGTTCATCTTGTCGGGCCGCGCCAGCGTCAATGTCATGATGCCTGCGTCTACTTCGGTCTTCACATGCTCTGTCATGATCGCTCCTGTCAGGTTGAATTCTCTTCACCACTTTTCCGCGAACGGACGCAGTTCGGCAAGGAACGACCATGCCGAGCGGTCCTGGTTATAGAGGTGCCACAGCTCGTCGGCGATTGCGGATGGCTTGATAAAGAATTCATCCGGCGCCTCCCGAAAACGCTGGCGCATTCGCGGCACATCGATCACGGCGTCGATCAGCACATAGGCCACGTGGATGCCGCGCGGCCCGAGATCGCGCGCGATCGATTCCGACAAGATTCGCTGGGCGGCCTTGGTCGGCGCAAAGCCGGCAAAGTTGGCCTTGCCGCGAACCGCGGAGGTGTTGCCGGTGACGAAGATGGCCCCGTTGCCCGCCTCGATCATCGCCGGCGCCACTTCGCGCGCCAGATACAATAGACCCATGACATTGACGCGGAAATTACGTTCAAGCATCTCTGGGTCGATTTCGAGAAAGGTGCCCCAGCCACCGCCCACCGCATTGTGGATCAGGATATTGGGGGCGCCGTACGATTTGCGGATGTTGGCAACAGCGTCCGCGACCTGGCTTTCGCTGGAAACGTCGCAGGTCATCGCGTGGGTGTCAGGAAGTTCTTGCTCGAGCGCGCCGATCCGGTCCGGCGAACGGGCCAGCGCGATGACGCGAAACCCGCCGCCCGCGAAACGCCGGACGATTGCAGACCCCGTGCCGGGGCCGACACCTGTAACGACGGCAATTGGCTTGTCAGTCACGGATGCTGCCTCATCATCGCTCTAATGCCCGCTGAAGGCGGGTTTGCGCTTGTCGACGAAGGCGCGCACCGCCTCCTTGTGATCGGCCGTCCGTGCAGCCCGGACCATGTTTTCCGCTTCCTGATCCAGGGAGTCGAGAAAGCCGGAGGTCAAGGCGTGGTCGAGGTTGTCTTTCATGCCGGCCAGCGCGATGGACGGGCCCTCGGCGAGAGACTTTGCGAGCGCAAAAGCCGCGTCGCGAAGTTCGGCGTCAGGCACAACACGGTTGACCAGACCGAGCGCTTCGCAGCGGCGGGCGTCGATCCGCTCCGACAGGAACATCAGCTCCCGCGCCCGCGATGTTCCCGCAAGCCGCGTCAGCAGCCAGGCGATGCCGTAGTCACCTGTCAAGCCGATGCGGGCATAGCCGGTGGCCATGATCGCGGATTCGGCGGCGATGCGGATATCGCAGGCGAGCGCGAGCGCTAATCCCGCGCCGGCCGCGGGTCCGGGAAGCGCGGCAATGGTCGGCTTTCTCACCGCCACCAACGCGCCAGTCAGGGTGCGTTGCTTCGTTTTCAAATCGGCAACGCGCTCCTCAATCGGTATCTCGGCCTTGGCTGCGTTGCTCCCCATGCCCTTGACATCGCCTCCGGCGCAAAAGGCATTGCCCGCGCCGGTGATCAGGAGCGCACCGACGTTGGGATCATCGCCGCACTGCTTGATCATGCGCCGCAGCGCCGGCGTCAACCGGTCGGACAGCGCGTTGCGGGCCTCGGGACGGTTGAGCGTGATGAGCGCGACGCGGTCTCGAATTTCACACAGTAACTCGCCGGTCCCGGTGTCGACCTCGATCCGATCTTGTGCCATTTCAACCGCTCCCGTTTGGGTCTTGTCGAAGTCACGAACCCGATCGTCTGAACAATCGCTATTTCCCGATTGACTGCATGAATGCGCGATCCGCTGCGGGAAGCGCTGCGGTCCAGGCCGGTTCGTCGCCGGCCTCGGGCAACGAGTGGCCGAATTCGATCATTTGCCGCGGCGGCAATTCCCCGACATAGACCCAGACGGCGCGACTGTTTTCGACCTTTGCCGCGTCTCCGACCGCCTTCGCCATCAGCGCCATCATTCGCGACTTGTCCACGGCCGCGCGTCCGCTTCGGATATGCCCATAGATGAAGAGTTGATCATGCTTCAGCGGCGCGCCTCCCATGAAGTAGTTGCCGGGCTTCACCTCATCGAAAATGACCTGGGCGAAAAAGCTGGGGGCGCCAGTGACCTCGCAGTGGACGCGCGTGATCTCGCCGGCAATCTTGCTCTTTTGTTCAGCCGTGAGCCGGCCCTCCAGGGTTGTGCAGAAATAAGTCGGCATCGTTCTTCCTCCGGCGTTTACAGAGAACGAAAAACTAGGCGACTTCCAGAGATGCCCTGCTTTCGGCGCCAAGCAATCCCATCAGCCGGTTCCGAATTAGGCGTTGGGCGTCGGCCATAATGCGATCGATCAGCTCCTTGACCGTCGGGATGTCGTGGATGAGGCCGACGACCATGCCGCAGCTCCAGGCGCCAGCATCCATGTCGCCATCGATCATGACTTTCGGATAGACCCCGGCGACCTCGTCATGGATATCCTCGATCTTGAGCTTGGCGCCCTTCTCGCGCTCGATCTCGAGCAGCCGCTCGACGCCGGCATTCTTCAACACCCGCTCGGTGTTCCTGATCGCGCGCATCACCAGTCGCGTGTCGAGCTCGGAGGCGGCAACAAGCGCCTTCTTGACGTTGTCATGCACCGGCGCCTCTTTGGTAGCGATGAACCGAGTGCCCATGTTCATGCCGGCCGCTCCCATCGCCAGCGCGGCGACAAGGCTGCGCGCGTCGGCCATACCGCCGGAGGCAACGAATGGAATCTTCAACTCCTCGGCTGCGCGCGGCAGCAAAATCATGTTGGGCATGTCGTCTTCGCCGGGGTGCCCACCGCACTCGAAGCCATCGACGCTGACGGCGTCGCAACCGATCTGCTCGGCTTTCAGCGAATGCCGAACGGAGGTGCATTTGTGGATCACCTTGATGCCGGCCGCCTTCAACGCCGGCATATACTGTTCCGGGCTGCGTCCGGCGGTTTCAACGATCTTGATGCCGCCTTCCTTGATGGCGGCGATGTATTCCGGATAAGGCGGCGCCGAGAACGAGGGCAGGAAGGTCAGGTTGACGCCAAACGGCTTGTCCGTGAGGTCATGGCATTTCGCAATTTCCTTGGCCAGCAGTTCGGGCGTGCGCTGCGTCAACCCCGTGATGATGCCGAGCCCTCCCGCATTCGAGACCGCGCCCGCGAGTTCGGCAAAGCCGACATAGTGCATCCCACCCTGGATAATCGGATGTTCGATGTTGAACAACTCGGTGATGGCTGTTTTCACTTGTGTCTCCAGATGTTTCAGTGATTGCGGATCAGGCCTTGGGACAAAACTTCATGCGACGGCTGGAACGACATTACCGGCATCGGCGAGTCCTGTCGGGATTATTTCAATGGACGATTTCGAACAATCCCGCAGCGCCCATGCCGCCGCCGATGCACATGGTCACGACGCCATATTTGGCCTTGCGGCGGCGTCCCTCGATCAGAAGATGTCCGGTCAGGCGTGACCCGGTCATGCCGTAGGGATGGCCGATCGAGATCGAACCGCCGTTGACGTTGAGTTTCTCGGCATCGATGCCGAGTTTGTCGCGGCAATAAATCACCTGGACGGCATAGGCCTCATTCAGCTCCCACAGGTCGATGTCGTCGATCTTCAGCCCATGCCGATTAAGCAGGCGCGGGATCGCCGCGACCGGGCCGACGCCCATCTCGTCCGGCTCGACGCCCGCCGCGACAAACCCGCGAAAGATACCCAGCGGGCTCAAGCCCTTTTTCGCGGCGATCTTGTCGCTCATGATGACGCAGGCCGAAGCGCCGTCGGAGAGTTGGCTCGCATTGCCTGCGCTGATCGTCTTGCCTTCGAACACAGGCTTGATGCTGGCAAGCCCTTCGGCAGTGGTTTCCGGGCGCGGCCCCTCGTCCCTGGTGAGCGTGATTTCCTTGAGCGACACCTGCTTGGTGTCCTTGTCCATCACCGCCATTTTTGTCTTGAACGGAACGATCTCGTCGCTGAAACGCCCGCCTTGAAGAGCTGCGGCCGTGCGGCGTTGGCATTCGAGACTGTATTCGTCCTGCCGCTCGCGTGAAATCTTGTAGCGCTCCGCCACGACTTCGGCGGTCTCAAGCATCGACATGTAGATCTCGGGCTTCATCGCCATCAGTTCATCGTCGATCGCATGAAACTTGTTCATGTGGTCGTTCTGCACAAGGCTGATCGATTCGACACCGCCAGCTACCGCGACCTCAACGCCGTCCAGCATTACCGATCGTGCCGCCACTGCGATCGACTGCAGGCCGGAAGCGCATTGGCGATCAATCGTCGTACCGGCGACCGTCACCGGCAACCCGGCCCGGATCGCGCCCTTGCGCGCGACGTTCATCACCATCGTGCCCTGCTGCATCGCGCAGCCCATCACAACATCTTCAACTTCACCGGGCTCGATCCTGGCGCGCTTGACCGCCTCTGCAATGACGTGCCCGGCCATCGTCGGGCCTTCGGTGTTGTTGAGCGCGCCGCGATAGGCCTTGCCAACTCCCGTGCGGGCTGTCGATACGATCACTGCTTCATTCATGTCACACCTCTGGTGTGGGATCGCCGAACTGGATGTTGATCGAAGCGATCCGCTTGAAGTAATGACCGATATTCAACTCGTCGCTCATGCCCATGCCGCCGTGAAGCTGCACCGCCTGTTCGCCGACGAACCGCGCAGCCTCGCCGACCTTCGCTTTCGCGCCCGATGCGAGTTTTGAGCAACCCGGCTCGTTCTCGGCCAGCGTCAAGTTCAAATGCTGGGTCAGGGAGATCGATTCTTGCAGCGCGATGAACATATCGACCATGCGATGCTGCAACACCTGAAACGTTCCGAGCGCGACGCCGAATTGCTTGCGAGTCTTGGTGTATTCAAGGGTTGCGGAATTCAGCTCGGTCATCGCGCCGACGGCTTCGGCGCAAAGCGCGGCGATGGCGCGGTCGCGGCATGCCTCCAGGATGGCGATACCCTCGCCCTCCTCGCCCAACATCCGGCTGGCCGGGACCCGCACGCCCTTGAGGGTAATTTCCGCGGCACGCCGGCCGTCGATCGTCCTGAAACTTTGCAGGTGAAGATTGGCGGACTGCCGGTCCGCGATGAACAGGCTGACCCCGCCGCGCTCGCGCGGACCGCCCGACGTGCGCGCTGAGACGATCAATTTGTCGGCCCATGGCGCGCCGATCACGGCCGCCTTGGTGCCGCTCAGGACATATTCGTTTCCCTGGCGCTCCCCGACCGTAGCGACATTGTTAAGATCGTAGCGCGAGCGTCCCTCCGCCCAGGCGAGCGCCCAAATCGCCTTTCCAGCCATTATCTCCGGCAAAAACTCCTTGCACTGGGCGCTCGTTCCGGCCTGCTCGATTAACCCGCCCGCGAGCACAATTGTCTCGAAGAACGGCTCGACCACCAGATTGCGGCCGAACTCCTGCATGATGATCATGCTCGCCAGCGGGCCCGCGCCGAGACCGCCAAGTTCTTCAGGGAAAGGCGCCGCCAGCAGGCCAAGTTCGGCGAAGGCATCCCAATGCTTTCGGCTCCAGCCCTCGTCGGTCGCGATGATCTTGCGGCGCGTATCGAAATCGTACTGATCACGGAGCAACCGCTGAAGACTATCGCGCAGCAGCTCCTGCTCATCTGTAAACTGAATGTCCACCTGGCGCCTCGTTGCGAGCCGGTTACAAACCAAGCACTGCTTTTGCGATGATGTTGCGCTGGATCTCGTTCGATCCGCCGTAAATTGAGAGCTTGCGCGCGTTGAGAT
>WNGI01001645.1_pt1 | contig 18878 bp, 17 predicted proteins | sample 5400621 | NCBI WGS metagenome assembly WNGI01 (sample SAMN13153374, study PRJNA577476) | soil metagenome | isolation source: 20 cm soil or saprolite under Garry oak tree replicate 1 | place: USA:California | collected 2016-06-15
CGGCATGAGCGAGAAGGACTACGTTCTCGGAACGCATGATGAGGAATTGTTGAGGCTCGGGCTGCAACATCGAGTCTGGCGTCCGGTGGTTTTGGACTGCTGGCAGAAGGCAGGCATTTCCACCGGGAAGCGCGTCCTCGATCTTGGGGCCGGGCCCGGTTATGCAGCTCTCGATCTCGCCGAAATTGTGGGACCATCTGGCGAAGTGGTGGCGTTGGAGCGATCAGGCAACTTCGTTACTGCGATGCGTGAGTCCTTTCGCCGGCGCGGTTTAACCAACGCAAAAATTTACGAGTTGGATCTGATGACCGGCAATTTGCCGAAAGGCAATTACGATTTCTCCTGGTGCCGGTGGGTCCTATCGTTTGTCAGCGATCAGGCGTTGTTGATCAAGAAACTCGGCGATGTGATGCCGAAAGGCGGTATCTCCATTTTTCATGAGTATGCGTACTACGAAACCTGGCGTTTTCTTCCACCGATTCCGACCCAGGAAAAATTTCGCGAACACGTGGTCGCAACCTGGCGCGAGTCGGGCGGAGAACCGGATGGCGCTGCAGATCTGCCGGCGTTGCTCTCGCAAAATGGGTTTATCATTCGGTCCGCTGCGCCGCATATCTTTTCTGTGCGTCCGAGTAATTACATGTGGCAATGGCCAGTGACGTTCATCGAAGTCTATCTTCCACGCTTGATCGAGATGGGCCGGATCGATCAAACCTTCGCCGACAAAGTGCGCGCGGATTTGGCTAGTGCGGGAGAGAATGCGAATGCGCTGATGATTACGCCTCTGGTGGTGGAAATTGTGGCGGAAAAAATTTAATCGCAGGGAAGAGCGTTGGACTGAGCAAAAGAACCCTGGTGCCGTTAAATTTGTTAAAACGATCACATCGCTAAATCAGGGGCCCACGATCAGCAGAAAGCGCGGGTCGGCTGTGCCTCGAAATCAGTTGAATAAAGGGGCTCCTTTGGAAAGCGCGCGATCTTCTATCTCTTCTGTCATCCCGAGCGGAGCGAGAGACCTCTCATGCGCTCGCGCATCATACAAGCGAAGGGGCGCCGGACCGTAGGCGAGATCCTTCGCCGTCTTACGCAGCTCAGAATGACACCGCGCTATGCTTACACATTTTTGCGAACGATTACCCTAAATGTCCGAAACATGCCCCCGATAAACTGCCACCGCGGAAACGAGCCGAAATGAAATTGCGAATAGTTTTTCGCAGATTGAGCTTTAACACTCTTCACAAATCACGTATCAGCATTCACTCGCTGCCATGACCATCGGAATTCCCAAGGAAATTAAAGAACAAGAGCAACGCGTTGGTTTGCTCCCGTCCACCGCGCAAACATTGGTTGGCCATGGCCATACCGTTCTCGTCCAAAAAAATGCCGGCGTCGGCTCCGGTTATCCAGATGAGGAATATGTCAAAGCCGGTGCGCAGATCGTTGAATCGGCCAAGGAAATTTTTCAGCGCGCGGACATGATCGTAAAAGTGAAGGAACCGTTGCCGGCGGAATGGCCGTTGTTGCGTCGAGGGCAGATTCTTTTCACTTATCTTCACTTGGCGGCGAGTAAGGCTTTGACAGAAGCGTTGCTCAACTCTGGCGTGACCGGTCTTGCTTACGAGACTATTCAAATCGGAAATCGCCTTCCGCTTTTGGAACCAATGAGCGAAATCGCGGGCCGCATGTCGGTTGTAATGGGCGCGTATTATTTGGCGAAACACAACGGCGGCACGGGCGTATTGCTCGGCGGCGTTCCGGGCGTTTTGCCGGGGCGCGTGGTCGTGCTTGGTGGCGGGACCGCCGGCGTGAATGCCGCGCGCATGGCCACTGGTCTGGGCGCCGACGTTACCATTCTCGAAGTCGATCTCGAACGGATGCGTTTTCTCGACATCACCATGGATAACGCTCACACGCTATATTCCAGCGAAGCGCATCTCCACGAATTGATGGCGACGACTGATCTGCTCATTGGCGCTGTCCTGGTCCCAGGAGCGAAAGCACCGAAGCTGATTACGCGCGCGATGTTGCGAAAAATGAAACCGGGCAGCGTGGTGGTGGACATTGCGATTGATCAGGGCGGTTGCGCGGAAACGTCACGACCAACGACGCATCTCGATCCCGTTTATATCGAGGAAAGCGTTACCCATTATTGCGTGGCCAACATGCCGGCCGCTTATGCGCGCACCGCTACCCAGGCGCTGACGAATATTACCGGCCGATATGTCGAATTACTGGCGGATCGCGGATTGGAGGGCGCATGCAATAAACAGCCGGCCCTGCTTGGCGGTGTGAACACGCGCGACGGAAAACTCACCATTCAGGCCGTCGCTGAGGCCCATGGTTTGGCCTACGCTCCCATGTTCTCAAGCGATGCACTCGGTTCGCTCGGTGGGTAAACATTGCCGTCGCGGTAAGGCCGAAACAGCCGTTTGCGCCGAATATGGAATGACCCACATTGGGTTTTCCATCTACAACTTATGAAGAAACACATTTGCATTCTTGCTGGGGCCGCGTCGTTGTTCGCGGCTTGCGAACAAAAGACCGAGACAGTGAATCCGCCGGCTGGGGAAAAGAAAGAAACGAACACCACGATCGTGAATCCTTCGCCCGACACCACAAACAAGACGGAGACGAACACAACAATTAATACGACGTCTTCGCCGGCCGCTTCGGCGACTCCGTAGGCAGCGCAAGTTTTTTGCGAGGTCTTCCCTGAAGGTCTTCGGGGAAGACTTTTGCTGTACGGATAAAGGCGATGCAAAAACGTCTTCGTTTTCCGAAGTCACGCCGGCTCACTCTGGGCTCGGAATTCCAACGCGTTCGGACAGACGGGACCTCCTTCCGTGGAGGAACGCTTACAATTGGCGTTTTGAAGAGTGCCGAGCCCGAGCCAAAGGCGTCCGTTCGCGTTGGCTTCATTACTTCCCGACGCGTCGGGAGAGCGGTCATCCGCAATCGCATTCGCCGCCGGTTGCGGGAGATTTTTCGCAAACATCAACACGAAATCAGCGGCGGAGTTTGGATTGTGACGATCGCCTCGGCGCGAGCGGCGCGCGAGACATCCCATGCGCTGGAAGATGAGTGGTTGCGCCTGGCACGGCGCGCTTCTATCCTTGCCCTCTGATGCGCACGCTCGTTCGCATTCTCATTCGCGGTTATCAGATAACGATTTCACCGGTGCTCTCGTTCCTCGGCGGAGCGAATTCCGGCTGTCGTTTTTCGCCCACGTGTTCCGAATATTTCTTGCGAGCGGTCGAAGAGCACGGCGTCTTGCGCGGGAGCTTTCTCGGAATGAAGCGCCTGCTCCGATGTCATCCGTGGGGGGGAAGCGGATTTGATCCGGTGCCGACGGCAGATTCACTGGCGCGGAGCTGCGTCTGCGAGTAAGCAGGCGCAATTAATTTATGGATCGAACCGCGTGGATTGCCATTACTATTTGCGTCCTGGGGCTTATCGCCTGGGAAATTTGGATTGCCCGGCAACCACTGCCGCCGCCAGCCGTTGCGACCGCGCCTTCGCCGGCCACGCCTTTAGCGAGCGGCACTCCGTTCGCATCGGAACCCACCGCCGTTGCCACGCCGGCGCCGAAGCCGGGGACTGGGGCCACAGTAGCCCCGAGCGCGACGCCAGCGCAATTTGAAGAAAAAACCGAAACGCTCCGCAACTCCGATGTCGAATTGCATCTTACCAATCGCGGCGGCGGAGTCAGCGAAGCAATTTTGCTCAACTACCCTGCCGAGGTAGGGGAAAACGAACGCGTAACGCTGAATTCGCCCGTACGAATTCCCATCGGCGCGATGGTCGACGATCCCGCGGCTCCAGTTTTACCGGAATACAAAATCGTTCGTGAAGCCAATACCGTCGTACTCGAATATGTCACGCCGGAGCAGGTAACGATTCGAAAGAAGTTTTTCTTCCCGCCGACTAACGAGAAGAAGGATAATTTCGTTGTGAAATTGGATGTCGATTTCGCGAACAACGGCGCTACGCCCTACGCGAATCCCGGATATTTTCTTGGAATTGGCTCGGCGGCGCGGATTCACCGCAACGACTACCCGAGCTACACTCGGCTGGTTTGGTCGGTCGGCGGCGGCACTAAAGGCATTGATGTGGGTTGGTTCGCTGGGGGAGGCGGCTTTTTCGGCATGGGGCAGCATCCACCGCGTCCCTATTACACGCAGAACGTCAATGCCGCGGAGTGGGTGGCGGCGAGCAATCAATTTTTCACTACCCTGGTGGTCCCCCTGACTGGGAAGGCGGATGCGGTTTGGGGGACACGCTTTGAGATCGATCCGGCGCAAAAGGCCTACGGTTTGGAGGGCGCGATGCACTTACCGGGCTTCCGCGTGGAGGCCGGACAAACTTATAGCGCGCGCTTCCAACTCTACCTCGGTCCGAAACTTTATCATCGGCTCGCTCAGCTCGAGCACAACGAAGCCGAAGTCATGGAATTCGGCATCTTCAAGATCATCTGCCAGGCGTTACTCAACGTCTTGAACACGTTTCACAGTTTCCTTGGCAACTATGCCGCTGCCATTCTCGCGCTAACGACAATTGTGAAGCTGTCGCTCTGGCCCTTGCAAACTAAAGCAACGGCATCGATGCGGAAAATGGCAGCGCTTTCACCCAAGATCCAGGAGCTGCGCGTGAAATACAAGGACGATCCGACGCGGATGAATCAGGAAACGATGAAGCTTTACAAGGAATATGGGATCAACCCTGTGGGCGGCTGTTTACCAATGGTCATCCAAATTCCGATCTTCTTCGGTCTCTTTACCATGTTGCGACAGGCAGTGGAATTGCGCGGCGCCAGTTTTCTCTGGATTCACGACCTCTCACAGCCCGATACCGTGGGGCATCTTCCCGTTTTCGGATGGCCCATCAATATCCTTCCGCTCATCATGGCGGCGACCAGTTTTTGGATGACGCACCTGACACCGAAAAGCGGCGATCCAACCCAGCAGCGTATGATGATGTTCATGCCCCTAATCTTTATCGTCTTTTGCTATAATTTTGCCGCTGCCCTCGCCCTGTATTACACTGTGCAAAACCTTTTCAGCATTCTGCAATTGTACCAAAATCGGAAACAACCGATGCCGACGTTAGAGAGAGTTGCAGCGCCGAAACGAACACGAAGATGACGCCTAAAGAGTTACTCGATACCATGCTCGGCTACCTCGGTTTCGTGGTGGAAATCGCGGAAATGCAAAGCGAAGGCGGAAACCTGACCCTGCAGATTTACACCGAGGAAAGCCGGCGTCTGATTGGTCGCGACGGCGAAATGCTCGACGCCATTCAATTTCTGCTCAACCGATTGTTGCAGGCGAAAAACAAAGATGCCCAAAAGATCATTGTTGATTGCGAGCATTATCGTTCCATGCGCGAAGATCGAATCGTGCAACGCGTTCGCGAGCTGGCTGAGCGAGTGCGCATCACCGGACGATCGCTGCAACTCGAGCCGATGAATTCCTATCAGCGGCGCATTGTTCACAACGCCTTCAAAGACGACCCCGAGGTCGCGACCTGGAGTCCGTCCGATTCGGCGCGGATCAAACAAATCACGCTCCTGAAACGCCAGCCGAAGAAAGAAGCCGTGCAGAAGCAATAGCACGTCGGATCGCTATTCTGCCGATGAGACGTAGCGTGTAGCGGCGGTCTACCGCCCGATCTTTCATCTGCTCCTCGGATGTTGTAGCTGCCGCTGTCTCCAGCGGCAGAGATGTAATACTATTTCTGTCGCCAGCGGCGGCGGCAGCTACATCAAGACCGGTCATGGACCGCCGCTACAGGTTGCCTTGGAAACGCGCGGCTTCCTTCGCCTCGCCCGCTGTCACTTCTGGACGCCAGCGAAATTTTTCCAGCAATGGATTCGATTTGCCTTCCACTGCGTCGGCGATGATTTCACCCAGGACTGGCGCGAACTTAAATCCATGGCCGCAATCGCCGGCCGCGATGATCAATCCGGGACGATCCGGATCGGGAGCAATCCAGAAATTTCCATCATGGGTATCGCAATACAAGCAGATGCGCGTGAATACGATTGGGGAATTCGCCAGCGGCGGAAACGAGTCGGACAAAAATTGGCGCATTTTGCCCTCTTCCTCTTTCGTAACCGCGCGCTCGGGAGAATCCGGCGACATCTCGCGTCCTTGCCCATGATTCGCGATTTTCACCACGCCGTCGCGATTGACTGGAAAACCGTAATACCCGGTAGTCGAAATATCCGCACCGAAAATCGGAAAATGTTCCGGCGTGAAGAGTTCGGGCTTATCCGGTTTGAGATGAAATACCGGCTGTCCGCTCGCGCGAAGAAAATTGTGGGTGAATGGTAACGCGTACGGGGTCCACGCCCCAACCGCCATCACAACCGCGCCCGCTGCGATTTTTTCGCCGTTTTCTAACAAGATCCCTTTTACGCGACCGCCCGTCTCATCCAGGTCCCGGAACTTTGCAGTTTGGCGCAATTCCACGCCAAGGGACTTCGCCCGCTGGATTAGTGTGGCAACAACCCGTCCGCTTTCGGCGTATCCGGCTTCCAAATCGAGAAAACCATCCTGATAACGTTCTGCGTTCCACGCCGGATACTGCTCGCGCAGCTGTTTCGAACTGATCCGCTCGATCCGGTGCCCACGTTGCTCGAGGAGCTTGAAACTTTCGTATTCAAAATCACCCCGCTGCATCGGGCGCTGGCGCATGAAAAGGAATCCGATCTCGTGATACAATTCGACGCCGAATTCCACGTTCCACTGCCGCCACAATTTGATCGAGCGCTCCGCGAGTTTCGTATAATCTTCATCCGCGCCGTAGGCTGCCCGCACCGCCTTACTGATATCGGTAGAAGCGGCGAGGGGATGTGGTAACGGGCCGGGATCGATCAAGACCACTTCGTGTCCGCGTTTTCGCAATTCAATCGCAGCAACAACGCCGTTAATCCCTGCTCCAACGACGATGGTTTTTTGCTTCTTCATCCAAGACGGATCATGCCAATGAAACACGCCAAAATAAAGAATCAGCCCAGTGGCCTTACTTTGTCATGTCGAGCGAAGTCGAGACATCTCTTGCTATCTGTCTCTGTTGAAAATTAGAGATTCCTCGACTGCGCTCGGAATGACAACAAGGGGTTCACCCGAGTGAACCTGCATTGAGGTGACGGCTTCGCCGCTCTGTCTCATTCCGCGTCTTTAGTGAGCACCAAATTCGAATATGATTTTGCCGCAGCGCCGCGCGCGGGCGGCATGCTCAACTGCCGCTTTTATTTCGCTCAGCGAATGTGTTTTTTCGACTTTCGTTTGCAGCAAACCGCGCCCGGCCATTTCGAAAATCGGGTTGAACGCTGCCATTCGCTCCGCTGGCGTGGCGTTGTCGTACCATTTGTTGATCCAAATTCCGCGGAAACGCAGATCTTTGAAAATAAGCAGCCCGTTCGGAATTTTTAACGGCTGCAAACTCATCGCGCCGAAAGTTACGAGCGTGCCGCTCGCGGCCAGACAATTCATCAGACGCAGTGCGCTTTCGCCACCGACGGCATTCAATCCCAAACGAATCGGCGCACCCCCAGTCGCCTTCTTCACTTCATCGCGAAGATTTTCGTCATCCATCAGGACGACGTCGCCGCCCTCGGTACGTAATTCCTCGATCAGCTCTTCACGCCGAATCACGTTCACGGTTTTGTATCCGAGCGCGTGCGCGATTTGTATTACGGCGCGGCCCGCCGCCGAATTCGCGGCGTTTTGAATTACCCAATCGCTGGCCGTTAGTTCCACGTAACCGTGCAAGAGTCGCCATGCCGTCAGCGGATTGATCTTTAACATTGCCGCCTGGACGGGATCGACTTCCGGCGGAACGATCACCAGTTGTTCCGCCTTGACTGCACACGCTTCCCGCCACGTTCCAATATCGTGCGGCAAAAGCACCAGCGAACCAATGGTTAGCTTGCTAACGTTCTGTCCCAATTCGGAAACAATTCCTGATCCCTCGAATCCCGGCACCGTTGGCACCTCGCGTTTCCCCGGATATTTTCCTTCGATTGCATTCAAATCCGCCGGATTGATTGGCGCGGCCCGCATTTCCACCACCACTTCGTCGGGTTCCGGCCTTGGCCACCGCCGAGATTCAACACGCAAAACATCCGCAGGATTTCCGTGCGCGGAGTAAACCGCTACGCTAATCGTTTCTTTCTGCATGAATGCTCATCCTACCGGTGACGCTGCCGCGAGCAATCTGCAATCCGGCGCCCGACTGGCTCTGGTCGGGCTCGCGGTCAATGTGGCGTTTGCATTCATCAAAATCGCGGCCGGCGTTTTTGGAAATGCCTACGCGCTCATCGCGGATGGTATCGAATCCGCGCTCGACGCCGCGGGTTCGATCGTCATTTGGGGCGGACTGCGATTTGCCGCGCGTCCACCGGATGCCACCCATCCGTATGGCCATGGCAAAGCGGAACCGCTCGCCGCCGTGGTTGTTGCCCTTGGCGTTCTCGCGGCCGCCGTTGTTCTGGCAGTTGCAAGCGTTCGCGAAATTTTTTTGCCGCATCATGGACCCGCGCCGTTCACCCTCTTCGTGCTGATCATTGCCGTCATTGTTAAGGAATCGCTGTTTCGCTCGGTCAGCCGACTCGGCCGCGCCATCGACAGCACCGCGATCACTACCGACGCCTGGCATCATCGCGCCGACGCCATTATTTCGATGGCCGCAGCTCTCGGGATATCCATTGCGCTCGTGGGCGGCGAAAAATGGCAACGCGCGGATGATTATGCCGCCCTGTTCGCCTGTGCCGTCATCGCTACCACCGGGGCGCGTTTACTCGGCCCGGCTTTACGCGAAATTCTCGATACCGCGCCGCGCGGTGAAATTAGCGAGAGTATTCGGCGCGCTGCACGTTCAGTCCCTGGCGTAATCGATCTCGATAAATGTTTCGTTCGCAAAATGGGGGTCTCCTACTACGTCGATCTGCACGTGCTCGTGAATGGTAGCATTTCCGTTCACGAAGGACACAAGCTGGCGCATCGGGTAAAAGATGCGATCCGTGCCACAGATCCACGCATTGCCGACGTACTGGTGCACATTGAGCCGGCGAATCCATAGCTGTAGCGGCGGTCCATGACCGCCGACTTCGATGTACCTGCCGCGGTCACCGGCGGCAGAAATATTTGTGGAGTCTGCCGCTGGAGACAGCGGCAGCTACAACTCAGCAAGGACTGCACAAAGCGCGGCTGCCAGTTTGGTTTTCGCGCGTGCGATTTGCCTCGCAAATTTCGTCAAATGAATTACAGACGCGGGATTGCGCGCGATATAACTGAAAAGCAGGAAAAAGTTCACGCGCTGTTTTTCAATATCGAAAAGCAAACTTGGAGGCATTGGAAATGGCGCGGCCGGCGAGTCACTTACTACGCGCAACGCCAACACCGGAATTGATTTCGCTGCGCAGAGACGTGCAATCGTTTCCGTTTCCATGTCGATCGCGATCGCGACGTGTTCGCGCCCGATCTCGTATCGATCCGCCGCCGGATCAATGATCCGATCCGCAGAATGAATTTTGCCAACGACGGCACCAGGTAAAATCGCGCACGCTTTCTTCGACAGGTCGGACGCATTATCAGCAATCACCAGATCCCCCGGATGCAGTTGATCCGTGGTCCCACCGCAAAATCCGCTGGCGATTAACAATTCCGGCGTTTCGTTGCGCAAGAAATTGCCGAGACGCTCCTCGCATCTCGCCGCGCCTACGCCGGTGTGCAAAACGCAGACGCTCGACGTTCGATGTTGGACGTTCGGCTCCGGCTTGGTAGAGCCTCCGGGTCGGAGAGATGTTCGATGTTTCAGCTCCCCGCGTACCACCGCCCCACGCGTGACATTTCTGAGCAAGGGAATAAACGCGCTGCTTTCTGCAGGCAGCGCGAACGTGACAACGATCATTTCGCTTCCGTCAGCGCTACGATCACCGAAATCTTCTCCGCGGAATTGCTCGCCGAGATTTCGCCACTCACTTCCTTCAATCCGGGGAGGGGGGAGAGAGCGCTTCTAAATTCAGCTGCTTTGTTCGCCGGAATCTCCACCAACACTTGGATCTGTCCGTTATCCGGAACGCCTTTAGTGGCCACGCCCAGGAATTTTTTCGCAGCCTTCAGTATTCCATCGGCAACGGCATCGCTCTGCCCTCGCTCCGTCGTAATTCGCAATTCGCTAACCCCAAGCGGCGGCGGCGTCAGAGTCGCAGCGGCTGCGTTTTCGAGGGATTGCCGGAGATGCTCGCGCGACTGCTCGTCCAGCATTTGCCGATTCCGATTTTTGCTTTCGTGATGTGCGATGTAAACCAGACCAAGCAACACGTTCATCGCCACGAGCACGGTGAAAGCGAGGCCGACCTGTCGCGCCATGCGACGCCCCCGCGCGGCCGTTTCTTCCGACATCTCACTGAGAATTTCCGGCCGGTCACTTTGGTTCTCACGCATGCCGGCGTGAATGCGCCGGGCCACGTCGAACTCACGGCGCGCACTCGCATCGCCCATTAGTCGCTCCTCCAGCGCTCGGCGTTCGTGATCGGGAAGTTTGCCGTCGAGATAATCGAATAGCTTGTCCGGATTCATGTCGCGAAAGACTAGCACAGGTTGCTAGCAACGCGGCCGCCCCATTGAAATGCTGAAATGCTGACGTTGAAAAGCTGAAATAACGCTGCAAGAAAACATCTATCCGTTTAGCGCTGCAGTTGCGCTCAACTGCTGGGTCCAGCCTAACTTCAATTACGCTTCCCGCAGGAAGGACCACCGTCGAAAGTTGTTGCCTCTCGGGAATCAACCTTCAACGTTGCTGATTGCCGTTTAGCTCAATAGTTCCTGCGGGACTTTCCCGCCATTTTCCGCGAGCTTCGTTAACACTGCCTTGTGTAGCCAGATGTTCATCGAGGCGGAATCATTTGGATCACCGCTGTAATGCAGCTCCGCGGCAAGCTGCTTTCGCGCGGTAAAGCTGCTGTCCATGCCGACGAGCTTCATCAAATCTACAATCGATCTCTGCCAATCCAGTTTCTCCGGATTTTTCTTCGCTAAATTGTTGAGAATGGCGGTTACGTCCACGACCGGCGGAGCAACAGCGGTAGCTGGTGCGGCCGGCGCTTGAGATTGCTGAGCAGCGCCTGGCGCCGACTGTGTTTGTGTTCCCGGGGCGGCAGCTGGAGCCGAGCTGGCATGGCTAAAAATTTTCGACATCAGATTGTTGAATAATCCCATAGTTCTATTCCTTTCGTTGCTGTTTTAATTTACCGGACGTTGCGATCGGGATTCACAAAAGTAAAGCAATGGTCAGCGTTCGTTTATCCAGCCAGGAAATATCGCTTTCACTGCGCGGTTCCCCGGATACGGTTTTGTAAAAGACATTCCAAATCCAACAATCAACCAATGGAGCAATAAAATAATGGGAGTTCTCGATTCGATACTAGGTGCAGTTAGCGGAAAAACGGATTCGTCGGGTGACGCGAATTCGCTCATCGGAGTGCTTGGCGGTCTCTTGAACCAGAGCGGGGGATTGCAGGGGCTGGCCAATAAATTCTCCCAGAGTGGCTGCGGCGGCGCATTTTCTTCCTGGGTTGGCATGGGCGAAAACCAGTCCATCTCCAGCGATCAAATTCAAAAATGTCTGGGCTCCGACCAAGTCAAAGCGCTGGCCGCAAAAATGGGGATTGATCCTGACCAGGCGTCGAACCTCCTGGCCGAATTTTTGCCTAAAGTGGTAGACAAACTAACACCGACCGGCAAAGTCGACCCGACAGCGGATCACCAGCAGGGCCTCGCTGCGTTGATTCCATCGCTTTTGCAACAGATCAGCGGTTCAGGTGCCGCGCGCACCTAAACTTTTCGCGGGAGAATTATCGATCGATCTACCAGACGCTCCGATCTCTTGGCATCGTAGAGCGACTGGCTTGGACGATTTGCGCTTAGCGCCCGCGGCGCTTTCTCATTGGAAGCCAGCGGCATCGTCCCAGGACTTCGGATTGAATCCTTAAAAAGCGCTGAAGACTCGCAACGGAATAAATTGCGCTTTCAGATAGGGGAGATGCCTTTGGTTCAAAATGCCGTCTCAGCGAGACGGTCTGCAATCGTGGGGGACCAATCTCTTATTTTTGTGCTCCTTCAGCGATGTCTCAGAAAAACTCTTGAGCGGAAGATGCGAGCGCGATTTTTCAAGAATAGTTCCCGGACGTCGACGGGATAGAGTTCGCCATTTTTTTGCGGATGAAATTCGAGCAATAGCATTCCGCCTTTTTTTAGTTGATTGTCACGAACATCATCGATGAAGAATTGCCATTCCGCAGCTGACCACGTGCGCCAGTTTCCATCGCGCAGACGTTCGAGGCGATGGAAGCAAGTGAGATAACTGGTGATGAGATCGAATTTTTTTTCGGGCGCAGGCAAGTGGAAGCGCGGCCGGATGCAATGCACCACGCGCTTCACCTGAAGAAGTCGCAGGGTGTCACGAAAAATTGCCTGCTCATCGATGTCCAATCCAACACCAGTGTGTCCCAGTTTTTCTGTGACATAAAGAAAGAAACCGGGACCACAGCCGAGATCGAGAATGTGACGGCGCGGACCGCGATCAAGGGAAAGATCCTGCGCGCGTTCGACGTTGCGTGTAACCCAAAACTTGGTGTCGCCAAAGCGATGTACCTCTTTTATTCCGCGCGGATATTTCCGGCGGAGTTCTTCCCAGGAAGCATCGGCTTCGAGCTCGCGCTGTAATCGGCCCGCACTTACCGGATGAAATGCGCGATGGATGTGCTCGCGCATGCTGCCGATTATCTCGGGATGAAACAGTTTTCGCAGTTTGTGGGCGAAATTCATTGCTGCTGGCGTTTGCCAATAATCACCGTCATCCCCAGCACAGTCGAGGGATCCCGTTGCGAAATCTTTAAGGTAACTTCATCGGTATGCCCGACTGGGCGCTCGGGCTAACCACCCGGAAGAGCGAGACCCGGTCGCGGGTTAACAATCTGGTGTTGCAGATGCAAAACAAAAATGTTGACTCGCTATTATCGGAGCGAGCGCCGGGCGCGGGGCGAGTGGAGTGACGCTCGAGCGCGTACCGCTCGCAATTAGAAGATGGAAACTATGTTGCCGACGGTCACAAGTTCCTTTACCCGCGTCGCGTCCCAGTTTGCTGTCCGGATACAGCCGTGACTGGCAGCGCGTCCGATTGTTTCAGGCTGATTAGTGCCGTGGATGCCAACATGCGGCTTGCTTAGTGCCATCCACAAAATGCCGACCGGATTATTCGGACCGGCCGGCAAAATGAATGCGGTATCGCTCTTGATTCCATAATTCAAAATGCCTTCATCGTGGCGAAAGACCGGCAAGACCGCGATGCCGACAATTTTCCATACCCCGATAGGCGCGGGCAGCTTGGTTGAGCCGGGAGTGATCGGAAATTCCGCGACGAGTTGATTGTTTTCGTAAATGAGAAGGAACCGTTCCTTGGTGTCGACATAAACAATCCGATTGGCGAACGCGGGATTCGGTTGCACGAAACCCTCGTGCAGATCTTCTATTTTGAACGGCACCACATTTGGCACCTGTACGGTATCGCCCGGTTTGAGCTCATCCAGGTTCATCGGGCGATTTAGTTTGCGCAGGTAATCCTCCGCGGAATGGAAACGTTCCGCTACGAACTCGAGAAGGGACCCATATTTGAGTGCCTTCAACTTCGCTTGCTCGCTCGGCTTGCTCGCCGTCGGTCCGACAAAATTCTCTGCTTCCGGCGGAATAGTATAATTCGTGAATGTTTCCGGGACTTGATCGAGCAGCCATTGATCGACCGTGCCGCGCAATGGCATAAGGTGAGCGCGCTTGTAGGCCAGCAGCGCTTTGCGAAAAAATTCACCCATTTCTCCGTCGATTTTCCCCGGACCGAAGTCGTTATTATCGAGAAAAATCTGGAGACGTGTGGCGGTGATTTCGTCGTAATTGGGGAGAGCAACCAGTGCCTTTTTCTCCGCTCGCAACGCTTTAGGCGGAGCTGACATGAGCGGCAAAAGCTTGGGCGCTTCCTCCGCGAGGGCGGACACGCAGAAACAACAAAAGCCTGCTGTGAGGCACGCATTCCCAAACGGGAGTTTGGGAACGAGATCGGAGATCCAGAAAACCTTCATTGGCCGCAAGTAATCGACTGATGAATGCGGATACGCAACTGGAGTAGTTGCGGCCCCCCCGGGCCTGGCAGAATCAGATAACTTGGGGAGGGGGACACGCGCTGTCGGGTCCGCAAATTGGGCGCGCCGGCGCGCCGCCCCCTACTGTTAGGGCGCGTCGCCTTTCTGGAACGTCCCTTCATTCAGCTCAAGTTCGGGCGAGAAGTTTTGAAAACCAAGAAGCCCAGAGCGCGATTTGCGCGTTCAGCTTAATGCTTACCTGTGGGAGTGGGGGATCTGGAGTCCATGCTAAAAGTAATCGGCACCGAGACTTCCACCGCCGAATGGGGCGCAAAGCGCCACTTCCGAAGGGCAGAGATCGCGGCCTGGTCCAAAATTGTGTGACCAGTGCTTTTTGAAACGGTTACATGCGTTACCGCGCCGCTGTTAGTGTCGATTTCGAGAAAAAATGATCCCGCTCCGGTCAGGTGTTCTCTCCTTGCCGCCAGAGGATACTTTGGTGTCGGATGTTGAGGAACGCCAACATTGTCCAGGGTGATGCTTCTTGTCTCCCACCCAAATCTCTTGCAGACTGCGTCCAGTTCTTTTTCCATAATCATCGCCATTGCAAAATCACCCTTCTGTTTTCGCTTGGCGATCTCGTCGCGGCGTTGCACCACGAGTGGATGCAACACCCGTATCGTCTCTTCCTTGATCCGCCTTCTGTAATCAGCCTCAAGGACCGCCACACCTAAAGGAAGTTGGTTAAAACTAGGAACGGTGTTTTGTCCTGTCTGCTGAACGCGCGTGAGTTCTATGTTCGCCGCCGCTTTTGCCACCAGATCTCCTGACTGTTCGTAAAGTTTGGCCAGCCTCTCCAGTTCTTTGGCGTAGTCATCAGTTAATTGTTCTATTCTCTGCGCAACCGCATTTTGGGCTTGGTCCATTAACGAATTTGAGTTCATATCTTGCTGGCATGTAGCTTTCTCAGCCGCGACCAATAAAAGAGTTAGCAGCAGAATCGCTTGACGTTGCATGCTTCGATTGCGCCTTTGAACGAAGAGTAGCCTAGCGAGCGTCGCCTTTCGGGAACATCGTTTTTTGCGGTGCGGCGTTCAGGGCGGCGAGAAGTTTGGGAATGAGCCGAGTCTTGATTGAACCCGCTTCGCGCGGCGGAACGAGATAGCGAACGATTGCTTCCAGCCAGGTATTCTCATTGACGCGAAAGATAACGCGCGGCCGTTCCCTGACTTCTAATTCGTCCACGGGCGTTTTCGCCAATAATTCGCGGAACATTGCCACCCGTTCTATCATCTCTTCGCCGATTTCTTCCTCGGTGATTTTCTGCATTGTTCGCGCCACGAATTCCAGATCGCTGTTGTAGGCGATGTGAAATTTGATCTCGTTCCAGATGTAGGGGAAAAGCGGCCACGAATAGTTGAACACCATTGTGTTTAGCACTTTCGAGTTGGGAAACTTAATGATCCGTCCACTCGGATGATCGGTCGAAAGATATTTTCCTCCGAATTCCCACAAGGTGGTGTCGAGATAACTAACATCAATAACGTCGCCGGTGGCGTCTTCGATTTGAATGCGATCGCCAACCTGGTAAGGCCGCCGGACCAGGATGTAGATCCAGCCGAGGAAACTAGTCATCGGCGTTTGCACAGCCAGACCAACGATGACTGAGCCGATGCCGACCGAAATGAGCGCGGTGTACCAATTAACAAAAATGACGCCGATCACGATGACAGCGATGACAAGAGCGACGAGCAAGTGTTCGATTCGACGCAAGGTGAAGCGGGTGGCGGCATCATCGAGGCGCCCGATTGCGTAAATGGAAATTGCTTTGGCAATCGCAAGCACGATCACGATTAGCACCGCGCCGTGGAGAAATCGCCGGACGAGATCGACAGTGTTTTGCGGCACCGGAATCAGCTTCGAGCCGGCGAGATAATAAAGAACGGCACAGCCAACGATCAAAAGGGCGTGGGTAACAAACCAGAATTTGTCTTTCGTCGCGGCCTTAACTTTTTCCTCGCCTGCCTTGGGGCCGCCGGTTTGGGAAAGGGCCTGCCGGACCTCCGGTTTACTGGAAATTTCCTCGGCGGTCTCATTCATTGCTTCAATCTCAATTCGGAGCAGGGGATCGATTTGAATGTCGCAAAGCGGTTTTGCGTTGTGTTTCTAATCGAGGTCGGACACGCTTTCCATTATGAATGAACTAGTCACACTCGTTGCGCAGCGCACCGGATTGAGTCAGGAGAACGCGCAGAAAGCAGTCGAAGCGGTCATTGATATTTTAAGACAAAGATTGCCGGCGCCGGTTGCCAGCCATCTCGATGCTTTCTTGACCGGGGGTGTCGGAGCGCTCGAAAGGGAAGCCGACGGGCTGTTGAAAGGGGGACTCGGCGGCTTTTTCGGCGGGAAGAATGAAGTAGCGGCGCCAACACTCGCAAGCTTTTTGCCCCTACACCTCAGGCAAAAAATCGATTAATCAGCAAACAGTTCCTCGCGTGAAGTAGGTGCGTTGGGTTGCCTGAACCGCACATGCGCGCCCGGAGGCTCTTTCCGCATTTGGTTGGCTTCGACCTGCGAAACGGTTCATCTTTGAAATAGCATGGAGAATCCAATTGAATCGGCAGAGGCTGCATACCGGCCGCACTTACGGCCAGCTGCGAGCGACCCCTATCACGCAATGTTTCCGGAGTTCTGCCGGCTATGTGCGCTGAAGCCTTCGCCGGCGATTCTTGAGCTTGGATCCCGCGAGGTGACTGACATCAGTCGGCGACGACAACACTTCCCTTTTGCTGGCGAATACATTGGGCTTGATATTCATTCTGGTCCGGGCGTCGATATCGTCGGTGATGCTCACCAGCTTTCGAGCATTTTTCCACACCGGCAATTCGACGCGATCTATTCTGTTTCTGTTTTCGAGCACCTCGCCTTTCCGTGGAAGGTGGTGCTCGAAATCAATCGCGTTTTAAAGCGTGACGGACTTTGTTTCGTCTCAACCCATCCTGTTTGGCCGCCGCACGAACTGCCGTGGGATTTTTGGCGGTTTCCCCTGGCGGGATTGCGCGTGCTTTTTAACGCCGCAGTGGGTTTCCGTCTTCTTCGCGCGACAGAGGGTCTTCCTGCGCGCATTCACTCACTGGTTGACGATCCGCCGACACGGGGACTTCCGCATTTTGAAGCCTCCCTTGGAGTCGCCTTGATCGCAGTAAAAACCAGTGACTATGACCGGGAGCGTTTTCGCTGGGATTTGCCGGTAGAAGCAGTTACCGACAGCATCTACCCGAAACACGATCGTGTGCTTGGTCACAGCAGTTAGTGGACTTATCGGACGAGTCGCGAAGTAGCAATCGCCCGACGAAGCAAGCAAAGCGGACATCGGCTTTTGCTCTTGCGTGCGAGCGGGTGGCAGTGGCATGGATTCGCTACGCGGTTTTCAACCAGCTGCGCAACACTTCGGCCACGCTCCAGGCCTGAGCGATGCAACCGCCGGCGTAGTGCGGGTCGCGCGCGTCAAACACTTCGCTAATGGTACCAATTCCGTTGTCGTTGAGATGGTGCGGAAAGGTTTCGAGAAATTTTCGGGCGTGGGTTTTATCGTCTAGATGTACTTTTAACCACGCATCAATGAACGGCCCGATTAACCAGGCCCACACTGTTCCTTGATGATAAGCGCCGTCACGCGAACGGAGGTCGCCGGAATAAATTGGTTTGTAATCGGGATGATCAGGGGAAAGCGAACGCAACCCAACCGGAGTAACCAATTTTTCCTCTACGACCTCGACTACCAATGACCAGCGTGCTTGCTCGAGCACCGGGTGTTCCAGCGAGATGGCGAAGATCTGGTTTGGCCGGCAGGAAGAATCGGTCGTTCCGCTCTCGCCATTGCAGTCGATCACATCGAATAAATAGCCGCCATCGGCGAACCAGAAGCGTTGATTGAATGAATCGCGCGCGCGTTTTGCCGCGTCACTGTACGTTTCTGCGCCGGCAACTTCCCCTTCCTCGCGACACCAACGCGAGAGAAGTTCAAGCGCGTTGTACCAAAGGGCATTGATTTCTACTGCCTTGCCGCGACGCGGCGTTACCACCCAGTCGCCCATCTTGGCGTCCATCCAGGTTAGTTGATAGCCTTCCGTGCCCTGCGCCAGCAGACCGTCTTCCGGATCGACGTGAATATTGAAACGTGTGCCGCGCAAATGATGCTCCGCAATGTCGATCAACACCGGCAGCAACAGGTGCAGAGTGGTCCGATCATCGGTGTAATGCAGGTAGCGGCTAAGCGCGTGAAAAAACCACAGAGTTGCGTCGGCGGTATGATAAAGCCCTTCTTTTTCTCCATCTGGAAACATATTTGGGATGAGCCCATCGCGAACGTAATGGGCGAAGGTGCGCAAGATATACCCCGCTTCCAAACAGCGACCGGTAACGAGGGCGAGACCTTCCAGCGAAATCATGGTATCGCGTCCCCAATCGGTGAACCAATGATAACCGGCGATCACCGTTCGCACCTCATCGCCGGCGGCATGCGCGCGAGCGGATTCTTCGGCGCGACCAGCCGGCGTGATAATGAATTGGTCGCCGGCAAAAATGAGCTCGGCTGGAAATCCACATCGCGCTTCCGGCAGCGCATCGTCCAGCATTTTCGCGCGCCGTTCTTCTTCCGCCGCTATCGCAGCTTCGGGCGCGAGAACGTTAACGATGCCCCATTCTTCCGTTGAAGCGATGATCGCGGCCATGTTGCGCT
>WNGI01005061.1_pt1 | contig 18875 bp, 25 predicted proteins | sample 5400621 | NCBI WGS metagenome assembly WNGI01 (sample SAMN13153374, study PRJNA577476) | soil metagenome | isolation source: 20 cm soil or saprolite under Garry oak tree replicate 1 | place: USA:California | collected 2016-06-15
CTCGATGACCTTCGCCGGAGTCGATCCGATCTACGAGCCGATCCCAGTCAGGCCGGGAGCGCATTACCACATGGGCGGCGTCGACACGGACGTCTGGGGGCTGACGGAGGTCGAGGGCCTCTACGCCGCGGGCGAGTGCGCGTGCGTGTCGGTCCACGGCGCCAATCGCCTCGGCGGGAACGCGCTGATGGAGACGATCACGTACGGGAAGCGGGTCGGTCGCCACGCAGCCGACTGGGCGCTCTCGAACACGACGGTCGAAGTGCCGCCGTCGGTCGAGGCCGACGCAGAGCGCGAGCTCAAGGAACTGCTCGACCGAGGCGAGGGAGAGCGGCCCTGGTCGATCCGCGACGAGCTGGCGGAGTCGATGCACGAGAACTTCGGTGTCTTCCGCCGCGAGGAGCAGATGCGAACGCAGGGGGAAATCGTCGCAGGCCTCCGGGAACGCTACGAGCGCGTGATCGTCGAGGACAAGGGCAACGTCTTCAACAACGACCTCACCCAGGCCCTCGAGCTCGGCTTTCTGCTCGATCTCGCCGCGTGCATGGTTCCGTGCGGCATCGAGCGCAAGGAGAGCCGGGGCGCGCACGCGCGGCCCTACGACTATCCCGACCGCGACGACGAGCATTATCTGAGGCACACGCTCGTCAAGTGGGACGACGGCGGTCCGAGAGTCGACTGGAAGCCCGTGACCATGACCAAGTGGCAACCCCAGGAAAGGACCTACTAGTGACCCTCTCGGCCCCGTTCGGCGGCGCCTGGCCCGCGAGCACACGGCGCGCTGCCGCGTCCTCAGTCGCGCCCGGGCAAACCAGCCCGGGCACTCCCTGCGTCCTTGCATCGCTTGGTGCTCGCGACCCAGGCATCCACCAACGAGACCGAGAGGATCACCAGTGCATTCGGAGCTAGCCCCGGCACCAGGCTCGACGACGATCGACGTCGCGCTGAAGATCTGGCGGTACGACGCGGAGACCGGCGAGAAAGAGCTGAAGCGCTACGAGGTCGAGGCGCCGGACTGGGTGACCCTCCTCGACGTGCTCGACATCATCAAGGACAAGCACGACGGCACGCTCGCGTATCGCAAGAGCTGCCGCATGATGATCTGCGGCTCCTGCGGGATGCGCATGGACGGCGCGGCGGTCCTCGCCTGCAAGACGCGCATGTACGACATTGCGAAGTCCGGTCACGTGCCGGTGATCTCGTCGATGGGGAACATGCCGGTGATCAAGGATCTCGTCGTCGACATGGATCCCTTCTGGGGGAAGATCCGCCGGATGAAGCCCTGGCTCGACCCGGGCTACGAGGAGCCGCTCGAGAAGGAGCGCATCATCTCGCAGCAGCAGATGAACGTGATCCACAAGGAGGCGCTCTGCATCATGTGCGGCTGCTGCGTCTCCGAGTGCAACTCGATGGAGTCCGATCCGGAGTTCTTCGGCCCGGCTGCGCTCGCGAAGGGAATGCGGTTCGTCGGCGACGTGCGAGACCAGGCCGATGTGGCGCGCCTGAACGACTACAACGACGAGCACGGCATCTGGGACTGCACTCGCTGCTACTTCTGCAACGAGCGGTGTCCGAAGGGTGTCGATCCCCGCGATGCGATCGCGAAGCTCGGGGCCGAGTCGATCAAGGAGGGAATCGATCACGACTGGGGTGCGAAGCACGCGAAGTGGTTCGTCACCTCGGCGAAGACGACCGGCTGGTTACGCGAGACGGAGCTCGTTCCGAAGACGCAGGGCGTCGTCTCCGCGATCAAGGAGACGAAGTTCGCCCTGAGCCTGGCGAAGCACGGCAAGGTACCGCCGCCGATCCCGCCGCACGTAGCGGATCGCGTGGGCGAGGCCCGCAAGCTCTACCACCTCGTGAAGGAGCAGGGCCGTGACGGCGCTCTCGGCATCGTGCAGGGCGAACACGCGCTCGAGCGGATCGAGTTCGCCGAGCAGGCCGCCGCGAAGAAGCGCGATTCCGAGGTGCAGCCGTGAAGAGGGTCGCGTACTACAAAGGCTGCCTGGCGTCGCTCTCCGCGAAAGAGCTGGACTCGTCGACGAAGGCTCTGGCCCCCAAAGTTGGTCTAGAGCTCGTGGAGCTCGAGACAGTGACGTGCTGCGGCGCCGGTGACATCCACGAGGCGGAGCCGGACTACTACCTGCACCTGAACGCGCGCATCCTCGCGTACGCGGAGGCGGCCGGCTGCGAAACGCTGCTCACCGTGTGCAACGTCTGCACGCTGAATCTCAGGCAGGCCAACTGGCAGCTGAAGAACGACGAGAACCTGCTGGACCGCGTCAGCACCAACCTCGAGCGCGTCGGGGTGCCGCCGTACAGCGGCAACGTCGAAGTGCGGCATCTGTTGTGGGAGATCGCCGAGGGCGAAGGCTACGAGCTGCTGAAGCAGTCGGCGCACAAAGGCCTCAAGGGGCTGAAGATCGCGCCGTTCTACGGCTGTCAGATCCTGCGCCCCTCGAAGATCCTCGGCTTCGAAGATCCGGACCGTCCCTGGTCGCTCGAGCGGATCATCGAGGCGTGCGGCGGCGAGGCGATCGATTATCCGGCGAAGATCAAGTGCTGCGGGTTCCCGATCATCCAGGCCCGTGAAGAGACCGCGCTCGGCGAGCTGATCCAGCCGATCGAACAGGCGAAGGAGGCCGGGGCGGACGTGATCGTCACCCCGTGCCCGCTTTGCCACCTTTCGCTGGACGCGTGGCAGTCCAAGCTCAAGAAGGCGACCGGCAAGGACTTCGCTATGCCGATCCTGCACCTCTCGCAACTGGTGGGCGTCGCGGCCGGGCTGGAGGAGTCGGAGCTGAAGTTCAAACGCCACGTCGTATCGGTCACTCCGGTCCTCGAGAAGCTCGAAGTCTGACTCGCGCCGGGAGCCTGCTCGGCGGCGTCGCCGGAGCTGCGGTCGGCTGGGGCTGGTTCGAGGCCGGGTGGGTGCGGCTGCGCACGCTCGACGTTCCCCTGGCGCGCCTGCCGCAGGAGCTGGCCGGCCTGCGGATCGCACACCTCTCCGACTTCCACCTCGGACTGCCCTCGCGCGGGACGGTCGCGGTCGAGCGGGCGATCGACTGGGTGGAGCAGCGTAAGCCCGATCTCGTCGCGATCACGGGTGACCTCGTCTCGCGCCCGCGCGGCGAAGCGTTGCTGCGCGAGCAGCTCGGGCGCCTCGAGCGGCCGTTCGTCGTCCTCGGGAACCACGACGTCGAGCACAGTCGTGATCCTTTCTCGCGGGCTGCGGGGCTCACAGATCTGACTCCGGCGCGCTTGCTCGTCGACGAGAGCGAGACCGTTGAGCTACGCGGGCATCGAGTGCAGGTGGTGGGTGTCGACCCGCGTGCGTATCGGCAGGGGCGTTCGCGGCCGTGGGAGCTCATGGATGAGTCCGCGGACCTGCGCATCCTGCTCTGCCACTTCCCTTACGTCCTCAGCTTCCTGCCGCCCGGAGCGTTCGATCTCGTCCTCAGCGGGCACATGCACGACGGCCAGATCGCCCTTCCGCTCGGGCGTGACCGCAAGTTCCGCTTCGCGCATCCGAGCGTGCGTTTCGCGACGGGACTCTACGAACGTCCAGGCGGCACGATGCACGTCTCGCCGGGTCTCGGAACCACGTTCGTCCCGTTTCGGTTCTTCGCGCGGCCCGAGGCGACCGAACTGGTGCTAAAACGTCCTCCGTAATGGCGACGATCTCGAGCGACATCCTCGCGAGCTATGCCGCCGATGCGGCGCGCGAGGTCGACGGGGTGCGAGGCCTGGTGGAGAGTGCTCTGCCCAGGCGCAAAGGCGTGCGGATCGTCGATGAAGACGGGCGTGTGCGGGTCGAGTTACATCTCGCCGTGGAGTGGGGGGTGTCGATTCCGGAGGTCGGCCGGGAAGTGCAGCAGCGTGTCGCGGCATACCTCGAGCGCATGGCCAAAGTCGATCCAGAGGCGGTCGACGTGATCGTCGACGAGATCGGGCCGCAGTGACCGGGCCGCGCGTCACCGGTTTGACCGGCGTGACGTTGCAGGACGCACCGACGGTGTGCCACGACTGCGTCTGGTGGCAGTCCCGCGAGGGTCGGACGACCGACAAGCGGAAGTGGATCGAGAAGGCGGAGAGCGAGTGGGGGCCATGGGGGACCGTGTACTACGACGGGGACGGGCACGTCCTCGGCTCGATGCAGTACGGCCCCGCCGGGCTGTTCCCGCGGGCAGCCGAGCTTCCGGCCGGACCGCCGTCGGACGATGCGGTGCTGGTGACCTGCGCGTATCTCGTCGAGACCTCGAGCCCGTGGGTGATGCAGTCGCTCTTCCTCGCCGCGATCGGCGATGCACGCGATCGTGGCGCGAAGGCGCTCGAGACGTTTGCGTACCGGTATCGCGAAGGGGAGTCGCAGTACGAGCGCTTCCTGGTGCACAAGACGATCTTTCCTTCCGATTTTCTCGCCGACTTCGGCTTCCAGACGCTGCGACGCTTCGGCCACGTCGAGCTGGCACGCCTCGAGTTCGGCGGGCTGCTCCCGGTCCTGGAGGGAAAGCGGGAAAAGGTGATGCGCGCGGTCAAGGAGGCGTTCACTCCGGCTCCTGCGCCGGTTCCGCCTGGGCCTTGACTCCGCAGCGTCGGCGCCCTGCGGTGGGCGTGTTGAGAAGGCTCAACGGAGAACGGGTCTCACAGCCCTTGCCTGGCGTGCCTACGAACTAGATGCTGAGAAAGCCCTAGCAGAGTGCTGACCGCTCGTCCGAGAGCCCGACGTCCCCCCGGGCTCTCGCCCGTTCTGGGCCCGGCGTCGGCTGCGGACGCCGGACGACGAGGCGATCAAGCGAGCTTCAGTACCACGTGCAGAGCTCGCTCGGAGCCCGGCCAGAGTTCTTCGATCACGCCGCGTCCGGCGCCGCGTGCGACGTAGGCGATCCCCGCGGCGACGAGAATTGCGTCGTCGAGCTGGCCGGCGACCGGAATGAAATCCGGTACCAGGTCGAGTGGCATGACCAGGTACAGGACGAGCAGGCCGAGCACGACCTTGGCCCGTCGCGGCACCCTGTCGTCTCGAAGCAGACGCTTGAGGAGCACGATGCAGTCCGGCAGGAAGCGCGTGACCTCACGAGCATTGCTTCGGCGGCCGAACAGGAGCAACACGAAGATCGACACCAACCACAGCGCCGCCGTTGCGCCGAGTGCGACAGCGAGCCAGGCCCAGTTGCTCAGGCGGCGACCGGGCGACGCTGCAGGATCAGCTCCGCGATCTGGATCGCGTTGAGCGCGGCGCCTTTGCGGAGATTGTCGGCGACAACGAAGAAGACAAGTCCGTTGTCTACGGTTGGGTCGCGTCGGATGCGACCAACGAGGATCTCGTCGATCCCGGTTGCGTCGCGGGGCGTGGGGAAGTCCTCCAACTTGATGCCCGATGCTTCGCCGAGTATCCCGCGTGCGTCTTCAACCGAGAGCGGCCCCTCGGTCTCCACCCACACCGCCTCCGCGTGGCCAACGAGTACCGGCACGCGCACGCACGTCGCGCTGATCGGGAGCTCGGGCAACTCGAGGATCTTGCGAGTCTCGTCGCGCAGCTTGGACTCCTCGTCGAACTCCTCGCCGTCGAGGTCCCAGTCCATCGCGAGGTTGCCATCGCCGGACGGCGTGGCACGCAGCTCGTCCATACGCTGCGCACCCGCGCCGGATACCGACTGATACGTGCTCACGCGCACGCGCGCGAGGCCGGCGGCGTCGTGTAGCGGCTTCAGCGCCATCGTGAGCGGGATCGCGCAGCAGTTCGGATTCGCGACTATGCCGTCGTGCTCGAGAGCGCGTTCGCCGTTGACCTCGGGCACGACGAGGGGGATGCCGTCCTGGAGGCGGTAGGCCGCCGACTTGTCGACGGCGACGGCTCCACCGCGAACGGCGTGCGGCACGAGTTCCCGAGACGCGCTCGTCCCGACGGAGAAGAACGCGAGGTCGATGTCTCCGGCAGCGAGCACCTTCGGCGTCGCCTCCTCGACGACGCCACCGCCGGCCAATTCCCTTCCGGCCGATCGTGCGGAGGCGAGCGCCCGCACCTGCCCGTAGCCCCGCTCCCTCAGGAGCTCCAGCGTGACGCCGCCGACGGCGCCGGTCGCGCCGACCACCGCGATACGGGGCTCAGGCACCCACGCGCTCCTCGGCATAGCCCCGGAAGCGGTCGTGCACCGCCTGCACCGCACGCTCGACCTCGGTCGCGCGTACGACGCACGAGACGCGGATCGACGAGGTCGAGATGATCTCGATGTTGATCCCGGCTTCCCCGAGAGCCTCGAACATGTCGGCGGCGACACCTGGATGGCTCTTCATCCCGGCACCGATGAGGGACACCTTGGCAACGTCCGGGTCGTAGACGACACCCTTTGCGGCGATCTCGGACGCGAGGACCTCGAGGATCGGCTCCGCCGCTGGCAGGTCCGTCTTCGGGAGCGTGAACGAGATGTCGGTCGCGCCTTCCGCCGAGATGTTCTGCACGATCATGTCGATGTTGACCCCGGCGTCTGCCAGCGCGCGGAAGATGCGTGCGGCGATACCCGGACGGTCGGGGACAGCGAGCACCGTGGCCTTCGCCTCCGACGTGTCGTGAGTGACTCCAGAGATGATCGCCTTCTCGAGCACCAGGTTCTCCTCCTTGGTGATCCACGTCCCCTCGCTGTCGCCGAACGCCGAGCGCACGTGGAGTGGCACACCGTACCTGCGTGCGATCTCGACGGACCGCGCCATCATCACACGCGCGCCCGTCGCAGCCATCTCGAGCATTTCCTCGTAGGAGATCTTCGGCAGCTTCAGCGCGTCGGCTACGACGCGCGGGTCGGCGGTGAAGACACCTTCCACATCGGTGTAGATCTCGCACGCTCCACCGAGTGCAGAGGCGAGAGCGACGGCGGTCGCGTCGGACCCGCCGCGGCCGAGTGTCGTCACCTCCAGCTCCGTCGAAACGCCCTGGAAGCCGGCGACCAGCACGATCTGGTCGCGATCGAGCTCGGCGTGTAGCCGCCGCGCGCGCACCTCCACGATCTTCGCCTTCCCATGGAACGTGTCGGTGACGATTCCAGCCTGCGAGCCGGTGAGCGAGACGGCTTCGTGTCCGAGATCGCGGATGGCCATCGCGCACAGCGCGTTCGAGATGCGCTCGCCGACAGACACGAGCATGTCGTACTCGCGGGGATGGGGCTTCGGCGACATCTCGTGTGCGAGCCGGATCAGGTCGTCCGTCGTGTCGCCCATCGCCGACAGAACGCCGACCACACGTTGTCCAGCCTCCCGAGCGGTCACGAGCCGGCGGGCGACGTCCCTGATCTTCTGCGTGTCGCCGACCGACGTGCCGCCGAACTTCATCACGAGCGTGTTTCCGGGCGCGGCTGCGGCGTCGCCTTCGACGGCGGGAACGGCCTCGTAGCTGATCGTCGTCATTCCATCTCCCGTCGGCCTGCGAGCGCGCGGCCGAGCGTGACCTCGTCTGCGTACTCGAGATCGCCGCCGACCGGAAGTCCGCTCGCGAGCCGGGTCACGCGGACACGTCCGCGCAACCGGTCTGCGAGATATGCAGCGGTCGCCTCGCCGGTCATGTTCGGGTTAGTCGCGAGCACGACCTCGAGCACGCCGTTTCGTTCGACACGGCCGAGCAGCTCGTCGATGCGCAGGTGTTCGGGCTCGACGCCGTCGAGAGGAGAGAGCGCGCCGCCGAGGACGTGGTAGAGCCCGCGAAACTCGCTCGTCTTCTCCACGGAGATGAGGTCGACCGGTTGCTCGACGACGCAGATGAGGGTGTGGTCGCGTCGCGCGTCCCGGCAGATCGCGCACGTCTCCTCCTCGGTCAGGTTGCCGCACTCGTCGCAGAAGCGAACCCGCTCCTTGACCTCCTCGATCGCAGCGGCCAACGCGAGCGCCTCGTCCGTCGGTCGCTGCAGAAGATGGAACGCGAGCCTGTGAGCCGTGCGCGATCCCACGCCGGGCAGGCGCGAGAGCTGGGCCACCAGGTTTTCCACAGCCGGGCTGAGCACTGTCCTATTGTGCCGACATGCCTCGGATTGCCCGAGGCTACGGAGGGCCTCAGGTCGAGAGCTGACCGAGGCGGGCGGCGACGCGCGGATCTTCCGCGAGGAGCCGTTCGATCTCGGGCCGCGCGATCGCGAGGCAGCGCACATCGGTCCGTGCCCGTACTCGGGCAGTGCGCTCGATGTCCTCGCCGAGCAACGCGCGCTCGCCGAAGACGTCGCCGGGTCCGAGCTCGCGTGTTCCTTCCGGCGCTTCGACGACTGCCTCCCCCTCCTCGAGCACGAACATCCCTGAGCCTGCACGGCCGCGCTCGATCAGCGCCTGACCGGCCGGCGCTTCGAACTCCGTCGTCGCTGCAGCGAGCCGATCGAGCTGAGCGTCGTCGAGATCGGCGAACAACGGAAGCGCAACGAGGCGGTTGCGCACTACTCTCCCAGTCCCGGAAGACCGAGCCCTCCCAGCGCACCGCCCGCGAGGCCGCCGAGCTTGGACTCCATCAGGTTCTGAGCTGCACGAATGGCCTCGTTCACGGCGGCAAGGATCATGTCCTCGAGCATTTCAGGGTCATTCGGGTCGATTGCCTTCGGATCGATCTTGATCTGCCTGATCTCGCCGGCGCCGTTCGCGACGACGGTGACCATCCCGCCGCCGGCCGTGGCTTCGACCGTCTCGTTCGCCAGCTCTGCTTGAGCCTTCTGCATCTGTTCCTGCATCTGGCCGACCTGTTGAAACAGCTGATTCATGTCCATGCCCATCGCTAGTCCTCCCGTTCCTGGGCGTCCAGGGTCTCTTTCACGAGCTCGAGAATCTTCTCCTCGCCTGCGGGCTCGTCGTCCTCGACCGCATCGGCCCGCGCCTCGCCCTCGGCAAACGCGAGCCCGAGGCGGCGTCCGGTCACTTCGTAGAGCGCGTCGGCGAGGAGCGTGGCGTTCTTCGGCTCCTCCGCCAGCTGCCGGTGGAAGGTCGCGCTCGAGGGGAACTCGACCGTGAGAGTGTCGTCCGCCAGCTCTGCAGGGTGCGCCTCGCGCAGGACGGACGCAGCCGGAATCGAGCGTTCCTCGACGGCCGGCAGGATCGTCCGCTGCCAGGCCTCCTGGAGCTGCTCGAGCTCGAGGGAGGGCGGCGCGGCCATCGCGACCGCCTCGACAGGTGCCTGTTCGGGACTCGAATCCGGGACACTCCCCGCGGCAGGGGCCGTTGGCACATGGCCACGAGTCTCGAGCTGTTCGAGCCGGTAGGAGAGCGATTCCCTGGAAAGGTCGGCCCCGGGACGCGTGACCTTCACCAGGGCGAGCTCCAGCGGCAGACGCGGATCGCCGCCCTGTCGCATGTCCTCGACGGCGACCGCCAGCAGGTCGACGAGGCGGATGACGGTCGCCTCACCGAGTTGGTTGGCCTGCGCACGCAGCCGCTCGCGCGTCTCTTCCGTCACCGGGAGCGTGTCCGGCACCTCGCCCATGTGCTGCACCAGCATGAGGTGGCGCAGATGCTCGAGCAGGTCGACGACCAGCCGGCCGAGGTCCTGTCCCTGCTCCGACAACTCCTCGACGAACGTGAGCGCCCCGGCCGTGTCGCGGTCGACGACCAGGTCGCAGAGGCGGAACAGTGCCTCCTCTTCGACCGTTCCCAGCAACTGCAGCACGGACTGCACGGTGATCTCGTTCTCGGTCGCCGACGCGAGCTGGTCGAGCGTCGAGACGGCGTCGCGGAAGGAGCCGCGCGCTCCGCGCGCGACGAGCGCGAGCGCCTGATCCGGGACCTGGATGCCCTCACCGTCTGCGACACGCCGTAGCAAGCGCACGAGCTCCGGTAGGCGCGGCCGCGCGAACACGAACGTCTGACAGCGCGAGCGCACGGTTGGCAGCACCTTCGAGAGGTCGGTGGTGCAGAAGACGAAGACGAGATGCGGCGGCGGCTCCTCGATCAGCTTCAACAGGGCGTTCCAGGCAGCGTCGGTGAGCTGGTGCGCCTCGTCGAGGATGTACACCTTGTAGCGGCCTTCGGCGGGTTGGAGCACGACGCGCTCCCGGATCTCGCGAATGTCATCGATGCCGCGCTGGGAGGCGGCGTCCATCTCGATCACGTCGAGCGAGGTGCCGCTGGCGATCGTGACGCACGGGTTGCACACCTTGTCCGGCGTGGCCGTGGGTCCCTGAACGCAGTTGAGGCCCTTCGCAAGGATCCGCGCCAACGAGGTCTTGCCGGTGCCGCGCGGGCCGGCGAAGAGATAGGCCTGGCGCAGTTGACCAGACGTGATCGCGTTCTTCAGCGTCCGGACGATTGCCTCCTGGCCGACGACCTCGTCGAAGTCCTGCGGGCGGTACTTCCGGTACAGCGCGGCCACCAGGCGATACTAGCCCTCGGGCTAGATCGACCCCGAGAACGTGTCGCAGACGGCCGGTCGGCCCTGCTCGTAGCCCTGGGAGAACCAGCGGCGGCGCTGCTCCGACGAGCCGTGAGTCCAGGTCTCCGGGTTCACCTGGCCCTGTGTCTGCTGCTGAATCCGGTCGTCCCCGATCGCCGCAGCGGCATCGAGCCCGTCGTTGATATCGGCCTGGGTCAGCTCCTCCACGATTCCGGTCTCCACTGCATGGGCCGCCCAGACACCCGCGTAGCAATCGGCTTGCAGCTCGCTTCGCACAGAGAGGCTCTCCGGGCCCTGGCGGTCGCCGGCGATCTTGTCGAGAACCCCGAGCTGGTCCTGTACGTGATGGCCGTACTCGTGGGCGAGCACATAGGCCTGTACGAACACGGCGTTGCCGACACCGAAGCGTGACTGGAGCTCGTCGAAGAAACCGAGATCGATGTACACGAGCTTGTCGCGTGGACAGTAGAACGGACCGACCTGTGAGTCGGCCGTGCCGCACGCGGTGTCGACCTGGCCGCTGAAGAACACCGTGTCGACGTACTGGTACTGCCTGTTACTTCGTTGGAAGACGCCGTCCCAGAACTTCTGGACGCTGTTGACGACCGCGACGATCCGGCAATCCTGTCGTTGGTTCGCGTCCTTTCCGGTCCGGCAGGCCGTGTCGATGCTGCTCGGCGTGTCCCCCCGGCCCACCTGCTGGTTGTCGAGCGGTTCTAGCTGACCGAGACTCCCGCCGTTCGAGAGCAACGCGATTAGGAGGTAGACGGCGAGCCCGACGAGGCCGAGCCCGCCGCCACCGACGGCGATTCCTCCTGGGCCGACGCCCCGTCCCCGAGCGTCTGTCACCTGCCCCGGATCAAGTGGTGCATTTCGCCGAAAGCGCACGGCGTTCTCTTGCCTCGTTCCGTGCTTGGCAAACGCGGATGGGAAGATCGTCGCGCACTGCTACCATCGCCGCGCCGCGGCAGTGGGAGTGTGTGAACCGCGTCAGGGCCGGGAGGCAGCAGCGCTAAGCATTCCTCCTACGTGCCGCGGTTTAACGCCTCGAAAAGTCCGGCCCGCATTCGCGGGCCGTGATGACTCTTCGAGGGTGGGATGGATTCGTAGCCGTAGTGGCCACCGCCGGCAAAGCCGCCGGTGGCGGCGGAAATGGGATTAGGGATCCTCGATTCGCTCAGCTAGGCGGATCCGTGGCGCGCTCGTCACAGTTGCGTACCCGTGCCTGGCACCGGTACGCGCCCGGGGATTCAGCACCGCAAGGGGGATCGCCGAGTTGTGTGACGCTTCCTCATGCGTTTCGTACCCGTGCCTGGCACCGGTACGTTCGTGAGGAGACGGCCCTCGCCGAGGTTAGACCGCAGAGTCGCGGATCGTCCGGCGGCGGCGAGGGCAGTGGCGTCGAATCTCGTTGGGTATTCTCGATTCGCTCTCGGGCGCATAGCTCAGCGGGAGAGCGCCCGCTTCACACGCGGGAGGTCATCCCACCTGCGCCCATCGCTCAGCCAGGCCGTAGCAAGGTCGGGTCTAGGCCTTGATAATTGTGACCCGGAGCCCGGACCGCTCGCGCGCCGTCTGTGCGAACTCCAGGGCTTGGGCTTTGTCGCTGAAACCCGCGACGTAGGCCTGATAACCCCCGCACGGTGCGCGCTTGACCTTCAGGCCGACGTAGCCGAAGCTGTTTGCCCTTGCGATCACCACGTTGAGTTCGCTGATCGTTGGCAGCGTCCCGAAGATCGCCTGAAGCTGTCCGGTCTGCTGCGAGGTTACGCATTCGATCGTCGGGAAGCGGTGAACAGTCCGCGCCTCGGCTTGCACCCCCACCGCCGTCGAGAACGAATCGAGGCCGCGCAAAACAGCCTTCCAGCGCGTGCAACTCTCTTGCACGGTCTTCACGCCCTTGAATCCGACCGTCACCGCCTGCTGGGCAATCTTGTCGGCAGCAGCCCGCGACCTTGCACGACCAAAGACGAGGTCGAGTCCGTTCTCGTACACGGGCGTCTCGCAACCCTGTTGCTGTTTTGCTGGGGCACCCGACACCTGAGCCGCCAGTATCAGTGCGGAAGCCAGGAGGAACAACGAGAGCGGAATCATCGCCTTTCTCATAGCCGGAACAGATATCAGATCGGCCAGTTGGCGATCGTCCGAATTGAACGGCGCGGGTCGACGGCCGGCCCTGCCTCCCTAGCGCAGCGCGTCAATCGGCGCCGTCGCGACGATCCCTTCGACGCTGCGCGCCAGTTCCGCGTCCAGGGTTACCAACGCGTCTGCCTGCAGTTGAGTGAGTGCGACGTACTCGGCGTTGTAAGTCGAGGCCCATCCCAACTGATCCGCCAGGTCCCAGGCCCGACGCTGGAGGACGGCGTCGCCCAGGAGCCTGATCTTCATCCCCCTGATACGGGTGAGGCGTTCGTGCGCGACATCGGCCGGGATCTCGCCTCGCTCGACGGCCTCGTGCAGGGCCGACAGCGTTTGGGAACGAAGGAGCGTCGGTGCGAGGAGTTTGTGCGCAGCTGAGACCTCGGCTTCCGCGCTCGCCAGGTGGAGGACGGCGCTGGCGTCGACCACGAACCTAGTCATCCCGGCGACGACCGGCCGTCCCAGTCCACTCGTCAGTGAAGACGTTGGCGATCTGCATCCCGGGAAAACTAGGCGCCGAGGGCTTCCGACCGCAATCCTGCACCGAAATCCTTCAGCGCTTCGCTTCTATCTACCAACCGGCGAGGGACCTACTCCGTCGCCGAAGGCACGCGGGGACTACTTGGGCAGAACGTCCAGCGCACCGCATGTGAGACAGATGGTGGCCGGTTCAGCCATTTCGTTGGGTGGCAGAAGGGTTTGCTGCCCGCACTCGGGACAGATGCCAAGTTCGCCTTCCTCATACCAGGACGAAACGGCCGGATGGCCTCCAGGAATGCCGGTCTGAGGGTCAAATTTTTCGGGCTGCATGGCGCCAACTTTGAGTAGCTTCCCGTTAATATTAGCCCATTTTCCAGTCAGTTTTAAATAGACTTCGGACACCCTTTTGGGTATCATCGTCGCGGGTAGCCATTTCGATGGCTCAGGAAGGGCCGGCGCCCGACTGCGGCAATCGACGCCGGCCCTTTCTTCTTTTTGGCCCAGCAAAGGACTGATGCGGCCGAGGTTGAAGCCAACCGAAGCCCAGGGACCGACCTGAGCGCGCGGTGGGAGTTATCCGTCCGCGCGTTCTGGATGCAAGGCGGCGTCGTTGCCGCAGACGGCGTCGCCATTCCCTGGTCACGCAGTGATCGGGGCCAGGTCCGCGTCCGATCGGCCCAGAAAGGAGTGTCATGTTTCGATCCATTCCTAGGCCATCGGCGGCCATGGTCATCGCCTGCCTCGCGCTTGCGGTCGCCCTCAGCGGAACGAGCTATGCGCAGATCCTGAACGCGCCGGTGAACAGCGTGGGCACTGCGCAACTGAAGGCGAACGCCGTCATCTCGTCCAAGGTGAAGAACCACTCGCTGCTCGCAGCGGACTTCAAGCCCGGGCAGCTTCCCGGCGTTAGCGGCTACGAAGTGGTGGAGGGAGGACCAAGCATTGTGATGAACCATCGTGGTCGATATGCCCTCCAGCGACGGCAGCGGCTGGCTGGTACAGACGGCGCGCGCCACGTCGGGATACTCGGCCCTGGTCGGTCGCGTGATCTGCGCCAATGTGTCCTGAGCCGACGGCTGCCCGACGAACGCGCCCACTGAACTTGGCAGGCGCTATGCGATGTGTGGCGCTTCCTCTAACAGCTCGTCCTGTATCGACCCCTGCACCGCATGCTGCCAAAGCCGCCGCCACTGCTTCATCGCGTCGGCGTCGGAGTAGAAGGCTTCGTTCTCGTGCTGGAAGGTTGCGAGATCGGGGTACTCGATCTCCCATACGACCTCGTTTGCCGTGCCGAACACGGGTGCCCACAGCGTCGACTCGGCCAACCCGAGTTTCTGTCGAAGCGCAATGACCTCCTTCGCAATCTCCATGTATTCACGGAACTGTCCGTAGAGAATCTGTTGGCGAATCCGCTGTCGATACATGCGAGCCTCCATTCTCGAGCCGATGTCTAATCGTCGCCGATGCTGACGGACGGCGCGACTAGTCTGCCGCCGATGCCGGCTTGGCCGGCGTGGGCGGCAAATGGCGTGGATCGCAACGACAAACCGTTCGAAGTCATCATGGCTCGCGTAGCGAGCCGGACTTCGAACGGAAACTACGTCTGCGCTGCGGGCTCCTGCTGTGCCACTGATCGGGTGCGTCCCAGCGTCAGGGTCAGGAACGAGACGATGAGCGCGGCGCCAAGCGCGCCGACGCCCCACCAAACGCCGGAGATGTTGTCGTCCCACCCGATCGCTCGGTCGATCGAGAAGCGGCCCGGGCCGGTTGCAGCGAGCGACACGGCGATCGTCAGGTAGGTGATCTCGAGCTCTGACCCGAGCATGAACGCTTTCTTGAATGTCACCGAGGCGATCGCGTTGATCATCACCGTTGCGAGCAGCGCGCCGGCCAGCGGCGTGGCGAACCCGAGCGCGAGCAGCGTGCCTCCTCCGGCTTCGGACAGTCCGGCCGCGACCGCCATCAGCACCGGGGCGCGGTAGCCCTTCGACCCGAAGAACCCGCCGGTTCCCTTCGGTCCGTACCCGCCGAACCAGCCGAACAGCTTCTGCGTCCCGTGTCCGACGAACGCGACGCCGACGACCACCCGCAGCAACAGGATCCCGTAGGACATCTCTGCCTCCCTGTCTCGACTCATTCAGTAACGAGCCGCACAAACGCAGTATTCCGCGCTTTAGTCGGGGAGCCAGCCTTCGTGGTAACGAGTCGGTTCCCGCTTGCTGAACGGCGCGTACGCTTGATGCTGGTCGGTCGTCTCCTCCTGGACGCCTGCGCCGTGGCGGAGTGCGGCCCCGTCCACGGTGTAACCGCCCCAGTCCGGGCCGGTCGACTGGTCGCGTGCGCCGACCGCCAGAACCACAGAAGGTCCGTCTCCGGCCCCGACGATGACATGGTTCGTGCCGGCGGGGCAATGGACGAAGTCCCATTGTCGTAGGGGGCGCTCTTCGCCCTCGACGATCAGCAGCGCCTCGCCTGCGAGGACCAGAAAGTCCTCCTGGTCGGCCTCCCAGTGGTACATCGCCATGAATTCGCCCGGCTCGAGGACGCTCAGGTTGATCCCCAGCTGCAAGAAATCCTGCTCCCCCTCGAACTCACCCTCGAACTCGCAGATGGCGGAGCGTCCCTCCGTGTGGTACCAGCGTGCCTCACGCGCGTTGAGGACGAACCAGCCGTTGCCCATCGGGACGCGGCCGTGTTCGGTCGGTTCGAGACGCGACTCAGGAGCCATCGTGGGAGCTTGCCGTACCGCTCGGCGACGCACAACAAAAATAGAGCCCCAGTGACTTGCGGCCTGTCACCGGGGCTCTGCCATGGAAGGTGCTTCCCCTTCTGAGATGCCGCGACCTTTACTTTCTTGCGTACGACATGCGATCACCCCTTTCGGGGACGTGTCGCATGGATCGCTGATCCCTCGATGGAGTGAATCGCGGCGCTCCGTCCCCCTGAAGGGGGACGCAACTGGTCTATGGCGCGCACAAAGTGCTTCGGAAGGGCGTGCTTCACTGCAACTGCGGGTGGAGAATTCTGCGGCGAGAGGGATAGGGACATGGCGAGGAAGAAGACTGGCAAGCGTACGTCGGCGATCATCGTCTTGATGGTCGTCGCGGCAATCGCGGGGAGCCCGTCGACGGCAGCGGCTGCCAATGGGAAGTCACAGCCTCTGGTCAGCGTGGCTGTTCCGGCTCCGGCAGCTGTTCCGGCTCCGGTCCTGGCGTTCGACTACGCCAGCTGGGCCGAGGCGAGCTGGGCCGAGTCGTGATCTGAGCGCCGGGCGCGCAGGGCGCGTCCGGCGTCTCACTCAAGCGAAACGCGAACCGGCCCGATAACACGGGCTATGGGTCGTACATTGGGTCTTGTCGCGACGGTCTGTTCTCTCGCGATCGTCGGCGTTCTGATGATGCTCAGCATGAGCCACAACGGGCCGACCGCGAAGAGCACGAAGGTTGCGGAAGCCCAGGCCACCGCCGCCGTGAGCGGGCTCAACTTCACGGCCGCCGCCACGGAGCTCGAGGCCTACAAGTCGGAGCACGCGACCTACGCGGGCGCGACACTACCGCCGGCGTTCGGCGCGACGGTCGTACGCGCAGACGCCACCTCGTACTGCCTGCAGGCCGGCATCGGCGGCGGCGTGCAGCACTTCACCGGTCCGGGCGGGACGCCTGCGGCTGGTCCCTGCTAGGTCAGACTCTTCTTGTGACGATCCGGTTGGGCGGCGGCGTATGAAGGCCGTGAACGCGGTGACGACCTCGTGGCCCGGCTTGCGGGTCGATCGTCCGACCTTCTCGGCGGTCGCGGATCCGCGGCGAGGAACTCCCCGCGCGTGGCTCTGCGGGATCGCACGCACGACGGCGCTCGATCACTTTCGTTCCGAGGAGCGACGCCGGCGGCGCGAAGAGAAGTACGCACGCGACGTGCCGGAATTGGAGGAGCCTGGATTCGGCCCCGGCGACCTGGAGTCGGCGCTTGCGCGCATGTCTGCCGCCGAACGTGAGGTCGTAGCGTTGCGCGTCCTGCTCGAGCTCGACGGCCCCACCGTGGCAGGCGTGCTCGGAATCAGCACCACCGCCTGCTCGACGCGATTGAGCCGGGCCTTGAAACGACTCGAGGAGATGATGCGCGATGCCCGCGACTGACGTTGACTTCGAGCGCGAGTTCGAGGAGCTCGTGCGTGACCTGCGGGCGCTTCCGACTGCTGCGCCGCAGCAAGTGCGTGAGCATGTGCGCGCGCTCGGTGAGCCCGCGCGGCCGCGGACGCTGCGCGATCTGGTGCTCCTGATCTCGTGGCGGCGCTTGCTGCTCGTGCTCGCGCCGGTGTGCCTGCTCGGACTCGTGAGTGCCGCGGTGATTCACGGCGTCATTCACTCGGGTGGCAACGTCCCGCGAACCGCCGCAGCGCGACAGCAGCTCGATACGCAGGTTCACAGCGGCGCGGTAGAGGGCAGCGGGACTACGACCACTCCCTTCGGTGCAGGGACGGGTACGCCATTGGCTAAGCCGTGGTCTGCGGTGGTGCCGACGCCCGTCCCCGGTCGCTATCAGGACTACGACGCCTCGCTGACCGTGCGCGTCAAAGACATCGACACTTTGCACGATCGAACGGCGGAGGCGACTCGGCTCGCGCGCTCCTTCGGTGGCTACGTCGCCTCGGTCGACGAATCGACCAACGGCAGCAGCGGTCAGTCCGACCTCGTGCTGCGCATCCCGGTCGCGCGCGTCGAGGACGCGTACTTCCAACTCGCCAAGCTCGGCACGGTGACGGCACAGCACCTTTCGATCAAGGATCTCGACCAGGTGGTGCGGTCGCAGCGCCGGCGGATCGTCCAGCTGAAGGTGCTGATTGCGCGGATCGGCGAGACTCTCAAGATCTCCTCGCTGCCGGCGGACGTACGGCTAAGGCTCGAGCTCCAGCGTGACGCTGCGAGGCAGGAGCTCGCTCGCGTCACCGGCTCGAACAAGGCGACGTTGCGCGAGGCGAGCCTCTCTCGGATCTCGCTGACGCTCACCTCGCAGCAGGCCGCGGCGGTGAAGAGAGGCGGCATGAGCCGGATCGAGCGCGCCGCCCGAGACGCGGGCTCATTCCTGGCCGGCGCCGGAGCCGTTGTGCTGTTCGTGTTGATCGTCGTCAGCCCGCTGATCGTCCTGGCCCTGGCCTGGATCCTGGGTACACGGGCCTACCGCCGCAGGGAGGAGCGCCGGCTGCTTTCGGCTGCGTAGTATCCGCGCGTGCCGCTCGCCCTCTCAACCGGACACGAGATCGGGCTCGGGGTCACCGCGCTCGTCTTCATTCTCTTCGCCCTCGCGTCCTCGTTTCTCTTCCCGCGCTTCCGGCCCGACTATCCGGGACATGGGCTGCTGGCGTTCATCGTCGTTGCATTCGTGTTCTTCTTTGGGATGCTCACGGCGGTCGAGGTGTTCGGGGCGGAGAGCAAGCACGGCGAGGCCGCGGCCGCGGAGACGACGACCGCGCAGCAGACGACGACAGCCCAGACCACGACGCAGGCGACCACGACGACTGCGGCGAAGCCCGCTGCGGCGAAAGTGCCGGTCAGCGAGGTCGAGTTCAAGATCACCGTCGCGTCGACCGACTTCAAGGCGGGCGAGATCGCCTTCGAGGCGAAGAACGAGGGCAAGATTCCGCACGACCTTGCGATCAAGGGGACGAGTGACAAGACGAAGCTGATCTCGCCGGGCGGCAGCGCCGAGTTGAAGGTGACGCTGAAACCCGGGAAGTACGAGCTCTATTGCACCGTGCCGGGGCACGAGGCAGCCGGCATGAGGCTGAACATCACCGTCGCCTGACGGCGGGTACCCTGTGCGTCCCTCGGAGGGGTGGCAGAGCGGTCGAATGCGGCGGTCTCGAAAACCGTTTCGGGCTCTTGGGTCCGACGAGGGTTCAAATCCCTCC
>WNGI01006632.1_pt1 | contig 18870 bp, 18 predicted proteins | sample 5400621 | NCBI WGS metagenome assembly WNGI01 (sample SAMN13153374, study PRJNA577476) | soil metagenome | isolation source: 20 cm soil or saprolite under Garry oak tree replicate 1 | place: USA:California | collected 2016-06-15
CTGCTGGCGCGCCGGCTCGACGAAGTGCTGGAAGGCGGCCGCAGCCCGTACGACGTCGCCGCGGAGATCCTCGACCAGGTGAAAAGCGGAGCGACGCGATGAGCATCGAGAAGAAACCGGTGTACACGCCGGCGGACCTCGACGGATTCGACGTGGCGCAGCAGCTGGGGCGTCCCGGCGCCTATCCGTTCACGCGCGGCATCCACGAGAGCATGTACCGCGGTCGCCTCTGGACCATGCGGCAGTTCGCGGGCTTCGGCACGGCCGAGGATACCAACCAGCGCTACAAGTTCCTGCTGGAGCGCGGCCAGACCGGGCTCTCCGTGGCATTCGATTTCCCCACGTTGATGGGCTACGACTCCGACCATCCGCGCTCCGAGGGCGAAGTCGGCAAGTGCGGCGTCGCGATCTCCTCGCTCGCCGACATGGAGACGCTGTTCGCGGGGATTCCGCTCGACCAGGTCTCGACGTCGATGACCATCAACGGGCCGGCGGCGATCCTCTTCTGCTTCTACGTCGCCGCGGCGGAGCGTCAGGGTGTGGCGATCGACAAGCTGCGCGGCACGGTGCAGAACGACATCCTCAAGGAGTACATGGCCCAGCATGCCTGGGTGTATCCGGTGGAGCCGGCGCTGAAAATCATCGTCGACATGTTCGAATGGTGCGCCGAACACACGCCCTTGTGGAATACGATCTCGATCTCGGGCTATCACATCCGCGAGGCGGGGGCGACGGCGGCGCAGGAATTGGCGTTCACGCTGGCGAACGGCTTCACCTACGTCGAGCGGGGCATCGCCCGCGGCCTCGACGTGGACGATTTCGCCCCGCGGCTGTCGTTCTTCTGGGATATTCACAACGATTTCTTCGAGGAAATCGCGAAGCTGCGCGCGGCGCGGCGCATCTGGGCGCGCCACATGAAAGAGCGCTACGGCGCCAAGGACGAGCGCTCCTGGATCATGCGCTTCCACTCGCAGACCGCGGGCGTCACTCTCACGGCGCAGCAGCCGATGAACAACATCGTGCGTGTGGCCTATCAGGCGCTCGCGGCGGTGTTGGGCGGCACGCAGTCGCTGCACACCAACTCGTTGGACGAGACGCTCGCCCTGCCCACCGAGCAGGCCGTGCAGGTGGCACTGCGCACGCAGCAGATTCTGGCGTACGAGACGGGCGTGCCTGAAGTGATCGACCCGCTGGGCGGCTCATACTACGTCGAAGCGCTCACCGACCAGCTGGAGCGCGAGGCTGAGGCGTTGTTCGCCGAGGTGCAGTCGATTGGCGGCGTGGTGCGCGGCATCGAATCGGGCTGGTTCCAGCGGCAGATCGCGCGCTCCGCGGCGGACTTCCAGCAGCGCGCCGAAGCGAAAGAGAAGATCGTCGTGGGGGTCAACGAGTTCACCAGCGACGACGACCACCCGGTGGAGATCCTCAAAGTCTCCAACGACGCCGAGACGTCGCAGATTCGCCGCATGGCCGACGTGCGCGCGCGGCGCGACGCCAAACTGGTGGCCGAGCGCCTCGAAGCCCTGAAGCGGGCGGCCGAGGAAGACAAGAACGTCATCGGCCCGATGCTCGACTGCGCCCGCGCCTATTGCACGTTGTACGAGATCCGTCACGCGCTGGAGCGCGTGTGGGGTGCGTACCGCGAGCCCGTGTTCTTCTAGCCATGGCTCTCCCCTCGTGAGCCCGGCTCCGAAGAAGCACCGGCCCATCCGCGTCCTCGTCGCCAAGCCGGGGCTCGACGGCCACGACCGCGGCGCCAAAGTGGTGGCGGCCGCGCTGCGCGATGCCGGCATGGAAGTCATCTACACCGGCCTGCACCAGACGCCCGAGATGATCGCCCAGGCGGCGATGCAGGAGGACGTGGACGTGGTGGGCCTGTCGATTCTCTCGGGCGCGCACATGACGCTGTTCCCGCGGGTGAAGAAGCTGCTGGATGAGCGCGGCCGCCACGACGTGCTCGTAACGGGCGGCGGCATCATTCCGCCCGAGGACATGGCGGCGCTCGAACAACAGGGCATCGGCAAGCTGTTCGGGCCCGGCACGCCGACCGCGGACCTCATCAAGTACATCCAGGAGTGGGCGGGTCAGCATGTCGCTGCTTAACCCATTGTGAGCCGCCTCAAGACCCTCACCGCCGAGTATCGCGACCTCAAGGCGCGCCTCGAGCAGGGCGGTGGGCCGGACAAGATCAAGCGCCAGCACGATCAGAAAAAGCTCACGGCGCGCGAGCGGGTGACGCGTCTGCTCGACGCGGGCGGGCCGTGGCTCGAGGTGGGGTTGCTCGTCGCCTACGATCAGTACGACGGCCAGGCGCCCGGAGCGGGCGTCGTGACCGGCGTGGGCCGCGTGCACGGCCGGCCCGTGGTCGTGGTCGCCAACGACGCGACGGTCAAAGCGGGCAGCTGGTGGCCCGAAACGATCAAGAAGATTCTGCGCGCACAGGAAATCGCGATGCGCCAGCGCATCCCGATCGTCTATCTGGTCGACTCGGCCGGCGTGAATCTGCCATACCAGGGCGGCGTCTTCCCGGGGCAGTACGGCGCCGCGCGCATCTTCTATTACAACTCGATCATGCGGCGCTACCTGCACGTGCCGCAGATCGCCGCCGTGATGGGACCGTGCATCGCGGGTGGCGCGTATCTGCCGGCGCTGTCGGACGTGATCTTCATGGTGGATGGCACCTCGTTCATGGGCCTGGGCGGACCCAACCTCGTCAAGGGCGCCACCGGCCAGACGGTCGACGCCGAATCGTTGGGCGGCGCCAAGACGCACACGGCGGTGAGCGCCGTCGCCCACTACCGTGCCAAAGACGACGCCGACTGTCTCGAGCGGATGCGGGAGTACATCGCGCGCCTGCCGCACGACGAGCCGCGCCCCGCCGGCGACACACGCCCGCCCAAGCGCAAGGCGACGGATCTCTACGACCTGTTGCCGGCCGATCATCGCATGAGCTACGACGTCCGCCAGGTGCTCGAGTGCGTCCTGGACGGCGGCGCGCTCGATGAATTCCAGCCCGACATGGCACCCGAGCTGATCTGCGGACACGTCGCGATCGCGGGGCGACCGGTGGCGCTGATCGCCAACTCGCGCGGCGTCATCAAGGGCAAAGCGGGCGTGCCGCCCAAAATCGGCGGCATCATTTACACGGAGAGCGCCGAGAAGGTCGCCTACTTCATCGAGAACGCCGATCGCGAGCGGCTGCCGCTGTTGTTCGTGCAAGATGTGTCGGGCTTCATGGTCGGCACCGAGGCCGAGCATTCCGGCATCATCCGGGCGGGCGCGCGCTTCGTTGAAGCGATGGCGACGGCCACTGTGCCGAAGCTCGTCCTGACGATGAACCACGCGTCCGGCGCGGGCTACTACGCCATGGCCGGGCAGGGCTTCGATCCCGATTTCATCTTGTCCTGGCCCACCGGACGCATGGGTGTGATGGAAGGCGAGTCGGCAGTGCAGGCCGTGTACGGCAGCGACGCCACCAAGAAGGAAAACGCCGCCGCGGTCGCCGCCATGCGCGCCGACTACGAGCAGCAGCTCGACGCGCGCTTTGCCGCCGCGCGCGGTTTCGTGGACGCCATCGTCACACCCGAGGAGACGCGCGACACGCTCGCGTTCCTGCTCGACGCCACCCACTCCTATCCCGGCCCGCACCTCGGGGCCTTCGTTTTCCCGGATCCGCAATGCCCGTGAATCGTTCGATCCTGGTGTTCCTCGTGGCGGGCCTCGCCGCCTGCGCCGGCGCCGCCGCCACTCGTACGACGCCGCGCCCTGCGCCCGTCGCCGCTCAGCCCGCGCCCCAGAGCGTGCCGGGGCAGCCCGCCGATGCCACCGCTCTGCACAAAGAGCCGCTGGTGCCGCCGCCCGTCGCCCTGCTGGCGGGCCTGATGCCGTTGCACGGCACGGGTGTCGATCAATTCCGGATGAATCACCCGACGTACGACGGCCGCGGCGTGTTGATCGCCATCCTCGACACCGGCATCGATCCCGGGGTGGACGGGCTGATTCTCACAAGCGATGGCAAGCCCAAGATCCTCGACCTGCGCGATTTCTCGGGCGAAGGCGCCGTGGCACTCACGCCCCTCACACCCGCGGGCGATACGGTGCGCGTCGGGGGCCGAACGCTGACGGGCGCCGGTCGCATCGGCCGCTTCGTGGCGGCAGGCGCCACCTGGTACGGCGGCGTGCTGCGCGAGCTGCCGCTCGGCAAGCCGCCCGCGGCCGATCTGAACGGCGACGGCAATAACACCGATCAATTCCCGGTGGTCGTGGTGAAGGCCACGGACGGCTGGGTGGTATTCCTCGACTCGAACCTCAACGGCTCCTACGAAGACGAGCAACCGCTGCACGACTACCGCCAGGGCCGCGAGACCATCGCGCTGGGCACCAAGCCCGTAACCCTCGCCGCCAACTTCGAGGATCTCGATGGCACGCCGTCGCTCGACTTCTACTTCGACACGGGCGCGCACGGCACCCACGTCGCGGGGATCGCGGCGGGGCGCAATCTGTTCAACGTTCAGGGATTCGATGGCGTGGCGCCGGGGGCGCAGCTCATCGGCCTGAAGATCGCGAATGCGGCGCGCGGCGGCGTGAGCGTGAACGGCAGCATGCTGCGCGCCATGGAGTACGCGGCGCGTTTCGCCCGGGCGCGCAACCTGCCGCTGCTGCTCAACATGAGCTTCGGCGTCGGCAACGAGCACGAAGGCCGCGCCACCATCGATTCGATCGTCAACAGTTTCCTGCTGGCCCATCCGGCATCCGTGTTCGCCATCAGCGCCGGCAACGACGGCCCCGGATTGTCCACCATGGGGTTCCCCGGCTCGGCCGATCTCGCCTTCGCCGTCGGCGCCACCTATCCCGGCGCGTTCGCCCGGCCGGCGCAGCCTGGTGTCGCGCCGGCTCCCGATGTCCTCGGCTGGTGGAGCGCGCGCGGCGGCGAGCTGGTGAAGCCCGACGTCGTGGCGCCCGGCGTGGCGTTCTCCTCGGTGCCGCGGTGGAATACCGGCGATGAAGTGAAGGGCGGCACGTCGATGGCCGCGCCCCACGCCATCGGACTCGTGGCCTGCCTGCTCTCCGCCATGCTGCAGGAGGGCCGTCCGGTGGTGGGAGCCGACTTGGAGCAGGCGCTGCGGGCGTCGGCCGCGCCGTTCCGCGGCGCCACTATGCTCGACGAGGGCGCAGGTGTGCCGCGGCTCGAGGCCGCGTATCGCTGGCTGGTGGCCGAGCATCAGGGCTCGCGGTACGTCGTGCGCGCGCCTGAGGGCGCGTCCGCGGTGTTCCGGCGCGACGGCCTCGCCGGTCCCGGCGACACGCTGCATGTATTCGGCGTCGCCCACGCGGGCGGCCTGCGCGCCGCGCAGTTCGTGCTGCACGCCAACGCGCCGTGGCTCGACGCGCCCGACACCGTCCTGGCCGACGCGCGCGTCACCCAGATACCGGTGCAGTGGCGCCTCGACAGCCTGCGCGCACCAGGCGCGCACGTCGGCACCATCACCGCCTGGAATCCCACCGATTCGCTCGCCGGGCCGTTGTTCTCGCTGGTGAGCACGGTGGTGGTGCCGTTCGACGTGAGCGCGGCGCCGCTGGCCGACCAGCACCGCACGATTGCCCCCGCCCAGGTGCAGCGCTACTTCCTGCGCGTGCCCACCGCGGGCGCCACGCTGCAAGCCACGGTCACGCTGCCCGATTCCGGCGTCCAGCACGCCACCGCGCAGCTGTTCGAGCCGAGCGGCCAGCCGTTCCGCGAAACAGCGGAGCGCTCCCTCGGCAGCGAAGACGGGGGCTCGGTGCAGTACACAGTCCGCGCGGAAGACGCGGTGGCCGGCGTGTACGAGCTCGACGTGTATGCGCCACCGCTCGCCGCCGCGACGGTCGACGTGCGCGCCGAGCTGGCAGCGGTGACGTTGGCGCCGGTCGCGGCCGGGCTCGAGGTCGGCGATCCGGGGCACAGCTCCGCCAGCGTGGTCGTGACGTCGCGCGCGCTCGGCGCCGGCCGCGACATCGCCGTCGCGGGACGCGGACTGCCGCCCGAGAGCGTGACCGTGCGTGTCCCGGCATGGGCCGACCGCATGGTGGTGGACGTGCAGGTCGCACCGGACTTCTGGGACGAGTTGACCGACGACGCCGTGACGGTGTTCGATTCGGCGGGCCAACAGCTCAACAACGCGCCGCTCAACTACGCGATCGGGCGCCAGGACTTCAAACTGCCGGCGGGGCTGGGCGGGCGGCCCGTCACGATCGAGCTCTATCCGGCCTTTGCCCGCGTCGACGCCGCGCATGCGTGGCAAGCGCAGGTGCGAGTGCGGTTTCTCGCCGCGCACCCAATCGCGATCGGGGGAAGCCAGGAGCTCGCGGTGAGCGCCGGTGGACGCTCGGTCGCCACCGCGCCGATGGCCCAGGCGTTCCCTCTGCCGCCCGGCGCCTTCACGCTGTTCGTCGAGACCACCGCGCGGCCCGCGTCGGGCGGGGTCGCGGCGGTCCGGCGCGTGCTTATGACCGCCGGGAAGTGAGCGTGGCGCGCGCGCCGGTCCGCATCGCCGCGGGCCAGGGCTTCTGGGGCGACTGGCTCGAGGCGCCCTACCGCCAGGCCACGGGCGGACCGATCGACTACCTGATGATGGATTATCTCGCCGAAGTGACGATGTCCATTCTCCAAAAGCAGAAATCGCGCGATCCGTCGCTCGGCTATGCCAAGGACTTCGTGCCGATGATGGAGCGGCTGCTGCCCGAAATGGCCAAGCGGCGCTTCAAGGTGACCGCCAACGCGGGCGGCGTGAATCCGCGCGCGTGCGCGCAGGCGGTGGCCGACGGCGCCCGGCGCGCCGGGCTGGCCGGCAAACTGAAGATCGGCGTGGTGACCGGCGACGATCTCCTGAGCCGCCTCGACGACCTGATCGCCCGCGGCCACGCGCTCGCCAATCTCGACACCGGCGAGCCCATCACGGCGGTGCGCGACAGGGTCCTGTCGGCCAACGCCTACCTCGGCGCCTGGCCGGTGGTGGACGCGCTGCGCCAGGGCGTCGACATCGTCATCACCGGGCGCGTCACCGATACGGGCCTCACGCTCGGGCCGATGATCCACGAGTTCGGCTGGGCAGCCGACGCGTGGGACCGGCTCGCGGCCGGGACCGTGGCGGGTCATACGATCGAGTGCGGCGCGCAATCGTCCGGCGGCAACTGCCTGGTGGATTGGGAGCACATTCCCGACCTCGCGAACGTCGGCTATCCCATCGTGGAAGCCGATCCCGATGGCTCGTTCGCGATCACCAAGCACCCGGGGACGGGCGGGCGCATCACCGTGCCCGGAGTCACGGAGCAGCTGGTGTATGAAATGGGCGACCCGCACGCCTACATCACACCCGATTGTGTGGCCGACTTCACCACGATCCACCTGGAGCAGGCGGGGAAGGACCGCGTGCGGTTCTCAGGCATTCGCGGCCGTCCCGCGACCGACAAGCTCAAAGTCTCCCTCGCGTATTTCTACGGGTACAAAGCCGTGGGGACGCTGGTGTATGCATGGCCCGATGCCTATCGCAAAGCGCAGGCAGCCGATCGTGTGTTGCGGCGCCGGCTGGCGGACCTGGGGCTGCGCTTCGAGGCGATCCTCACGGAGTTCGTGGGCGTGGATGCGACGCACGGTCCGCTCGCGCTCGCCGCCGGAGCGGGGAACGACGCACCCGAAGTGCAGCTGCGCGTCGGCGTACGCTCCACCGACAAGGCCGCCGTCGAGCGGTTCACGCGCGAGATCGCACCACTGATTCTCAATGGGCCGCCGTCGGTCACCGGGTTCGCCGGGGGCCGGCCCAAGCCCGAGGAGATCGTGGCGTATTGGCCGGCACTGATCGACAAGAAGGAGGTGCAGCCGTGCGTCGAGCTGCTCGCCGTGTGAAGCCGCGCGGCCGCCGGGTGCAGCTCGTGACCCTGGCGCACGCCCGCTCGGGCGACAAGGGCGACACGGCCAACGTGGGTCTGATCGCGCTGCGCCCCAAGGACTACCCCCTGCTCGTGAAGCAGGTGACGGCGGCCCGCGTGGCGCGTCATCTTAAGGGGATGATTCGTGGCCCGGTGGAGCGCTTCGAGCTGCCCAACCTGCACGCGCTGAACTTTCTGCTGCACGGCGCGCTGGACGGCGGCGGCACGATCTCCCTCAAGACCGATGCCCAGGGGAAGGTGTTTTCCACGGCCTTGCTGCGGATGGAAATCGAGGTCACGCGATGAGCGAGCGGGTGACAGCGGCGCTGGCGGGAGGCGTGCTCACCGCCACCCTCAACCGGCCCGACAAGAAGAACGCCGTCGATACACCGATGATCGACGCGTTGCTGACCATGCTCGAGCGGGCCGACCTCGACGCCGCCGTCCGCGTGGTGGCGCTGCGCGGCGCCGGCAACGATTTCTGCGCCGGCATGGACCTGAACGAGCTGCTGGCGTCGGCCGACCAGAGCGTCGAGGAGAATCGCCGCGCGGCGCTGCACTTCGGCAGCGTGTTCGTGCAGATGCGGCGGCTGCCCAAGCCCATCGTGGCGCTGGTGCAGGGCCGTGCCCTCGCCGGTGGCTGCGGCCTCGCGACCGCGTGCGACATCGTGCTGGCCACTGAATCGGCGCAGTTCGGCTATCCCGAGGTGCAGCGCGGCTTCGTGCCCGCGCTGGTAATGAACCTGCTGAAGCGAGCGGTAGGCGAGAAGGTGGCGTTCGACCTCGCCGCCACCGGCCGCCTGCTCACGGCGAGCGAAGCCGCCGCCGTGGGGCTCATTTCGCGGGTGTACGAGGACTCGGACTTCGAGGAGCAGGCCGCCGAGGTGCTGCGCGAGCTGGCTGCCGCGAGCGGCTCCGCCCTGGCGTTCACCAAGCAGCAGTTCTACGCGCTCGACGGGGTGCCCTTCGAAGACGGCATTCGGCTCTCGGCGGACGTCAACGCGGTGAGTCGCACCACGCCGGACTTCCGGGCCGCGCTCTCGGCCTTCCTCAAGAAGTGACGGGTCCTGCGGGAAAACGCCCGCCAGGCGATCCCCACAAGCTGCAACGGCCGGATCTCGCCGCCCAAATGGTGGCGGACATCCTCAAGCAGAAGATCGCCGACGTCACGGAGACCAAGGCGGCCGTGCGGGCTGCGCGGCCGCGGCGGCGCAACTGGAAGCGCTGGCTCGCCGTGTTGATCCCCGCGTTCTCCGCGCTCTCGGCCTGGAACCTCATCACGGCCGGTGCGGAGCCGCAGGTCTTCACGCCGGACGAGCTCGCCGCCTCGCTGCGGCTCAAGATCTACATCGCCGCGCAGGGGATCCGCGCCTTCCGCGACTCGGCCGGCACGCTGCCCGCCTCGCTGCAGCAGATCCGTATGGGTGATGACGGCCTCGCCTACGTGCGCTCCGACACCGTGTACGTCATCGTGGGCTCGGCGGGCGCCGTCCACCTCACATACCGCTCCAGCGACGACCTCAAACCGTACGGCAGCGCCGCGCACGCGTTGGCCCGGAAGCCCTCGTGAACCGCCGCGGCATGACCCTGATCGAGCTGCTCGTGGTGTTGCTCATCGTGGGCGTGCTCGCGAACATCGCGCTGCCGGCGATGACGATCATGGTCCGCAAGGCCGACGCGACGCACGTGATCGGGGACTTCAAGGCGGTGCGCGTGGCCGTGTTCGATTACTACGCCACCACGTCCGCCTATCCGGCGTCCACCAACTGGGGAGAAGTGCCGGGGGCGCTCAAGAACGAGCTGCCGCAGGGATTCACCTTCGAGTACAAGGGCGTGCAATACCGCTGGCAACGCTTCACGCTGCCGGACGGCATGCCGTCCGATCCGTCCCAAACCGTCCTGCTGGGCCTCGACGTGGAGACGAGCGACACCCACCTGCTGCAGACCATCAAGAATCTCTACAGGGGGCCGCTAGCCTTCGGCACGACCACCAGTGTGACGCTGGTTATCGAGTAGCACGCCCGCTAAGTTGCGACCATGAGCCAACTCAACGTACCCATGTACGACCCGCGCCTCGTGCAGCCCATGCGCGAGGAGCTGACCCGCATCGGTTTCACCGAGCTGCGCACCGTCGCCGAAGTGGACACCGCCCTGCAGGACGTGAAGGGCACGGCGCTCGTGGTGGTGAACTCGGTGTGCGGCTGCGCCGCCCGCAACGCGCGCCCCGCGGCGACCACCGCATTGCAGCACGCCCCACGTCCGGCCCAGCTGTTCACCGTCTTCGCGGGGCAGGACACCGACGCCACCGCGCGGGCGCGCGGCTACATGACGGGCTTTGCGCCGTCGTCGCCGTCGATCGCGCTGTTCAAGGACGGGCAGCTGGTCTACATGCTCGAGCGCCGCAACATCGAAGGCCGCGCGGCCGCCGACATCGCCCGGGACTTGACCGCCGCATTCGACCGCCACTGCGATGGATGAGAACGCCAAGAAGCTGATCGTCGTGGGCGACCGTGTGCTGGTGACGCCGGAAGCGGGCGAGGAGCGCACCAGCGTCGGGTTGTATCTGCCGCCCACCGCGGTCGAGAGCCGGCAGGTCCAGGGCGGGCGCATCGTGGCGACCGGCCCCGGCACGCCGAAGAGCCGTGGAAGATGCACAGCCCCGACGTGCGCTACGTGCCGATGCAGGCGCAGGCGGGCGACTACGCGCTGTTCTTCCGCAAAGCGGCGGTCGAGCTGACGTTCGAGGAAAAGACCTACCTCGTAGTGCCGCAGGCGGCGATTCTCGTCCTGGTGCGCGGCCGCCCTGGTCCTGAGTAGAAACGCTACGCTGCGCGCTGTTTCGGCCCCGGTCCCCGCGACCGGGGCTTGTTGTTTTAGGGATGGCACCGTTCACGGGCGGACTCGCGCAGGCGCGAGCGGTTCTCACCGAACGCTTCGGCCTGCCGGGATTCCGGGTCGCGCAGCTCAAAGTCATTGGCCCGCTGCTCGCGGGGCGCGACGTGCTCGCCGTGCTGCCGACCGGAGCAGGGAAGTCGCTGTGTTATCAAGTCCCGGCGCTGCTCGCGGGCGGACTTACGGTGGTCGTGTCGCCCCTGGTGTCGCTGATGCAGGATCAGGTGGCGACGCTGCGGCGGCGCGGCTTGCCCGCCGCCTACCTGAACTCCACGCTGTCACTGGAGCAACGCCGCGGCGTGACCGACGCCGTGCGCTCCGGCGCCGTGCGCCTGCTCTACTGCGCACCGGAGCGCCTGGTGGGGTTGTGCCGCTGGCTGCGGGCGGCGGCTGTCCCGGTCTCGCTGCTGGCCGTGGACGAAGCGCACTGCGTCACGGAATGGGGCAATGAGTTCCGGCCGGCGTACCGGCGCCTGGGCGAATGCCGCTACATCCTGGGCCGGCCGCCGACGATCGCGTTGACCGGCAGTGCCACGCCCGCCACGCGCCGCGAGATCGTGGCCGTGCTGCGGCTGCCCGCGCCGCACATCGTCGTCACGTCGTTCGATCGAGCGAACCTGTCGTTTTGTGTCGAGCCGATCAAGAATGATCGCGCGCGGTTCGCGCGCCTGCGCGAGCTGCTGCGTCCCGGTGACGGCGCGAGCCTGATTTACGCCCCGACCCGCCGCCTCGCCGAGCTCGTGACCCGCGCCTTGCTGCGCCTCGGGGTGCGGGCGGCGCCGTACCACGCGGGACTCGCCGTGAGCGTGCGGCGGATCGTCTTGCGGCGGTTTCTCTCCGGCGAGTCGCCCATCATCGTCGCGACGAGCGCCTTCGGCATGGGCATCGACAAGCCGGATGTACGCCGCGTGATCCATTGGGGCCCCTCGCGCTCCCTCGAGAGCTATTACCAGGAGGCGGGACGCGCCGGGCGGGACGGGGCCACCGCCCAGTGCGTTCTGCTCTGGCGGCCGCGGGACTTCACCTGGGGCGTGGCTCCCGCCATGCGCAGCTATGTGGAGCGGCGGCGCTGCCGGCGCCGGATGCTGCTGGAGTATTTCGGGGAGGTGTTGGAGCGGTGCGGGGGCTGTGACGTCTGCAAGTAGCCCTCTGCCGCCCCTTGCCGCCCTCTGCCGCCCTTATATTTCAGTATGCACGACTCGCTGTACTTCTCCGACCAGCACCTTCAGGTCCGCGACATGGTCCGCGATTTCGCGCGGAGCGTGGTCAAACCTTCGGCCCGCGCCTACGACCTGGAGAGCAAATTCCCCTGGGACAACGTCAAGCAGATGGCCGACCTCGGTCTGTTCGGCATTCCCTGGTCCGAGGAGCTCGGCGGTTCGGGGATGGACTACCTGTCCTACATCCTCGTGATCCACGAGATGGCCAAGGTCGATGCGAGTCACGCCATCACCATCAGCGCCCACACGACGCTCGGCACGTCGCCGATCGTCGACTTCGGCACGCCCGAGCAGAAAAAGAAGTACGTGCCGCTGCTCGCGACCGGCAAAGTGCTGGGCGGCTTCGGGCTCACCGAGCCCGGCGCGGGGTCGGATGCGGGCGGCACCAAGACGATGGCCGTCGACAAGGGCGACCACTACGTCTTGAACGGCTCCAAGATCTTCATCACCCACGCCGGAGTCGGGGAAGTCTTCGTCGTCACCGCGCGCACCGATCCCAAGGCGCCCAAGACCAACGGCATCACCGCGTTCATCGTCACGAAAGACACCTGCGACGTGGCCGAGGCGCAGCGCGTGGGGGTGGGCCACGATGCGGCGCTCGTGAAGATGGCGGGCGTGAAAGCGGGGAAGAAGGAAGACAAGCTGGGCTGGCGCGCGTCGGACACGCGCGAGCTGGTGTTCGAGGATGCGCCCGTCCCCAAAGAAAACGTGCTCGGTCCCGCGAACAACGGCTTCCGCCAGTTCCTGCATACGCTGGACGGCGGACGCATCGGCATCGGCGCGCTGGCCCTGGGCATCGCCGAGGGAGCGCTCGAGGAGTGTCTCACCTACACGGCGTCACGCAAGCAGTTCGGCCGCGCCATCGCGAGCTTCCAGGGTGTGCACTTCGCGCTGGCCGACATGGCCACCGAGATCGAGGCCGCCAAGCACCTCGTCTATCACGCCGCCTGGCTCAAGCAACACGGCCAGCCGTTCAAGCGCGAGGCCGCGATGGCGAAGTTGTACGCGTCGGAGCTGGCGATGCGGGCCACGATCAAAGCGGTGCAGCTGCACGGCGGGTACGGCTACACCACCGAGTACCCCGTGGAGCGGATGATGCGCGACGCCAAGATCTGCGAGATCGGCGAGGGCACGAGCGAGATTCAGCGCATCGTGATCGCGCGCCAGCTGCTGGGCGAGCTGATCGACTAGAGCTCCGGCGCCTGGTAAGGCGCGGGCTCGGCCGTCTTCTCCTCGGGGTGTGACAGCTCCTTGTGCAGGTGCTCGAGCAGCTCCAGCTGGCGCTGCTGCAGGTGCCACAGCTCGTGCCACTGCTTGTAGCGCAGGCCGTCGAGCTTGTCGTGCAGGTCCCGGATCTCGATTTCCGCCATCAGGTTGATCTCGTAGTCCTGCTTCGCCTGCAGCCGGTCCTTTTCGGCCTGGCGGTTCTGGCTCATCATGATCACCGGCGCCTGCAACGCGGCCAGCGTCGAGAGGATGAGGTTGAGCAGGATGAATGGGTAGGGGTCGAACGCGCGATGCGCGAGGACCCAGCCGTTGATCGCGATCCACACCGCGAGAATCCCGCCGAACAGCAGGATGAACGTCCAGCTGCCGCCGAACTGCGCCACTTTGTCGGCGATGTGCTCGCCGAACGTCATCGTCATTTCGAATTCCTGGTGCACCAGCTTGCTCACGCGGCCGCGCCGCGCGATCTGCGTCACCAGCGACTTTTCCATCTCCGAAATCTTGGTGTACTCGTCCTCCAGGTAGCCGAGGAATTTCTTGGCGCGGTACTGCTCGCGGCAGGCGTTGCACACGCCGCGTTTGGCTGCCCACTCCGGCCGCTCACGCTTGATCATCTCCACGAGCACCGGCTCGAGGTTGTTCGGGTTCACCAGCGTGCGCGCGTCCACAATCGTGTTGCAGAGCGAGCAGGCGACCTTGGGCATGGCGGCGCGTCTCCCGGTCAGGGCAGGTGCGTGGGCACGTGGAGGTTCTGCACGAGGAACGCCCAGCGATCGGCGGCTTCCTCGATGATCTTGCTGGTCGGCTTGCCGGCGCCGTGCCCGGCCTTGGTCTCGATGCGGATCAGCACGGGCGCGGGCCCGGCCTGCGCCGCCTGCAGCGCGGCCGCGAACTTGAACGAATGGCCCGGCACCACGCGATCATCGTGGTCGGCCGTGGTGACGAGCGTCGCGGGATAGGCGGTGCCCGGGCGCAGGTTGTGGTACGGTGAGTACTTGTAGAGATAGGGGAATTGCGCCGCGCTGTCCGCCGAGCCGTATTCCGTCACCCACGCCCAGCCGATCGTGAACTTGTGGAAGCGCAGCATGTCCATCACGCCCACCGCCGGCAGCGCCGCGCCGAACAAGTCGGGCCGTTGGGTCAGGGCCGCGCCCACCAGCAGGCCGCCGTTCGACCCGCCGCCGATCGCCAGCTTGGGCGTGCTGGTATAGCCCTGAGCGATCAGGTACTCGGCGGCACCGATGAAGTCGTCGAACACGTTCTGCTTCTTGTCGTGCATCCCGGCTTCGTGCCACTCTTCGCCGTACTCGCCGCCGCCGCGCAGGTTCGGCACCGCGTACACCCCGCCCATCTCGAGCCACACCAGCACGCTGGGGCTGAACGCCGGCGTCAAACTGATGTCGAACCCGCCATAGCCGTACAGATACGTCGGATTCCGGCCGTCCTGCGCGAGATCGCGCTTGTGGGTCACGAACATCGGGATGCGCGTCCCGTCCTTGCTCGGGTAGAACACCTGCTCCGTGACGTAGGCAGCCGGATCAAAGGCGAGTTGCGGTGCCTTGAACACCGCCGTCCGGCCGGTCGCGAAGTCGTGGCGGAAGATGGTCGTGGGATAGAGGAATGACGTGAACGAGAAGAACAACTCGGTATCGTGGCGCGACTCGGCCGACAGATCGCCTACCGCGCCGAGGGCGGGCAGGGTGATTTCCCCCTGGGGCCGGCCGTCGAGCGCGAACAGCTTGATCAATGAGTGCGCGTCGTGCAGCAACGTGAGGACGAAGGTGTCATGCACCAGCACCAAGGTCTCGATGACGTCCGCGCCCTGCGGGATCACCTCGCGCCAGCGGGCGCGTGCGGGATCGCGCGTGTCGATCGCCACGAGACGCTTGCGCGGCGCCGCCAGATCGGTGAGAAAGTAGAACACGGGCCCGTCGTTCGCCGCGAAGCCGTAGCCCGCGTCGAAATCGTCGAGCAGCGCCACCGGCTGGGCCGCGACGTCGGGGTGTTGCGCGTCTTTGAGATCCATGAACGCCACGCGATTGCGGCGATCGGTGCCGAGCCACAGTGTGAGCACCACGTAGCGCCCGTCCTCGGTGACGCTCGCTCCGATGCCCCAGTCGGGGTGATCGGGCCGCTCGTACACCAGGCGGTCCTGCGCCTGATCGGTGCCCAGCTTGTGGTAGTAGAGCTTGTGGTCGTGATTCACCGAGAGCATCGGATTGCCGCCCTCGGGAGTGGGATAGCGGCTGTAGAAAAACCCCGCGTTGTCGTGGGTCCAGGAAATGCCGGAGAACTTCACCCACTGCACGCGGTCGGTGCGATCCTTGCCCGTCGCCACCTCGCGGACGTGCACCTCGTTCCAGTCCGATCCGCTCACCGCCGTCGCATACGCCAGGTAACGCCCGTCGTCCGACAGCTCGAGCGTCGAGAGCGCGACGGTGCCGTCGGTGCTCAGCGTGTTGGGATCGAGCAACACCGCGGGCGGGGCCGTGAGCGCGCTTTGCGTGTATAGCACCGCCTGATTCTGCAGGCCGTCGTTCTTGAAGAAGAAATATCGGCCCTTCTTCTTGAACGGCACGCCGTAGCGGGCGTAGTCCCACAGGGCCGTGAGGCGCCGGCGGATGGCGTCGCGCTGCGGGATGGCCGCGAGGTACGCGAACGACACCTGGTTTTCGGCCTCGACCCAGGCGCGGGTGTCGGCCGCGTCCACGTCTTCCAGCCAGCGATACGGATCGGGGACCTTGGTGCCGAAGTGATCGTCCACCACGTCGCCGCGCTTGGTCGGCGGATAGGTGAGCGTCTGAGCGGCGGCGGAGCGCGCCGCGGCAAGCGAAGCGAGCAGCAACATGGCGCGAAGAACGCGTGCCCTAGTCATTGGAATGCACTACGATACGCCCGATTGACGTAAGTCACAAGGGCGCTTAACTTTACCCTATGCATTGGACTGTGGCATCGCTGACGACGGTTTCGCGCCTCACCGCGCGGGCGTCGGGCGTGCCTGCCAATCGGGTGGTGGTGCTCCCCCCAAGCTCTTCCGACGGTTCGAGCTCCTGCTATACCAATCTCAGGATCCCGCACGGCTGTTTCCCCGACGGGATCGAGGGTTCTTGCTTTGAAGCGCGAGATTCTGATCTCCGGCAACACGCGGGAGACCCGCGTGGCCATTCTCGAGGACGACCGTCTTGTTGAACTGCTGGTCGATCGTCCCGACGCCCGCCGCATGGTGGGGGACATTTACCTCGGTAAGGTCGAGGCCGTGCTCCCCGGCATCCAGGCTGCCTTCCTCAACATCGGCACTGAAAAGAGCGCCTTTCTCCACGCCTCCGACCTGATCGAGGCGGACGAGGACGAGGACGAGGAGCCGGGCGAAGCCGACGATGAAGGTGACGAACCCGCCAACGGCAACGATGGCGGCGGTCACGGTGGTGGGGGCGGCCACGGCGGCGGCGGCGGTGGTGGCCGTTTCCGGCGCAAGGTGCCCAACATCGGCGACGAGCTGAAGCGCGGCGAAGCGCGCGTCGTCCAGGTCATCAAAGAGCCGATCAGCACGAAGGGCCCCCGTGTCACGGCGCAGGTTTCGCTCGCCGGCCGCTTCCTGGTCTACATGCCGTTCGCGTCCAAGGTCGGCGTGTCGCGCAAGATCGCCGACCGCGATCAGCGCGCCAAGCTGCGCGAGATGGTGGCGCGGCTCGTGCCCAAGGACGAAGGCGGCTGGATCATCCGCACCGTCGCCGACGATCTCACCGAAGACACCTGCAAGCGCGAGATCGACCACCTCTTCGGCCTCTGGAAGAAGGTGCAGCGCAAGGCCAAATCCGTGCGCGCGCCCGCGCTGTTACAGCGCGAGACCAGCCTCACGCGCAGCATCGTGCGCGACCTGTTCAGCGACAAAGTCGACTCGCTGCTGGTGGACTCGAAGACGCTGCACCACGAGATCGAGCAATACCTGAAGCAGATCGATCCCGACCTGCTGCAGCGCGTCAAGTTCTACCAGGGCGAGACGTCGCTGTTCGACGAATACGACATCGAAGCCGAAATCCGCAACCTGTTCAAGCCGCGGGTGGACCTGCCCACGGGCGGCTACCTCATCATCCAGCCGACCGAGGCGCTGGTCTCGATCGACGTCAACACGGGGCGCTACACCGGCAAGAAGGACCCCGAGAGCACTATCTTCAAGACCAACGTCGAAGCGGCGCGCGAGGTGGCGCGGCAGCTGCGGCTGCGTGACATCGGCGGCATCATCGTGGTCGACTTCATCGACATGGAGTCCCGTGGCAACCGGGACAAGGTGCTCCAGGAGCTGCGCACCCACCTCGGCCGCGACCGGGCGCGCACCAAGGCGTTCGCCGTGTCCGAGCTGGGCTTGATCGAGATGACGCGGCAGCGAGTGCGGCCGTCGCTGTGGCAGTCGATGACCACCGAATGTCCGACCTGCTCGGGGTCGGGACGCGTCTTCCGGCCCGAAGTGGTGGTCCGCCGCATGGAGCGGTCGTTGCGCCGCGCCGGCGCCGATCACAAGGAGCGGAAGCTGGCAGTGCGACTGCACCCTGAGGTGGCGCTGTACCTCGTGGAGCAGGAGCCTAACTTCTTGCGCCAGTTGGAGAAGGCGACCGGGCTCGAGCTCGAGGTCCGCGACGACCCGATGATGCGCCTGGACGAGTTCCGCATGATGGCGAAGCCCGCCGGGCGCGACGTGACCGAGCTGTACGCGGTGGCTTGACCGAAACCCAAGGCACCATTAGAGTTCCGCTCCCATGACCTACGCCATTTTCTCCGTCGGCGGCCAGCAATTCAAGGCCGAGCCTGGTCTGATTGTCCGGGTGCCGCTGCTCGAAGCCGAGCCGGGCGCCAAGGTGACGTTCGACCAGGTGCTGCTCACGAGCGACGGCAAGGACGTGACGACCGGCAAGCCGACGGTGAAGGGCGCCAAAGTGACGGCCGAAGTCGTGCGCCACGGCAAGGACAAGAAAGTGCGCATCTTCCGGTTCGCCCGCCGCACCGGGTATCGCCGGCATGCCGGGCATCGCCAGCAGTTCACCGAAGTGAAGATCGCCGACGTGAAGGTCGGCTGAGGACAGCATGGCTCATAAGAAGGGCGTCGGCTCCTCGCGCAACGGGCGCGACTCGAATCCCAAGTATCTGGGCGTGAAGCGCTTCGGCGGGGAATTCGTCACGTCCGGCACCATCATCGTGATCCAGCGCGGCACCAAGTTTCACCCCGGCACCAACGTGCGCCGCGCGTCGAACGACTCGCTCTTCTCGGTGGTGGACGGCGTGGTGAAGTTCGAGCATAAGGACAAGAAACGGCTCAAGGTGAGTGTTTACCCGGCGCCGGTGAAGAACTAGACGGTAAAGGGCGGTAGGGGAATCACCCCACCGCCCTTTGTGTTGTTCGCTACCGTCTCCTACCGTCAGAAGTTCGGCGGCAGCTTCTTATACCTCTGCAGCAACTCCGTCTGCCGGCTCGTCAACGGAACCTCGTGTCCGCGAATGAACACGTGCTCCGCGCCGGTGGCGATCTCGAACGGGTCGCCTGACCAGACCACGACGTTCGCCACCTTGCCCGCATCGAGTGAGCCGTAGCGGTCGGCCACACCGAACGTCTCCGCGGGGGTGAGGGTCACGG
>WNGI01006231.1_pt1 | contig 18869 bp, 17 predicted proteins | sample 5400621 | NCBI WGS metagenome assembly WNGI01 (sample SAMN13153374, study PRJNA577476) | soil metagenome | isolation source: 20 cm soil or saprolite under Garry oak tree replicate 1 | place: USA:California | collected 2016-06-15
ACATCGGGATGACGATGACGTTGGCGATGATGTAGGCGGTCGAGACCCAGGCGATCTCGTCGAGCGTCGCGCCGAGGTTGCCCATCATGTGGGGAATGGCGACGTTGACGATCGATGTGTCGATGAGCTCGAGCATCGCCGCCATCGTTACAGTGGCGGCGATGATGTACTTGTGTGCGTAACGGTCTTCCGAGGATGTCGACATCCCCGAAGACGTCAGTACGGCGGTGCTCACGGGCTCGAGGTGTCTACGTGAACGTTGGCGGAGAGACCCGGACGCAACGGATGATTACCGGGACACGGCTTCGTTACTCTGATGCGCACCGGAACCCGCTGCACCACCTTGGTGAAGTTTCCGGTCGCGTTGTCCGGCGGCAGCAACGCGAACTTCGCTCCCGTTGCGCCGCTGACACTCTCCACCTTTCCTTCGGCGACGCAGCCGCCGTAGGCGTCTACCTCGAACTCCACTGTCTGGCCTGGACGAATTCTGGCGAGCTGAGTCTCCTTGAAGTTCGCCGTCACCCACACGCCAGTGTCGGCGACAACGCTGAGAAGCGGCTGTCCCGGGGCGACGAGCTGTCCGACCTCCACCTGCCTTCTTGAAACCTCGCCAGATGCCGGCGCGGCGATGCGGGTGTAATCGAGCTGTAGCTGCGCATTGGCCGCCGCCGCGCGAGCAGCGAGAGTGCGCGCATTCGCGACACGCACGCCGGCTTCGGCAGTGTTCACAGTCCCACCCGCCGCCAGAGCCTGACGCTGCGCCGCGAGAAGATTGGCGTGAGCGACATCCGCAGCAGCAAGAGCCGCGTCGAGCTGCTGCTTGGAGATGATCTGCTTCGCAGCGAGCTCGCGTGCCCGGGCGAAATCTGCATCTGCTTTGTTCGCATTGGCGCGCGCGGCGCCAATCTGTGCATCCAGGGCAGCGCGCTGACCCGCTGCGCTCTGCACCTGTGCCTGTGCCTGGCCGGCAAAGCCACTACCACCAGCGGTGGCTTCGGCAGCCACGAGATCCGCCTGGGCTTGCTGCAACCGCACGCGATAGTCAGCGTCGTCGAGCTGGACGAGCAGCTGTCCGGCGCTCACGTGATCGTTCTCGTTCACGTTGACCGTCTTCACATACCCGCCGACTTTGGCGAGGACCGGCACGATGTGGCCATCCACCTGCGCGTTATCAGTCGACTGGTGGGAGCGACCGTAGCTCCACTTCTGGAATGCCCAGAACAGAAGAATCAGGGCGAGACGACCGCCACGATTGGAAGAACGATTCTCTTTTTCCTCGATGATTTCTCAACGCTCTGACCGGCGGCAGCGCTTCTTCCATTGCTTGAGGCGGGAGTGGGGGCCTCGGTCTCGATTGCGGTTGCCATAAAAGTTTCCTGTCTTCCTGATGATCTAGTTGAAAGTGTCCCAGTAAGTCTTCGTGGTTATCTCAGTGTCGTAACGCTTCCAGTCGCGCGCGCGAGTGCCACGCGCGCCAACTGGTACGCGGTCTCCGCATCGTTCACCAGCGTGCGCGAGGCGGTGAGCGCCAGCGATGCGTTCACCACATCAGCGTTTCCAGCGACGCCGGCGTTGAAACGGTCGCGCGCCTGGGCCAGCTCCTGTTCGGCCAACGCGAGCCGCTCAGTCGCCGCGTCCAGCTGCTCCCGTGCGCCGGCGAGGTCGATCAGAGCACCACGAACATCGACTTGGGCCTGCTGCTCGAGATCGCGGCGGCGGATCTCCGCCTCCTTCACTACCGATTGCTGCTCCTGAAGTCGCGCTTCACGCTTGAAGCCGTCGAAAATCGGGAGCGTTACCTGCAAGCCCCAGGTATAGGTGTTCAACATCTTGGCGCCGTTTTTTCCAATGATTCCATCGTCAGCGACCAATCCCAGCGACGGAAGTCGCTCGGCCTTGATTGCCGAGAGACCCTGTTTCGCGGCGCGGATGCGCTCCTCCTCGGCGAGCAAGTCCGGTCGATTGCGCAGCGCTTGCGTCACCAGCGTTGCTTCGTCGGGGAATGATTCCCCCGCAGCGGCGAGCGAAAGCGAGTCGACGAGCACAATATCCGTCTGGACCGGCAGCGCGAGTGAGCGAAGGAGATCGAGATGCGCGTGATCACGCGCGTTACGCGACGCGATCAAACTCGCGCGGGTCGCAGCGAGCTGTGCCCTGGCGCGCGTGACATCGAGTCCGACGCCGGTTCCCGCCTGAAGCTGTGATTGTGCAATCCTGAGCAGCTCTGTCGCGAGCAGGGTGTCGGCCTGACGCGCACGCAGATCAGCGTCGGCGCGCATCGCTCTCACATAAGCATTCGTGGCGACGGTTGCCGCCTGCTCGGCGGTGGCATCAGCGTCCGCGTTTGACGAACGCGCTTGCGCCTGGGCGGAACGAACGCGTCCAAGTGCGCCGAAATCGAGCAGGTTCTGCTGCACGCGACCGCGAACGTCGAGGGTGTTGACCGGTCCCTCGACCTGACCCTTCGGATCGAAAACTGGCGGCTGTCCTGGCGGCGTCGGGAATTCGATGCCGAGTGTCGAGGTATTGAAGGTACGACCAGCTTCCTGGACGTAGCTGCTAATCGTGGGGAGCAGATCGGCTCTCCGCTGCCGAACACGCGCTTGTGCTTCGTCGGCGCGGAGTCGCGCGCCCTGAGCAATCGCACTTTGGCGTGCGGCAAGTCGGGCTGCGTCGCCAAGGCTCAGGCGAACTGGTGTTGGCTGCTCGGCGGGCGCTGCCGACGGACCCGATGTCTGCGCAAGGGCAGAGAAGGGGGACGATACGATTGCAATCGTCGCCGCTGCCACCATGGCGCGGCAGCGAACGCTCGAGAAAATTTCAGTCATTGTGAAAGGGAAGAAACGAGACTGCGTCCAACGGAGCACCGTCCGCTTGAGCGAACGCGCCTTCGGACGCCGTCAGCGAATGGAGATAGAAATGGGCCAGCTCCCGGAAGACTTCCTCGTCGTTCTTGTGACAGAGTAGCGGCACTCCACTACGTTCGGCGCGCCAGATGCCGTTCATAATGGTTAGCGCGACGAGCATGCGAGCAGCGACGGCTGGATCGATATCCCGGAATTCTCCCGCGTCGATGCCGCGGCGGATGATCCCACTGAACAGCCTGAGTCCGCGGGCGACCACTTCATTCGCATAGAACTCGGCGAGGTCCGGGAACTGGTGGAGCTCTCCGATCACGAGCCGATGAATTGTGCTGAACGCCGGCGAGCGGACGAACTTCCAATAGCCGCGCATGACGGCGCAGAGTTGTTCGGTGGGACTACCCTGGGTGAGCGTTCTTTCGGCGGACTCGATGGTTGCGACGGCGGTCTGGCGGATCATCTCACGAAAGAGCTCTTCCTTGTTGGGGAAGTAGAGATAGATCGTGCCCTTGGAGACTCCGGCGCGTTTGGCGATGTCCTGGAGGCGAGACTTGGCGAGCCCGCACTCGCCGAAAACTTCGAAGGCGGCCTCGATGATTTGCTGGGGCCGGTGCTCGGGGCGTCTACGCCATTTTGGTTGAGCGGACTTCGTTTTCGGCATTCTAACCAAATAGTTACTGACCGGTCAGTAATATACTACTGACCAGGTGTTAAAGTCAAATTATCATGGCTGTGCTTCCTACTGGTGGGCCGTCTCCCCCGCCGGCTCCCGGTTTCGAAAGTGCGCGTTCGTCAGCAGCACAATCGCAGTCAGCAGCAGGAACAACGTCACCGCGCCGAGGATGAATCCAGTGAGCGCGGCACCGAGGTCGGTTCTCTTTTTGATCGCCATCACTTCGCTCCCGGTCCGCTCGAAACCCTTGCCTTCGACAGCGTGTCGTTCTGATTGATCTTGGGCACGACATCGAGTCCCTCGATCACCTTTCCGAAAACGGTGTGAACGCCATTCAGATGCTTGGTGTTCTGCTCGTTCAGCACGATGAAGAACTGGCTGCCGCCAGTATTCTTGCCGGCGTGTGCCATCGACAGAGCGCCAAGTTGATGCGTGTGTGGATTGCCCTTGGTCTCGCAGTCGATTTTGTAACCCGGCCCGCCAGTACCAACCGGTCCTTTAGCGTGCTCACCACCCTTCGAGTACGGGTCGCCGCCCTGCACCATAAAATCCTTGATCACGCGATGGAATCTCGTTCCGTCGTAGAACCCCGAGTTGGCGAGCTTCTCGAAATTCGCCACAGTGTTCGGCGCTTCCTTCTCGTACAGCTCGGCGCGCATCGTTCCTTTGTTGGTTTCTATCGTTGCAAACTTTGTCATCGTCAAGGCTCGGAGAGTACAGAAGTTAACCGAATCTGAGCGCGGAATCTAAGTAGCTGCAACTAGGTAAGTGCAACTGAACGGGCGGGAGGCGTCAGCTGCTAGGCGCTAGGCGCGAGGTCACTACGTCGGGACTTCACCAGCACCATTCGGAGCACAATCAATTGCCTGTGCCTTAAGAGCAGCAGGAACGTCGCAGAGTCGTAACCTCTAGCCTGCCGCCTGCTCCGCTGACGCCTCCCGCCCGTTCAGTTGCAGTTCTCCAGTTAGATCGCCCGCTTTATCAAGCGGTGGATTGTGGCGCATCACCGAAATCCATCGTCCGCGGCGCAGCTGGCTTCGGAGCAGTTACCGCGCGGAATCCGGGCAGTCGCTCGGGTTTCGCCTCTGACAACGCGCGTCGTACGCCCTGCGCGTCCAGGTCGGTTCCGTAGACCGGCGTTCCAGGCTGCTGTTTCCATGAGTCATCGAGGACACCCGCATCGACGCCGTCGAATCCGAGCTCGTCGACGAGTTTCAGAACCACTGCTTTGGCTCCTTTGTCATCGCCGGCAATGGGAAGCGCAATCCGCCCTTGAGCGCCGGCTGGTCGCCCCAACTCGAGCAGATGCTGCGCATAGATCGTGTTGAATGCCTTGATTACCGGCCGTCCGAGCTGACGCGAAACCCATCTGGTCTCTGTCGTGCCCGACTCGATCTCCGGAATGTGGCCGTCGCGGCGCGGGTAGTAGTTGCCGGTATCTATGACCAGCGTGCTGTCTGGCACATTCGCAAAGAGATCCTTGGGCAGCGTCGGGATGTTTTTCACGGGAATGGACACGATCACTACCTCTCCTGCTCGTGCCGCTTCATTGACAGTGACTGCAGTCGCACCAGTCTCGGCCGCGAGATCAGCAAGAGTCTCGGGGCCGCGCGAATTCGCGACGAAAACTTCGTGTCCAAGCGATCTAAAGCGACGAGTCAGCGTTCCACCGATATGGCCCGCGCCGATTATCCCGATCTTCATGCGTCCTCCTGTTTCCCAATTAAACGCTGCTCGACGGACAGATCTCGTTGAGCGTGCAAGTTTCGCACTGCGGCGATTTTGCAAAGCAGACACGGCGCCCGTGGAAAATGAGAACGTGTGCCAGCATCGCCCAATCTTCGCGCGGGAACAGCGGCATCAGCTCCTCTTCGATCTTGACTGGATCCGTTTGCCTGGTGAGACCGAGGCGCACGCTCAGGCGTCCAACGTGGGTGTCGACGACCACACCTTCGTTCTTCCTGAACGCATTGCCGAGGATGACGTTGGCCGTCTTGCGTCCGACGCCGGGCAGCTTGACCAGTGCTTCCATCGAGTCCGGCACTTCGCCGTTGTGTCGCTCGAGCAGCGCTTTACCGAGTCCGATCAGACTCTTCGCCTTATTGCGAAAGAATCCGGTGCTCTTGATCATCTCCTCCAGCTGATCCTGCGGTGCATCGGCAAGCGCGGCGGCAGTCGGAAATGTTCGGAACAGCAGCGGCGTCACCATGTTGACGCGCTTGTCAGTGCATTGAGCGCTCAGGATGGTCGCCATTAGCAGCTGAAGCGGCGTTTCGTGATCGAGCTCGCAATGCGCATCGGGATGGGCACGTTTGAGCCGCGAGAATACTTCGACGGCATGACCGCCTAGGGCGCCCTTCGTCATCCGCTTCTTCCGCTTGTTCTGGGTGACGCGAACGCGAAGCTTGCCCTTGATTACCAGCGGCTCGCCCTTCTTGAGCTTTGCGACTGTGCGTTTCACTTGCCGCGTCTCTTCCTTACGAAAGCGAGCACGTCGTCCGCGCTTCGCGTGTTGAGAATCTCCCCAGCCTCGAGCCAAGCCTTTCTCGCCATCCCGATTCCAAAATGCACGTTGTCGAGTCCGGCCGGCGAGTGCGCATCGGGTCCGATTGCGATCGTCACACCGAGCTCCTTCGCCTGACGGCAGTAGCGCCAATCGAGATCCAATCGATGCGGATCGGCATTGAGCTCGACGGCGACGCCAACCTGCACTGCCCTCTCGAGCACCGCCTCGACATCGATGGCGTACGGCTCGCGCGACAGCAGTAATCTACCGGTCGGATGCGCGAGGATAGTGAGATGCGGGTCATCGAGCGCCGCCAGGACGCGCTTCGTCATCGCTTCGCCATCCATGCTGAAGCGTGAATGGATCGACCCGATTACATAGTCGAAGGTGTCCAGGATTTGAGGATCGTAATCAAGTCGGCCGTCCGCCATGATGTCCGCTTCGATTCCCTTCAGGATGCGAAAGCCTTCCATCCGCGCGTTGACGTGGTCGATTTCCTGGTGCTGCAGCAGGATCTTGTCGCGTTTGAGTCCGCCGGCGTAAAACGCGGACTCCGAATGATCCGAGATCCCGATGTAATCCCAGCCCCGCTCCTTTGCAGCGAGCGCCATCTGCTCGATCGTCGCCGTACCATCGGAATACTCCGAGTGGCAGTGGAGGATGCCGCGGAGGTCATCGAATGTCACCAGTTGAGGCAGCTCATGGCGGGCTGCCGCTTCGATCTCGCCCATCCCCTCTCTCAGTTCTGGCGGAATCGGCTCCAGATCGAGCGCCGTAAAAAAGCTTCGCTCCTCCTCCAGCTTTACCCGCTTGCCGTCCTTCGCGACCAGGGAGTTTCCGCGAATCTCGAACCCGCGTGCCTGCGCAAGGATGTTCATCTCTTCTACGTGCGCCGAGCTTCCCGTCGCGCGCCATAATGCCACCGGATAGTCCGCGCCCGTGACGCAGTGCATGTCGAGGTGCGTGCCGTCGACGAAGCGAATGTGCACGGAGCCTGGCTCTTCCCGTGTTTTGCTCTCGGCGACACCGGGAGAGCGCGCAAACGACGCTGCCACCTTCGCCGGATCCGCTGAACATTCTGCTACCATGTCGATGTCGGCGACGACCTCATTGTGGCGTCGGATCGAGCCGGCGACTTCGGCGTGGGTGACGTCCGGATGCTTGACCACGTTGGCGAGCAGCATGTGCGCCTCGATCACTGCGGCGGGAAAGCGTTGCAGGTGTGCGCTGCGGCGAAGGATCTCGATTCCTTTCAGAATCTTCTCCGCCGTCTTCTTCCCGAATTTTGGCAGCTCCGCCAGCTGGCCACTCTGAGCGACGCGCTCGAGATCCTCGAGCGACTCGACGCCGAGAGTGTCATGAATGAGCTGGACCTTGGCGACGTTCAGACCCGGAACCCGAAGCAGATCGATGAATCCCTCGGGCATTCCTTCGCGCAATTTGTTGAGGTAGGAGGACTCTCCGGTTTCCACCAATTCCCGGACGACTGATAGCGTCGCCGGTCCGATCCCCGGTGTGTCGGCAAGCTCCCCTGATCTGAGGAGCGGAGCCAAATCGTCGGTGTCCAGCGCGATGAGTGAGCGGGCCGCGCCGGCGTACGCGCGTGCCTTGAATTTTTGTTCGCCTTTTACCTGGAGAAGTGCGCCGATCTGGGAGAGGACGTGCGCGGCGGAGCGGGAATCCATGCCCTCAATATATGAGGGCCACCCTATGCGCTTTTGCTACAGCAGATCCTTCCCATCCAATCCTGCTATTCGGCTTCCAGGACCGCCGTAATCTCAGGTCGTTTCTTCTATTCCGGCGTGGAAGGGCAGGGTCTTCACGATTTCTTCGATCTGCTTCTGAATGAGCTCGAGCTCCTGACTGGCGCCTTCGCTGTCGAGCATCCCATGCCGCATTGTGACGGCGACGCGGTTCATGTACTTGATCTTGGTAATGATCTCTTCGGTGGCGCGGCGAAGTCGGATGTAGCGACGCTTGTCGGCGAGAGCGCGGTGGCAGCGCCGCTCGAGATCCTGCGGCGTGAGCTTTCTGGCCACTTCGACCGCTTCAGCGATCGTACGGCCCGGAACGGCGCCATGATCCGGGATTCCCATCTGATCGCTCGAGGGATCGCTGAACCACAACCTGCCAATGTATTCGACGCCGTCGTAGGCGAGACGAAGCGCTACCCTGTATTCCTTACCGTCGACCGTAATCGAGCTGATCGCGTGCTGTGTTACGCCGGAGTCTGATGTCATTGCTGAGGTTCAGCTGCGTACGGGCGGATTGGTTTCATCTAGGAATGGGTCGAGTGCCGCGAAAAGCCGGTCCGGCTGTTCAACGTACGGCACATGCCCGGACTCGTCCAGAACCACGAGGTTCGTTCCGAGCGCGCGGGCCGCTTCTCTGGAAGACGCTAATGGAATCGGATCGTCACGCCCGTGAATGATGATCGAGGGGATTTTCATCCCTTTCAGCTGCGGAATGACGTCAAAATCACCCAGGCTTTCCCATACAGATTGCTGCACTCGGCCGACCACCCTGAACGGTGTGAGGTCCGTCGCCTTGCGCGGATCTGAAAAATAACCTGATACACTCACCTCGAACGCCCGTTGGCGATACGCCTCGGGATCGTGCTCCCTCAGACTGGACGCCGCCAGCTCGTCACGCATGCGCTGAATTTCCGGACTCTGCTGCCGACGGTTGAACTCGGCCTCGAACTGTCGCCGGTACTCCTTCGTCAAAGGCGCGGGATTGATCAAGGCCATGCGGTAAGGCGCGCGCAAATGAGGGTTCTTTTCCTGCTCGACCGCATACAGCAGGGCGAGCATCGCGCCCCACGAGTATCCAACTATGGATAAGGGATCGAGCCTGAGCTCCTCGACCACAGCTCCGAGATCCTCGACGTGGGTCTCCCACGTAATCGGGATTCGGGCATCTGACTTGGAGCGACCGCCTCCACGCTGATCGTAGAATATGAGCTCGTATTTTTCGGCCAGATGCAGCATCTGCGGCAGCAGATAGCAATGATCCGCGCCCGGCCCGCCATGCAGCACCAATAACTTCGGTGCATTCACCTGGCCGTACTTCGCCCAGTAGAGCGGGCTTTGGGTCGTTGTGGTAACACCTTCTTCCCGCGGTGCGGGAATGGGTTTCGGCATCCGGCGCGCTCAGCGCGCGGTGAAGTCGGTCTTGGCCGTCACCGCTCGACAGGTCTCGGCGATCAGTTCCGCGGCGTGATCGATATCCTGGATGCTCACCAGCTCGTTTGGTGAATGCATGTAGCGATTGGGAACCGACACCAGCGCGGTGGCGACTCCTTCGCGCGCGATGTGAATGGCGTCGGCATCCGTGCTCGTATCCCGGCCGGCAGCGTGCAACGAGAACGGGATCTTTCGATCTTCGGCGGTCTTGCGTAGCAGACCAAGCACGACTGGCGAAATGATCGATCCCCGCGTCAGCACTGGACCCGCGTCGATGGCGGCCTCGCCATACTCTTTTTTCTCCACCCCCGGATGGTCGATCGCGAATGTGACGTCGACCACGATCGCCATCTGCGGCCCGATGCAGGTCGCACAGATTCCCGCTCCACCACCGCGGTAGCCGATCTCCTCCTGTGTGGTGGCGACCGAGACGACTTTAGCCGCACCGGGCTTGTCGGCGTACCGGCGCAGCGCCTCGAGGACGACGAAGGCTCCAATCCGGTCGTCGATCGAGCGCGAGACCAGTCGTCCATTTGGGAATTCCATGGTGCGCGAGTCGATGACACCGGCATCACCAACCAGTACGAACTCTTCTGCTTCTTTCTTGGTCTTGGCACCGAGGTCCACCCAGAGATCCGTAAACTTGGCTGCCTTCTCGCGGTCTTCCTGCTTGATCAGATGCACCGGCTTCTTTCCGACGACGCCGAATACATCCCCCTTACGGCCGATGAAGCGAAGACGCTGACCGATCAATACCTGTGGGTCCCAGCCGCCAATCGGCTGGATGTAGGCGTAGCCCTGGTCGTCGATGTAGTTGACGATGACACCGATCTCATCGATGTGCCCCGCCAGCATGATCGTCGGCGCGCCTTTGCTGTTTACTTCGGCGAGGCTGTTGCCGGCGACATCGCCGCTGACTTTGGCAAACTTTTTTGCCTGTTCCCGCCATACTTTCGCCGGAGCGCCTTCGAAGCCCGAAGGTCCAGGTGTGTCGAGCAGCTTTTTCAAAAAACCGAGCGATTCAGAAGAAATCATCAGACTATGCGTGTATTCATGGTTTCCAGTCGCGGGAAAAGGTCCGTTTCATGGTTTCGAATATTAGCATCACGCGTGAAATCGTCCTAACGCGAACGAGTCTTGCACTACTTGACTCTTCTCGATGTTGGTTTTTTCCATTTCTGCTGCGCCAAACCACCAATTGAAATGAACGAAAGACGCATCGTGTTACTCGCGCCGCTGCTCGCGGCGGTCACCCCTCTGCGCGTCCCGGCGCAAGCGGGTGCGACTTCCGCGCCACTGACTGACATCCGGTACGAAGTCACCTTCACCCGTGCTAACGCCGAGCGGCGCCAGGTGACGTCGGCAATGACGTTCACTGTCGGTGGTACGGATGCGGTGCTTCTATCGCTGCCCAAGTGGACGCCCGGTGCCTACGAAATTTCCAACTTCGCCCGCGATGTCTCCAATTTCTCGGCGGAGCAGAGCGGCACCTCGCTCGTTTGGGACAAAATCGACGGAGAGACCTGGCGCATTCGCCCTCGCGGTGTTGGCGAGGTGACGGTTCGATTCGACTATCTGGCCGATAGCCTCGACAACGCCAACACCTGGGCGCGCCCCGATTTTCTGCTCTTCAACGGAACCAATCTCTTCCTTTATCCGGAGGGTCGAGGATTCGCGTTCGCTGCATCGGTGACGGTCAACACTGAAGCCGCGTGGAAGATTGCCACCGGAATGACATCCACAGGGACGCGCCGATACGCAGCTTCCAACTACCACGATCTCGTCGACATGCCTTTTTTTGTTGGCCAGTTCGATCTGGACAGCGCGCAGATATCTGGAACGTGGGTTCGCTTCGCGAGCTACCCTGCCGGGAGTGTCACCGGCGGCGCACGGGTCGCCGTCTGGGAAGCACTGAAGCGTGTGATTCCTGCCGAGGTGAAGGTATTCGGCGAAGTACCGTGGACTGCGTACAGCATACTGCAGATCGCCGATCAGTCCTACGGCGGCGGGTCGGGACTCGAGCACCAGAACTCACACGTCGATGTGCTTGGTCCGGGCATGCTCGGCACGCCGATTCTGCCGTCGCTTTACGCGCACGAGATCTTTCACGCCTGGAACGTCAAAAGGCTGCGGCCTAGCGATCTGTGGCCGTACAAATACGATCAGGAGCAACCCACCCCGTTGCTCTGGATCAGCGAGGGAATCACCGACTACTACGCAGATCTGGCGGAAGTGCGCGGCGGAATCGTTGATGCCAACGGTTTCTATCTGATGACCAGTGACAAGATGTCGCAGGTCAACGCGCTGCCGCCGACCGCGCTGGAAGATGCATCACTTTCGACCTGGATACATCCGCGCGATGGGACGGAGTACATCTACTATCCGAAGGGATCACTCGCCGGATTTCTGCTGGACATCATGATTCGCGACGGGAGCGACAACCACACCTCGCTCGACGACGTGATGCGAACCTTGTACAATGCTGCCTACAAAAACGGCCGCGGCTTTACCTCGGACGAATGGTGGAGCACCGTGAGTAAAGCCGCGAACGGCAAGTCCTTCGGCGATTTCTTCGTCCGATATGTCGACGGCCGCGAGCCGTTTCCCTACGATCAGGTGCTGCCACTCGCCGGGCTCCGGCTTGCGCGCGATACCGCTCGCGTTCCGCAGCTTGGGAGCCTGCAGGATTCGAGCGGCCTGCACGTTAGTGAAGTCATTCCCGGAAGCTCGGCGGCTGCGGCGGGGGTGCAGCCTGGCGATCAGCTCCTCTCGGTCGGTGGCTTCAACGCGGACGATCCCAACTGGACCGAGAAATTCCGTTCGCGTTATGCCCGCTCACCCGAAGGCACAGACATTCCCATTGTCGTACGAAGGAACGGCGCACAACAGACTTTGACGGCGCGGCTACGTTTCGTTACGCGAGTTGAACCCCGTCTGATTGCCGACGCTCGCGCCTCCGCGAAAGCGCGCCGAATCAGAGAAGGAATCCTGCGCGGAACGACGCAGCCTTAAATGCGTTAGCCCGCTGCCCCAGCCGCCCGCGCACGGCCCGGCAGGTAGTCTTCAGTTGCAGTTCGTCTCGGGCTTTACTTCAGTACTGCCTTCGCGATTGTCTGCAACTGCATGTTGGACGTCCCCTCGTAGATCGTCCCGATCTTGGCGTCGCGATAAAACTTCTCGACGGGGTAGTCTTTGGTATAACCGTAGCCGCCAAACAGCTCGACGCACAACGAGGTGACTCGCTCGCACACCTGCGACGAGAAGAGCTTCGCCATCGCGCCCTCGCGCGCAATGTCCTTTCCGCCGTCCTTGAGACGCGCCGCGTTGTAGACCATCAGGCGCGCGGCCTCGACATCCGTCGCTGCCTGCGCGATCTGAAATTGTATCGCCTGAAATTCGGCCAACGGCTTCCCGAATTGTTTTCGCTCGTGAAGATACCTGATCGTTGCGTCGAGGGCGCCTTGCGCGATGCCGATCATCTGCGCGCCAATGCCGATACGTCCTTCGTTCAGCGTGTTGATCGCGATCTTGTAACCCTGACCGACGGGGCCGAGCACATTCTCCTCGGGGACTTCACAGTTGTCGAGCAACAGCTCGGTGGTGCTCGACGCGCGAATCCCGAGCTTGTCCTCCTTCTTGCCGACCTTGAATCCCTTGAAGTCACGCTCGACGATGAAGGCTGTGATCCCTCGATAACCCGCCGACGGATCCGCATTGGCGAAGACTACGAACACGCCTGCTTCCGCGCCGTTGGTGATCCAGAGCTTCTGGCCGTTCAGGAGCCACCGATTACCGCGTTTCTCCGCGCGCGTGGCGAGACCGAAAGCATCGGAGCCGGAGCCCGATTCAGAGAGTGCGTAGGCGCCGACGACGTCTGATGTGAGCATAGGCAGATACTTCGACTTCTGCGCGTCACTCCCGTAGCGGAGAATCGGATAATTGACGAGGGTGTTCTGCACGTCGCAGACGATGGCAGCTGCTGCATCTACCCTGCTGATTTCTTCGACGGCGAGGGTCACCATGAACAGCGTGCCGCCGGCGCCGCCGTATTGGTCCGGTACTTCGATTCCCATGAGACCGAGCTGGAAATACTTGGGAAGCAGCGCGGGATCGATTTTTCCGGCCTTCTCCATTTCGGCGACGCGCGGCCGGACTTCCTCCTCCGCGAACGCGGCAACCGCATCGCGGAACATGATCTCCTCTTCGGAGAGGAGAGTCAGTGCGGATGGCGAGGTCGTCGTCGTCTCAGTTGGCATCGACACCGACTCCGGCTCGCTCGAGCACCACTTCGGCAAGCTTCTCGTGCAGACCGAACGCCGCTGTCACGCTGAAGGCAACGTTCGGAAACGATCGGGCGACTGCGGCGACCATCCGCGGGATGTCGGATGTGGAATGTTTGCCGGGCGAGAGCATGTAGGGGAAAACAATTACCTCGGTGGCTCCCGCATTGACGCAGTCGGCAAAGCCTTCGGCGATGTCAGGATCGCACAGCTCCATGTGCGCGTGGCGTACTACAACATCTTCACCCGCCAGCCGCTGAATGAGCTGCGCCATCTCAGGCAGCATCTCGTTCGCCTCGTCTTTGCGCGAGCCGTGATCGACGATGAGAATTCCCTTCATGATCTGGAAAATGGCGGCAGCAATGGTTGGCGACTAGTGCGGCGCCTCGTCGAGAGCAGTGCCACGATGCCAGGTGGGCCGGGCTGCCCCGCCCGCATCTTCATAGAATTGGATCCTTCCGGGGGCGTAGAGCTTGGTGAGAAACACGATCTGGCCGGTATGCATCGCAAAGTGCTCGACGACGTGATAAATCGCGCCAAGCACGTTGGTTTCGCGTTCCTGAATGATCACCGATCGCTCGAGATCTTTTTCAGTCAATCCCGCCAGGATGCCATCGGCTTCGCGTAGCACTGCCTCGAGATCGTCCATTAGCTTCGAGGCATCGGCGCCATCCCGCTGCGCGAATTCGCCGGCGCGGTAACGTTTAACAGTTCGTCCGCCAATGCCTCCGAGTATCCATTCGCTGACGTTTCCGGTGAGATGGGCCAACAGATTGCCAACGCTGTTTGATTCCTGGTTTGGCCGAGCCCACGCGGCAGCTCGGGGCAGCGCATTCAGGCAATGCCGCAGCTTGATTGGATACTCTTTCGTCAGCCAGTAGCGCGAGCGCGCAAGGAAGATCTCTGACGTCGACATCAGGCTGTCTTCGCCTCTGCAGGAACGAGTGTGTCGCGAAAGACCTGCAACGCCAGCTCCACCTTTCCGAACGGAGCTGATACCTGGACACCCTGTACGTGTGGTCTGACACGCTCGAGCATCTCCCAGGCGATGGCGATTCCCTCCGCCACGCCGTGCTCCTTTGATTTTGCGCTGGCGACGCGCATGCGCTCGATGATTGTCGGGGGCACCACCACTCCCGGTACTTCATTCGCCAGAAATTCGGCATTGCGCAGAGAGACGAGCGGCCAGATTCCAGCGACGATCGGAATCCGCACGTGCTCGATCGTCGAGAGGAATTTCTCGAGCTGTTTCACATCGAAGACCGGTTGCGTGATCGCGTATTCCGCGCCCGCTTCAACCTTCCACTCGAAGCGCTTGAGCTCCTGCGCAGGATCGATCGCCGCCGGATTCACGCCAACCCCAATGGTGAACTTCGTCGGCTGGCCGATAGCGTTGCCGCCCGGATCCAATCCGCGATTCAGGTTGCTCACGAGATTGGTGAGACCAATTGCATCGATGTCGAAGACTGCTGTCGCGTTCGGGTACGGTCCCATCTTCGGCGGATCACCGGTGATGAGCAGCATGTTGCGAAGTCCGACTGCCGCCGCGCCGAGCAGATCACTCAGCATCCCGAGCAGATTCCGGTCCCTGCAGCAATAGTGGATCACGGTTTCGATTCCGACTTGCTGCTCGATCAGGACGCTGGTGAGGAGCGCACCCATTCTGCTTTGCGCGCGTGGTCCGTCGGGCACGTTTACGGCATCGACGCCAGCGTCGCGCAGTGCTGCGGTGTCGCGCAGCATCTTGGTTGCATCGACTCCTCGGGGAGGAACGATTTCCACCGAAGTAACGAACTCGCCCTCTGCGATCTTGCGGCCCCACTTCGAGCGCTCTGCCAGCGGCACCGGCTCGACGCCTGGGTCTTCAGGCGGCAGGTCCGGATGCGTCTGCCGACGTTCTTTTGTCGGAACGCGCGCCTGACGCGGTGACAAAGGGCGCACTCCCTCCACCATCGCCGCGATGTGCTCCGGCGTCGTTCCGCAGCAACCGCCGACGATCTTCGCTCCCGCCTGAACGAGATGGTGCGCATACGTCGCCATGTACTCCGGACTCGCCATGTACATGCTGCGTCCGCTCACATCTCGTGGCATACCGGCGTTGGGCTGAGCGCTCAGTTTGCGTCGGGTTACCGGCGCCATCTTTTCGATGGCATCGAGGATTATCTGCGGTCCAACCGAGCAGTTCAACCCGACAACGTCGGCGCCGAATGCGTCGAGGGATTGCGCGAGATCTTCTACAGTCACCCCGTATGGAGTGTGACAATCCGAGCCGATGGTCATCTGCGCGATGACGGGAATGCCGGGATCCACGTCGCGCGCGGCGAGAATCCCCTGCTCGATCTCGTGAAGGTCGGCGAACGTCTCGAGAATGAACACGTCGCATCCGCCGTCCTTCAGAGCCTGGAGCTGCTCGCGAAACGCCTCTCGCGCCTCCTCGAGACTCGTGGGTCCCAGTGGCTCGAGACGAATCCCCAGCGGTCCGACGGCCCCGGCGACCAGCAAATCATCTTCCGCGACTTCACGCGCGATTTTGGCCGCGGCTCGATTGATATCCGCAACCTGCGCCTGGAGTCCATACTGCGCGAGCTTGATGCGGCTGGCTCCGAACGTATTTGTTTCCAGAACTTCGGCGCCAGCCTTTCTGTATGCCTTGTGAACATCACGCACGAGATCGGGAGCACGCAGGTTCAGCTCGTCGTAGCACTGATTGATGAAGACGCCCTTGTTGTAGAGCATCGTACCCATCGCGCCGTCGAACACGATGACCTGCTGTGGGTCGAGCAGCCGAGCGATCAGCGGGTTTTCAGGCAACGGCGGCCTCCGCTCCAGTGGAAACTCCCGGGCTCGTGCCGCGAACGGCGTAGTACTTCGCCTCGGGATGATGGATTATCACTGCCGCCGTCGACTGCTCGGGTAAAAGCTGGAATGCTTCCGTAAGCTCCATGCCCAGCGCTTCCTTTGCCGGGAGAAGCTTGAACACTGTGGCGTGATCGTCGAGGTCGGGACAGGCGCCGTAGCCCCATGAGTAGCGCTTGCCTGTCTTTACACCCAGCTCCGTCTTGATGCGCCGATGCGCCCATTCCGCCACCGCTTCCGCCGCTTCAACCGAAAGTCCGTGAGAGTAGAATGCTTCGGTATACTCGTTCTTCGACTGGAGCTCCTCGAATCTCTTCGTCGCCTCGCTGCCGACGGTCACAACCTGCAGCGGGACGACATCGACATCCCCTGAGTCGACGCTGCGAACATAGTCCGCCAGACAAAGGCGCTCGCGACCGACCATGCGCGGGAAATGAAAGCGCGCGATCTCACGCAGTGACCCGCCGTCGCTCGAGTACGCCGCGGGATCGTAGATGATCACATCATTACCCTGCGACTGCGCCGGGAAGTAGCCGTAAACGATCTCGGGTTTAATCCAGCCATTCTTCCGAGCGTCTTTCTTGAGCCGTTCGAGCGTGGGCTCGAATTCGTTCTTGACCGTCGACTTGTATTGATCCCCGGAGCCGCGCGCCCCCCACTGCAGCCGGTACAACTCATCGAGATCGAGCAGCGCGAAGATTTCGTCGAGCGGAACATCGCGAACGACGCGCGTGCCCCAGAACGGCGGAGACGGTATCGGATTATTGGCGGCGACGTCGCTTCGCGCTCCGGCCGCATCGCCGACTGCGATGTCCTTGCCGACCGCGGTGCGCAGGAAAACGTCATTGCGCGCGTCCTCGAGATTCTTGACTACAAACTGTTTGCGCTGATCAGGATCTTGGAGAACGTCCATCGTCTCCAGTCCCTCGAACGCGTCCTTGCAGTAAAAGACCCCAGACTCGTAGTGACGCTCGCCATCCACGAATAGCGCCCGACGACCGAAGCGGCGATTGATGGCCGCGCCTCCGATCAACACCGGAATCTGCATCCCGCGCTTGTCGAGCTCCTGCACGCAAAGGGGCATTTGCTTCGAAGTGGAGACGAGCAATGCGCTCAAGCCGATTGCATCGGCGCGGACCTCGACAGCCTTGTCGAGAATGGTATTCACCGGCACTTGCTTGCCGAGGTCGAAGACAGTGTAGCCGTTGTTCGAGAGGATGGTGTTGACGAGCGATTTGCCGATGTCGTGCACGTCGCCATAAACAGTCGCCAGCACGACCTTCCCCTTTGTGAACCCCTCAGCTTTCTCTAGGAAAAGCTCCAAATGGCGAACCGCCTTCTTCATTACCTCGGCGGACTGGAGGACGAACGGCAGAATCAGCTCACCGGCGCCGAACTTGTCGCCGACCTCTTTCATCGCCGGCAGCAACACGTCGTTGAGGACGCGGACAGGATTCTCGCGCACGCCTGCGGAATCGAGCTGCTCCTCGATGCCCTCTTTTTTCCGATGCAGGATCATCCAGTGGATCTTCTGCTCGGGCGTCATGCCGGCGGTCGGATCTTCCTTGTCGGTCTGTGCAGCCGCGCCTTCGCCAGTGGCGCTCGCGAAGCGCTCGATGAAGCGTTGCAGTGCCTCGGGCTTTTTGTTGAACACGAGATCGTCAGCAAGCTCGCGCTCCTCTAAGGAGATCTCGGCGTATGGACGGATGTGAGCTGGATTGACGATTGCCGCGTCGAGTCCCGCCTGCACGCAGTGGTGGAGGAACACGGAATTGAGCACAGCGCGCGCTTCCGGCGTCAGGCCAAAGCTGACATTCGAGACGCCCAGAATCGTCGAGACACCCGGCAGCTCGCGCTTGATCAGGCGAATTCCTTCGATCGTTTCCTTTCCCGACTCGATCCATTCAGCGTCCCCTGTCGCGAGCGTGAAGGTGAGCGCGTCGTAAATGAGATCTTCGGGCGCCAGACCATACTCTCCGACAACAATGTCGTAGATCTTTTTGGCCACTTCGAGCTTCCGCTCGCGCGTCTTCGCCATGCCGATCTCGTCGATCGTGAGAGCTATCACCGCCGACCCGTGCTTCTTGACGAGAGGCACGACTGCATCGATGCGCTTGCGGCCGTTCTCCATGTTGATGGAGTTGACGATGCCGCGTCCTGGAATGTGCTCCAGTGCTGCTTCGATGACATTTGCCTCGGTTGAATCGATTACCAGCGGCGTCTCCACGCTCATCGACAGCAGCTTCACCACCTTCGACATCTGCTCTGCTTCGTCGGCGCGCTCGGTGAGCGCGACACACACATCGAGGACGTGCGCGCCGGAGTCGACCTGATCGCGCGCGACCTCGAGTATTCCCTCGTAATCGTCGGCGAGCAGCAGACGCTTCACTTTGCGCGAGCCTTGCGAGTTGACTCTCTCTCCGACAAGCAGAGGCGGCGGGTCCTGGTGCAGTGTGATGGCGCGCATGGCGGAGCTGACGCGCGGGACGTGGCTGGGATGCGCGGCCT
>WNGI01001678.1_pt1 | contig 18865 bp, 16 predicted proteins | sample 5400621 | NCBI WGS metagenome assembly WNGI01 (sample SAMN13153374, study PRJNA577476) | soil metagenome | isolation source: 20 cm soil or saprolite under Garry oak tree replicate 1 | place: USA:California | collected 2016-06-15
AGGCGGGAGCTGGCGACCGCGGTGAGGGCCTTCGAGTCAAGCGGCTTCGTGCTCGAGGCGTGGCACGTCGGCGCAGCCCTGGCCGAGGCGGAGTTCGGATGCGGCGATCCGGACGCGGCGAAAAAGCGGTTGGAGCACATCGCACTGATGGCAGATGCCGCATCTGCCGCGCTTGCCGCACGAATCGCTCGGCAAGCGGCGACTCGACTCGGCTTCGCGATCAGCGAGGCGCCCGGGGTCGCGGCAGAGCCGCTGCCGTCGACGCGCATCACGCCCGGTGAGCGGATGGTCTCGGTCCTGTTCGCGGACGTCCGCGGTTACTCGCGGCTCTCCGGTCAGACCCCGCCCGCGGAGCTGGCCGACCGGATGTCCACCCTGCAGCGATGGGCGACCCAGGAGGTCGAGAGCGTCGACCACACCCTCCAGGCTCTGCGGGCGGCCGTGGCGATCATCGACAAGTCAGGACTCGCGGGACTGCCGGTGGGGGCCGGCGTGGCGGTTGGTCCGGCGGTGGTCGGCAACCTGGCCGAGTCCGCCAACCTGAGCGTGCTCGGCGAGGTCACCAACCTCGCTTCGCGTCTGCAGGCGGCGGCCGGGGCGGGCGAGGTGATGCTCGCCGAGGAGGTTTACCGGCGCGTCAAGGACTGGCTGGACGCTCAGCAAATTCAGGCGGAGCGCGTGGGTCTCCAGCTGAAGGGCTTTGAGGGACCGGTTTACGCCTACAGGGTGACGACCGGGACGGTCGCGCCCGCCACCGCCTAGGACGTTTCGGTACCCGGGCGTATGGCTACGGAAGGTTGCCGGCCGTGTGGTAAGGTGGCTCCTTCCCAAAGTCCCTGAGCGAGTCTTCTCCACGTCGTCGCTCCGAGCTCAGGCCTGAAACCGTCCCAGGGGTAGGGCGAGTCCAAGGAAGGAGCGAGTTAGGGGTTTGCTGCCGCTGTTCCGTGCGGTTCTCGTGTGGGTTGCGATCCTCGTCACGGTGATCCTGCCGCGCCTGGATCCACCCGCTCAGCATTCGGTTGCGGTTGCCGTGACGCAGCTGAGCGCGTTCGACCGCAACTCAGTGATGCAGCAGTCGAAGAACCAGCGTGTGCAGGCCGCTCAGATGGCGCAGGTGCAGTCCTGGTCGCTGGAGCTGAAGCAGGGTCTGGCCGAGTACCAGGCGCGGCAGGCGGCCCTGGCGGCGGCCCAGGCCGTGGCCGCCGCGATCGCGGCCCGCAGCAACCACCCGGCTCCCCCTCCAGAGATCGCCAAGGACATCACGGACGCGTTCAGCCCGCTGGGACCGGCCGCGGTGCAATGGGCCATGAACGTCGCGTGGTGCGAGTCGCGCTATCACCCGAATTCGGTCAACACCGACAGCGGGGCGTCAGGCCTGTTCCAGTTCCTGCCCAGCACATGGGGCGGCACGCCCTACGCCAAGCAGTCGCCGTTCGACCCGCGGGCCAACGCGTTCGCGGCGGCGTGGCTCTACTCCCACTACGGCCCCGGCCGCTGGGTGTGCCAAGGCTGATCGGGCGATACCCCGGATAGTCCGGACTGTCCGAGGTTTTGCCGCCGACGTAAGCCCCGTTAGTCCGGACTATCCGGCTACTCGGCGATGACCATCCGGCTACTCGGCGATGACGGAGATCGCCAGCTCGTAGATCGCTTGCGGCTTGTTCGCGCCCTTGAGCAGCATCGGCTCGTAATCGGACACCTGGAACCCCGCCGGCACCCGCAAGCGCGTCGTCTCCGACATCAACACTCGCGCCGGCCTGACCTTGGACAGGTAGGCGCTGTTGTTGACCGGCACACCGATCAGGGTGAACTCCATCCGGTCGTCAGAGCCCACATGTCCGGCCACGACCTCTCCCGTGTCCAGGCCCATGCCGACCGCGATCGTGGGTTTCCCGGAGTCAATCAGCTCACGGTTGAAGCGGTCGATCTCCCGGACCATGGCCAGGGCGGCGTTGAGGGCGCGCTCCGCGTGGTCGTCCATCGGGTTCGGCGCGCCAAAGACCACGAGCATCCCGTCGCCCTGGAACTTGTCGATGTTGCCGCCGTGGTCGAGGACGACCCGGATCATGCGCTGAAAGTACGCGTTGAGGAACCGGACGAGCTCCTCGGCGTCCATGCTCTGGGTCAGGGTCGAGAAGCCCGCGATGTCCGAGTTCAGCATCGTGACCTCGCGCCGCTCTCCCGGCAGAAACCGCAGGGTGCGTCCCGAGCGCGTCAGCACGTAATCGGTGACCTGCTTGTTGACGTGGGCCTCGAACACCTGGCGCAGGAACTCCGACTGCTCGTACTGGCGGGCGTTGTCGATCGCGATCGCCGCCAGGTCGGAGATGGCCTGGAGGAATTCCTTGTCCTTCTCCTCGAAGATGGCGGCGCGGAACGGGCTGTCGACGTAGACCGCGCCGATGACCTTTCCCTTGGTGACGAGGGGCACCGCGATGATCGAGCGCAGGTTCTGCATGATCACCGACTGCTGGCCCTTGAAACGGTCGTCCAGGCTCGCGTCGGTCGAGACGACCGCCTGCCCCGTCCTCACAACATGCTCGATGACCGTCTTCGAGCCGAGGAACTGGCGGGCCTTCTCTTCGTCGGCCTCGCCGCTCGACATCGGGACCGACATGATGTTTGTGACCGGGTCGACGAGCACGATGAAGCCTCGGGCGGCCTTCATCAGGGTGATGACGCGATCCATGACTTTGCGCAGCACGACGTCGAGCTCGAGCGATGAGCTGAGGTCCCGCGCAAGCTCATAGAGCAGGTGGTCACGCATGCCAAGATCAACTTCGCGCGTCAAGGGCACGACGAGTCTAACGATGGGTCTGGCGATTTCCGTCTCCCTAAGGCGAGAGGGGCGGAGGAAGCTTCAGCAAAGCCTCAGTAAACTCGATACTCCCGTGGTTGCCGAGTCTTCCCAAGCCCAGATCGACAGCCTCCTCGCGCGCCTGAACCCGCCCCAGCGAGAGGCCGTGACCCACGGTGACGGGCCGCTCCTGATCTTCGCCGGGGCGGGCAGCGGAAAGACCCGCGTCCTCACCGCCCGCATCGCCTACCTGATCGCCTCGCACCGCGTCTGGCCGGACCGCCTGCTTGCGGTCACGTTCACCAACAAGGCGGCGCGCGAGATGCGGACCCGGGTCGAGACATTGGTTGGCGAACCGGCAGGCAAGATGTGGGTGGGGACCTTCCACTCGACCGCCGTGAAGATTCTTCGGCGCGAGGCGCAGCGGATCGGCATCACGCCGAGCTTCGTCATCTTCGACGACGATGACACCAGGGCGGCGCTGCGGCGCGTGATGGACGAGCTCCGTCTTGACCCGAAGCGCTACCCGATCGGTGCCCTCAGCAACGCCATCTCACAGGCGAAAAGCGAGCTGAAGAGACCCGAGGACATTCCCAACCGCAGCTACGCAGACGAGATCCTGCGCCGCGTCTACGAGACCTATCAGGAGGTGCTGCGGCGGTCCGGCGGCCTCGACTTCGACGACTTGATCATGAAGCTCGTCGAGCTTTACCAGGCAGACGCCGAGGCGCTGGCCAAGTGGCGCGACCGCTTTCGCCATGTCCTTGTCGACGAGTACCAGGACACCAACCGGGCGCAGTACGTGCTGGTGAACCTGCTCGCCTCGGAGCATCGCAATGTGGCGGTGGTCGGAGACGACGACCAGTCGATCTACCGCTTCCGCGGCGCCGATATCCGCAACATCCTCGACTTCCGCAAGGACTATCCGGACGCTCAAGTGGTGCACCTCGAGCAGAACTACCGCTCGAGCCAGGCCATCCTCGACGCCGCTTACAGCGTGATTCGGAGCAACCCGGAGCGCGCCGAAAAGCGCCTGTGGACCGACCGGGCAGGCGGTGAGAAGGTCATCGCCACCCAGGCTTACAACGAGGTCGAGGAAGCGGAGTTCGTCGCCGATGAGGTCGAGCGCCTGCGCAAGGTGGAGAAGCGCGGCTACTCGGATTTCGCGGTGCTCTATCGCACCAACGCTCAGTCACGCGCCTTCGAAGACGTGCTCGCCCGGCGCCGTATCCCGTACCGCCTCGTCGGCGGCATCCGGTTCTGGGAACGCCGGGAGGTCAAAGACGTCGTCGCCTACATGCGCTTCTGCTTCAACCCGCAAGACGCCCTGAGCTTCGGGCGCATCGTCTCGGTGCCCTCGCGGAAGATCGGCAACGTGACCGTCGAGGCGCTCAACGCCTACGCGCGTGAAGCGGAAGCCAACCTCCTCGCGATCCTCGCCGACCCCGCCCGGGTGCCGGGAGTGCCGAAGACAGCCGTGGGCCCGTTGCTTGGGTTCCGCGCCCAGATCGAGTCGGTCCGCTCGACGATGGGCGTGCTTCGGCCGAGCGAGCTCATAGATCACGTGATCGAGGTGATGGGCTTGCAGGCTCATTACCTCGACGGCACGCCGCAGGGCGAAGCGCGAATGGAAAATCTCAACGAGCTGCGCGGCCTCGCCGAGAGCTTCGACGACCGCGAGCCGGCGCAGGGCCTCGAGGACTTCCTCGCCGAGGTCGCTCTCGTTTCCGACGTCGACGCCTACGACGAGAACGGCGAAGGTGTGACGCTGATCACGCTGCACATGGTCAAAGGCCTCGAGTTCCCGGTCGTGTTCATGGTGGGCATGGAGGAAGGCCTCCTGCCTCACCAACGCGCCCTGGACGAGCGCGAGGAGAATCCGTCGCTGGTCGGCGCCTCGACCGAGATGGCCGAGGAGCGCCGGCTCGCCTACGTCGGAATGACGCGCGCGAAAGACCGCCTGTACCTGAGCTGCGCTTTTCGACGTCATCTCTATGGGCGTTCCCAGCCGGCGTTCCCGAGCAGGTTCCTCACCGATATCCCCCAGTCGATGCTCGCGGCGCCCCGCGGAAGCGCCCCGGTCGCCCCGCCGCGCCAGGGGTACAAGGAGCGCTATCTGGAACGCCAGGTCGAGGCCGCGCCCGCGCCGCCTCCGGTGCAGAGGTTCTCGAGCGGCGATCGCGTGAGCCACCCGGCCTTCGGCTCCGGCACGGTGGTGAAAAGCACCCTCACGCGGACCGACGAGGAGCTCGTGATCAAGTTCGACAGGGTCGGCCTGAAGATCCTCAGCGGGATGCTCGCGCCGCTGACCAAGTGACGAAGCGGAAAAAGGCCGCCGACCCGGCAGTCCGCGTGGAGGAGCTCCGCGAGCTGATCCGCCGCCACGAGCACGCGTACTACGTGCTCGATCAGCCCGAAGTATCGGACGCGGAGTACGACGCCCTCTTCCTCGAGCTCCGTCGCGTCGAGGATGACCGCCCCGACCTTCTGACAGTGGACTCGCCGACGCAGCGCGTCAGCGGAGAGGCCTCAGACCAGTTCGCCAAGGTCCGCCATCGCTCGCCCATGCTGAGCCTGCAAAACGCCTTTGACGAAGCCGAGATCCGCGGATTCGACAAGCGGGTCCGCGCCGCGGTCGGCGAAAAGGTCGTGTACTGCGCCGAGCTCAAGATCGACGGCCTGGCGATCAGCCTTACCTATGCGAAAGGGCGGCTGCAGCGTGCCGCGACGCGCGGCGACGGCACGACGGGCGAGGACGTCACGGCCAACGTGCGCACCATCCGGAGCGTACCCCTCGCGGTGAGCCCTGCGAAGGGGCTCCCCGACGTGTTCGAGGTGCGCGGCGAGGTCTACTTTCCGATCGCCGGCTTCGAACGGCTGAACCGCGAGATGGAAGCCGCGGGCAAGGCGCGCTTCGTCAACCCGCGCAACACGGCCGCCGGCAGTGTGCGCCAGATCGACCCCAACGTGACCGCGAGCCGCGACCTGCAGACCTTCATGTACACGCTCGATCCCGCAGGCCCGGCCAAGTCTCAGTGGGACGTGCTGAACGCGCTCGAGTCGATGGGCTTTCGCGTCAACAAGGATCGCCGCCGCCTGGATTCCATCGACGAGGTCATGGAGTATCACGCGGAGTGGCAGCGCCGCCGGCACGAGCTGCCATACGAGATCGACGGCATGGTGGTCAAGGTCGACGGGTTTGCGCAGCAGCTGGAGCTGGGGTTCGTCGCCCGCTCACCGCGCTGGGCGATCGCGTTCAAGTACGCCCCGGAGGAGGCGGAAACCGAGGTCGAGGAGATCGCTTGCTACGTGGGCCGCACCGGCGTGCTCACGCCGGTCGCGCACGTGAAGCCGGTAGTGGTGGGAGGAGTGACCATCCGCAACGTGACCATGCACAACGAGGCGCAGGTCAACGAGAAAGGCGTCTACGTCGGGGCACGCGTGACCATCCACCGCGCCGGTGATGTGATCCCCGAGATCGTCAGCGTCAAAAAGCCCAAGCCGGGCTGGAAGATGCCCGCGAAATGCCCCGTGTGCGGGGGAGACGTGGTGCGCGAGGAGCCATACATCGCGCATCGCTGTATCAATCCTTTCTGCGGCGCCCAGCGCCTCGAGCGGCTGCGACACTTCGCCGCCGTCGTGGATATCGAGGGGCTCGGCTACGCGACCCTGACGCAGCTGATCGACCGCGGTGCGGTCGAAGACCCGAGCGACCTTTACCGGCTCAGCAAGGACCAACTCCTCCAGCTCGACGGCTTCGCCGATCGGTCGGCGCAGAACCTCCTCGACCGGATCGCCGCCAGCAAGCAACCGTCATTCGGGCATTTCCTTTTCGCGCTCGGGATTCCCCAGGTCGGGGAAGCGACCGCGGAGCTTCTCGCGGCCGACTTCGGAGCAATCGCAAGGCTGCGCGACGCCGGCGAGGAGGACTTGCAACGAGTCGAGGGCGTCGGCCCGAGCATGGCGCGCGAGGTGCATCTGTACTTCGAGGGCCCGGGCGCCAAGCTGGTCGAGAAGCTTCTCGCGGTAGGCGTTGAGCCCCAGGCGGCCGAAGAGATCGGAGACGGTCCATTCACCGGCAAAACCTTCGTCTTCACCGGCACGTTGGAGACGATGAGCCGGCCGGACGCCGAGGCGCTGGTGCGCCGGCTGGGCGGCAAGTCTGCAGGTAGCGTAAGTTCGAAGACGGACTATGTTGTGGCCGGCCCGGGCGCGGGCTCGAAACTGGAGAAGGCGCAAAAGTTGAAGCTGAGCATCCTCGACGAAGAGCAGTTCAAGGCCCTGCTGCCGAAGTGAACCGGTGGGTTTGGGGGGTCCTTATCGCGGCGGCGGCCGTCCTCGTGTGGTGGGGATGGTTCGTGCTCGGTTTCCTCGATGAGCCCTCGGCGGTGGACCGGGTGCGGGCGGCGCTCATCGTGATCGGGGGCGGCTCGATCGCCGCCGGCTTTGCCGGCGCGGGCCTGGGAACGGCGATGCTCGTCACCTCCCGACCAGGCCAAAAGTCGCCCAGAACCTAAGCTAACTTTCATGCCGCTGTCGAAGGACGAAGTCCGCCATGTCGCCATGCTCGCGCGCATCGGCCTCGAGCCGGGAGACGAAGAGTTCTACGCCGGCCAGCTGAGCGGAATCCTGGGCCACATCGACCGCCTCCAGCAACTGGACACAGAGGACATCCCGCCCACCGCCCAGGTCGTCGAAATCGCGAGCCGGCTCCGCGAGGACGAACCGCGGCCATCGCTCACCCAGGAGGAGGCGCTGGCGAACGCGCCCGCGGCGGTCAACGGAATGTTCCGCGTGCCATCGATCCAGGAAGAGACGTGACCGACGATCTGACCCAGCTGACGATCAAGGACGCCTCCCGTCTGCTGCGCCTGGGGTCCATCTCGGCTGCCGATCTCGTGACCGCCCACGTGCAACGCATCGAGCGGCTGGACGAGCACGTGAAGGCATATCTCCGCTTCACGCCAGAGCTTTGGGAGAGGCAGGCGGACGAAGCCGACCGCCGGATCAGACAGGGCGACGCTCCACCGCTCGCCGGCATCCCCATCGCTGTGAAGGACGTGCTGTGCGTACGGGGCGTCGAGACGACGGCGGGCTCGCAGATTCTCCAAGGATTCAAGCCGCCCTACACCGCGACAGCGGTGGGGCGGCTCTTCGAAGCCGGCGCGGTGATGCTCGGCGTCACGAACTGCGACGAGTTCGCGATGGGAAGCTCGACCGAGAACTCGAGCTATTTTCCGACGCGCAACCCGTGGGACCTCGAGCGCGTGCCTGGCGGGAGCTCGGGTGGAAGCGCGGCCGCGGTCGCCGCCGGCGAGGCGATGATCGCGCTCGGGACAGACACCGGCGGATCGATCCGCCAGCCGGCGGCCTTGTGCGGGGTCGTGGGCATGAAACCGACGTATGGAAGGGTCAGCCGTTACGGGCTGATCGCGTTCGCGTCGAGCCTGGACCAGATCGGACCGTTCGCCCGGAGCGTCGATGACGCGGCGATCACGCTGTCCCTGATGAGTGGGCTCGACCCGCTCGATGCGACGTCGTCTGACCGCGCCGGGATGGAGGTCTTGAACAACTTCGGCGCGGGCGTGAAAGGCATGCGCCTGGGAGTTCCCCGCGAGTACTACGACGTCAAAGGCATCGAGCCTGGAGTCAAGGCAGCGATCGACGCGGCGCTGTTCGTCTTGCGTCAGGCGGGTGCAGAGATCGTCGACGTCTCGCTGCCCCACACGGACTACGGACTGGCCGCGTACTACATCATCGCCCCGGCCGAATGCTCCTCCAACCTCGCGCGGTTCGACGGCGTCAGGTACGGGATATCAGAGGTCGACGCGCCGAACATCACCGAGCAGTACCTGGAAACGCGGCGCAAGGGGTTTGGCGCAGAGGTCCGGCGCAGGGTCATGCTGGGCACCTACGCGCTTTCGAGCGGCTACTACGACGCCTACTACCTCAAGGCGCAAAAAGTCAGGACGCTGATCAAGCGCGACTTCGACGAAGCCTTCAAGAAGTGCGACGCGATCGTCAGCGCAACGTCGCCCACGGTTGCTTTCCCGATCGGGTCCAAGACGCAGGACCCGTTGTCCATGTACCTGTGCGATGTGCTGACGCTGGGCGGAAACCTGGCCGGACTTCCAGGGATCAGCGTGCCGTGCGGCACGTCGGACGGCCTGCCGGTGGGGCTGCAGGTCCTGGGCCCGCAGTGGGGGGAGAACGTGGTCTTGCGGGTCGCACGAGCCTACGAGGAAGCCAGCGAGATGACGGCGCGGGTCGCGGACGTTGTCTGACCGCTCCTGGGAAGTCGTGATCGGCATGGAGGTGCACGTCCAGCCGCGAACGCGCTCGAAGATGTTCTGCGGCTGCGCGATCGGCGAGCTGGGCGACGCGCCCAACACGCACGTGTGCGAGGTGTGCCTTGGACTGCCCGGCGTCCTGCCTGTCCCCAACAAAGCCGCCGTCGAGGCGTGCCTCAAGACCGCGCTTGCCCTGGCCTGCGAGATCCCGCGTCACACGAAGTTCGACCGCAAGAACTACATGTATCCGGACCTGCCCAAGGGGTACCAGATCAGCCAGTACGACCTGCCCATGAGCGTCAACGGCCGGCTCGACGTGAGCGGCCGCACTGTTCGCATCCGCCGGGTGCACCTCGAGGAGGACACCGGCAAGCTCATCCACGCCGGCGACAGGCTGCACAAGGCGTGGGAGTCATACGTCGACCTGAACCGCGCGGGCGTTCCGTTGATGGAGATCGTCAGCGAGCCGGACCTTCGCTCCGCGGACGAGGCGCGCGACTACGCCGTGGAGCTGCGCACCTTGCTCCGCACCATCGGCGCCTCCGAAGCCGAGATGGAGAAAGGACAGATGCGCGCGGAGCCAAACATCTCGATCCGGCGTGAGGGCTCGACTGAGCTCGGCGTGAAGACCGAGCTGAAGAACATCAACTCTTTCCGCGCGCTGCATCGCGCGATCATCTTCGAGGTCGAGCGCCAGAAGCAGATGCTGGAGTCGGGGGGAACCATCGTCCAGGAGACGCGTGGCTGGTCGGAGGCGGAGCAGCGCACGTTCTCCCAGCGCAGCAAGGAGCTTGCGGAGGACTATCGCTACTTTCCCGAGCCGGACATCCCCCCGCTGGAGCTGGACCGCACCTGGATCGAGGACTTGCGTCGCGCTCTGCCCGAGCTGCCAGGTCCGCGCCGCGGGCGCCTGGTCGCCGAGCACGGGCTGCCACCTTCCGATATGGCGGTGATCGGCGCTGACCGCGAGCTCGCCGACCTGTTCGAGGGCGCGGTGGCGGCGGGCGCGCCGGCCAAGCAGGTCGCTAACTGGATCGTGGGCGAGGTCGCGCCAACCGGCAAGCTGCCCTCGGCGCAGAACCTGGCCGAGCTCGTGAAACTGGTAGGCGACCGAAGCATCACCCGCGATCAGGCCCGCGAGGTGCTAGCGGAATCGGTGGAGAGCGGCCGTACCCCGGCCGAGATCGTGGCCGAGCATGGCCACCGCCAGGTGAGCGATGAAGGTGAGCTTCGCATCGTCGCCGCCGCGGTGATCGACGCCAATCCGAAGGCGGTCGCGGACTATCGCAGCGGGAAGAAACAGGTGATCAACGTGCTCATCCGCGACATGACAAACCGCATGCCGCAGGCCAACCGACAGGTGGCGGGTGAAGTCCTGACCGAACTGCTGGACTAGGCGTTACTTTTCGCGCCGGAGACCGTCAGGTCAGCATGAGAACGTTTCTGGGGTCGGCCATCGCCATGCTCCTGGTCACCGGGTGCGGCGCCGTGACGGGGCTGAGTTCTTCGACGCCCCTCCCGCTGCCCAGCCCGCCGACCGCCGCGCTGGCGAAGTGGAGCAGTTTTCCGGCGGACGCGAATCCGCGTCCGGCCATCTTGTTCGGGGACGTGGTCGAGCAGATCGGCTCTGGTCAGTTTCCGGACAACGACAGCAAGCTCACGTGGGTGTGCAACAAGTTCGTCCTGGCGAGCGACGTGCAGCTGACTTCGGCCGGCCCGGCTGTCGCAACCGCTCGGTGGCCGTCTGGCGCCACAGCGTCTTATCCAGGCATTGGTTCCGCACGCGCATTCGCCGCTCTCATGGCGCGGCCCGCCGGCGGCAACTCCACCGATTGTGCACGTCTCAAACCATTCGTCATCACGAAGGTGCGCTGGGCAAGCGCGGGATTTCCCACCGATCGGGGCACGGCGACGATATCGGCCTGGCTGTTCGACGTTCCGGCGGCCGGCGGCTTCCTGGGTTACCTGGGCCTCGATCCGTCGGCATTGTGGGGTGGAGGGATCGCAGCCGAGGGCCGTGGTGCCCGCGTCGCCGAAGATCAGCGAACTCTCAAGATCGCGGTGGGCAACGCTGAACCGGGTCCGTGCGGCTCGGACTACACGGCCAGCGCGGCCGAGTCGAACAGCGCAGTCGCGGTGGCGGTCAAGCAGATTCCCCACGCGCCGCCCGGCCAACCGGTGGCGTGTGACCTCGTGTTGCGGGTGAGCTACATCAGCCTGACGTTGAAGTCGTCACTTGGCGGTCGGGTGCTCCTGGACGAGAACGGCAACGTCGGGAGCGCCTGTCCCGAAAAGGGCGACTGCTAGCTGGCCGGGCGGCGCGACAGCCAGGCGGTGAACAGGTAGAGGAGGAGCGCCAGAACGTAGGCAACCAACGCTGCCAGGACGAGGATCCCGCCTACGGCCTCAGGCACGATGGATGTGAAAACGATGACGAGAATCGAGGCGCCGAGGCCGATGGCGGTCAAGCCCTGCAGCCGAGCGACGAACCGCGTCACACGCACCAGGGGCCAGAGCAGTCGCTCGGGCCACCAGCCGGGAAACGTGCCCCGCATCAGCAGGTACAGCCCGGCCCCGATCAGAAAGGCGCCCGCAAGGTAGGCCACGGCCTCGATCACGTACCCCACGGCCGGATTGTAGCCTTGGCAGGTGGCCCTCCCTCCCGATCTCCACGTGCACACCGAGTGGTCCTACGACGGCCGCCGCGGGTCGATGGAGCGGAGCTGCGAGCGGGCGATCGAGCTGGGGCTTCCAGCCATCGCTTTCACCGACCACGCGGATTTCGTGAAGGTCCACGAGGACCAGTACTGCGTCGACATCGCGGGCTACCTCGACTCGGTCGAGCGTTGCCGCGCCAAGTTCACAGGTCTGCGGATCCTGAGCGGTGTCGAGCTCGGCGAGCCGCACTGGTTTCCGACCGAGACCTCAGCTGTGCTTTCCGCCGGCCCGCTCGACAACGTGCTCGGCTCGGTCCACTGCGTGAAGCTGGACGGCGAGATCGTCGACGCAAGCCAGCTGCGCGATCGCGGTGGCGTCGATATGGTCATCGCAACCCGGGACTATTTCGCTGAGGTCCTGGTCATGATCGAAGCGGATCAGCCCTTCGAGATACTCGCCCATCTCGACTACCCGAAGAGATACTGGACGGAAGGCGCGCCGCCCTACAAGGAGTCGGACTTCGAGGATGAGATTCGCGCGGTGCTTCGTGCCGCGGCGCGGACCGGGCGCGTGCTCGAGGTGAACACGACCCGGGGCGACAAGCTATGCCCGGATCTCACCGTGGTGCGATGGTGGCGTGAGCTGGGCGGACAGGCGGTGCAGTACGGCAGCGACGCTCACAGCCCGGACAAGATCGCCGCGGGCTTTCAGGTGGCGACGCAGATGGTCGAGGCGGCCGGGTTCAAGCCGTCGCGCGACCCGGTCTCCCTGTGGCGCCGCTGATCCTCAGGCCCTCATCGCCCGCGCACGGCGGCGCGGCGATCGCGCGCGACGACGGGAAGGTGTGGCTCGTCAACTACGCACTGCCGGGTGAGGTGGTCGAAGCCGAGCCCCGTGGCCGGCAGGGTGGCGTGGCGGTCGCTGCGACGACCCGGGTGATCGAGTCTTCGCCTCATCGAGTCGCGGCTCCCTGCCCTTACTTCGGCGCCTGCGGCGGCTGCCAGATGCAGCACGCAGCCTACGCGCACCAGCTCGAGCTCAAGCGTCAGGTGGTCGAGGAGGCATGGGCGCGCGCCGGCCTGCGGCTGCCGCCGGACACCGCGGTGCTGGGGATGGATGATCCGTGGCGGTACCGGATCCGCGGCGAGTTCGAGGCGGTGCCCGGCGCGGCGGGCTGGCGGTTCGGCTTTCACAGGCTGCGCTCGCACTCGGTGCTGCCCATCGACAGCTGCGTCATCCATGACTCGCGGATCGAGGGCGCCCTGCCTGCATTCGCGCAGGCCGCGACCGAGCTGAATCTCGCGAGCCTGCAGAATCTCCTGCTGACCGTCGAGCCGACGGGCGGCGGCTTGCTGTGGCGGTTGCGTTTTCGTGGTCGTGAGCCGCGGTGGCCGCGCGATGAGCTCGCCCGCCGCGTCGCTGAGCTGCTTCCGGACTCGACGTTGCTCGATGAGGCGATGACGCTGGAGTTCTGGGACATGTCGTTTCGCGTCCGCAGCGACACGTTCGTGCAGACGAACTACCGACAGATGCTGGTCCTGTACCGCACCGCGCTGGACATGCTGCAGCCGAAAAATGACGAGCGGATCCTGGACCTGTACGCGGGCATCGGGACGCTCTCCGTCGCGGTCGCGCGTGGTGCGGCTGGCGTGACGGCGATCGAGGAGAACCCACACGCGGTGCAGCTCGGGAGGCTGAACGCGCGGATCAACTCGGCGCGGGTCGAGTACCTTCCGGGCAAGGTCGAAACGGTCCTTCGGGGCATCCGCCTGGGCCAGCACCAAGCGGTGATCCTTGATCCTCCTCGCGCGGGATGCGAACCGGCGGCGCTTGCGGAGCTGATCCGGCTGGGTCCCGAGCGCCTCGTCTATGTCAGCTGCGAGCCCTCGACGCACGCGCGGGACCTGATCGGATTGGTGCGCGGCGGCTACCGGGTCAGGCGTGCCGCGATCGTGGACATGTTTCCGCAGACGTATCACATCGAGTCGGTGGCGCTGCTGGAGCGAAGCTAGCCATGAGAGCCGGCGGCCCCGCCCGACCTACCCGGATAGTCCGGCCAATCTGAGGTTTGCCTCGGCCTTGAGCCCGGATAGTCCGGACTATCCGGGGGGTTCGGGACTAGCGGTCTAGCTTGCGCGCCAACTTGATGACGGACAGCCGCAGGCGGCCCGGGCCGAGCGACCTGGCGACCATCGACAGGATCGGCCTCAGCAGCTGCATGTCGGGCCCAACGGAACGTGGAGTGAGACGGTTACGCCCGAAGTCAACTGCGGCAGCTTAAACGAAAGGACCCGGCTAAGTACCGCGGTGTACGAATTCGGCCAGGCGGCCGGCTCCCTCGTTCAGATCGGCCTCCGAGCTTCCCAATTCAGGTGTGAGGGTTAGTAGAGCCTGGGGTTGTGGTGCAGCTTGACCACGGCGAGCCGCAGGCGCCCTGGGCCGAGGGTCCAGATCACCATTCCCAGGACGGTTCGTAGAAGCACATCAGCCTAAACGCGGCCGGTGCGGAGTCGGTTACCAATTGACCCGCCAGAGATGATTCCCGGCCCCAGTAGACTATGCGCCGGGGCCGCCAACCCAGATCCAAACGATGCCTCACGCCCCTGAAACCTTCGTCCACCTCCACAACCACACCGAGTACTCGCTGCTCGATGGGGCCAGTCGCATCCCCGCGATGGTGTCGCGCGCGGCCGAGCTCGGGATGCCCGCGATCGGACTCACCGACCACGGGGTCATGTATGGCGCGATCCAGTTCTACAAGGCATGCAAGGAAGCCGGGATCAAACCCATCATCGGCTGCGAGGTCTACGTCGCGCCCCGCTCGCGCCTGCTGCGGGAAGGCCGCGTCGACCGCGATCCCAACCACCTGACGCTGCTCGCATCGAGCCACGAGGGCTATCTGAACCTCATGCGGCTGTGCACGGTCGGCCAGATGGAGGGGATGTACTACAAACCCCGCATTGACAAGGAGATCCTCGCCGCGCACTCGAAGGGCTTGATCGCGCTTTCGGGTTGTCTGCAGGGCGAGGCCGCCAGCCGGATTGTGGACGGCGACATCGACGGCGCTCGAGAGTCGGTGGCCGCATATCGCGACATCTTCGGCAAGGACGGATTCCTGCTCGAGGTGCAAAAGCACGGCATCGACAAGCAGGTCGAGGTCAACGGCGTCCTCGCCCGTTTCGGCAAAGAGCTCGGCCTCCGTCTCTGCGCGACGAACGACCTGCACTACGTCCACCGCCACGACTCCGAAGCACATGACGTCCTGCTCTGCCTCCAGACCGGAGCACGTTTCAACGATCCGAACCGCTGGCGTTTCTCGACCCAGGAGAACTACTTGAAGACGCCGGCGGAGATGATCGAGACGTTCACCGATATGCCGGATGCTCTGGCCAGCACGCTCGAGGTCGCCGACCAGTGCAACCTGAAGCTCGACCTCGGCGCAACGCTGCTGCCCCCCTTCGACGTGCCGGACGGATTGAGGCCCGACGAGTACTTGCGGCAGCTCGTCCTCAAGGGACTCGACTGGCGTTTCGGGAAGCCGTCAGCCTCGGCGAAGGAGCGCGCGGAGCTGGAGCTTTCGGTCATCAGCCAGACCGGTTACGCCTCCTACTTTCTGATCGTCTGGGATTTCTACAATTTCGCGCGCCAGAACGCGATCGTGGTCGGTCCCGGGCGCGGCAGCGCGGCGGGCAGCCTCGTGTCGTACTGCCTCGGCATCACGAACCTGGATCCTCTGCAGCATGGCCTGATCTTCGAGCGCTTCTTGAACATCGACCGCGTGTCGATGCCCGACATCGACTGCGACTTTTCGGTCGAAGGCCGCGAGAAGGTGATCCGCTATGTCTCCGAGAAGTACGGCTCAGACCGTGTCGCCCAGATCATCACCTTCACGACGATGGCCTCGAAGGCAGCGATCCGGGACGTCGGTCGTGTGCTCGAGGTTCCGCTCCGCGACACCGACCGGCTGGCGAAGCTCGTACCGGTGTGGCAGGGCCGCTCGAAGACACTCGAAGATACGGTCAAGGAAGTCCCTGAGTTTCGCGAGGCGTACGAGTCGAGCGATGAGGCCAGGCGCCTGGTCGACGTGGCCAAGGCGCTGGAGGGCGTTTCGCGCAACGTGAGCACCCATGCCGCCGGCGTCGTGATCGCCCCTGAACCACTCGTTCGCTACACGCCGCTGCAGTTCGGTCCCGGCCGCGAGGCGGTGATCACCCAGTACGACATGAAGGCGGTCGGTGACATCGGCCTGCTGAAGATCGACTTCCTCGGCCTCCAGAACCTGGACATCATCGCGACATGCATGCGCCTGCTCAAGGAGCGGCGGGGAATCGAGATCGACCTCGAGCATCTGCCCTCCGATGACGCGAAGACCTATGAGTTGATCGCCAACGGCGACACGCATGGCGTGTTCCAGTTCGAAGGTGCCGGCATGCGCCGGATGCTGATGGACATGAGGCCCCAGAGCTTCGAGGACGTATCCGCTGCCGTGGCTTTGTTCCGGCCGGGCCCGATGATCAACATCCCCGCCTTCATCGCGCGCAAACAAGGCCGCGAACCGATCGAGTACATGCACGAGCGCCTGGAGCCGATCCTGCGCGAAACGTACGGGGTGATGATCTACCAGGAACAGGTGATGATGGCCGCCCGCGAGCTGGCCGGATTCACGATGAGCGAGGCCGACATCCTGCGTTCCGCGATGGGCAAGAAGGACAAGGCCAAGATGGCCAAGCAGAGGACGAAGTTCATCAGCGGCGCAGTGGAGCGGGGGATTGCCCAGGCCACCGCCGACTCGCTGTTCGATGGGATCGCGAAGTTCGCCGAGTACGGGTTCAACCGCGCGCACTCGGCCGCGTACGGGTTGATCGCCTACCAGACCGCCTACCTGAAGACCAACTATCCGCTCGAGTACATGACGGCGCTGCTGATCCACATGGAGGGCAACGCCGAGCGAGTGGCCACCGCGATCATCGATTGCCGGCTGCGCGGTATCGACGTCCTCGCCCCGGATATCAATCAATCCCGGACGGACTTCTCCATCAGCGAAGGGCGGATTCTATTTGGCCTCGCGGCGATCAAGAACGTTGGCCGCCACGCGGTGGACAGCATCGTCGGGCTGCGCGACGCCGATGGTCCTTTCAAGTCGCTCGAGGATCTTTGTGAGCGCACCTCCGCGATCCAGGACGTGAACCGGCGCGTGCTCGAGGCTTTGGTGCAGTCGGGTGCTTGCGACTCCTTGGGTGAGCGCGCCCGTTTGATCGCCGCCCTGGATCATGCGGTGAGCCGGGCCGAGCGCGCGCGGCGCGACCGCGAGTCGGGCCAGACCTCGCTGCTCGACATGGTGGGCTCACCCGAAGCGCAGGCGGACGATTACGGACTGACGCTGGACATCGCGCCCATGGCGGGAGAGGAAAAGCTGCGCCTGGAGAAAGAGCTGCTCGGCCTCTACCTGAGCGACCATCCGCTGCGGCGGATCTCAGCAGAGCTGGCCAAGCTGTCGGACACGCAGGCGGTTGAGGTGACGAGCGCCCTCCAGGACACCGAGGTCCGCGTGGCGGGGCTCGTGCGGGAGGTGCGCCGCGTGGTCACGCGGAAGGGCCAGATCATGGCTTACGCCACGCTCGAGGACCTCACCGGCACGGTCGACATCGTTCTCTTTCCTCGCGTGTTCGAGCAGACGAGGCTTTTGTTCGAGCCCGACAAAGTCGTGGTGGTGCAGGGCAAGGTCGACGCGCGGGCGGGGAGCACGCGCGCGAGCGGTACGGTCGTGTCCCCGGCCGATCCGGAGATCGAGGCTGAGGTCGAGACGGCGTCGATCGCCGCCGATATGGCATGGCTCTGGGACGACCCCGAGTGCGTGCCCATCTCCCGTCGCCAGCTCGTCCACGTGCGCATCCCGAGCGGGGACGCGGGCCTTGCGGACCGCCTCGAAGCGGTGCTTGCGCGCCATCCCGGGACCGACGAGGTCGTGCTTCATGTGGTCGTCGGCAGCCGCGAGGTCGTCGTAAATGCCGATCGTTATCATGTGCTCGCCGGTCCGGCGCTCGCGGCTGAGATCGATGATCTCGTCGGCCAGGCGGCGACCAGGTTGGAGACGGTCAGGCCGAAGGCGCAGTCCAATGGCAATGGAAGGGGGTACGGTGACCGAGGACGAAGAACCTAGCAGCCGCTACATCGTCGTCAAGGCGATGGAGGACGGCGTGGTGATCATGGGCCTCACCCGTGGCAAGGACACGCGGTCGCATCACTCGGAACGCCTGGATGCCGGCGAGGTGCTGGTGGCGCAGTTCACGGAGCTGACCGCGGCGATCAAGATCCGCGGCAAAGCAGAGATCCTGACCGACGTGGGGAAGGTGGAGTCTGGGCTCTAGGTCTTGATCGGAAGGCCCGCCGCCTTCCACGCTTCGAAACCGCCGATGACGTCCGTCGCGTTGACCAGCCCGAGGTCCTGGAGCGAGGCCGCGGCCAGGCTGGACGAGTAGCCCTGGTGGCAGATGACGATGACCCGGACTTCGTGGTCTGTGGCTTGCGGAACCCGGGAACCTGACGCGGGGTCGAGCCGCCATTCGACGATGGTGCGGTCGACGACGAGAGCGCCGGGAATCTCGCCATCCCTAACCCGCTGTTCCGATGTGCGGGTGTCGACGAGAACGGCTCCTTCAGCAAGCTCCGCGGAGGCTTGTTCCGGGGTGAGGCGGCGGAGGCGCCGCCGCGCGTTCTCGAGGACGTCATCGATGGTCGGCATGATCTGGCGTTCAGTTTGTAGCAGATAGAATCGGGCTGAAGCCCGCCCACGTAGCTCAGGCGGTAGAGCATTTCCTTGGTAAGGAAAAGGTCCCCGGTTCGAATCCGGGCGTGGGCTCCATCCGCACCTTTTGCGCAAAACGCGCCCATCAACCACGAGCGATACGCGCTTATTGCGCAAGACGCGCCGAATCAGCGGCCGCGCTCAGTGAACACGCTCATCGAATGCTTTCGGCGGGTCGCGTGTAACCCAGGCGGCCTCGGGTCGCCAGCACTATGATCAGCGCCGCCAGCGCGAACACAAAGACGGGGCCGACCTCATTGTTCTTGGCCCCGGGCAGGATGGTGGTCGTCAGGCCCTGCGAGAAGTTGATGCACT
>WNGI01001648.1_pt1 | contig 18864 bp, 20 predicted proteins | sample 5400621 | NCBI WGS metagenome assembly WNGI01 (sample SAMN13153374, study PRJNA577476) | soil metagenome | isolation source: 20 cm soil or saprolite under Garry oak tree replicate 1 | place: USA:California | collected 2016-06-15
GTGAGAACCGGCGGGGCATCGCCCCACAAGCGCTCCAGCTGATAGAAATCGCGCAACTCGGGATGAAACACGTGTACCACGAAATCTACATAATCGAGCAGCACCCAGCGCCCTTGGGCCAGGCCTTCCACATGATGGGGCCGCACCCCTTGCGGGGCCAGGGTCGCGAGCAGGTGCTCGGCCATGCCGCGCACGTGCGCGTTCGAGGTCCCGGAAACGATCACGAAGTAGTCCGTGGCGGCCGTCAGGCCCCTCAGGTCGAGCACCACGGCGTCCACGGCTTTGCGATCGGTCAGCGCTTCGGCCGCGAGGCGCAGCGCTTCCGGCGGGCTCCCCGGCTGCGGGCGTGATGACGGGCTCTTCCCCGCGCTTGTCATAGCGGCCCGGTCATCCGTTTGTTCCGACGAGGGGCTCGACCGCTACTCCTTGACGACGGTGACGAGGATTTCGGGACGCACGTCGGGATGGATCTTGATGCCCACCCGGAACTCGCCCAGCTCGTGGAGTGGCTCCGGCAGGTCCACCTTGCGCTTGTCGATGTGGATCCCGGCCTCCTCGAGCCGGCGTTGGATGTCGCCCGCGGTCACCGAGCCGTACAGCTTGTCTTCCTCGCCGACCTTCACGACGAACGTGAGCTGCACGGCGGCGAGGCGCGCCGCCTCCGTCTCGGCCGCCGTCTTCTCGGCCGCGCGCTGCCGCGCGATGCGTTGCGCCTCGTAGGTGATGCGCTTCTTGTTGGCGTCGGTGGCGGGGTAGGCGAGCCCCTTGGGCAGGAGATAATTGCGGGCGTAGCCGTCCTTGACCTTCACGACGTCGCCTGCAGCCCCAAGATTCTGGACTTCTTCACGCAGAATGATCTCCATGAGGCTCCTCAGCCGTAGCGCTTGATGTACGGGAGCAGAGCGAGCTGGCGCGCGCGCTTGATCGCCGTGGCGAGCTGGCGCTGATGCCGCGCGCACATGCCGGACAAGCGGCTCGGCAGGATCTTGCCGCGCTCGGTCAGGAAGCGGCCCAGAGTGCGGTCGTCCTTGTAGTCCAGCACGCGCACCCCGGACTCGCACACGGGGCACGTCTTGGCGGGCCGTCTCATACTTCTTCCTCCTCCTCGATCTCCTCCACGTCGGCGGCGATCGCGGGAGCCGGGACGGGCTTCACGGGCTCGCCCTCGTTCACAACCATGAGGAACCGCAGCACGCTCTCGTCGAGCTTCACAGCGCGCGCGTATTCGGGGAGCAGGTCCGCCGCGGCCTCGAACTGCGCGACCACGTAGTAGCCGCTGTCGCGCTTCTTGACGGGGAAGGCGAGGGTTCGCTTGCCCCAGTGAGCCACGTTGGTGAGTGTGCCCTTGGCGTCCTTGGTGACCAAGGCGTGAAACCGCTCGAGCTTCTCGTTGATCGCGGGTTCTTCCAGGGCGCTGTCAAAGATGTAGACCGTCTCGTAGCGACGGGTCATGCCACCTCCCTTTGGTCGTAGGCGACCCGGTGCAGGTGCGGCACCGGGTAGGGAAATTGTGGGGCGAAAGATAGCGGGCCGCGGGAGCACCCGGAAGGGCTGGCGCCTTGTCCGGGCACTAGACGTTGAATCTGAACAACAGAATATCCCCGTCCTTCACGACGTACTCGCGCCCTTCGCTCCGGACCACCCCCTGCTCGCGGGCCGCCTTGTAGGAGCCGGCCTTGACGAAGTCGTCGAAGCCGACGGTCTCGGCGCGGATGAAGCCGCGCTGGAAGTCCGAGTGGATCTCCCCTGCGGCATCGAAGGCGGTGCCGCCGCGGTGCATCGTCCAGGCACGCACTTCGTTCTCTCCCACCGTGAAGAACGTCTGCAGGCCGAGCAGGTGGTAGCTGGCGTGGATCAGCCGGTCGAGACCGGGCTCCGTCACCCCCGCGGCCGCGAGGTACTCCGCCCGCTCGCCGCCTGACAGGTCCGCGAGCTCGGCCTCGACCTTCGCCGAGAACAGCACGATCTCGGCGTCCTCGTGATGCGACTGGACGGCGGTCCGGAGGGCGGCGATGCGGGCGCCGCCGCCCGACGCGAGGTCGTCCTCGTTCACGTTCGCGGCGTACAGGATCGGCTTGGCGGTGAGCAGGCCGAGCCGGCGCAACGCCCCGATCGCCTGCTCGTCCTCGCCCGCTTCGCGCGCGCCCCGGCCCCGGTCCAGCTCGGCGATGACGCGCTCGAGCAGCGCCAGCTCCGCCTGCGCGTCCTTGTCGCCGGCCCGCGCGGTCTTGCGCGTCTTCTCGAGCCGCCGCTCGACCACCGCCAGGTCCGCGAGGGCCAGCTCGCCCGTGATCACGTCGTGGTCGCGGACCGGGTCCACGGGGCCCATGACGTGCACGACATCCGGATCGTCAAAGCAGCGGATCACGTGGACGACCGCGTCCACCTCGCGGATGTGCCCCAGGAACTGGTTGCCCAGGCCCTCGCCCTGGGAAGCGCCCTTCACCAGGCCGGCGATGTCCACGAACTCGACGACCGCCGGCACCTTCCGCTTGGGCTTGACGATTCCGTTCAAGCGCTCGAGACGGGCGTCGGGGACCTCGACGACGCCGACGTTAGGCTCGACGGTGCAAAACGGATAGTTCTCCGCGGCCGCCGCCCGAGACGAGGTCAGCGCGTTGAAGAGGGTGGACTTGCCGACGTTGGGGAGCCCGACGATTCCGAGGCGCAGCATGTCACCCGGCGCCCTCGCGCACCCACTTGTCCACGGCGTCGACCATCTGCGGCAGCAGCGCTTCGATCTGCTCCACCTGCTCCGGCGTAAACGGCGCGAGCACGTACTCCGCCCAATCGGACACGCCCTCGGGGAGAGGGCCGACACCGATGCGCAGCCGCGCGTAGCCCTGTGACTGGAGCGCGCCCTCGATGCTCTTGAGGCCGTTGTGACCTCCCGCCGACCCGTCGGGGCGCAGGCGGAAGGTGCCGGTCGGAATCTGGAAGTCGTCCACGAGCACGAGCAGATCGGTGGCGGGGTTGAAGGCGGGATCGGCGCGGAGCGACGCGAGGGCCGCGCCGCTGTGGTTCATGTACGTCGTCGGCTTGAGCACGCGCACGGGCACGCCATGCACGTCACCCGCCGTGGCGCGGGCGCGCTCGACCCGCTGGAACGGGGGCAGCCCCCAGCGGGCGACGACCGCGTCGGCGAGCCAGAAGCCAGCATTGTGCCGCGTCGCCGCGTACTCGGGACCCGGGTTCCCGAGGCCGACCACGGCACGCAAACCTAGCTCTCTTTGCCGCCCTTGGGCTTCTCGGCCTTCTCGGGCTTCGCCTTGGCTTCGCCCTTGGGTTCCGCGGCCTTCCCCCCGGCTCCTGCCTCGCCCTCGCCCTCGCCTTCCTCTTCTTCGCCTTCGCGCACCTTGCGGATGAGCTCGGGCTCGGCGACCTCGGTGGTGGTCTCGGGCGTCGGCGCCGTGACCTCTTCGGCCCGGGGTGGCACGACCGTGGCGATCGTCAGGTCCGCGATCGCGAGGATGGTTGCCTTCGGGATCACGAGGTCCCGCACGTGGAGCGAGTCGCCGATCTTGAGGGCGGTGACGTCCAGCTCGACGCGGTCGGGGATGTCCTCGGGGAGCACCTCGATCTCCACCTCGCGCGTCACCTGGTCGAGCACGCCTCCGGCGTTGCGCACGCCGTCCGGGGTCCCCACCAGATGCACCGGCACTTTGAGCGTCACGCGCTGCTCGGCGCGAATCTCGTAGAAGTCCACGTGGATGATGTCGGGGCGGACGGGATGCCGCTGGATCTCGCGGATCAGGGTTCGCGTCTTCTTCCCGTCCACGGCCAGCTCGATGATCGTGCTTTCCGGCTCGATCCCGGTGAGCGCCTTCTCGAGCGCCTTCGAGTCCACGGTGAGGGTCTGCGTGGGCCGGCCCTGGCCGTAAATCACTGCGGGCACCTGGCCCCGGAAGCGGGCCTGGCGGGCGGGCCCCTTGCCGGTGGTGGTGCGCGGACTCGCAGAAAGAGCGACAACCTGTGCCATGGTGGATCCTCAGCTGTCAGACATCGGACGTCAGTCGAAGAGCGCGCTGACCGATTGGTTCGAGTGCTCGTACCCGATCGCCTTGGCCACGAGGCCGGCGATGGACAGCACCTTGAGCCGTTCGTACTGCCGCTCCTTGGGGATGCGGATGGTGTTCGTCACCGCCACTTCCTCGATTGCGGAGGCGCGCAGCCGCTCCACCGCGGGACCCGACAGCAACGCGTGCGAAGCGAATGCGTAGATCTTCCGGGCGCCGAGCCGGGCCAGCGCAGCCGCCGCCTCGGTGATCGTCCCGGCCGTGTCGATCATGTCGTCGGGGATGAGGCAGTCCTTGTTCTCGACTTCGCCCACGACGTTCACGACTTCGGCGACGTTCGCCGACGGGCGCCGCTTGTCGATGATCGCCAGCGACGCGTTGAGCCGCTTGGCGAAGCCGCGCGCCATCTTCGCCGATCCCACGTCCGGCGCGACGACGACCGGATCGAACAACTGCTTCTGGCGGAAGTGGCTCACGAACACCGGGGCGGCGTACAGATGGTCCACCGGGATGTCGAAGAACCCCTGCAGCTGGTGGGAATGGAAGTCCAGTCCCAGCACGCGGTCCGCCCCCGCGTTCGTGATCAGATTCGCGATCAGCTTCGCGCTGATCGCGACGCGCGGCTGGTCCTTGCGATCCTGCCGCGCGTAGCCGAAGTACGGCAGCACGGCCGTGATGCGCGCCGCGCTCGCACGGCGGGCCGCGTCGATCAGCAGCAACAGCTCCATCAGGTTCTCAGCCGGCGGGTTGGTCGGCTGGATGATGAAGACGTCGCGCCCGCGGACGTTTTCGTCGATCTTCACGAACAGCTCGCCGTCGGCGAAGCGGCGCAGCGTCACCGCGCACAGCGGCTGCCCCAAATGGCTCGCCATCTCCTCGGCGAGCGGCCGATTGGCCGTTCCGGCGAGCAGCAACAGCTGACTGCGCGAGAGCGTCAGGTCGGCCATGCGAGCCTCCGAAAATAGCCGGCAAGCTGCGCGAAGCCAAGGGCTTACTTGTGCTTGAGTGCGTCCACCGCAGGGGTGAGCTGATCCACCAGCCAGAGGTCCAGCCGGTACACGGTGCCGCCGCCGGGGCGGCGCACCCAGAAGCCACCCGCCGTCGAGTCGAACGCCAGCGCCAGCAGCTCGCCCGCCGTTCCCCGCACCGCGAGGCGGCGCTGCGGCCGGTCGAAACGCAGCGAATCGGCCTGGCGCGCGCTCGCGAATCCCGACGCGCTGACGGTGCGGAGCCGCGCGAGCAGCTGGGCCACACCCGCGGAATCGGCCGGCGCGCCGCCCGGGAGGGTCCACTTCGCGCCGGCCCGGTGGATCGCGTAACGCTGCTTGCCGCGCTGGACTTCCACAGCGACGACGCTCTCCGGGGTTACCGCCCCGATCACGCGATCGCGCCAGTCGTCCACGCTGCGCGCGGCGAGCGTGGGAAGGCGGCCATGCCACAGGTACACGCGTGGGCCCCCGGGAAGGCGCACGTAGGAGGCGTCGTAGTCCGGGCCGCGCCCGCCGACGATCAGCCGGGCGAGCGTTTTCCCCCCTCCGACAACCCGCAGCCACCGCCCGCCGGCGCTGTCCACGCCCATCCGGGTGAACGAGCCCGGGCTCTGAGCCGCGAGCTCGGGCTTCACGCTGTCGTGCAGCGCCTGGAAGAGGTCGCCCACCGCCGCCGGCGCGGCGGCGAGGCCGTTCACGGTCCAGGAGGTCGGTGAGTGCCGCACCAGGAGCACGGAGTCGGCGCCGTGGGTGATCACGATGGTGTCCACGTCGGTCATCGCGGGTGACGGCAGCCGCAGGTCTCCGGCCGTCGCGTCCGAGCGGCGCGACAACAGCTCGCTCGCCCCCCACAGGAGCAACAGCACGACGACGCCGAGCGCGATCCCGGCCAGCTGCTTTGCGGTCATGCGGCGCGTCGTCCCGGCGACTGGTAGACCTGCTGCGTGATCAGTCGCCGCCGCCACAACCGCGCGCCCCCGACGACGACGAGCAGCAGCGGGATCCCGATGACGTTGCCGTATTTCACCGCGTCGCGCAGCGCGCCGTTGGTGAACACGAGCGGCGGCGGGCTCCGGTCCTTCGAGCGGATCGCGATCAGCGCCTCATCCTGGGCGAGCCAGTCGATCGCGTTCTGCACGAACACCAGAGCACCCTCGCCGTTGCGCGTGTAGCGGTCACTCGCGAATTCCGCGGTGCCGACCACGACGACCCGGCCCCGCTGCGTCGCGCCGGGATTGACCTGCACCGCGAGCAGCCGGCGGGCGAGCGAGTCGCGCGGGAACGGCTGGCTGGGTTGTAGCAGCGCCTGCTGCTGCCGGACGCCGCCGGCGCGGCTCGTGGTGAAGAGCGGCGTCACGGTGCCCGCCGGCGCGCCGGTCGTGTCGATCGTGCTGGCCCACGGCATGAGCGCGGCATCCACCTCGGCGTTGAGCGGCGAGGCCCGGGTGCTGAGCGCGCGCACCCACAAGGGGTAGGGCATCAGCACCTGGCCGAACTGCGCGCGCATCGCGACTTGCTCGTTCGACGCGAGGTCGTAGACCATGTCGGACCGCACTGCCACGCCGTACGGCTTGAGCAGCTCGTTCCACGGGACCGGCCGCGCCATGGCCAGCGGGACCTGGGGCTGGTCCGAGAGCGCCATCCCGCTCGCCATGAGCAGCAGGCCGCCTCCCGAATCGAGGAACGCGCGCAGCCGCACGAGCTGCGCCGCCGGGATCGAGTCTGGGACGCCCGCGACCGCCAGGACCTGGACGTCGCGCGGCGGCGCGGAGTCGCCGGGGAGGGCGACGGAGCGGACCGTGTAGTTCTGTTGCAGCTGCTCCTGCATCGTGTTGAACGTGCGCTCGCGCGCCGAGCCCGAGCGATCGGACGTGACCGCGAGCCCGACCGTCGGCCGCTGCTTGCGCGTGAGCGCGCGGATGTCCGAAGTGAGCCGGTACTCGAGGTCGCTGGCCTGCCGCACGAACGGAATGGTCTTCATCCCCTCTGCGTACTGCACGGCGATTCCGAGGTAGCCGTCCTTCACCTGCAGCTCGCCCCGCCCCACGACGTTGAACTGGACGGGTGGGATGCCCAGGGTGCGCGCCGCCCGGGCCGCCGCGGTGTCGGCCGAGGGATCGAGCACGACGAGGCGCACCTTCCCACCGCCCGCCGCGCGGTAGTCGTGCAGCAGGTCGTCCACGTCGCGCCTCAGGAAGGCGACCTCCGGCGGTAGCGCGGCCGAGGCGAAGAGCTTGATCGTGACGAGGTCGTCGAGCCGCCCCAGGAGGCGGCGCGTGGCCGGCGAGAGCGTGTAGGCCCTGCCGGGCGTCAGGTCGAGGCGCCCGCCGATGTGCCGGCCGAACAGGTTGAGGACGACGAGCCCCAACACGAGGAGGACGGTGCCCAGACGCAGCCGCTGGATCGCCGCGCCGCGCGCCGTCAGCCGCCGCCGCATCAGGGCAAAGTAGGCGAGGACGAGAAAGACGGCGGCGAGGCTCAGAAAGTAGATGGCGTCCCGCAGATCGATCACACCGCGCGCGATCCCGGTGAAGTGGGTGAGGACACCGAGCGCCGCCGCGACGGCGCCGAGCCGCGGCGGCAGGCCCACGAGCAGCGGGTCGAGCCCGACCAGGATCAGCACGAACATCACGGCCACGGCCGTGATGAACGCCGTGATCTGGTTGCGGGTGACGCTCGACGCCCATACTCCCACGCCCGCGAGCCCGGCTGCGAGCAGCGCGGCCCCGACGTACTGCGCCACGACCACGCCCCACTGCGGGTGCGAGGCGGCGGCGAGGCTGAGGGGGATCGCACCCGTCAGCCCGAGCGCGAGCCAGAGGAACAGAACCTGTCCGACATACTTCCCGAGGAGCAGCTCCAGCTCCGTGATCGGCTGGGCGAGCACCACCTCGATGACGCCGCTCCGCGTGTCCTCGGCGAGGGCGCGCATCGTCACCGCGGGAACGAGGAACAGGAACAGCCACGGCAGGAGGTCGAGCATCGGGCGCAGGCTGGCGACGCCGTACATCAGTGCCTGGCGGAAGAACAGGAAGTCGTTCGCGGCGACGAACACCACGAGCAGGATGTACGCGGTGGGCAGGTCGAACAGCGCCTTCACCTCGCGCCGCGCGATCGTCCAGACCGCCCTCACGACCGCTCCGGCCCGGCGGTGAGCTGCCGGAACAGCTCCTCGAGGCTCGCGGTCTCCTGGTGCAGGTCGTACAGCGTCCAGCCGCGCGTCTTGGCCAGCTCGAAGATGCCGGGCCGGACGTCGGCCTCCGCGTCGGCGGTGACCCGCACCACGACGCGGCCGTCGCCGCCGGAGCGCGCGGGCTCGACGCCGCGCACGCCGGCGAGCCCCGCGAGGCCCGCGGCCACGTCCGTGCCGCGCGCCTCGACGGCAATCTGCACGACGCCTTCCGCCTGCCGGATCAGCCGGTCCACCGGACCGTCGGCGACGACCTTGCCGCGGCTGATGATGAGGAGGCGGGAGCAGCTCTGCTGCACCTCGGAGAGCACGTGCGTGGAGAGCAGCACGGTCCGATCTTTGCCCAGCTCGCTGATCAGCCGGCGGATCTCCACGCGCTGGTTCGGGTCGAGGCCTTCGGTCGGCTCGTCCAGGACGAGCAGGTCGGGACGGTGCAGAATCGCCTGCGCCAGGCCCACGCGCTGGCGGTACCCCTTGGACAGGTCGCCGATCGGCCGGTAGTAAACGGTCTCGAGACCAGTAGAGGTGATCGCGTCGTCGAGCCACTGCCGCCGCAGAGGTCCGACGAGCTCGCGCAGATCGGCGATGAACGCGAGGTAGTCGGCGACCAGCATGTCGCTGTACAGCGGGTTGTTTTCAGGGAGGTAACCGATGCGGCGCTTCGCGTCGCGCGCGGCGTCGGCGACCGCGACGCCGTCCAGTCGGATCGCGCCGGCGTCCGGCTCGATGTACTGGGTGATCATGCGCATCGTCGTGGTCTTGCCGGCGCCGTTGGGGCCGAGGAAGCCGACCACCTCACCCCGGTCGATCGCGAAGGAGACGGCGTCGACGGCGATCACACCGTCAAAGCGTTTGGAGACTCCGTCGAGGGTCAGGAATGACATGGTCGGCGGAAGATGGTAATCACGAATCGGGCGCTCGTTCAAGCCCCCGGGGACGGTCTCGGGGTGGAACAGGGCGCCTCGAAGGCTCGGTTAGGGCGTCTTCCGCGTCAGCTGGACTCGCTCGAGGGTGAGGTCGGTCAAGGGTGTGTAATGCTGCCAGTTGTCCGACAGCCCGGAGTCCCTGAGCACCATCCGCCACCGGTACAGCTCGCCAGTCGTATCGCGCACGAACCAGGTGAAGGTGGCGCGCTCGAGCCAGGCGCCCGGCTCGGGTCCGACGCGGCCGCTGAGCGCCCGTTTCTTGTCTCTGGCACGTCTCCAGGACTTGCACGTCGCGGGAGCTGCACCGGGCGCTGCGGCGCGTGGCGTCGAGTCGGTGCACTGGTCCTGCAGGACATGAAAGTCGAGTTGATAACTGACCCGCGTGGTCGCGCCGGGCATGAAGATCGCGGAACTGGTATCCAGCACGGCATCCCGGACGCCGCCGAGCTTCACCTCGTAATATCGGAACATCGGCTCGATCGGGGCGGCCCAGCGATACACGCGGACCTCCCGTGCAAACCCTCCCGCCGACGCTGCAACTTGTTGCTCGAGCTGGGGCAGACGCTTGGCGCTGGACGCGAGCGGAATCGCGGAGTCGATCGGGGCTATCTGCGCGCCGAGCGTGGCCGCGCCGATCACGGCGACCGCGGCTGCGACGGCCCAGGTTCGCGGGCTTCCTCCGGGTCTCTTCCGCGTGACCGCGAGCGGAACAGCGTTGCTTGTGAGGCGGGGATCCACGAGATCACACGTTGATTCTGACACTACATCCTCCCGGTCATCGCGTTCGGCGCTGCGGCGCGAGCGCACCGCTGCTCTACAACATGGTACAAGGTAACATCCGGCGACCGGGGCCGGGGTGGGATTGGCCCCGGTGGGCTCGAACCACCATTCCCGGATCCAAAGTCCGGTGTCCTGCCATTGGACGAGGGGCCAGCGATTATGTCGCGCTTGAACTTACTGATGCTGAGTCGTTGGCGGGAGGCTCAGGGCGTGCCGAAGGCGCGCCGGAAACCCGCGACGCGCCGCCAGCTTCAGGTGTTTGTCAATCGTCAGGGCGCCCCGCCGCCGTTTGGGCAGAAGTCTGTGTTGGGGTTGAGGCAGGGTGGGTAATACTGTCCCCCCGGTTTGCGCGCGACGGAGAGGACAACCGCCGCGAGTGCCACAGCGCCCCCGCCCATCAGGAGGAACGTGCGTCGCGGCGCGGGCTGCCGCGCCCGCATCGACTGCACGGTCGACAGCGGCATTTCGACGTAATGCGCGCCCTCGGCGAGCCCGCCGAGGGTATCGGCCCTGACAGTGGGCGATAGGAGCGCCACCTGGCCGTGGTCGGCCGTGGTGACCCAGACGATCTGGGGCGCCTTCGCGGCGATGAACTGGGCGGGCCGGCGCACGGTCGCGACGGCCGTGCACGCCGTGGCGAGCGGAATGAGCGGCATCAGGGCAACGGCGGTGACGCGACCCAACATGGCTTCCTCCGAGGAGAGCCTGCTCACATGAACCTTAGCTCACTCCTCGGGTTCGCGCACGGCCGCGTTTCAATTCGTGCGTCCCCCGTGGGTGAGCGCTTCCTCGCGGCCGGATCTGCCTGCATACTACGTGGTCCCTGGGCTGGTGCCTTGGTTTCATCGGCGGAGGGCTCATGAGGTTGCGCGCGTCGTTCACACTTCCCCTCATCTTCCTGATGGCGACGGCCAGCGCGACGCACGGTCAGATCGAGAAGGGACGTAGCAACGTTGCACCCAACGCACTGGTTTCCATATCTGCCTGTCCCGACTCATCGCGCAGGTTGCCGAAAGACCTTCGGTCAGCGTTCGATGCGGTCGTCATTGTTCGTGCCGGTTCCACCAGCAGCAGCGGTGTCGTCATTTCCGCTGACGGCTACGCGGTCACGACCGCGCACGTTGTCTCGGGCTTGAACGAAGTCCCGGTGTTCCTCCACTCAGGCGATCGGCTCTCGGCGCGCGTCGTGTCGGTTGATACAGCGCAGGACGTCGCACTCGTCAGGTTGCCAGGGAGCGGACACGCTTGCTTGCCGGTGGCCCGAAAGGCGACGCCGCCCGCTGGCACCCCGGTCTATGCCATCGGCGCAGCGGCGGGGGGAGATAGTGCCTACTCCGTGACTTCGTGCATTATCAGCTCGTTCCGGCCCTTGAGTGGGTACTCGTACCTGCAAACCGACGCCATCTTGAAGCCGGGCACCGGTGGAGGTCCGATACTCACGCGCGACGGACAGGTCATCGCTGTGGTCAGTTGGAACCTTGCGGCAGTGGGGTTTGACGGTCTCGCTTTCGGCGTGCCGGTCGATGCAGTGTCGAGGCGACTCTTATTGAACTGGCGACAGCAATGAGCCGTATCGGGTCGCGGCTGGCGTGGGTGGTCTCCTGTGTGGCGCTCGCCGAGGTCACAGGGAGCGCTCAAGGCGAGCTCGAGCGCAGCGCAATTCAGGTGACGTTGCACGCCCCCGCGAGCGCCGCGTTCGAGCAGACCATGGCGGCGTTCGTTCGGGCAGGTCTGGTGGCCGTTGACGGGAACGCGGCGGCCGGTACCATCACGTCGTTGCCGGTTGAGCGTCATCAGGGAATCTTCCTGCTCGAGCTCGTCTATCGGGCGAGCGTCGTACCCACGGGTGACAGCGCCGCACTCGTCGTGTTGAGCGGCACCTACGTGGCGCGGGACGCCGCCGGGCGGCTCACGCCCGAGGAGCGGCCCATCACCTCGCATCCCCACGGACCCGTCGCCCACGCGCAAGCCTGGGGAATCATCGAGCAGATCGCGGAAGCCCTACAAGCCAAGTGAGTTGCAGGCAGGAAGCTTGACGGGGCCGACGTCTCCCCTATCTTGGGGGCGCGCCGCGCCCCCAACTTCATGCAGAAGGACCGGAACCCTATGGCTTCGGCACGCTTGCGTCTCCGACTGCTCACCCTTGCATGTGTGTGTGGGCTCGTCACCCCTCCCCTCACCGCCCAAGGGTATCGCTTCGCCAACATCCCGTGGGGCTCGAATGGCACCACCATCAAGCAGCTGCTCGCCGACCAGGGCATGAACTTCGTCGAGGTCGATACCGACGGCGACTACAAGTTCAAGGGCACGCTCACCGGATACGAGGCGGTGGTGTGGGGCCTCATGTCCAACAACGGTGTCGCCAAGTTCAGCATCACCCTCTTCACTCCCGACGAAAAGGCGCGCAAGGCGTTCGGCGACATGAAGAGCAACCTCTCCGGCAAGTACGGCACGCCCTCCGAGGTGATCGAGAATTACGACACCCCCTACCACGCCGGCGACGGGCTCGAGGAGGAGGCCATCCGTAAGGACAAGGGTCACCTCATGGTGCTGTGGCGCCAGCCGGTCGGCTCCGACACGAGCTACCTCGGCCTGCAGGTCACCGACAAGCTGAATGTCTTCGTCGCCTACGAAGGCCCGCGCTGGAGCGCCGAGCTGGACCGGCGTCGCGCCAAGCAGAGCAAGAACAGTCCGTTCTAGGTCCGGTGGGGCGTTGCAGATTGCGTCGGGGCGGTCTCGCTTTGTGACGGCTGGCCGCGCAGCTTTAGCGCGAACGTCAACCGGAGACATCAGGATGAGGACGATCGCTCTCGCGGCGCTGCTCGCTTTGCCCCTTGGTGCGGGCCGCGCCCCAGCCCAAGTGCCCGCCGCTCCCGCCGCGGCTCCCAAGGTGAAGATCACCGCGCCGGCCCCGAACGCGGTCGTGACGGGAACGAGCGTGCACGTGACGCTCGCGGCGACGGGCATCGAAATCGCCCCGGCCGCCGAGCACAAGCCCGGGACCGCGCACCATCACCTGTTCCTCGACACCGACGTGAGCGCCGGCGACATGCCGATCCCGGCGGGCATGAAAGGGATCGTGCATCTCGGCAAAGGCCAGACGGAGTTCACCTTCGACAGCGTGTCGGCGGGACCGCATCGTCTGATCGCCGTGCTCGCCGATCCGAACCACGTTCCCTTGAAGCCTATGGTGGCCGACACGGTCCGCTTCACCGTCAAGGCGCCTTGAGCCCCTTCCACACTACCGGTCGGATGTCCCGCGATCGCTCCTCCGCGAACCGCTGCGCCGCCTGGAGGTGCTCCTCGTAATCGCGGCGCCACGCCGCGGGCATGTTCGACCGGAAGTAGGCCGCCGTCATCACGGCGCCGAGAGCTTTGCTCGCGGCGCCGTGCCCCACGTCCGTGACGTCTCCCAGAAAGCACGTCGAGCTCCCCGTATCCATCACGTTCGCCACCCGGCATTCGAAGTGCGCGTAGCAGTCGTCCAGCACCGGTGCGCCAAGGCGGCCGAGGCGGTGCGGTACGCCGACGAGCTTGTCCTGCGTGCGGCCGCTCACGAACCCCAGCTGGTGCACGAGCTCGAGCTGGTCTTCGCGCAGCAGATGCAGCACGAAGCGTCCGGTCTCGAAGATCATGTCGTGGCTCAGGTTGAACTTGTGAAGGTAGACCGAGAGGCGCGGGATCGCTGGCACGATCGAGGCGCGCACGGCGCTGTCCAGGATCATGCCGTTGCGCTTCCCGGCGCGCTCGCTCGTGACCGCCACGATCGGCGACGTGAGGGTGCGGAGCAGTTGATAGATCGCGTCTGGTCCCATGTGTTAATTATATGATGTGGCTGCGTTGTCCGACCGCTTCCGTGCCCATCTCGACGCCACCCGGCTCTTTCCCAAGCCGGGCCTGGCAGTCGTCGCAGTCTCGGGCGGCGCTGATTCGGTAGCGCTGCTCGACCTGCTGCATGGCGTGGCGGGCACTCTGGGGCTGTCGCTGGTCGTGGCGCACGCCGATCATGGCATCCAGGCCGTCAGCCGGTCGGTCGGTGAGGCGGTCCAAGCACTTGCCGAGCGGTACCGCCTCCCGTTCGAGCTGACCGAGCTCCGCCTCGGCCCCGACGCGTCGGAGACGCTGGCGCGGCGGGCGCGGTACGCCTGGCTCCGGGACGTGCAGCGACGTCGCAGTGCCCGCTATCTCGTCACCGCCCATCATCGCGACGATCAGGTAGAAACGGTCCTGCTGCGCGTGCTCTCCGGCAGCGGCGTGCCCGGTCTCTCCGGGATCCGCGCCCTGAGCCGCGGCGGCCTGGTGCGCCCGCTGCTGCCATTCACCAGGGCTGACCTCGCGGCACATGTCGCCGAGCGCGGGCTCCCGGTCCACGACGATCCCGCGAATCGCGATCCGCGGCACCTGCGCTCCTGGCTGCGCGGCAGCCTGCTGCCGCTCGTCGAGGAGCGCGTGGCTGGTGTCCGTGACAACCTGGTTCGCCTCGGTCGGCACGCCGGCGCCGAGCGCCGCGCCTGGAATCGCGTGCTGGATCTCCTCCCCGACCTCTCGCTCCGCATGGCTCGCGACGGCCAAGGCTTCGACGTTGCTCGGGCTATCCTCGCCCGCTACGATGACGCACTGGCTGGCATCTTGCTCGGCGCCGCGGCTCGACGCGTCGGATTGGTGCTGGGACCGGCGGCCACGCGCCGTCTCGCGAAGTTCGCCGGCCAGGCTTCAGGGCGACGCATGGACCTGCACAGCGGCTGGGTCGCCGAGATCGCGTTCGACCGCCTGCGCGTGTCGAGCGGCGTGCCGCGCGAGCAGCCGCCGGTCGTCGCCCGGGACGAGCGGGGCGAGGCGGTGTTCGGTGAATTCCTGGTGCGCTGGGAGCCGGCTCCCGCGCCGCACACGCTCGAGCGCGCCGGCTGGACGACGTGGGTCACGGGCGGGGCGTGGCAGATCCGGCCCTACCAGCAGGGAGACCGGATGCTGCCGCTCGGCGGGGTGGGGCGCCGGCCGTTGCGGCGGCTGTTGATGGAGGCGCAGGTGCCGCGGGGCGAGCGGGGCCGCTATCCCGTCGTGGCGCGCGGCGAAATCATTCTCTGGGTGCCCGGCGTGTGCCGCAGCGCGGCCGACCTGCCGTCGCCCGGAACTCCGGCGGTCCGGTTGGATGTTACCGAGTACGGCGAGCCTGAAGCAGACCGGCGGGCGTGAGCTCGCCGGGGTCGCGTTCGACGAAGCGACCATCGCAGCGCGCGTGCGCGCCCTGGGCCGCGACATCACGGCGGCGTATCCGACGGGCGAGCTGCTCGTGCTGGGCCTGCTGAAGGGGAGTTTCATCTTCCTGAGCGACCTGGTGCGGCGGATCGAGCGGCCGCTCCAGGTCGATTTTCTTGTGGCCGCAAGCTACGCGGCCGATACGGTTTCAAGTGGCGCCGTGCGGCTGCTTTACGACCCCGAGACGGAGCTCGGGGGTAAGCACATCCTGCTCGTCGAGGATATCGTTGATACGGGAAAGACCCTCAACCGGCTGGTGGCCCTTTTGCGCCAGCGCAATCCAGGGAGTCTCAACATCTGCGCCCTGTTGCATAAGCACGTAGCCGAGCATCTGGAGCTGGAGCCGGCGTTTCTCGGGTTCGATGCCCCCCGCAGCTTTCTCGTGGGGTACGGCTTGGATCACGCCGAGAACTTTCGGCACCTTCCTTATATTGCGAGTCTAGCCTAATGGCCAATCGGATCCCGCCCCCACGGGAGTTCAACTGGGGCCGCACCCTGCGGACGCTCTCGTTCTGGGCGCTACTGATCGTCGGGTCGATCGCGCTCGTGCAGTTCGCGTCGAGCCGCCGGCAGGACGCGGTGGATCTCTCCTATACCCAGTTCACCGAGGAGCTCGAGCGCGGGAATGTCCAAGCGGTCGAGATCACGGAGCGCGTGCAGGTGCGCGGCGACTTCAAGGCCGCCGTCACGGTCGGTCACCGTAGTGCCGAACACTTCACCACGTTACTGCCTTTCGAAGCGACGGACAGCTGGGTCGCGACGCTGCGCCAGCGGGGCCTGGACGTGCGCGCCAAGGAAGAGAAGCAGTCGTTCGGGGTCTTCCTCTTCAGCTTCCTGCCGTACCTGTTCATCCTGGGGCTCATCATCTTCATGCTGCGCCAGATGCAGCAGGGCGGCAACCGCGCCTTCGCGTTCGGCAAGTCCAAGGCGAAGCTGCTCTCGGGGGACACCCCCAAAGTGACCTTCGCCGACGTCGCCGGATGCGACGAGGCGAAGCAGGAGCTCGAGGAGATCATCGACTTCCTGAAGGACCCGCAGAAGTTCCAGCGCCTGGGCGGCCGGCTCCCCAAGGGCGCGCTGCTCGTCGGGCCCCCCGGAACGGGGAAGACGCTGCTCGCCAAGGCCGTAGCGGGCGAGGCGGGGCGACCGTTCTTCTCGATGTCGGGCTCGGACTTCGTGGAGATGTTCGTGGGCGTCGGCGCCTCACGGGTGCGCGACCTGTTCGAGCAGGGGAAGGCGCACGCCCCCTGCATCATTTTCATCGACGAGATCGACGCCGTCGGCCGGCACCGCGGGGCTGGGCTGGGAGGCGGGCACGACGAGCGCGAGCAGACCTTGAACCAGCTACTCGTCGAGATGGACGGCTTCGAGTCGAACGACGGCGTCATCCTGCTCGCCGCCACCAACCGCCCGGACATCCTCGACCCCGCGCTGCTCCGGCCCGGGCGCTTCGACCGCCAGATCGTGGTGGACATGCCGGACGTGAAGGGCCGCGAGCAGATCCTCCGGGTGCACACCCGCAAGATCCCGCTGGCGCCGGGCGTGAACCTCGAGCGCATCGCCAAGGGCACCCCGGGCCTCTCCGGGGCCGAGCTGTCCAACATCGTGAACGAGGCGGCGCTGCTTGCCGCACGACGCAACAAGCCCGCCGTGGCGATGGTGGACCTCGAGGACGCGAAGGACAAGGTGATGCTCGGCCTCGAGCGGAAGAGCATGGTCCTCTCGGAGGAGGAGCGGAAGCTCACGGCCTACCACGAGGCGGGGCACGCCCTCGTCAGCCTCAAGGTCCCGGGGCTCGATCCGCTCCACAAGGTGACGATTGTGCCGCGCGGGCGCGCGCTGGGCATCACCTTCTCGCTTCCCGAGGAGGACCGGCACAACTATACCAAGCAATACATCCTGGGACGGCTGTGTATGGCGTACGGCGGCCGCGTCGCCGAGGAGTTGGTGTTCGGGGCCGACAAGGTGACGACGGGAGCGGCGCAGGACATCCAGCAGGCGACGGAGATGGCGCGCCGCATGGTGACGCAGTTCGGGATGAGCGACGCGGTAGGGCCGATCGCCGTGGGCGATCGCGAGGCCGAGATCTTCCTGGGACGCGAAGTCGTGCAGCGGCGCGAGATCTCCGAGCGCACGGCGGAGCTGGTGGACACTGAGCTGAAGCGGGTGCTCGGCGCGGCGTACGAGCGCGCGCGTGAAATCCTGCTCGAGCACCGCGCCACGCTCGATCGCGTCGCCGCGGCTTTGCTCGAGCGCGAGACGCTGGACCGCGAGGAGATCGAGTTGGTCGTCGCCGGTAAGACGCTGCCCCCGGTCCCGCCGGCCGCGCCGGTGACGCCCCCCCCCACGCCCGCCGGGGCCCCGCCGTCGGTCGAGAAGGCCCCGGCCCGCGGTCCCGTGCTGGGGAGCCCGCCGCCCGAGCCTGCCGGCGCCTGAGCGGACCCACAGGCGGGAGGGGAGTGGGGCGTGTCCACCGTTCCTGACCTCGGAAAACTGCGCATCGATCGCGACCAGCCCGCGCCCGCCGTGCGGCGGGCCTTCCGGCGCGTCGCCTGGTTCACGGGCGTGGCCCTCCTTCTCGTGGGCGCGCTCGCTGTTTGGCTCAGGCGCGGCTCCGCGGTGCCCGTGGACGTTGTCGCCGCATCGCTCGGCGGTGGGGGCGGGGCAGGCGGCCCGGTCGGCGTGGTGGCGAACGGCTATGTGGTGGCGCGTACCAAGGCTGCCGTGTCAGCCAAGATTCCCGGCCGTCTCGCGTCGCTCGACGTGAGCGAAGGATCCGTCGTGCGGAAGGGCGACGTGATCGCCCGGCTCGACAACGCCGATTACGAGGCGGCGGTTGCCCAGGCGGAGGCCCAGGTCGCGAGCGCGCGAGCGACCCTGGTGGAGCTCGAGGCCGACCGCGACGAGCTACAGCGCGAGTTCGTGCGCACGCGCGACCTGCGCGCCCAGAACCCGAACCTCGTCTCTGCGCAGGACGCCGAGGGGGCCGAGAGCCGGGCGCGCCAGGGCGAGGCGCGGGTTCAGGCGCAGCGCTCGCGCGTGGACGCGGCGGCCGCCGGCCTGCGTTTCGCCCAGGCGACGCTCGAAAACACCTACGTGCGCGCTCCCTTCTCGGGAACTGTGCTGCGCAAGGAGGCGGAGGTGGGCGAGGTCGTAGCGCCCTCGGTGGGTGGAGGACTGACGCGCGGCGCGGTCGTGACGATGGCCGACCTCGGCACGCTCGAGGTCGAGGTGGACGTGAACGAGGCGTACATCGCGCGGGTGCGCGGCGGCCAGCGCGCGCGCATCACGCTCGACGCCTATCCGGACACGGGGTTCTCGGGGAACGTGCGGCAGGTCGTCCCTACGGCCGACCGCCAGCGCGCCACGGTGCAGGTGAAGGTGGCGATCCTCGATCGTGACCCGCGCATCCTTCCCGAGATGGGCGCCAAGGTGGAGTTCCTCGAGGACGCGGCGCCTGGCGGGCAGGGCGCCGCAGCCGCGCCGCGGCGCATCATGGTCCCCGCGGCGGCGGTGCGCGCCGAGAACGGGGCTTCCGTGGTGTGGATCGTACGAGCCGGCCGCGTGGAGCGGCGCGAGGTTGACGCGGGTCCCGTGAGTGGTAATTTGCGCGACATTCGGTCGGGGCTTTCCGGCGGCGAGCTCCTGCTCGTCGGCGGGCTTGAGAACCCGCGGGAGGGACAGCGCGTTCGCACCCGCATCCCCTG
>WNGI01011130.1_pt1 | contig 18861 bp, 13 predicted proteins | sample 5400621 | NCBI WGS metagenome assembly WNGI01 (sample SAMN13153374, study PRJNA577476) | soil metagenome | isolation source: 20 cm soil or saprolite under Garry oak tree replicate 1 | place: USA:California | collected 2016-06-15
CGCTGCGCCAATCTTTTTTTTCTGGTCGTTTCAAACCGATTGTTCCGCGAACCAGAGATTCCATTTGGCTGGGGCGCCCTCATCGAGTCTGAGGGCGAACTGGTTCTGATGCGCAAACCGCTGTGGCACGAGGTTACCTCGGGCAACCGACTTAAGTTACTGGAGCGAATCGCCGCCGCCGGTACCCGGCTTTTAAACAAACAGTCGGGAATTACATTCGACGACGTGTGCGCCGCCCGAAATCGAACTTGTCCGTAAGAACGGTGCGACGGCACGACATCGGTCATCCCAAATCACAAACGATGAGGAACCTCACATTAGACCCTCACCTGGCGCTTCGCGTCCTCCTCTCCCGGGGGGGAGAGATTGAGGTGAGGGCGTCGCTTGGGTGAGGCTTCCAATTTAGGTGAAGTCCCTCGCTTCGCTCGGGATGACGGGGGGTGACGTGGCCGCTATTTCTTCGACTTGCGGACAAGTAAATTATGTCCCGTCATTTCTTTTGGCTGGGGCAGGCCGAGCAGGAACAACAGCGTAGGCGCGACATCGGCCAGGATTCCATCGTGGCAAACAAAATTTGCCGCGTCTTTCGCAACGTAAATGACAAGCACAAGGTTGGTGGTGTGCGCGGTGTTGGGTGAGCCGTCGGGATTCCGCATCAATTCACAATTGCCGTGGTCCGCCGTAATCAGACATTTTCCATCAAGCTCCAGCAATTTCGGAACGATCCGAGCGACGCAGGCATCGACTGTTTCAACCGCCTTTATCCCGGCTTCAACCACCCCGGTGTGACCGACCATGTCCGGATTGGCGAAGTTTAGAATGATTAGATCGTAATTCGCCATTCGCGCGCAAACTTCATCAGTGACCTGCAGCGCGCTCATTTCCGGCTGCAAATCGTAGGTCGCGACTTTGGGCGAGGGCACTATTTTGCGCTCTTCGCCCGGGAATGCGCGCTCAACTCCTCCATTAAAAAAATAAGTGACGTGCGGATACGGATAGGTCACGTCGTATTGCGTTAGCGTAACGAAATGAACACGCGGCCACACACCGCGATCAAAGCCGTCGAACTTCTCGAACAGGAAAGCCTGCGAAAGTTGCCGGGCACGATCAGCACGGAAATTGAAAAACAAGAGGACATCGTTATCGCGCACGCGTTGTTCACCCGCGTAGGCAAAAATTAGCGGCGGCATGAATTCGTCGGTTTTACCTTCCTTATATTTTGCCGCCACCGCCTCGGCTGGTGATGTTTTCACCTGCTCGCCCTGGCCAAGGACGATCGCGTCCCACGCCTTTTTGGTGCGGTCCCAGCGCCGGTCCCGGTCCATCGCAAAGTAACGACCGACGACGGTTACAATTTGCGCACCGCTTTTAGACAAAGCCTTTTCGCATTTGCGCAAAATCTCTGCCCCACCGGTAGGGGAGGCATCTCTTCCGTCGGTAAAGGCGTGCACAAAAATTTCCTTCACTCCTGCCTCATGCGCGGCTTGGGCCAGCGCCAGGAGATGGAGACAATGACTGTGGACGCCTCCATCAGAAACCAGGCCGAGCAAATGCAAGCGATGGTTGCGCGCTTTTTGGAAGCTATCCTGGAGCACGGCATTGTGTGCCAGCTCGCCGGCGGCGAGCGCTTTATTAATTCGCGTTAAATCCTGGTAAACGATCCGGCCCGCTCCAAGATTCAGGTGCCCGACTTCGGAGTTTCCCATCTGCCCTTCCGGCAATCCGACATCTTCGCCGCTCGCGCTTAATTTCCCCATCGGGTAGTTGGCGTAGAGCTGATCGTGGCAGGGCGTGTTCGCCAGCAAAGTAGCATCGCCATTTTCCCTTGCCCGATCGCGGCCATCGGGATTGATTCCCCAGCCATCACGAATAATCAGCATTACCGGCCCGCTCATCGCGCGCAATCTGCCGACCGTGCAAGACCAGACAAGCGATTTCCGATGGCTGCGGGATTGACAATGCGCTATCGGCTCATTCACATCGCGCCATGAAGTGGAGGAACCAGATACTCGCTCTGATCTGCCTTCTCGCCTTTGCCGCCCTCGGCGTTCTCTATTTTAAAAATTGGGTCGTGCAAAAACCTTTCGGGATCATTCTGTTCATTGGGGAAGGATTGACCGCGCAACGAACAGCGGCGACGCGGGTCTATATCGGGGGTGCAGACAGTCCGCTGGCGATGGACGGTTTGGAATTTTCGGCGCGACTGCGCAATCACTCGGTCGATTTCGCGGTGCCAGACTCAGGTGCAGCCGCATCCGCCCTGGCAACGGGAACAAAAGTAAAAAACGGAACGATTTCCCTTGCGGAATCGGGCGATGCGCTGAGAACGATTCTTGAGCTCGCGCATGAGGAAGGTCGGGCTACTGGAATTGTGACTGACGGGGCGCTCACCAACCCAACCGTGGCAGCCTTCTATGCCCACGCCAACAACGCGAAACAGCCGCAAGAATTTGCCAACGCGCTGATCGAGCGGGATGCAGTCGACATTGCGCTGGGTGGTGGAGCAACGGAGTTTAAGAAAGAAAAGCTGGACCAGACCCGGATTCGCGTCGTCCACAATTTGCCTGAGCTGGAACAAATCACGGAATGGCAACAGCCACGCCTTCTCGGGCTCTTTGCGGCCAATGATCTGCCGTTTACCGACGAAGTCGCGGCGCGGACTGAGCAACCGTCCCTGGCAGATATGGTGCGACGGGCCATCGAACTTCTTCAGGTTAACCGTCACGGTTATATTTTGATTGTGGACGCCCATTTGATGGCTTCGGCGGCGTGGCAAAATTCGGGCGAACGGACGCTGCGTGAAACGGCGGAGCTCGATCGCGCTGTCAAGGTTGGACGGCAGTATGCGGGCAGAAATGCCGCAATCATCGTGTGCGGTGATGCGGCAATTGGGGGAATGAGCGTTAACGGGTATCCGTTTCGCTACGACAGCGGCGTCGCCATCCTCGGTCTAAACTCAGCCGGTCAGCCTTGGGTTACGTGGGCAACCGGACCTAATGGTGGGAAGAGCGGCGGAAACGTGGAGTCGCCTGGCACTCGCGATCTTTCCGCGCTTGAACCAGCGGCCGTTCAAGCTCCATCTGCACTCAATTCGGTCGAAGATCCGATTGCCAACTCCACTGGCCTGGGAATGGAAAAACTTCGCGGCACAATTGATAATACGGATGTGTTCGCGACCATTCGCGATGCACTTTAATTAGGTCGCGAGAACCAGGCGCAAGAAATGTCCGTTAGTCCGATGAACGCGGAGCGGCGCGACGCCGCAGCTGGGCTCGCGCAAGAGAGTCCTGGTCCAAAGTCCGTTACGGGCTTGTTGGCACAACTCTTGGGATAAAGACAAATGGTGGAGGTCGAGGCAATTCAAGCGCCGGACCTTGCTCTTCCGCGGGTCCTTCCCCCGGAATCTCCTTGCTGAAATCTTTTGCATCCTTCGAATCGCGGACAGTCTTGCCGTCCGAAGTATCGGAAGGGTTGTTTCCAATAGTATTTGCCGCCAGCAGCCTCGCGTTGCTGGCTGGGCCGAAGACAGCAACTTCAGCGACAGAGAAATTTGGATTCCGCGTGGACGGTGTCCATACCAGCATGACATAGCGACCGGTGGTTTCCTCGAAATCGACCGCGACTCGACCACTTCCATCATCATTGCCGGTGCCGACCGTCCTAAATGCGGCGAGCGTCTGTGGATCGATCCGCAAGCTCGACCCGGGATTTCCGGTGTTATTGCCCGGCAAGGCACCAAGCAGATAAAATGTCACCGTGGCCGAGCTGGGAGTCGAGAAAGTTGAAATACGGTTAACAGACACGGAATGGCCCAGATCAATTATCGCGGCCGGAGCTGCATCGCTGGCGGCAAACCCGTACGCCGTACCAGGCTGACCATCGATCATGTTGTAAGCGAGTTTTAAATCATCGCCTGAACTAACAAAAATTGTGCGCGCTTTTGCGTGCAAATCAGCAAGATTGTAATTAGCCTTCGCCCTGGCGTCAGCGGAACTGGCGGCCGCAATCTTTCGCGCGCGCGGCATAGTGAAATCAGAAACCGGCGCTGCGGAATAAATTCCGAGGCTACCGATGCGGCCGGGGCTGCGTACATTAAAGGTCAGTCGCACATACTTTGCCTCAGCGGGGCCGATCCTGGTGAAGATTAATCCATTGGAAAGTTCCTCTTGTCCGGCGTCGTGCCATTGCGGGCTTTCAGGTGAGAGTTTTGCGCTAGACATGGCGATAGTAACCGTCCCCTTCGCCTCGCTGTTAAGGAATGCAATGCTGTCAATATTCTCGATTTGAGCGAGCGAGATCAGAAGTCTAGTTGTGCCGGTTCTAAGCCCGTAAACCGATGCCGGATCGCCGGAAAGGAATGGAACCGAAGAGGAGGCATCGTCTGGCACGTCGCTCTCGATTTGGGCGCCAAGATCGAACCGGGCCAGATTTTGCGGGTAGTTAGGAGCTTGCGCCACTGTCAGGGGCGGAATTTTTTGCAACACCAGGTCAGCGCCGCTGATTGAGATGGCAATTCCGAAGCCAAGAAAAAAGGTTGAAGCGCGTAAAAAATAGTACCGCTTCGCCGCCATACCCCCCATTCAATAGCACGTTATCCAATCCTCTCCCGATCTGACAAGCGAAAATTGCCGGCCGGTTGATATCTGGCCTTAATAATACCAGACCAGCTCCGCAATCTGACGGAAGTAGAAACGTTTGAATTACAGACGCGCGTACAATGACGTTGCTGTAGACGCCCGATACTTTCGGCTGCCGGCGTAGGCGTAATATGGCACGTATGAGTTTTCCGGTATCTCATTCACCGCCTGGGCAACCCAATTGATAGTTGGATCGAGAACGAAGGTCACCGATGCGCTCGTCCATTCAACCCAGGTGTGGGTGCGGCGGCTCACTGGAGTGCGTTTGCCGATTACCAGACGCAGATTACGCGCACCATTTTCTCGCATTCTTTGATAAAGTGCGACTGCTTTTCCCTTGCAATCCGCAGTTGGCGCGTGGGCAATCTCAATCGGCGTCTTCCACTCCATTGAATAGCTGTAGGGAATTGCACGCAGCTCGCCTATCCACTGATTAACAAGGGACAGGGGCGGAACGGAATGATGAAGAGAAGTTGGCGCGTTCAAGACTGGCTGAATTCGCGCCATCTGATGATCGTAAGGGGTCTTTTTGGCGGTGACGAGAAGTGAATCGGCAAAGCAAGTAGCAATGGAAAGCGCGGAAAAGGCGGCAACCAGAAAAAGAATGCGCCTTGGGCGGAACGGAACAATACTTACCAAGACCATGGTACTTATGGTTCATATGAGCACTGTCTATGCCACCGTACTCCCGCACATCTCCGCGCTTTCCCTTTTGGCGCCCTCGCAACGCGTTAATGCTTAACGCTTTCCCGATACGGCTCACTCGCTTGGTAACCGGCAAGCTCCCGTTGCAATGCGCTCGCAAGCGGGCTTTGCCGGTCGGTGAGGGATAAAGCGAGTTGCCCCACTTCAACCGCCGTGCTGAATTGCCCTACATTCGCATGGGCCGCCGCCAGCGTTCGAAGAATGACCGGGTTGTTGCGGCTCGAAAACTCATTTGCTTCCTGGGCAAGCTCGAGCGCCTTTGTCCCATCTCGAAATGCAGGATCCGAATAGGTTGCTAATATCCAGGCCAAGTTGTTCAGAGCGGGAACAGATCGCGGCGCTATTTCCAGAGCTTTTTTGTACTGCTCAATCGCGCTACCGATTTCACCCTTTCGAAGAAGAGCAGCGGCGAGGGTAGTGTGAGCGTCTGCGTGCTCGGGCTGTATGGATAGAACAGCTTGGCAATGAAGGATTGCTTTGTCGATTTCACCTTTCTTCAGAAAGGCGCTGCTAAGATTATAGTGAGCGGTAACGTAATAAGGCCGTATCGCCAACGCTTTTTGGTAATGAACAATCGATTCGTCGATTAATCCCTTTTGCAAAAGAGCGTTGCCGAGAGCAACCTGGGCCTCTGGGTCATTAGGTTGAATCGTTACTGCTCTCCGGCAATGGACGATTGCGGCGTCAATTTCCCCTTTTTGAAGAAGAGCGTTGCCAAGATTATAATCGGCGTCTGCAAAATCGGGGCTCATTTCCAGCGTTTTCCGGTAATGAGCAATCGCTTCGTCAATCTCGCCTTTCTGCGAAAGAACGATGCCCAAATTATTATGAGCCATCCAGCAACCAGGGTTTCTGGCAATCGTGGTCCGCCAGAGCGCTTCAATGTCAGCGTACATCGTGCTTTGGCGCCAGGTGAACACGGCAAGCGCCGCAACAATACAAACCGCTGCGCCGAAGATGGAATGACGGCTCTCTTTGAACGAAGCGGTGTAGCGAAAGGTATAGAGCATGATGAAGCCGAGTACCGGGCTGAGTGTCGCTACAAAAAATAACGCTGCGACTTCGAGACTGCGTCCCACATACCTTCTTGCGAAGAATATCGCAGCGCATAATCCGCCGAGAGCGGCCAACCATGCATACTGCAGGGGATCCGTCGGTGAGACTATCCATCGCGGATAAATGAATGTCAGGTTCGATGGCCAGAATAGTTTGCCGAAGTAAAACCAAACGGCGCGGCTGGCGATGAGGATCCGTTCAATCGAACCGAGTGCAAAGAGCGGACCGTGCGTACCCTGGTGGTACCGCTCCCACCATATCGTCAACAAACCCATGGCAATTCCGAGTACGACGAAAGGAACGACCTGCAGTAACGTTCCCTTCGTTACTGACTTCTTCCGCAACCGCAGAATTAGGAGCAATGCTACTGGTAGCGTGCATGCCGTTGTCTTACTCAACAGCGCCAGCGCATAAAGGACCAAAGCCAACAGGTAAAGACGCCAGCGCCGCCTCGTTTGTTGATCTAGAAACTCGACCCAGGTCAGAAGCGTCAGCAAAAAGAAAAATCCCATCAACACATTCTTGCGTTCGGTAATCCATGCGACGGACTCAACCTGCACCGGGTGCAGGGCAAAAATTGCTCCGGCCAGCCAGGCGCCAGGCACCCTCAAGCGCGCCAGCAACCGCCAAACCAACAGCGCGTTCGCAACATGAAGGAGAACGTTGACTACGTGATAGCCAGCTGGATTAAGACCCCACAACGCCCGTTCAATCCGGAACGTCGTATAAACCAGTGGAAAATATTGCGAAGGCGAGTCGAACGAAAACCAAATCCGCCGCAAGCCATCCGGCGCGGTCAATAACTCGTTATTGGTGACGTAGGCATCATCGTCCCAAAGAAAGCCGCCATTCCATGCTGGCCGGTAAGCCAAAATCGTCACCGCCGCGAGAAGCAGAACGAAAAGGTAAATACGCCACTGTTGAACAAACGGCCGTTGCGCAATTCCGTATCGCATTAGGTGTTAGAGAACAGCGATATCCATAAGAGACAATCGTTCACATTTTCGGGAGACGAAGATAGTTCTACCCTGAAATTCTTTGTAAACCAGCGACACGGAATTTGCTGGACAGACAGCTAGGAGTACGAGTCCCTTTCGCTGTGGCGCGCGAGCTGATTTCCATAATTCTTCCCGTCTATAATGAGGCAGAGAATTTGACTGTGCTCCTCCCTGCCCTCAGTCAAACTCTCGACGCGCTCGGCCTGAATTATGAGATCGTCGTCGTGGACGATGGGAGCACCGACGAAACCCCGAGCGCGCTTCGGGAGATGAACAATCTCCAACTTCGAGTGGTACGCCTGCGCAGGAATTCGGGCCAGACCGCAGCGCTGATGGCAGGTATCCGTTTTGCGCGCGGCGAAGTCTTGATTTCAATGGATGGAGATCTTCAGAACGATCCGGCGGATATTGCTCCACTTCTGGCGAAGCTCAACGAAGGCTTCGACGTCGTTTCCGGATGGAGAATGAACCGCCAGGATGCCCGGGTCCGCAGAAACTTGCTGAGCCGGGTTGCCAACAAACTCATCTCCATCGTGTCAGGCGTGCATCTGCACGATTATGGATGTTCGTTAAAGGCATATCGTCGCAGCGCACTCGAAGGAGTGCACCTGTATGGAGAGATGCATCGCTTCATTCCGATCTATGCCTACTGGAACGGTGCCCGGGTGACGGAGGTGCCGGTGAAACATCGTCCTCGGCATCGAGGCGTTTCCAAATATGGGCTGGAGCGAATCCCGAAAGTCATCCTTGATTTGCTGGTTCTGATTAGTGTCGGTATTGGCGTCGTTGCGGGAGGCGCTGCCCTCTACTACAAATTTTTCGGCAACAAATCCTTTATAGAAACGCCGCTGCCTCTGCTCTTCGTTATGGCCATGATTACAGGCGCGATGTGTTTCCTTATGGGCCTGCTGGCTGAGTTGTTGGTGCGCACCTATTACGAGTCGCAGCAGAAAACAACTTATACGATTTCGGCAATAAGCGCGGCTGAGCCACCGCCCGCTTCCACTGAGCTTGGGTTACCCAATACGGCCGCGCGTAGGCAGTAGGTTAGCGCCGGTCTGCCGGACTATGTGTGGTATTTGTGGCTTCATTGGCGCGGGCTCGATGGACGACCTCAGCCGAATGTCAGCGCGTCTTCGACACCGCGGGCCGGATGATTCCGGAACCTGGAGCTCCGCCGCACTTCCGATTAAATTCGCCAGTCGGCGCTTATCGGTTGTCGATCTTCCCGGCGGCCATCAGCCGATGCTGACAGCGGATGGTCAGTTGGTGATCGTCTTTAATGGCGAAATCTATAATCATCGCGAACTGCGCGACGAACTGGAAAAGCTTGGACACAAATTCCGGACGAATCACTCCGATACGGAAGTGCTTCTTTTGGGCTATCGCGAATGGGGAACCGAATTGCCGGAACATCTCAACGGCATGTGGGCATTCGCGCTTTACGATGCAGCCAGGGACAGACTTTTTTGCAGTCGCGATCGGTTCGGAGAAAAACCTTTTTACTACGCGCGGACGAAGGACGCCTTTGTCTTCGCCTCTGAACTGACATCGCTCGTTCGCCATCCGAGCGTTGCCAGAAACGTTTCCGGTCGGGCACTGCAGAAATATTTCGCTTACGGATACATTCCATCACCTTTGTCGATCTATGAAGGTGCACTAAAGCTGCCGGCTGGTTGCTCACTATCGGTTGATGTTCGCTCACTCGAATGTCGGATTGAAAAATACTGGGACCTTCTTCTTGAACCGTTTGCAACCATCCCGCGTAATCCGGAGGAGAAATGGGGCCAGCGCATTCGCGAGCTACTTGACCGTGCCGTCAAACGGCGGCTGATCGCCGACGTGCCCGTCGGCGTGTTCCTGAGCGGCGGAATCGATTCCTCGGCCGTAACAGCTTTGGCATCTCGCCACCTTAGTAATGGGAAACTGAAAACATTTAGTGTCGGCTTTCACGAAAAAACTTTCGACGAGACGAGATTTGGACGGCTGGTGAGTTCGAGATTCAAAACGGATCATCAGGTTGAAACACTATCAATCGGCCGCGCTCAAGAAGTAATCAGCGACTGCCTGAACAGGCTGGATGAGCCGCTGGCTGACAGTTCATTGCTGCCAACGTATCTTGTAAGCGGATTTGCCCGACGACAGGTTACCGTTGCTCTGGGAGGCGACGGCGGAGATGAACTCTTTGCCGGATACGATCCATTTCTTGCGTTGAGGCGCTCCGAGCTCTACCGGAGGGTGTTTCCGCGTCCCATCCACGCGGCGATAAAGGCCGTCTTCGATCGGCTCCCAGTTTCGCATGCGAACATGGCGCTTGATTTTAAAATCAAGCGGGCGCTACGCGGCCTCGATTATGATCCGCGCCTGTGGCTTCCCATTTGGATGGCCCCAATCGATATACCGTCGCTGGAAGAATTATTCTCCGAGACAGTCGATATCGAAGACCTTTATTCAGAAGCAATCGAACAATGGGCGGCATGTCCGCAGACGGATCTGGTGGACAAGACACTGCAGTTTTACACGAAACTCTACTTGCAGGACGATATCCTGGTAAAAGTAGACCGTGCCAGCATGATGCACAGTCTCGAAGTCCGCGCGCCATTTTTGGATATTGAACTGGTAAACTTCGTTCGCCGTATTCCAAGCGCCTACAAGCTTCGCAACGGAACGACCAAGTACATATTAAGAAAGGCTTTCCAAGACGTTCTACCCAGCGGAATTCTACATCGCAGGAAAAAAGGGTTCGGGGTGCCACTCGGTGCCTGGTTCACAAAAAGCGAACTAGCGGTTGCGCACTCAGCGCTCCCTTCCGTGCACGCCCACGTCGTCGCACGAAAACTGGCGGCTCATCGCGCCGCCAAATCTAATGAATCCGCCTTTCTTTGGAGCCTTTATGTTTTAGATAAGTGGGCGGCGGTGAATCAGGTGTCGTTTTGAATTTCCTCAATAGCAATCGATTTAGGACAACTTTCCGGCAATGACAGACGATTGCTCAAACTTCTTACTTATTTCTGCGACATCCGCTGATGCGCATTTTGCTCGTTAGTTACGAATACCCACCAGTCGGTGCCGGTGCTGCTACGGCTGGCGGAGCGATCGCGAAAGCCCTAACAGAACTCGGCCACCGAATTATCGTTCTAACAGGCAGATTCAAAGGTTTACCCCCACGCTACGAAGATCAAGGAATCATTATTCACCGCATCCCAAGTCTGCGCCGCAGAATGGATCGAAGTCATGTATTAGAAATGGCTTCTTTTCTCGCCGCAGGCTTGATGTTTGTTCCCACGATCGCTCGAACCCATCGGGTCGATGGCGCCATCGTTTTCTTTTCCATGCCTTGCGGTCCAATTGGTCTTCTTGGCAGATGGATATGCGGACTTCCCTACATCATTTCCCTGCGCGGCGGAGATGTCCCTGGCGCCGAACCTTCGCTTAATTTTCTCCACCGTTTCCTGCGTCCCATACGCCGTACAATCTTGAAAAACAGTATTGCGATCGTGGCCAACTCAAATGGATTACGAAAGATGGCGGAAACTGCAGACCCTTTTCCCGTCCAGGTGATACCAAACGGTGTTGATACCGAGTTTTTTACTCCTCCCTCTTCAAAGCCGGCGCGAAACAACAGTGTCTTACGAATTTTATTTGTTGGCCGTTTTCGGCAGCAAAAAAATCTTCCCTTTCTGTTCAGGCAATTGGCGCACCTTCCAGCAACCACATTTGAACTTCACCTCGTTGGGGACGGACCTGAACGAAAGCACCTTGAGGGACTAGCACGGAAACTGGGCATCGCTTCTGCAATTAGGTGGCACGGGTGGATGTCGCCTGTGACACTGCGGCACGTCTATCAATCAACCGACTGTTTAGTGAATGCCTCACAATATGAGGGGATGGCCAACATTGTCCTTGAAGCCATGGCCTGCGGGCTGCCGGTCATCGCCAGCAGGGTCCCTGGCAATGACGAGCTCGTTCGCGACGGTGCAACCGGATTCTTGTTCGACCTTCAAGAGCCGGATTCGCTGATGAACGCCATCGGGCAGCTTATGAATGATCGGGATTTGTGCGCCCGGCTGGGCGCGGCCGCGCGCAACCGCGTCACAAAAAACTTCTCATGGAGCAACGTTGCGCACGCTTATCTGGCACTTTTTCCGAAGAATTCCGTGCCATCTTCGTCGGCCGCCCCCTCGTCCGGCTTTAGTTGACGCGCCGAGAGTAGGAGAAAGCTCGCAGTGCTGAAAGCAAGTGCCATGGAGGCAATTCTTTGTCTCCGCGTGATTGAAGAAAAGGCATAAAATCGCCAATCTTGTGTGTGATTGAACTGGCGCGCTAAAGCCGACCCGAAATAGTGTGGCTCCTTGGTCACCGACTCGCCGAAAATTCTCGCTATCAAGAATAACGTCTGTCCCGAATGCGCCACATGAAGCAGGCGAGTCACTTTGCCTTCGGCAAAAATTCCAGGCAGTGAAGGTTGTTTTCATTATCGATTCGCTGCGACGGCACGGCGCGCAACGTTTCCTCACGTACCTTGTGCGCGGTTTATCCAAACTCGGACACGTCCAGGAAGTGATTGTTTTGAACACAGCTCGCGATTCTGATATTGAAGAAGCTCTTTCTGCGGCCAGATGCGCCGTAACCTATATCGGGAAATTCGCGCTCTTGTTAGGCGGAGCTGGCTGGTGGCGATTGGTCGCGATGTTAAGGAGGGCAAGGCCTGATGTGGTTATGACAATGCTGGATTTTGCTGACACCTTGGGACGGCCGGCCGCTCGACTTGCCGGCCGCGGTCGACTGGTGACTTCAATCCAGGTACGCAATCTTGTTAAGTCCGCCTGGCAACGTTGGCTGGATCGCAAGACAGTCCCATGGGCGGACAAGGTCATTTTTAATAGCGGTCAGGTTGTAAATTACGCCCGTGAAAAGGAGGGGGTTCGGGAAAATCAAGTAGTGATCATTCCAAATGGAGTGGAGGATTTGCGGACGGGAAGTGGCACACTACGCATTGATTCTCGGCGGCAACTGGGCCTAAGGCCAAAAACTATCCTGCTCGGCGCCGTGGCACGACTTTATCCTCAGAAAAATCTGTCACTCTTTCTGCGTGCCCTTGCCAAACTATCCACGCTTCAGGAATGGAAGGCTCTCGTCGTCGGTGACGGCCCAGAGCGTCGGCAATTGCTTGCTCTTACGGAGGAATTGCGCCTAACAGATCGAGTAATCTGGTTAGGGGCACGGACAGACGTCGAAGCATGGCTGGCGGCGATGGACGTGTTTGTCCACACCTCGGATTTTGAAGGAATGCCGAATGCAGTCATGGAGGCGATGGCCATGGGGTTGCCGGTCGTCGCCTCCGCAGTGGATGGCACCCGCGAACTAATTGAAGATGGTGTCAGCGGCTACCTACTTCCACCTGGCGATGTTGATGCCTTTGCGGAAAGAATTCGCGAACTGATGGAAGACTCACATCTCGCGCATCAATTGGGCGAAAAGGCTCATCGTCATGTGTTGGAGCGATTTGGGATGGCCCGGATGATTGAAGCTTACAACGAACTTTTTCTTTCGTTGGTCGATTCCAAGAGTGCGTGATGGCCACGGTCGCGAAATACGCAAAGGAAACTTTCTGGGCCGTGGCGGCGAAAGGTGCAGCATTTATCTTCTACTACGGTGTCGTTTATTACCTCACTCACACAATGACCGTGGGCGTTTGGGGGAATTGGTCGGCCTTTCTCGCTCTTCTCAATATTATCCTCCTCATATCTGACCAAGGTTTGAATATCGCCGTCAAACGCTACATTTCCGCAGCGCGAGATACGGATGAATTGGGCGGAATCGTGCGGATGACATTCGCGCTCCGTCTGATAACTAGTTTCCTTTTCACTCTCGCGATCGCCGTTCTGATCCGACCGCTGCTCGATCTGTTAGGACAGCCGTCCTATCTCGCGCTAATGCAGCGCAGCCTCCTACTCATCGCTCTTTACTCCATCATGGAGTACTTCAAGTATCTCTTCGAAGCGCTGCATCTTTTACGCTTTACGTTCGTGATCAATGCTGTCGAGCACGGCTCAAAGCTGATCCTGGTAATCGCGCTCTTTCGCGGCGGAGACAGGTTTCTTGCCATCGTTACCGCCTTCACCATTGCCGTCACTGCTGCCTTCGTCGTCGGCGTTATCCTGACCCTGGGGACAATTCCGGGTATCTTTACTTCCCCTGCACCGCCCCAGAAAGTGCGTCAGGTTTATCTCTATAGCCTTCCCGCTTTCCTTATGTCCATTGCGGGCTTCATCTCGCTGGAAATTGATACGATTATGCTGAGAAATTTGGCCACTAATTACGAGACTGGCATCTACTCTGCCGCCAAACAGGTCGTCATGTTCCTTCCCCACCTTTCTTTGGCTTTCAGCATGGGCGCAATCCCCGGTTTGGCGCGCTTCAATGAAGGGACGGCCTTATCCCAACGAAGGCTTTATTATCGAATTCTGGGCGGCATTGCGGGGATTTACTTACTCGCCTGTTTGGGAGTAGCGGCATTTGCCCTCTGGGGGATGAGCCTGTTCTTTGGACCGGAATACCATGCTGCTTCCAGACCACTGCTCGTGCTAATCCCCTTCGCCCTCTTCAATGCTGCAACAATATACAGTGGCAATCTGATGGTTTACCGCGGTTTGGCTTGGCAGCGTTTCGCAAATGCCGGCTTGACCATCATTGCTAACGTGTTCCTGAACTGGTGGCTGATTCCGATCTGGGGAGCAGTCGGCGCTGCTGCCGCGTCTTCGATTGCTTATCTGCCTTACTGCATTCTGAACCTTCGCGCCGCGCACAACGCATTCCAGAAATCAATGTGATAGATTTGTTGCGCATTGCCTAACGAACCACGGCTCTGCTCCGGCTGCGGCGCAATCAAATCGGGAATGAACGAAAACGATATCAAGGTCGATTTTATCGGTGTAGGTGCCCCCAAAAGTGGAACCTCCTGGCTGGCTACCTGCCTGAGCGAACACCCGGAACTCTGCCTGGCAGACCCGACTTGCCTTAACTACTTCTGTGAGAATACGATTTGGCCGGAGTTTCGCGTCCCTGCCAGTCTGGGAGCAAAGTGGCTGGCCGACCGCTTTGCCCACTGCAAACCGGGGCAACGGCTTGGCGAGCTTTCCCCCAATTATTTTTGTGACGCACACTCCCCGCATCTGATTTTTGATCACAATCCGGAATGCCGCCTCATCTTTTCGTTCCGTCATCCCGTGGACGCGCTCGCATCATTCTATTACCAGACCGCAAAGGAATCTCTCGTGCCCGAGACGATGGAAGGCTTTCTCGAGGTCTACCCCGAAGTTCGCCGGATGGGATTGTACCATCTTCATGTGCAGGCGTTCCTTAAGGTTTTTCCGCTCAAGCAATGTCTTTTTCTGCTCTTCGACGATATTCAGCGAGACGCCAGGGCAGTACTGCAGCACTGTTTTTCGTTCCTCGGCGTGGCGCGCGATTTCGTTCCCCCCAGTCTGAACCGGCGCGTCAACGAACGGAAAATTCCCCGGTCCAAAGCTCTGATGGCGGCTATGAATCGGGCTCGACATTTTCTTCAGAAGCACACGTCCGGGCGGGCCCAGCAGGCCTGGTTTTGGAAACTAAAGCTGTACCGTTTGCACGATTGGGTTCAGCAGCGAAATCTCAAATCATTCACACCGCCTCCGATTAAGGAAGCGACCCGAACGCGATTGCTGGACTTTTATCGTGACGACACGCGAGCATTGTCCAGATTTCTGAAGCGAGATCTTTCCGATTGGGAGCGTTAGGGCCACAGAGGAATATCAACGGACTGTTATTCTTCGCTCCAGCCGGGCGGGGTTTGCTGTTGGCGCTTTCGCAATCAAGAACCCGCCGCCATCCGGAAGCATTAGCATCTTTTCAGGTTTATCTGCCAGAAAACGATCGACCGCTTGTGTGGCTCCAGGCGAAGTGCTTTGACCATAGTCATCACAAACGATGATTCCTGCTGGTACCATGCGCGAGTAGAAAAATGCGAGGCTCTCACGCGTTGGGTCCGCCAGGTCTACGTCGATATGAACAAATGAAAATTTCCGATCATCCACATCTTGAAAACGGTCGGGTATCCACCCAGGATGAAAGCTGAGCTTGGCGAAATCAGAAAGCGCTCTCCGCACGTGTTCGACCCCGCATTTCAAATCTCCTTTGCTCCAATGAACTCCGTCGGCCGGACCAGGTTCGGAAAGCCCCTCGAACGAGTCAAAAAGATGGTGGGTCTTATCTCCAGCTTGAGATTCTTCGTTAGCACAGCAGATAAGATAGGATGTCGCTCCGTGGAACACACCGCACTCCGCTGTATCACCCGGCAAGTGCGCAACCAACCTTAAGAGCTGATGCACCATCCACTTGCGATCGGTATTGAGGACCCGCAATTCGCCGAACCGATCAAGATACTGAGTAAATTCCTCATTTTTCCACCAGTCAAGCTGCGGCCACTTAAATCGATACGATGGAACAAACAATTTCCCGGCTAGTCGAAGCAAACGGAGTCGAGGCGCGAGTGCGCCATCTTCTAAGAAGCGCCCGAGAAATTTTCTCTGTTGCATCATCTTATGTGCGTACGTTTCCGTAAAGCAGATGCTCTGACAAGATCCAGCGGAGCGGCGAAAGCTATACGGGTTTAAAAGTGATCAAAGCCAATTCTCCATGCAGCTTGGCATTTTCGAAGAGCGATCGATCCCCGGCCATCAACGAGATACATCCCCCTCGATCGATTCGACACGGAATTGCGTTGTTCTTTCTCCGATTCACAACTTCTGGGTATCGTTAGCCCCGGCTGGCTTTTAGGAATGAAGTCGCTCGTAACAAACTCCGGCACATGAAATTCGATTCAACGTTTGTTTCTACTCGCATTTTATCTTCGGCGACGGGACCCTGCTTTATAAAGACGTCGGCGTGGACTCAATTAACATCTATTATCCACGATATGTTCTAGTTTCAGATTATATTCGCGATGAAGGAATTCCTTTTTTATGGTCCTTTCGTGTCGGAATGGGCCAGACCATCTTTCCTTCCCTAAGCGCACTTTTGATTACTCCGGTCGTCTGGCTCGCCAAAGGAGCAATCGCCAAGGCCCTGGTGTATCAGCATCTGCTCTACGTCGTGCTCGCGGGGTTGTTGTTTGCGTGTTTCCTAATGACTCGAGGCCTGGTTTTTGCGAGCTGCCTTCTCGGCGCATTGCTGTTGTCTTTCTCGGCTTATATGTGCATGGGCAGTTGCTGGTATTTCCATGCCAACGAAGTGGTCTGTTTTACCTTCCTTTTGTTCGCCGCCGAACAAGCCGCAACTCGTGGACGGTGGGTTTACCTTGTGCCGGCGGTGACAATCGTCGGCTTCCTCGGAGCGTTCCATCTCTACCTGGCAGCCATCCTTTTATGTTTTTACGTCCCGGCACGCCTTATTGAGCGCTTCTCATGGCAGCCGCTGCCGATCTTGCGAACATCTGCTCTACTGGCGGCGGCGGCGCTTCTCGGTGTTGGCCTTGGCGCTATTTTAAGCGTGAACAGCCTTTACGGACTCGTGAACAGCCCGCGCGGCGCCGGACCAACTTCCTTGGTGGGCCAATTATCCTCCAAGCCGATATTTGGTTTGGAGTCGTCATTGCATTACATGACCGCAGTCTTGCGGCCATTCGGAAACGATCTGATTGGAACCGGGAATGATTTTCGCGGATGGCAGAATTACTTGGAAGCGCCAATGACCTACTGCGGACTTCTATGCCTTGTTATTTTTCCTCAGATATTTGTCGGTAGCACGCTGCGTCACCGAATTCTTTATGGATTGCTTTTTGGTGTCATCCTTGTAACAACCCTCTTTCCCTGGTTCAGATATTTCTTTTGGGCTTTTCAAGGCGACTACTACAGGACCCTCTCGTTGTTTGCAGTCTTCGGCATTATCACATTTGGAATGACCGCATTTTCTCGCTACATAGAAGGCGATCGTCTCAATTTGTGGATACTCGGCGGCACGATCTTTTTATTGATCGGAATCCTATACTTTCCCCTTCGTGAATTCCAATCGCTGATAAATCCCTCCCTCAGGGTTGCAGCCACCGTTTTTCTCGTCAGCTATACCATTCTATTACCAGTTGGACAGCTGGTGAAGCGGCCGCAGATCATTGCGTGGATTATGGTTGGACTAGCCGCTGCGGAACTCGTGTATCTCGATCGAATCACCGTTGCTAATCGGCCCACCGTTACAAAAAGCGAATTAAATGAACCCACTGGCTATAACGACGAGACGGTGGACGCAGTACGGGGCATCAACGCGAGCGATAAAAGCTTCTTCCGCATCAGGAAAACCTGGGGGTCGGGCCCCGGCATGCTTGAGAGTCTCAACGATGCAATGGTTTTCGGGTATTACGGGACATCCTCTTACAGTTCTTTCAACAATCTCAATTATATCAAGTTCTTGATAGCCGTAGGCGCCATGTCCGAATCCGATCTCTCTACGGACACACGATGGTCATATGGTTTACAGGAGTATCCGCTACTCTCGACTTTCGCCTGTGAAAAGTATGTGCTCACTAACAATCCTGTCCCGTTCGAGACGGCTGAGTATTACGAATTTGTTAGGCGTTATGGTAATAAATATCTCTTCCGCAATCAACTGTTTCTCCCTTTGGGACTGAGTTTCGGCTATTACATTACCGAAGATATGTTCTTGCAATTGCCCCAGTGGGCCAAGCCGCTAGCGCTGTTGAACGCAGCCGTGCTTTCAAACAGAGATGCCGCGAATGAACCGGGCCCTTCGCCGCTAACTATGGGCGACATAAAGTACCAAGTGATTGACACCTCGCTTCCGGATATTGCCGCGAAGCGCCGTAGCACGGCTCTCAATATTTCCTCCTTCCGACAGACGCGCATCGACGGTACGATTCAACTCAACCAAAGAAGCGTGCTCGTATTGCAAACACCTTTCGACCCGGGCTGGCACGCCTTTCAAGATGGTCGAGTGGTGCCGGTCCTTAAAGCGGATTTCGGGTTGTTGGGCGTTGTCTTAAATGCCGGCGAACATACGGTGGAATTGCGCTATCGCCCTCCGTTCCTCTATGCCGGGGCGGCGGTGAGTTTCGTGTCCCTGTTAATATTTGCAGCAAGCTTATGGTGGTGGCCACGAATTCGTTTACCTCAATGACGCTCGGTCTGCGCGTTCAATCATGGGAGTAGCTGCTACTCTCAACCGAATGGTGACAAACAAGATCGATACCAACGACAAAGTCTTGCCCCTGACATGGTGGGTCTTGGCGGTAGCCGTTCTTGGCCTGATCGTAACTATTAGGATTCGACTACTCGGAATTCCGCTCGAACGCGACGAAGGAGAATACGCTTACGCCGGTCAACTTCTCTTACAGGGTATTCCGCCTTACAAGCTGGCTTATAGCATGAAGTTTCCGGGAACCTACGTCGCCTACGCGATTACGATGTTTCTCT
>WNGI01001649.1_pt1 | contig 18859 bp, 21 predicted proteins | sample 5400621 | NCBI WGS metagenome assembly WNGI01 (sample SAMN13153374, study PRJNA577476) | soil metagenome | isolation source: 20 cm soil or saprolite under Garry oak tree replicate 1 | place: USA:California | collected 2016-06-15
GACTTGAAGAGACCGAACCGGCCGCGGCGCTCGACCAGCGGCTTGCCGCAGATCGGGCACGGCTCATCCAGCACTTTCGGGCCCTGGCTCGGCTTGCCGTCCTTGCCCATGTTCGCGCGGTAGTTGCAGTCGGGGTAGCGCGAGCAGGCGACGAAGGGGCCGTACCGACCGGTCCGCTCGACCAGATCCCCTTCCCCACACTGCGGGCACTTCTCGCCAGTCGACTTCGACTCGCCCTGCGCGTCGCGCTTGATGTACTTGCAGTCGGGGTAGCCCGAGCAGCCTATGAAGTCCCCGTAGCGGCCCGTGCGCAGCTGTAGGGGCCTGCCGCAGTTGGGGCAGGGCTCTTCAAGAAGCTTCGGCTCAGGAGCCTCGCCATCGGCGGTGAGCGCGCGGCGGAATTTGCACTTCGGGTAGCGCGAGCAGCCCATGAACGGTCCGAAGCGGCTCGCCTTGTGGACGAGATGTCCCTCATTGCACAGCGGGCAGACCTCGTCGGTGTCGGCCGGCGTCGCCTCCTCGGCGGCGCTGAGCATCCGCTGCAGCGGCCCGTAGAAGTCCCTGACCACCGGCACCCATTCCTGGTTCCCGCTTTCCACCTCGTCGAGTCGCTTCTCGAGGTTCGACGTGTACTCGTCGTCGGAGATCGACTTGAAGTGGTCGACCATGAGCGCGTTGACCGCCTCGCCGACGCGGGTCGGGTGGAGCCGGCGCTCTTTGATCTCGACGTAGCCATGCGCCTTGGTGATCGTCTGCACGATCGGCGCGTACGTGGACGGCCGGCCGATCCCCCGCTGCTCCAGCTCCTTGATCAGCGTCGCCTCGGTGTAGCGCGGCGGAGGCTGCGTGAAATGCTGCTCCGGCTTGAGGTCGTGATAGGCGAGGTCTTCGCCCTGCGCGAGCTGGGGCAGCACGTTCTCCCCGTTTTCCTCGCGTGGCCAGACCTTGTAGAAACCGTCGAAGGCCAGCACCGAACCGGTCGCACGGAAGACGTAGTCGCCACCCTGGATCTCGACCTGGGTCTGGTCGTACACGGCCGGTGCCATCCGGCTGGCGACAAAGCGCCGCCAGATGAGGTCGTAGAGCTTGAACTGGTCGGCGGTCAGATACTGCCGGATCGATTCCGGGGTGCGGCCCACCTCGGTCGGCCGGATCGCCTCGTGCGCGTCCTGCGCTCCAGGCGTCGCCTTGGCGCTGCGCGACGCGCCGATGTACTTCTCGCCGTGCTCTTGCTTGATCCAGCCTTTGGCCTTGGCGTCGGCGTCGGCAGAGATCCGCGTCGAGTCGGTACGCATGTAGGTGATGAGACCCGTCGATCCTTCCGCGCCGAGCTCTATGCCTTCGTACAGCTGCTGCGCGATCCGCATCGCGGCGAAGGGCCGCATCCGCAGCCGGCTCGACGCGTCCTGCTGCAGGGTCGACGTGATGTACGGCGGGTTGGAGCTCTTGGTGCGGCGCTTCTGCTCGACGCCAAGGACGCGGTAGCTGGCGCCCTCGAGCTTGCGGAGGATCGCCTGCGCCTCCGCCTCGTTGTGAACCTCGAACTTCGTGTCGGCTTCGGTGGCGGTTGCTGTGGCCGGACGGTTGAGGCGCGCCAGGAAGTGGCTCTCGGAACCCCGCTGGGACAGCTCCGCGTCGATGGTCCACGACTCGACGGGAACGAACTTGCGGATCTCTTCCTCGCGGTCGACGACCAGGCGGAGGGCGACCGACGACACGCGTCCGGCGCCGATCCCCTTCTGGACCTTGCTCCACAGGAAGGGGCTCAGGCGAAAGCCGACCAGCCGGTCGACCACCCGCCGCGCCTGCTGGGCGTTGACCAGCCGCATGTCGATCTCACGCGGAGACTCGAGGGCCCGCCGGACTGCGTCCGAGGTGATCTCGTGGAACTCGATCCGTTTCGGGGCGCGAAGCTTCAGGACCTCAGCCAGGTGCCAGGCGATGGCCTCCCCTTCCCGGTCCGGGTCGGAAGCAAGGATTACCTCCTGGTCTTTCTTGGCCGCGGACCGCAGCTCGTTGATCGTCTTGCGTCGGCTTTCCACGACCTCGTAGTGCGGCTTGAAGCCGTCGTCCACCTCGACACCCATCTCCTTTTCAGGCAGGTCGCGGACGTGGCCCATCGAGGCCCGGACATCGAAACGGTCTCCCAAAAACCGCTTCAGCGTCCTGGCCTTGGCAGGCGACTCGACGATGATCAAACCTTCTGGCACAGCTTCCTTGTTATTCCCAAACCCGGACGTTTGTTCCTAAGCGACCGGTCCGCCCGACGAGTGGCGGGCATCCTACGCCCGTTCTTCGCCGCGGCGCAACGCCCTTACATACCCATCCTGGTGGCGCCTAACCGCGCCGTCGAGCTCCAGGGCGGTCAACCGGCCGAGCACTTCGGCGACCGGCAGCTGCAGCTTGCGAGCGATATCGGCCGCGTTCAAAGCGAGAACGTCCGAGAGGTGGGAAATGATGCCATCCCGCTCCCGTCGGAGCCCGAAACCGAGCCCTCGAGGCGTGGCTAGAGGGTCGTCCAGGACCTCGCCGCCGAGGTTCAGCCCGGCCAGGACGTCCCGGGTGTTCTGGACGAGGCCGGCGCCGTCGCGGATGAGGGCATGGGTCCCGACCGACAAAGGCGAGAAGACACTTCCGGGAACGGCCATTACCTCTTTATGTAGGTCGAGCGCGGCCTCGGCCGTGATCAGCGCGCCAGAGCCCTCCGCGGCCTCGACCACGACCACAAGGTCAGACAGGGCCGCCATCGTGTAGTTGCGAGCGGGAAAGTTGTGGCGCCTGGGCGCTGTGCCGTCCGGGAACTGGCTGACCAGCGCTCCGCCGCCGGCGAGGATCGCCTCGGCAAGCGCGGTATGGGCGGCCGGATAGACGAGGTCGACGCCGGTGCCCATGACCGCGACCGTGATCCCGCCGCCATTCAAGGCGCCGCGGTGCGCGGCCGCATCGATGCCAAGCGCGAGGCCGCTGACGACGACCACACCCACCCGCGCGAGCCCGAGCCCGAGCTGCTCCGCGACAGCCTCGCCATATGGAGATGGCCGCCGTGAGCCGACGATCGCGACGCGCGGCCCTTCAGGCGGCGGCCAGCGCCCACGGGTCCGCAGCTCAGGCAGCGACATCTTGCAGCCGGAAACCGAGCGCCTCGAGGACGTGGTGCTCCTCGATCTGCTCCGACCCGTCGAGGTCGGCCGCGGTGCGCGCGACCCTCCACGCGCGGTGAAAGCCGCGTGCGGTCATGCCGCGCTGCGCCGACCAGCGCTCCAGGGTGCGACGCGATGGAGGCGCCAGGCCGGCCAGCTGGCGGAGCCGGACAGGCTTGAGCTGAGCGTTGAGCGATCCCTGCCGCTGGAGCTGACGCCGTCGCGCCCTGACCACCCGCTCCCGCACCTTCGACGATGCTTCCCCGCTCGGCTCCGAGGCGAGCGTGTCGAGAGGGACGCGGCGGACGGCGACCTGGATGTCGATCCGGTCGAGAAGCGGGCCTGAAAGGCGCCGCTGGTAGGTGTCGATCGCGGCCGGAGTGCAGCGGCAGGGACGCAATCCGTCGCCGGTCCAGCCGCACGGGCAGGGATTCGTGGCCGCGACCAGCATGAACCGGGCCGGATAGGACACGGATCCGCCCGAGCGCGTGATGCTGACCCGGCCTGACTCGAGCGGCTGGCGCAGCGCCTGGAGCACGGGCGTCTGGAACTCGGCCAGCTCGTCGAGAAACAGGACGCCGTGCGCCGCCCGGCTGATCTCACCCGGCAGAGCGAGACCGCTGCCTCCGCCGATGAGGCCCGCCATCGAGACGCTGTGGTGTGGGGCGCGAAAGGGTCTCGCCCACTCGAGCGGCCGCCCGCGCCGCAGCTCCCCCAGCACGCTTCGCACCTGTGCGACATCGAGGGCCTCGTTGAGCCCGAGCGGCGGCAGGATGCCGGGCAGGCAGCGCGCGAGCATCGTCTTGCCGGCCCCGGGGGGTCCGCTCATCAACAGGTGATGGCCCCCAGCCGCGGCGACCTCCAGCGCGCGCTTCGCCTCCTCCTGGCCGTGCACCTCGGCCAGGTCGTGCTCCACGGTGTCTGCCGCCGCCGCGCCGTCCAGGCTCCGCGTCGAGGGAGGGATGAGCTCCTCGGCGAGCAGGTGGTGGACGACCGAGGCCAGGGACACACACGGGATCACCTCCAGGCCGTCGATCAGCGCGGCTTCGGCCGCGTCTTCCGCCGGCACGAAGATGCGCTCGTAACCCAGCTTGCAGAGACCGCGAGCCGCGACCAGGACGCCATCCACGTGGCGCACCGTTCCATCCAGCGCAAGCTCGCCCAGGAAGGCGCTCCGCGGCGGAGCTTGCTTTTGCGCCCGCGCCAGGGCGATGGCGACCGCGATCGGCAGGTCAAGTCCCGTGCCTTCCTTGCGCAGCTCCGCAGGGGCCAGGTTGACCGTCAGGCGCGTATGTGGAAACTCAAGGTCGCTGTTTCGGATCGCCGAGCGCACACGCTCGCGAGCTTCCTTGACCGTCGTGGCCGCGAGGCCGACCAGGAAGAACTTGACGTCGCCGCCACGGCCGATGTCGGCCTCGACCTGGACGCGCCGAACGTCCAGGCCCACAAGCACGCATGAGTCGACATTGCCGAGCACACGAGCGAGGCTATTGAGACGCGGTTGGGAAATCAGCCCCGGTTGTTAAGAGCCCAGGAAGTCGGCGACCTCGTCGTGGAACGCCTGCGGCTGCTCGACGAACGTCATGTGTCCCGAGTCGCCGACGATCACCTGCCGCGCGCCCTCGATGCCGGCGCATACGTCCTCCGCGCATACCGGCCCGCAGATGAAGTCCTCTTCGCCCGTGATCACAAGCGTCGTACACGTGATGGCGGGCAGGCGGCTGCGCATGTCGAAGGTCGTGAAGATCTCATCGTTGAAGAGCTTCAGCGCGTCGGCGTTGATGGTCTCGGTCTTCAGCGTGTCGAGGTAGCCCGCCTCCGCCGGTCCGAAATGAGCGAAGTACAGCGGCCACTCCCGGAAGACGAGCTCGGCCAACTCCTGGTCGGACGCGAATTTCCCTGCCTGTTCTTCCTCGAGGGCGGCGATCGCGTCCGCCGCCCACGGCTCACCGGACCGCTTGTCCATGGCTTTGCGCATCGCGGCCTGCTGCCCGGGACCGAAGCGGGCCAGCGTCGACGCCAGGACGAGGCGCCGCACCCGCCCGGGATAGCTCGCCGCGTACGCCTGCGCCACCACGCCTCCGTGCGAGTGGCCGAGGAGGAGCATCCGCTCCTGGCCCAGGTGCGCCCGGAGCTCCTCGAGATCGGCCACGTAGTCATCGACCTGGTACGCGCGCCGGTCCCGGGGCCGGTCCGAGCCACCCGTACCGCGCGGGTTGAGCAAGACCAGCGTGTACTGCTCCCAGAGCGCGGCCAGGTCGCCGAAGTAGACGGCCGAGAACCCTGGCCCGCCCGGATGGCAGACAAGCACCGGCCCATGTCCGAGCTTGCGGTAGGTCAGCTTGCGGCCGTCGCTGGTGGTGAAGCTCACGCGAGCCGCGGCTCGGGACGCCAGCGGCCGCCTTCTTCGAGATAGCCTGCGGGCATATCGGGCTCGTGGCTCAACACGAGCAGCCAGCGGTGCCTCTCGGCTTCGTCGAGAAGTTTTGCCTTCTGCTCGAAGACCCGCAGCGGTTCGATGTCGGCGGCCATGTTCCAGGGCACCCGCAGGTGCGGCGTCTGGCAGACGAGGTCGCCGGTCACCGCGCACGCCAGCTCGCCCGAGCGCAGGATCAGCACCTGGCTCCCAGGCGTGTGTCCACCGACGTGGCGGATCTGCACGCCGGGCAGGACCTCGGCGTCGCCGTCGAGGAACTCGACCAGGTCGTTGCCGTCCGCGAGCGGCGTGAAGTCATCGGTGATGTAGCTTGCCCTGCTGCGCACGTCCGGCTGCAGCGCGAAGTCCCACTCGCTGCGCTGGATGAAATGACGCGCCTTCTTGAACGTGAGCTCGACCTCGCCATTCTCATCGCGCCGGGTCAGGCCGCCGGCGTGGTCCCAGTGCAGGTGGGTGGTGACGACGGCGTCGACCTCCTCGGGCTGGATGCCGAGGCGCTTCAGCGCATGAAGCATGCCCTCCGGCTCCCGAAGCGCGACCTGCTGCGCGCGCTTCTCGCTCAGCTTGTTGCCGATGCCGGTCTCGCAGATGATGACGCGACCGTTCTTGCGGGCGATGAGGCATACGCATGCGCAGTCGATCATGTTGTTCCGGTCAGGCGGCTTCTGCTTCTCCCATAGGGTCCTCGGCACCACACCGAACATCAGGCCGCCGTCCGCCTTCCAATGGTCGGTCACCAGGAGATGAAGCTCGAGGTCGCCCAGCTGCACTGCGCCTTATATGCTGCGCGAAATGGCGGCCGCGGCGATCAGGACCTCGAGACTGACCAAGGACTACGGGCGGGGGCGAGGCCTTTTCGACCTCGACCTGCAGATCCCCGAGCAGGAGGTCTTCGGTTACCTCGGGCCAAATGGCTCGGGCAAGACGACGACCATCCGTCTCCTCATGGGCATGATCCGCGCCACCGGCGGGTCGGCTCACATCTTCGGCCTCGATTCCACGCGTGATTCCGTCGAGGTCAAGCGGAGGGTCGGATACCTACCCGGCGATGTGCCCCAGTTCGGCAGCCTTCGTGGCGCCGAGGTCGTGGCTTACCTGGGCGGCATGCGAGGCGGCGTGGACCGCCGTCACGTGCGCGCGATCGCGGAGCGATTCGACCTCGACCTGAATCGCCGGTATCGCGAGTACTCCAGCGGCAACAAGCAAAAGCTCGCGATCCTGCTGGCGTTCATGCACAGGCCAGACCTGCTGATCCTTGATGAGCCCACCAGCGGGCTCGACCCGCTCAACCAGCGCGAGTTCTACGCGTTGCTCGGCGACGCGCGCGATGACGGCGCCACTGTCTTTTTTTCCTCCCACGTATTGTCCGAGGTCGAGCACGTGTGCGACAGGGTCGGCATCCTGCGCGCGGGCAAGCTCGTCAAGGTCGCGCAGCTCGATGAGCTGAGACGGATCCGGGTGCATCGCGTCGAGATCGAGTTCGCACCCGACGCGGACGTTCCGGAGGGCCGTCTGCGCTCCGCGTCCGGTGTTGAAAACCTGAGCGTCAGCGGCCGCGTCGTCATGTGCACGGTCCACGGCAGCTTCGACGGATTGCTCGACGCCATCTCCGGCACCCGGGTCGTAGACCTCGTGAGCACAGAACCCAGCCTCGAGGAGTTCTTCCTCACGTTCTTCGGCGAACCCAAGCCCAAAGCGCTGACGCCGTGACCTCCGTCTTGATGGGGCTCCGGCTTGGCCGCTGGGGCATCGCCGGCTTCTCCATGGTCGCGTTCGTCTCGACATTCGTGCAGACGACCGGCTTTTACCAGATCGCCGGGCACACGCCGGCCGAGCGCGCCGCACTTGGTGCGTCGATGTCTGCGCTGGCTGCTCAGTTCGTCGCCCTGTTTCCACCGCCGATCCGGCCCGATACCGTCGGCGGGTACGTCGAGTTCCGCGCCTTCCACTCGCTCGCAATCATCTTTGCGGTGTGGGCGCTCGCCTCGGCGACCGGTTTTGCGCGTGGAGATGAGGAACGCGGGATCGTGGAGGCCGCGCTGGCGAGCGGCACATCGCGAGGGGCGCTGACGGCGTCGCGGACGATCGCATTCGCGATCGCGGCTGGGGTCGCGTCGGCGGTGGCCGCGGCCGGCTTCGTCGCGGGAGTCGCCTCAGGCCATGAAACCGTCGCCGCGGGCGGCGTGGTCGAGGCCGGGGCGCTGCTCGCCGCGCTGACCGTATCGTGCTATGCGCTGTCCTTGCTGGTGGCGCAGCTGGCCGCGGCCCGGGCCGCCACCGCCGCCGCGAGTGCGCTCTTGCTGGGGCTCTTTCTCGTCAACAGCCTCAGTCGCGTCTTCGCCTCGCTGTCGACGTGGCGATGGGCGTCCCCGTTTCGCTACTACGAGCTGAGCCAACCCCTGCCGCCCGGCGGCAATTTCGACCCGCGTTCGCTCCTGGTCCTGATCGGCATCTCCATCCTCGCCGCGGCCGCCGCCGGGTGGGCGTTCACCCGACGCGACCTTGGCGCGCCGCTCGTGCACGTGCCGCCACTTTCCTACCGGTCGAGCCATGACGCCGCGAGGACGCCGGTGTGGAGGATCGCCGTCGTGCGCAGTCTCTACGTGAGCCGTCTTGGCCTGTTGGCCTGGAGTGTCGGAATGGCCGTGATGGCCGCCGTCTTCGTCAGCCTGACCAGGACGATCGTCCAGGTGCTGCTCTCGATCCCCACGCTTCTGCCTTACCTCTCGATTTTCGTGCATCAACGGCTGTACCCCGCTGTGTTGGGCTACACATGGTTCAACGTCGCGCAGCTGATGCTGGCCGCGTTTGCCATCACATACGTGGCACGTTGGTCCGCCGAGGACACCGACGGACGCCTGGAGATCTTCCTCAGCACCCCGCAGTCGCGTGCCGGCATTGTGGTCGAGCGCATGGCCGTGCTCGCGGCGGGTGCGGTTTTGATCGCCGGCGTGAGCGGGATCGTCCTGTTTTACGTGTCGCATGCGCAGGGCATCGACCTGAACGGGCAGCGGCTGGCGGCGGCATCGCTGATGCTGGTGCCGTTCGCGCTGGTGTTCGCCGGCGTCGGATCGCTGCTGGCGGCGTGGAACCCACGAGCCGCGGTCGGGCTGCTGGGCGGCTTCGCCTTCGCCAGCTACCTCGACACAGAGCTCGCCACGATCTACAAGCTGCCGCTGTGGCTGCAGGACCTGTCGGCGTTCAAGCTTTTCGGCACCCCATTGCTGAATGGCGTCGACGGCCGGAACCTCGCCCTGATGATCCTGCTCGCCTGCGCGGGCCTCGGAAGCTCGATACTTGCTATGCAGAGGCGCGACGTCGGCGCGTAAGCGTTGAGCGGAGGGGACCGCCCCCGCAAGCCTACGAAAAGTAGCCAACCACTGACTTAGGAGGTACACTGCGTCGCCATGCCGAGATCGATGTGGAAAGGCGTGGTCTCATTCGGAATGGTCTCGATCCCGATCCGCCTGTACAACGCCACGGAGTCGACCGCCAAGGTCTCCTTCCGCCAGCTCTGTCCCGACCACCACTCCCCCATCTCGTACAAGCGCTGGTGCGCGGAGGGTGACCACGAGGTTGCCTACAGCGAGATCCAGCGCGGCTACGAGGTCGGGAAGGACCGCTACGTGATCATCGACGACAAGGACCTCGACAACCTTCCGCTCCCCACGGCCCACGCCATCGACATCGAAGAGTTCGTCCCGGTCGACGACGTCGAGCCCGGCCTGTACTACGACAGCGCGTACTACGTCGAGCCGGAAGAGCTGGGCAAGAAGCCGTATCACCTGCTGCGCCGAGCCCTGGAATCGACGGGCAGGATGGCGATCGCCAAGATCGCGCTGCGCGACAAGGAGCACCTTGCCGCGCTGCACCCGAACGGCAAGGGCCTGATCATGAACACGCTCCACTGGCCGGACGAGATCCGCTCGACCGAGGGACTCAAGGGCCTGGAGGACGAGGTCAAGATCAACCCGAAGGAGCTCGAGATGGCGAAGGCGCTCATCGAGAGCCTGGCCGACACCTTCGACCCGAGCCGCTACAAGGACAACTATCGCGAGGCGGTGATGAAGGTCGTGCGGGCCAAGGCGGAGGGCGAGGTCATCGAGGCCCCCGAGGCGCCGCAGCCGGCCAAGGTCATGGACCTCATGGAGGCCCTGCGCCAATCCGTCGAGCAGGCGAAGAAGCAGAGAGCCGGACGCGAGAAGCCTGCCGCTGAGACCAGGAGACGGCGCAAAGCTTCGTAAGGGCCGCCGGGCCTAATCTGAGCCAGGTGCAGGATTCTTCGGACCAGCTGCAGATCGAGCTCGAGAGCTTCCCCGACGAGGTGCGGCCGATGCAGGCGGCCTCAGCCGAGGCCCCGTTCAGCTCGGCGGAGTACCTGTTCGAGGTGAAGTGGGACGGGCTGCGATGCATCCTGTTTCGCGACCCGACCGGGCACGTGCGGCTGCAGGACCGCGGCCTCAACGACCTCACCGCGGACCTGCCCGAGGTGACGGCTGCCGCCAAGCGCGTGCCGCCGGGCAGCGTCATCGACGGCGAGCTCGTCGCCACCGACGGCGACGGCCGGCCCGACTACCCGCGGCTCCGGCAGCGCCTGACCGGCGGCGCGCGCATGCGCGATTCGATTCCCACCGCCTACCTCGCCTTCGACGCCCTCTACCTCGAGGGCCGGCCGCTGCTGCGGCAGCCCGTGCTTCGGCGGAGGGCGCGGCTCGCCAAGGCGGTGGAAGCCGGTGGGCACCTCTTCGTACCCGACCACATAGAAGAGGACGGAGTCGAGCTGTTCGAGGCCTGCCTCGAACGAGGCCTCGAGGGCGTGGTGGCGAAGCACCGGCAGAGCCCGTACGTGACAGGCCAGCGAAGCCCCTTCTGGCTCAAGGTCAAGGCCGTCAAGTCCGACGACTTCGTCGTCATCGGCTGGACGGGCGAGACGCCATTCGACGCCCTCGTGGTCGGCTACCACGAAGACGGCCGCCTGCTGCCGTGTGGGACCGTCGGCGGTGGCTACGACGAGGACGCTATGCGTGTCATCAGGGAGCGCCTGGACGGGATCGCGACCGAGACGTCGCCGCTCGATCCGGCGCCGATCATGATGCGGCCGGTGCACTGGGTGAAGCCCGAGCTGGTGGTCAGCATCCGCTACTCCGAGTGGTCACCTGACGGCACGCTGCGTTTTCCAATCTTCAACGGCCTTCGGCCCGAGGTCCACCCGGCGGAGGCCATACGCCACCGGCCACGGGTGGTCATCAGCGGCCATGTGCGTCCAGGGTCGCCGGCGTACGACCTGACGCGCTTCCCGTTTTGATGCCTGACCCGCAGTCCAGATTCGACGTCGTCACGGGCGCTTTCAGCTTCACCGGCCGGTTCATCGCTCAGCGGCTGCTGGCCGCGGACCGACGTGTCAGGACGCTGACGAACCATCCGCAGCGCCCGGGCGCGAACGAGATCACGGCCGAGGTGGCGCCGCTGCAGTTCACGGACCGCGACGCGCTCGTCGCAAGTCTGCGCGGCGCCGATGTCCTCTACAACACGTACTGGCTCCGCTTTCACCACGGCCGCGTCAGATTCGGCGACGCCGTGGCCAATACGCGGGTCCTTCTTGGCGCCGCGAGAGACGCCGGCGTGCGCAAGGTGGTGCACATCTCTGTCAGCAACCCGGCGGCGGATTCGGAGCTGGACTATTACGCCGGCAAGGCGCGAGCTGAGCAGGTGGTGCGGGAGTCACGCCTGCCGTGGGCGATCGTCCGGCCGACGCTGGTTTTCGGCCAGGGGGACATCCTGATCAACAACATAGCGTGGCTGTTGCGGAGGCTTCCCATCTTCGGCATCCCAGGTCGCGGCGACTACCGCGTCCAGCCGGTTGCGGCTGAGGATGTCGCGGAGATCGCGACCTGGGCCGCGGAACAGACGGACAACGTGACGGTCGATGCGGCTGGACCCGACGTCATCTATTACAGCGAGATGGTCGAGTCGATCGCCATCGCCGTCGGCCGGCATCCAAGGTTCGTCTACCTGTCGCCGCGAATGTCGCTGGTCGCCGCACGGCTCATCGGTCGGATCGTCAAGGACGAGGTGCTCAACCAGCCGGAGCTGGAGGGCTTGATGCAGGAGCTGCTCGTATCGCACGAGCGCCCGCGCGGCACGAGGCGGCTCGACAACTGGCTGCTGACGAACGCCGACACGATCGGCACCAGATACGCGTCCGAGCTGGACCGTCACTGGAGATAGATCAGTCGAACGGATCCTCGATCAGCTCGGCATCGAATCCTCCGTCAGGTTTGACGATCAGGCCGACGACCGCATAGCGGATCGGCCCCCGCCACTCCGCGAGGGCGCGATATTCGGCCGCGGCGGCGACGAGCGCCCGCCGCTTGCGCGAGCCGACGCCCTCGAGCGGAGTGCCGAATGCGCCGCCGGTTCGCGTCTTCACCTCCACGACGACGAGGTCACGGCCCCGCCTGCACACCAGGTCCAGCTCGCCACGCCGGGCCAGGAATCCCGCGCCGACGACCTGGTAGCCGCGCGACCTGAGCAGGTCGGCGGCAGCCTTCTCGCCGGCTCGGCCTAGCTCTGCAGCCCGGCCAGCTCGGAGACGCGGAACGGCGCCCACGACGTCCTGTGAATCGGGCTTGGGCCGAGTCGCCGGATCGCGGCGCGATGCGACGGAGTGGCGTATCCCTTGTGGTCGGCGAATCCCCAGCCTGGATAGAGGCGGTCATACTCGACCATGGCCCTATCCCGCGCGACTTTGGCCACGATGCTGGCGGCCATGATCGAGGCGCATAACTTGTCCCCACGGACCACCGCCATCTGGGGCAGCGGCGTGTCCGGCACGTCGAACGCATCAATCAACAGGTATTCGGCCTTCACGCTCAAGCCGGCCACGGCGCCCGCGCTGGCGAGGATGCGCGCCCTGTACAGGCCGAGCCGGTCGACCTGGGTGTGGTCGACGGCGCACACGGACACCGCCACGGCACGACGCCGGATGATCGCGTCGACGCGATCTCTCTCGTCTGCAGTCATCAGCTTGGAGTCGTTGAGCCCCGGAATCCGGTCGCCGATGCGCAGCACCACCGCGCCGCCGACGACAGGGCCCGCGAGCGGACCCATACCGACCTCGTCGACACCGGCGACGACCTGGTAACCCATCGCGACCGCCCTCCGCTCGAACTGCCACAGCTTCGGCCGCATGATTTCGAGAGTAGCGGTCTGTCGGTCAGACCGCCATCTGCTTAACAGCGTCAGGATTACGTGAGAGAGGCAGAAGAGGAGCACCCGGACTGGGTGCTCCTCAATCTTTCGCGAACGGCTCGCGGCCTTCCAGCTTCAGCGCTTGGCGTACGTTGCGGCGCTGGCGAACTCGATGCCGACGAACGGCTCATCACCAACCACACGGGCGTCGTGTCCCGGCGGGATCGTGTACGAGTCGCCGCTCGTGATGCTGATCCGGGTGCCATCGGTCATCCAGGTCTCCAGCCGGCCTGAGACGCAGTAGCCCACGTGGGTCTTCTCGCAGTGCTCGGTCTTTGCCACGGGCTTGATCGAGGACTCCCAGGTCCATCCTGGCTGGAACGTGAACCTGCCGATCGAGTAGTCACCGAGGTTGTTCACCTCGACGGTCGCCTTGTCCGGCTTGCGCGTTTCATCCGGATTGTCATGGGAACGCGCCTCCAGCTTGCTGACAGTACCTGTGGTCATGTTCGCCTCCAATATCGGACGTCTCGTCCGATTGCCACCGCCTTCTTGCCGCTGATTGCCGCCACGCCAATGCTGGCCCACCGGCCTTGAAACACCTCAGCCGTTCAGCGGCGTGACGCCTGACGGCACCTTTGGCAGCCACGGGCCGCCCAACTCCGACTCTACGCTCCGAGGCCGGCCTGTGCCAAAACGCGGCAAGTCACAGAAATCCTGAACCTTGGGGTTAACGGCCCTACGACTCGTCTGGCGCCGCCGCTTCGTCCGTCGCTTCCTCAGGCTCCTCGGCTGCAGCCGATTCACCTTCGACTTCCGCGACCAGGCGCCTGCGCTCGCGGATGCGGGCCTCGCGGCCGACCTTGCCGCGCAGGTAGTACAGGCGACCCTGGCGTACGTCGCCGTGGCGAAGCACGTCGATCTTGTCGATGCGTGGCGAGTGGATCATGAACGTCCTCTCGACGCCGACTCCGTGCGTCACCCGGCGAACCGTGAAGTTCTGACGCAGGCCTCCGCCGGTGACGCGAATGACGGTGCCCTCGAACATCTGGATGCGCTCGCGCGTGCCCTCGACGACCTTGGCGTGCACGCGCACGGTGTCGCCTGCACGCAGGGCGGGGACCTTGGCCTTCTGCTGCTCCTTCTCGAGCTGCTGGATCACGTTCATGTCTTCTTCAGCTCCTTGCTGTGTGCGCGCCTCTGGGCTGCTTGCTGCCGGCGCCACTGCTTGATCCGAGCGTGGTCGCCGGACAAGAGCACGTCAGGGACGGTCATGCCTCGGTACTCGGCCGGACGGGTGAATTGCGGCCAGCCTGTCATCTCGTTGGCGAAGCTGTCCTGCGCCAGTGATCCTGGATCGCCGACAACTCCGGGGACGAGCCTGACCGTCGCGTCAATCAGAACCATCGCCGGGATCTCACCACCGCTCAGGACGTAATCGCCGATCGAAATCTCGCGGCCGTTCAGCGCGGTACGAACACGGTCGTCGACGCCTTCGTAGCGGCCGCAAACGATGATGAGTCCGGGTTCCTGGGCGAGCTCGCCCGCGAGCCGCTGGTCGAGCCGCTCGCCCCAAGGTTCCATGAGGATGACAGGGCCAGGATTTGTGGCCCGAAGCGATTCCACGGCTTCGATCACGGGCTCGGGTTTCATGACCATTCCAGGGCCTCCGCCAAATGGCATATCGTCGACCTGCCGGTGGCGGTCATGCGTGTGTTCGCGCAGATCGTGCGCGCGCAGCTCCACAAGGCCCCTCTCGATGGCGCGTCCGATCACCCCCTGTCCAAAGACAGGGCCGAACATCGCTGGAAAGATGGTGACGACATCAAATCTCATCAGTCTTGTCTCATCAGTCGTGGGCTTCGTCGATCCTCAACAGCCAGTCCGCGACCACCACGCGGCCGCCCGGGATATCGACCTCGAGCACGGCGTCTTTGGTGGCCGGAATCAGGTGCTCGATCGAACCTTCACGGCTGACCCAGACATCGTTGGCGGGCCTCTCCAGCACCTCCTCGATGACGCCGATGTGGGCGCCCGACTGAGTCACCGCCATGAGTCCCACCACCTGCCGGTGGTAGAAACGACCCTGCTCCAGCGACCGCATCTCTTCGTCAGGGACCTCGAGGTACCGGCCCCGAAAGAGGTCGGCCACCGCCCGATTGTCGATCCCGCGCAGCTTGACCACCAGGCCAGGCTGGGTCTCGCGGCTCCACTCGACCTGGTGGTGGCTACCCTCGAGCACCAGGCTCGCGCCGGGGTCGAATCGATCCTTGAAGTCTGTCAAGGGTGTGACCTTGACAGCACCCTCGACTCCAAACGCCCCCGTGACCTGACCGATTCGAATCATGCGCTCACCTCGCCACCTGACCTCCGGCCGCGCGGTGCGAAATGCGGCGGGGACGAAAGCGATGGGTTGGCCAGGTCGACGAACACACGCTTTCGGTCGCGAAGCGAAGCGACCCTCACCAGGGTCCGGATGGCTTCGATGTTGCGACCGGCTTTGCCGATGAATCGGCCGACGTCCTCGTCGGCCAGCTTGACTTTGATCGCCACCGTTCCGCCGCCGCGCTCGAACGACTCGACCAGCACTTCCTCTGGCTTCTCGGCCAGCGACTTGGCCACGTACTCGACCAGCGCGCGGTAGTCGACTCCAGGTCCGCCTGGCGACGGCCTGTCGCGCCGGAAACCGCCGCCGCCGCGATTGAAACCGCCGCGCCGAAAGTCACGCCGAGGGGGTCGGCTTCTCTGCTCGTCGCTCAAGGATTCCCTCCCGCTTCAACAGGCTGCGCGCCGCCTCGCTGGGCTGGGCGCCCTGCTGCAGCCACTTCATCACTTTTTCCACGTCGATCTTGACCTGCACCGGTTCGGTCATCGGGTCGTAGTACCCGAGGTGCTCGATAAAGCGGCCGTCACGCGGCGAGCGCGCATCTGCCACCACGAGGCGGTAAAAGGGATGCTTTTTCGCCCCCATCCGCCTCAGCCTGATCTTTACCAACCTGCGCCTCCTTGTCCATACATCCGGGGAAGTCCGGCCTGCTTGCCCTTGCGATTCACCGCACCGAACTGTTTCGCCAGCTTTTGCATCGCCTCCCGAGCTTTGAGCAACCGGTTGATGTCGGCGGGCTGCACGCCGCTGCCGCGCGCGATCCTGCGCTTCCGCGCGCCATCGATGAGCTCCGGACGAGCTCTCTCCCTGGGAGTCATCGATAGGATGATCGCCTCCATCCTCTTCATCTCTTTCTCCGTGTCGGCGCCCGCGAGCTGGCCCTTGATCGCACCGCCGCCGGGCACCATGTCCAGCGTTGCCTCGAGCGAACCCATGCCTCGCAGCTGGCGGATCTGGGCCAGGAAATCGTCGAAGCTCAATTGCCCGGCGCGAAGGTGCCGCTCGACCTCCGCCGCCTGTGCCTTGTCCACCGACCTCTCGGCTTTCTCGATCAGCGTGAGCACATCGCCCATGCCCAGGATCCGGGACGCCATCCGCTCGGCGTGGAAGACCTCGAGGTCATCGGGCTTCTCGCCGGTGCCGGCGAAGCGGATCCGCTGCCCGGTGGCCACGCGCAGCGACAGGGCCGCGCCGCCGCGGGCATCGCCATCGAGCTTGGTCAGGATCACCCCATCGACGCCGACCTCTCTGCCGAACGCCTCGCCCACCTTGACCGCCTCCTGGCCCGTCATGGAGTCGGCTACCAGAAGCGTTTCGGTCACCGGCGCCGCCGCCTTGAGCCGATTCAGCTCCTGCATCAGCTCGGCGTCGACGTGGAGCCGGCCGGCGGTATCGAGGATCACCACATCGCAGTTGACACGCCTGGCCTCCGCGATCGCCGCGTTCGCAATCTGCTCCACCTGGCCCTGGCTCGTGTGAAAGGCGACGCCCTCGCGTTCGGCGAGGGTTCTGAGCTGATCGACCGCAGCCGGACGGCGGTAGTCGAGCGCGCTGACCAGAGGCCGGTGACCTTCGCGACGCGCGAGCAGCGCAAGCTTGACCGCCGTGGTCGTCTTGCCCGAGCCCTGCAGGCCCACGAGCATCACCGCGGTCGGCGGCTGCGATGAGTAGCGAAGCCCTTCGGCGTTGCCACCAAGCGTCTCGACCAGCTCGTCGTTGACGGCTTTGACCACGGTCTGCGGCGCGGTGAGCCCGGGCGCGATCTCCACGCCGCTGATGCGCGACCGCACGCGTTCGATGAACTCCTTGACGACCTTGAAGTTGACGTCGGCCTCGAGCAGCGCCAGCCGCACCTCGCGCAGTCCAGCGTCCACGTCCTCTGGTCGCAGGACCCCCCGGCCGCTGATCTTCTTCAGCGCCGCGGCCAGTCTCTCGCCCAGGGCTTCGAACATCTAGACGGCCCCCTCGAGGTTAGCGATGCGCCGCTTCAGCCCGTTCAGCTCGCGTTCCATCGCCTCCAGCGCCCGCCGCCGCCGGGCAGCCTCGGCGAGGAGGCCAAGCCGCTTTTCATATTCCTGCAGGGCGAGCGTCGACCGCCGCACGATGTCGTGAACGGCCGCACGTGACGTGCCCTGGTGGGCGGCGATCTCGGCCAGCGACCAGTCACTCCGCAGGTACAGGTCGATGACCTCCCGCTGGTGCTCGGTCAGCAGCGCTCCGTACCGCTCCAACAGTGCCAGGGCGCGCCCACGGGCCTGGAGGGTGTCAAGGGCCATGCCTTGACAGTCTACCAGGGGCCCTAGAATTTCACCTCGACGTGGCTGACCCGTGGCTCGAAGCCTTCCGGTACAACAAATGGGCAAACCTCAAGCTGCTTGACGTCTGCGCGCGCCTCACCGATCAGCAGCTGCAGCTGACGTCGCCAGGTACCTATGGCAGCATCGCGGCCACGCTGCTGCACCTGGTCGCGGCCGAGCAGCGCTACATCAAGCGGCTGGGCGGTTCAAAACCCGAGCTCTCTGAGAAATCGGAGTTTCCTGGAGTGACCGCACTGCGCGAGCATGCGCAGCGCAGTGGCGAAGAGCTCATGAGCCTCGCGCTCCGGGTCAACCCCGCTCACACGACGCAGGATGTCGCCGACGAGGGCGGCACGTTTCTCGTGAGCCACTGGGTCCCCATCGTCCAGGCGATCCATCACGGGAACGATCACAGGACGCATATCTGCACGATCCTCGGCCAGAACGGGATCGACTACGGGGACCTCGATGTGTGGGCTTTTGCCCGGACAGCCGGAGGCTACGTGCCCCTCGTCGATGCAAAGACCTGAATGCTGACCGCCTTCATCCTCGTCAAGTCGACGCGCGACGGGCTCAAGCACCTGGGGTCTGAGCTCGCCGGCGTCGAGGGCGTGGCGGAGGTCTACACCGTCACCGGCGAGTGGGACTTCATCGCGATCGCCAGGGTTCGCGAGCACGACGACCTTGCCAAGGTGGTGACCCAGCACCTGACCAGGCTGGACGGCATCGAGCGGACCGAGACGATGGTTGCGTTCCAGCAGTTCTCTGCCCACGACCTGGAGGCGATGTTCGGCCTCGGCCTCGAGGACAAGCAGGCCTGAGCGATCTGCTCCCAGTGGCTCTGCGCGCCGCGCGCGCGGGCGCGGCCGTGCTCCTTCGTGCCGGCCTGCCGCGACCCGGCTCGGCAGCGGAGCTGAAGAGCCGCGGGGACTACGTCACCGCGACCGATCGGGCATCGGAGGTGGCGATCCTCGAGGTCCTGGCTCGTGAGGCGCCCGGCATCGCGGTGCTCGCGGAAGAGCGTGGGGGCGTGCGGGCGGCCACCATGTGGGCGGTCGATCCCCTGGACGGGACCACGAATTTCACGCGCGGCTTTCCGAGCGTCGGGATCTCGGTCGCGCTGCTCGACAAAGGGCTGCCGGTCGCCGGCGTGGTCCTCGCGCCTTTTTTTGAGCTGGAATTCACGGTGGCCCGAGGTCAGGGAGCGTTCATGAACGGCGAGCGGCTGCCTGCGCACCGCCTGCTCGACCCCTCCGGCGCGGTGGTGGCGACGGGCTTTCCCTTCCGGAACAAGAAGCTTCTGCCGCGCTACCTGCCGGTGTTCCGGCAGGCGCTCGAGACTTTCGAGGACATTCGCCGCGCGGGCGCCGCCGCCCTGGACCTCGCCTGGACGGCGGCGAGCACATTC
>WNGI01004400.1_pt1 | contig 18858 bp, 21 predicted proteins | sample 5400621 | NCBI WGS metagenome assembly WNGI01 (sample SAMN13153374, study PRJNA577476) | soil metagenome | isolation source: 20 cm soil or saprolite under Garry oak tree replicate 1 | place: USA:California | collected 2016-06-15
GAATTTGCTTGGGAGACGGTGGTGACTTGATCGCCATCTTTTTCACTTCCATCGCTGAAAATGAACTCGCCTGTTTGGACGCTGGAGATTTTATATGAACCGCTAGGAATGGCAGAGGCGAGAGCGAAGACAGAGGCAAGAGTTAAGAATATGGACGCAAAGGTGAACTTAACCATCGTTGGGGTCGAGGAAAAGAAGAGGAGTATCCGCAAAATTGACCCCATGGAGTCAGGGCCGTTGGTGAGATGAATGTCAGGTGGTGGAGCCGAACAAGTGTTGACTCGGTGATGGCTGGCAGACGGTAAGTGGGAAAATGATTTATTATGTAAACCACGGTCTTCGACATCCCTACATGATGATAACAGGATACTGCGAATTAGCCTGATGTATGTGGATTTACGCTGGACGGCGGCAGTCTTCATCTTTGCTCAATGGGTTTTGAAGCAGATCCGCGATGGTCGAGCGTGTCCCACTCTAACTCAGAGTCGACATAGTACTAGGGAGGGCTGGAGCGGGGTATTGCAGTCTGAACTTCATGATTGCGGGTAGCAGTGAGGAAGAGTTTATGGATGGGCTAGGTAGAGATGGGCGAGCAACGGCAGCCGTCAAGATACTGTTCCTTCAAGACGTTGTGCCTGATTTGGTATCTGCAATCAGGCGAACTTGAAGCTCCGGGGATAGACACGGGAAACAGGGGAGGGTTATTCTTGACTTTGTTGATAGGTGCAAACATTTGTTCAAGGGTGCGATTTCGTAGAACAGAAAACTTTCGTTGATTGGAGTTTGAGAAGAGAACTGTGCGTCGACAGGGCGACAACTTTCTTAACTATGCACGGGCGCTTGGCGAGAGTTTCAATGGCCTAGCAGCAACAGCTTGAGGATGACTCGCGAGAGTTGCCGAATCTTGTCATGGTAGTGCTCCACGTCAGTTGCTGCCTTGAGTCAATCTCGGATGGGCACGTACCTCGGCAACCTTGGTTCAACCTGGTTCTCAAATGCCTTTTGCTTCATGCGTCATAGGCGATGATGCGTACATGGCCCGTAATTTGCCCTTTGGTTCCGTCATATGTAACAGTCAGGACGAATCTGAGCGTCGTCCCTCCAATTGTCTTCTGAGCAATCTCACCACTACTTTTTCATCAATACTTCATGATTGCGAACACCCAAAAAACCTTACCTTGGCTTTTGCCAGAGACGCATCTCCTCTTTCCACCATTCTTAGTGATGCCCAGTGACCACACGTTCACTTTTTCCCTTTTTGTCTACCGCCACGTCATCCTGCCCTTTCACAGTTGCTTGAACCATCTGGGTTGCTCGTGCTGCCAGCAATGGCACTTGAAGCGTTGAAGGGAGAGGTGCGACTGGTGTTGGACCAGCTGAGGGTAGGTGGAGTAGCAGCTTGATGTCCTGCATATACACAGAGCATATCATCAGGAGTCAAGGTAAATAATGGTAGAGGCACATGATATTGGATTAGATATCATCCACTGTGTTGGCGATACGGATCGGGTGCGTCCAACGTAGATAGCTAAATACATACTTGAATTGGTAATTGCGGAAGTCCGTAGTGGGAGACGGTGCACCTGCTTGCGCCCGTCGCATTAAATGATTGTCCAGATAGAAACCTTTATCCTTCATCACCTGCACTCGTCACCCCATCATCTCCATTTATTCCGAATGGAACCCGATAAGGTTGGACCACAAGCACGACGGCGTCCCTGAATCTCTGTTTGTTTTTGACGTAGAAACAATGCCGAATTAAGACATATCCCGTCCTCGCCTCTTCCAACGCACGCCAGTACGCGTTGGATCTCTTGGTGGCTGCTAGGCGGATCCTCCTCGCCTGCACATTTCATCCCCTTTGGTCCGAATATAGACCGACTCGTTGTGGGCCACAACGTTTCTTTCGATCGCGCTCGCGTTGAAAGCGAATACTCCCTTGCTAGTACTACTAGGATGGATCCACGTTGGTGTGAACGGGATATCAGCGTCTCGCATGGAACGAGCGAAAGAAGAAGGAGAAACCAAAAAGGTGCAGAGGGCCGAGGCGGTCGAGGCTCTCGTTTATCTCATCGCGCAAGCAAAGGAGGAACAAGAGCATGCGAGGGAACAAGAATGGCGGAAAAGCTGGCGAGGGCTAGGATGGGTATGGAGGATCTCTTTAGGTGCCTTATCAGTCCGAGATGGATTGGGACAGCAACGGGGTGAAGACGACGACGACGGAAACAGAACTTGGGAATCGCTCACTTCCGCCAACTCACTCGTAGACATCGCGAGGCTTCATTGCAACATCAAATTGGAAGAGGACCAGGCGAGCGTGCTCAATACTCGTCCGAATTACTCGAGGCGAACTTATGCCTCATTTGTTCTCTCCTCCCGTTCCTGGGGCCGACTCCAACCTGGAGCCAAATCCATATCCCAACCTCCACCTCGACGGGGACTCGGACCCAACACCCCCTACCACCAACTCGGACCACCTATCCCTTCTAACTTTAGTACTGTGCCACCGGCGTCCACCCAGCTCTCGAAGTCTACAGCACCATCCTCCCCTCCTTCCTATGGTGGTGTTTACACCCGGTCTCCTTCTCAGGCGTGCTTACCATGAGGTCCAGCTTTCTCACAGTCAACAGCGCTTGGGAGAGGTATATTGAAAGCGTCGAGCGGATTTATAGAGGGATGGAAGAGGGTGTGAAGAGGAGGTTAACTGAGTTGGCGACGAGTGCGAAGGAGATGACGACGACGGGGGGTGGGAGAAGGATCCGTGGTTGGCGCAGTTGGATTGGACATTGAGAAGGGCAGGAAAGTCAAGGGGTGTGGTGAGCGGTGCTTTTTTCGTTGCTTTTTTTTTGCTCAAGTTACGTTTAGGTGCAAGAACCTCAGGCTGATGAAGCTGAACCTGAAGATGAGGCGCTACAAATAACGGAAGATCCAGCGTGGCTCAGTACCCTCGTTACCTCTCCCTCCCGATCGTCCCGTTACTGCTGAAGCTAGCATACAATGACTTTCCACTCGAATTCTCGACCGAAGAAGGCTGGAATTACGTCGACGACAAAGGAGAAGGGGGAAAACTGTGTATCGCTCGCAGTCAGAAGACCGGTCAGACCCTTGATCCGCGCCATGCAAAAGTCCTGTTAGCACGAACTTGAACGTCACCAACGATTCTCAATAAAAGTCCAGTGTGCTTCGAGCCCCTCCATCATATTGTTCCTTCATCTGCTTCTTTTCTTCCTCTTTGGCACTTCTTTTCAAATAATTGCAGATCCGAGAGGTAGATGTAAAACCCGTCGAGTCAAAAAGCAGCCAGCTGTCCAAGGCGCCTTGCGAGTTCAAAAACCTCGAGTGCGAAAACCGCGAGTACCCCCATATCGCACCCAGTTTCAACAGGTACCATCAACAACGCTAGGCCACCAAAAGCTAGTACTCCCGGAAATCATAAGTATTGGCCGTTCTTTCAATGGCACTTATTACTGGCAGCCATCCAACGTGAGTGGAACCAAGTTTTCTGTCAACGCCTCCCTCACACTGTATCTCGGGACATTTTAAAATACTATACCAACGACGTGATCGATATCCTTCTCGATTGGGACTATAAGCTCATCAACGGTGGTGTGTGGTTGACTTACTAGTACATACTGAGCCCTCTTTCACGTACCACGGCGCGATATGCGGAGGATGGCAAAGCTAAGGGAGAAATCATCTCGCTAACGCCGTGATTTCGGCTCCGAGTCTGAATGCTCCCTCTCGTTATCCTCGATGAATGTGTCGACTACATGGCATCCTATCAAGCGAAGGAAGGGGTATGGGGGCTGTTTGGGCTATACAGTGCACAAGTGGAAAATGACAGACGAACAGATGGGACTAGCACTTACGAGGGTGCGCTCATCCCTTTCTGTATATACCTTGACCAACCCTCTTTCGTGGGCCTCAGGCTGCCAACATCCTTGATCCACACCCGGCGCCCATCCACGGGCCACGACCCAAATGCGACCTCAACGTTTATAAACGCCATAGTATCGGTGCCATCTCCCACCCGATTATGAACCATATCGGCAGAGCGGGAAAGCGACACTCCATAGACGTCAGCGCTCGCAACTCAGATTTTTTCATTCGGCGTTATTCGTTCCCCCGCACGACTGCAGATCTTACTTCCGCCTCACCCAGTGACGCGGCTCAGACCCGCTGTCGAGATCTGCGAAATGCCACTCTATCTGAGGTTATTGCTTCTGGTGAACGCGTATCTCGCGTTTCATTTGCAGATACTGCTACCCGTATCTCCTTTGCTACCGACCTCATTACTCCACCATAAATTACTGGTCCTCTCACTCTCAGTCCAGAATATATTCGCATCAAGATACAGAGTGACTAAGATGACGACGATCTTCTCCTTGCTCAACTAGCTAATACTCCTTCTCTTTCAACGGATGATATCTAATCCACTACCTAAGTGATGCACACTGGATCATGTGCCTTCGAGGAATAATGGGCTGGCGCGCCGAAATACGGAAACCACGGCACCATGCAAAGGGTATTGAAGATTAAGTGAGAAATTATTTCGCTTGAACGCACCCATGCTTGGTGAATGCGTTGACGAGTAAGGACATGTTCCTGCCATGGCACCTAGGTCTTAGCACTGTAGACTGTATAACAATAACTTTTTGTGGCGTCCCCGTTTTGAAAAATCAACATAAATTACACTAATAATGATACGACAAGTACCGATGAAACACGTATTCACTCCAATCAATCTCCTTTCCATTGCCCAAAGGCACCTTCTCGTCCCTTTTTCCCTTCCTCCCCTTCTTGCCGGCCTACCCCCAATTCCACCTTCAAACTTGACACCGTGAGCTTTCTGTGCAAGCCCCTTGACCGCTCCAAAACCCTGAGCTGCCTGTGCTTTCAAGAACGCCGCCGTGTTGGCTCGATGAACCATACAGTCCGGTGGTCTCAATTCCGTGTTCCTCGCCCAAACTTTCTCTCGTCTTTTCCAATACACCCTCGATATTTAGAGACTCGCCAGGCGGAACAGGTACCGGCTGACTGGGTGTCACACACTCCATGTCCACTTCCTTTCTCAAACACCTATCCACATCCACCGCCGAAAAAAACGCGACGCCCTGCGGTAAATCGTCCATACCGAGCATATATACAAACATCGTTCTCGTCCACAGATCAACGCGAGCACTGGCAGCGCGGTACTTGTCATCTTCTTCTTTGACGAGGTACTGCAGTTTGTCGTGCACCGACTCGATGAGGTTTCGTGCTCGGATATGGTACCACTTGATGAGATATTCAATCGATTCTCGAAGGCATATAGTAATCTGATCCGAATTCGTTCGGGAGGTACTCCTGCTCAACGCGTACATCGCGCTGCATCCCAACGCAGGTGTCCTTGGCTTCTCTGAATTCACAATCTCTTCGAGCTCGTTGAACACGAAGCTCTCGGATCTCTCCGAACCAAAACCTTCGATCAAATATGGATCGGTGAGTGTTGCGGTCCTTTGTGGAAGCGTACGACATTCCGGCGTTGGCTTGGAGGAGGAGCAGAGCGGCATGTTTCATTCCAGCCCCGTAAATCCTCGAGTAGTTGAATACTTTAGCTTGATCGCGCGACAAGCCGAGTATCTTTGCCGTTTTCGAATGCAAGTCCGTCCCAGCGCTTTTCGTCCCTTCAAGCGTCATCCACCCTAATGCCGTCGCACCATGGATATCAAACTGCACACCTCCCATGCGACTCGAGATCCACAGCTCTTCCGAATCTACATGATTGGCACCGATGATCGTGTAGCCGGGTGGTGCACAGACCATTGCTTTCAGTTCTGACCCGACGCGGTTCCTTTTCGCATTGGAAGACGCCAACCAAGTCTTTCAATCGCGCGGCGGGTGACGGTACCCATAGTAATGACTGAGGAAGGATTATGCCCCACTTGTCATCCTTATCCTCGAAACCCAATTTCCACCCACCACCCTTTCAAATGCATCTGGTTCATAATCCGATCATCCAATAACTGCACGCTGCGTTCAATTTGAGGGCCTCTTTCGCCTCTCCACCCGGACTTGTCAGCGTCCCATCCGCCACATACTCGACGAACGTTTTGCCGGGCGGAGAACCCACGTCGGCAGCTTGTGGAACCCAAACCTCGAATCGGCAGGGTTGGAGAACGTCAGAGACGATCTGTGCTTGGAAGTTTCCGAGACGGAAGAAGGAACGCGAATGTGGTCTCTCCACACCAACTTGAACAGGAGTGGTCCAATCCGGTTCCAAGGGGTGCGATCGATCGTACTGGGAGGTAAACCCTTTTGGGGTTTCGTCAAGTCCCAGTACCATTAAATGGAGGGCGCTTTCAGCTTCTCTTGCTCTTTCGGTTTTGTATTTTTCTTTGGGCTCCAATCTAGTTGAAAGAAGGGATTCGGGATCCTTCCTAGCCTCTTCCGTCACGCGAGCTGCAAGTTCCTGTATTCGATCGTCCAGGTCCTTTGAACGAAGATGACGCCATCGCTAGGTCATTATCGTCAGACGTCGTCTCGCCCGAGGCCAACAGTACTTTTGCGTGGCGCGGACCAAGGATCTGACTGGTCTTCTGACCGCGAGCGGTACGCAGTTTGCCCACTTTTCGACGTAATTCCAGCCCTTGATCACCATTATAAGCCAGCTTGAGCAGTAGTAAGGGGACGATACGGGAAGGAGATGCACCTTAACGTAACTTGAGCAAAAAAAAAAAAAAGACAGCAACGAAAAAAGTACTACTCACCACGCCCCTCGATTTTCCCGCCTTTTTCAACGTCCTTCAATCCAACTGTGCGGCCAACCATGGATCCTTCGTACCACGCATTGGAAGAGGCGGCTATGGCGATGACGCGATATGGATGACCCACTTTCGGCATGGTTTCTACATCAAAAACAAGCAGGATTCCAGGATGATAGGAAAGGGGAAGGGTTCGCTGAAACTGGCACTGCCGGTGTGCTTGTAGTAGTACTTTGTCCAGCCTTTTTGGTAGAGGTTCCATTCGGATGTGTCTGGGAGGGGAGGAAGAGAGGCGTTTGCGAGGTCAGGTGCGAGGTTGCGGTAATGAGAAGCTGTGGCGAGACCGATGCGGTGGAATTGTTCTGGAACCGAGTTGGAGGGAGAAAAAGGGAGAGAAGGATCGAGTGAGTGAGTTGCAAGATGATTTGACGCGGTGGAGAAAAGTGAAAAAGTTGGGCGCGCAAAGCTGGAGAAAGCAGTTGATTTCTGGGCGCATGCAAGTTCGGTTTTGGCTGAAGAGCAGGTTGGTGAGCTTCTTCGCCTGGAGGGCATTGAAGCGAAATGACCGTGCCGCGAAGACGAGAGAGTCCGACAAGTCACTGCCCCTGGCACTGAGTGTGCTGGCATTCGACGAATCTCGGCTATGACTAGTGTGTATAATATGGAGGCAGAGATGTTAATCCCTTAAGAAACTCCATAAGGATCCGCAACTGTTGCATATTCTACACCTTTCAGGCGATCATCCCATGCCACCATCTTTCCCTTCACTACTTGATTTTGGTTTCATCATTCCTATGTGCCGCCCTAGTAACCAAAACGACGCGTGGTTGCCCTTTGTAAGAGGCGGCAAGTAAGCGATGAGGGACTCCTTGAGATTTCAGCCACTCATTGGAACAAAATGTTGTGACGTCCATAGTAGGGATCTCGAATTTGTTACGATCGGCGAATGCGAGGACTTGTTCAAAAGTGAGGATATATCCTCCGACAAGGTAAACCATGATTGAGAGTCTATGCAGAAATCATTAGCGCATGGTATCCGACATGTGCAAAATCGACAAACATGAAAGATCTATAATTGTGTTGACGCTGCCTGCACGCCAAGCTCGGTAGCTTGGCGTTACACGAAGATCAATTCTTTCTATCTATTGCAACCTAACACAGAGCATCTCAGTCGTTCCATGCTCCGGCCCATACTACTCGAACGCACGTGCAAGGGAGGGACTAGAGCAACCGAGATACGGAAGTGGTGGAAAAGCAGACGAGGGCTAGAATGGATGTGAAGGATGCCAGTCTTATCAATCCGAGATGGATTGGAACGGCAACGAAAACCGAAAACGATGACGACGGACATAGAACTTGGGATCACCCCCGCCAACTCACTCGTAAACGTCGCAAAGACTTCATTGTAACATTAAACTGGAGCAGGACAAGGCAAGCGAGCTTATGCCGCATTTTTTTGCTCCTCCTGACCCATACTCGGATCCAACAGCCCCCACTATCGATTCGGACAACATAACCCTCGCTGGCTTTCCAACATACTGCGCCACCGACGTCCACACCGCTCACAAAGTTTACAGCACCACCCTCTCCCGGTGTCCTCATCCCGTCTCCTTCTCAGGGGTTCACAGTCAACAGTGCTTGGGATAGGTGGAAGGTTGATTGATTCGGCGACGAGTGCGAAAGAGGTGGCGAGGACGAGGGGTGGGAGCGATATCCGTGGTTGGCGCAGTTGGATTGGACATTGAAAAAGGCAGGAAAGTCGAAGAGTGTGGTGAGCGGTGTTTTTTTTCCTTGCTGTCGTTTTTTTTGCTCAAGTTACGTCAAGGTACAAGAACCTGATGAACCTGAACGTGAAAGGCTGAACATAACGCGTTGCAAGTACTACCGGAAGATCCGGTGTGGCTCAATACTCTCGTTACCTCAGCTCGCTCCCGTATCGTCCCACTGGTGGTCAAGCTAGCTTACAACGGCTGTCCTCAGATGCTCGAACAAAGAAAGTTGGAAATACGTCGACGAAAAGGAGAAGTTTACAAACTGCGTACCGCTCGCGGTAAGAAGACGAGTCAGATCCCCGGTCCCCAGCACTGCAAAGGCGCTATTGGCCTTGGAGGAGATGACACCTGAAGATAACGATCTGGAGATATGTCTGGCTCAAAAGACCTGGACGACCGAATACAGGAACTTGCAACTCGCATGATGGACGAGATAGTAGGAAGGACCCTGAATCGGTCATTGTTCAAGATCCGTGGTTCTCTCAACTAGATTAGAGCCCAAAGAAAAAGACAACGCGGAAAGAGTAGTCGAAGCCGAAAGCGCCCGACATGTATTGACCGAAATCGAAACCGAATTGCACCGTTCTTGCTCAAGTTAGCGTGGAGAGGCTACCCTTTGCTTCATTTGAGAGAACACGGTTGTTGGATATACCGCGTCCCCCCTTCTGTCTTCGAAACTTCCAAGCACGGATCGTCTCTGATGTTCTCCAACTCTGCCGATTCGACTCTCGCCGATCTAGTTGTTCATCACGGGTTTTCATTTCACAAGTTACCTCTTGAAGACGGTGAAGCCAACGTGGGGTCTCCCCTCGGTTCGTCAAGTATGTGACGGATGGGATGCCGACGCGTCTGGGTGGAGAGATGAACGATACTCAGCTTGACCCGCGACCAAGCCAAAGTGTTTAACTACTCGAGGATTTATGGGGCTGGGATGTCGATATCGTAAAAAAATCTGACTTGTTTGATCAAAAGTTTTGATTCGGAGGATCCGAGAGCCTCGTATTTAACAAGCTCGAAGAAATTGTGAAATTCAGAGAAGCCTAGGACGCGGCGTGACGTACGCGTTGAACAAAGAGTACCTTCCGAACCAATTCGGATCAGATTATAAGCCTTCGAGAATCAACTGGGTCGTCCAATCCTCAAGTGTGGATTACCCCGACATGCTGATCGTATCGATGGAATACCTCATCAAGCGGTACTATATCCGAGCGCGATACCTCATCTCGGTGCATGACGAATTGCGGTACCCGGTCAAAGAAGACAAGTACTGCGCCGCGCTGGCATTGTAAATCTCAAATCTGTGGACGAGAGCAACGCTTGCATATATGCTCAGTATGGACAATTTACCACAGGGCATCGTGTTTTCTTCGGCGGTGGATGTGGATAGGTTGTTTGAGGATGGATATGGAATATGTGACGCCCGGGGAGTCTCTCAACATCGAGAGGAAGTTTTGGGGAGGAACACGGAACTGAGTGCGTCGTTGGTTCATTGAGCCAAGACGGCGGCGTTCTTGAAAGCGCAGGCGGCTCAGGATTTTGGCGAGGTCAAGGGTTTGCGCAAAAGTTCATGGTGTCAAGTTTGAAGGTTGGATCAGGGGTGGGCCGGGAGTTAAAGGCAATGGGGAAAGGGGTGCCTTTGGGCAACGGGGAGCGAATACGGGTTACGGCAGAACTTGTTGGACGAGTATCGTTATTAGTGTATTTATGTTAATTTTTCAAAATAAGGAAGCGCTACGCTCTACAAAAAGTCATCGTACTTGTTATACAGTCTATACTAGTGCTAAGACCTAGGCAGGAATAAGTCCTTATTCGTCAGCACATTCACCAAGCATAGCGAACTTCGGGAGCGTTCAAGCGAAATAATTCTTAACCTTAGACTTCGCATCGCGCCAGCGTTGTATGTCCAAATCTTAGGTTAAGCGAGATGGCGTAGTAAGGATTTGGATTTGTGGGTGCACCTTTGGGTTCTTGTACAGAGGCGTCGGCGTCGGCGTCGACCGTGGTGGGATTAAAGGATAGCGGGTGATAATGAAGACGCGATTATCGTCACTGTTACGCTCGGTTGCAGTCTGATTGGATAGATAAGGGTGAGGTGGATATGAACCGAACTAACCGTCGAGATTTGGGCTTCGTATGACGGGTGCATTGGGCAGCTCTTCCGACTCATGAGGCGACGGTGGGAAGACACGGGCGCTGCCTCAGTAGTCATTGGGGAATAGTGGGCGGGTCCTGGCATAGTGATGGGGCCGGAGGAAGGAGGTAGTTGTCGGCCTGTTATTCCTCGATTTGGACCATGGGGGATCGGTAGGCCGGGAAGGGGTTGTTGGTAGGGGCAATTGATCCAGTGCGCATCGCTGGGGTAGTGAATTAGATATCATCCGTTGTAAGAGAAGGAGCGAACGACTTACTAGCTAGAGCAGGGCGAACGTCGCCGTCTTAACTACTCTGTATCTCGACGCAAATATCTTCTGGACTGGGTGTGGGGAGACCAGCAATTTGTCGTGGACAGTAAGGCTGACGTCGACCTCGACCGAGTTTTTCTTTCCTTGTGACTGTACACGGCGGGAAGGGAAGGGACAGGCGGTGCATAAACAGAATGGAATGCGCGAGGTCGGTAGCAAAGGAGACTCCACGGGAGACACGGGTAACAGTATCTGCCAATGAAACGCGAGATACGCGTTCACAGCTCAGCCAGAGCGGCGTTTCACAAACCTATACAGGTTCGACAGCGGATCTGAGCCGTGTCGGGTGAGGGGGAAGTAGGGTCTGGCATCTGCGGGACGAATGAGTGGATGGCAGCCTGGTCCACATGCGTTTGTTGACCGTTTTGGACTGGCAGCGCTTCCGTTTGGCGTCGTTCGATCTTATCCCAGATCACGATGGCGCCGATGACGACGAGGAAGTACGGGAGCCGTAGTTTTTCGGTGGGGGGAAGAAGATTGGGAAGCAGGCGAGGAAGATGAGGGAGACGTCTATTTCCCATCTCACAGAAATCTATGTAAAGCACTGCGGCAATGTCGTGCCTCGCCTAACATTCCTTATAGGCCTTATCGATCGGCGGGAATCCTTATTTTAAAAACTTTCTGACCCTGGCATCTACCTATACACACAACAGGCTGCAGCTGGAGTAATGCTAGTAATACGTGCTTCTCCGAGTTTCTGAATGTAGGGACATCTATAAGTTTGATCGTGTCGCTGGATGTGGGAGTCATCAGCTTGTCAAACGAGAAAGTACAATAAAATTACCTGTGGGTACCACATATGCGGCAGAGGGCCTCGAGAGGTAGTCGGGTATGATGAACCCACGGTCACAGTGCTGCGAGGATCACTGTGGTCAGAAAAGGTGAAGAGATGGGCGTACCGTCGAGTTCCTGACTCGGGACTCGAAGCAATCGGAAGACAGAGGTTAAATTGTGATGTACGGATGGTATAAGAATCCCGTACTACATTAAGACTCGGCAAGACTGCAAAAAGATCCATTAAGGATATCCTGACGTTTGTCGATCCGGGGCTGTAATCGGGTGGGAGATGGCACCGATGTGGGGTTTGTTGAGGTCGCATTTGGGTGGTGGATGGGCGGCAGGTGTGGATCAAGGATGTTGGCAGACTGAATGAAGGACCTGATTCGGAGGCCTGCGGAAGGGGGTCAGTCAAGGTATCAATACAGAATGGAATGAGCGCACCTTTGTAAGTGCTCAGGCTGGACCCGTCATTTTCCACCCTTGCGCCGTATAGCCTGAACAGCCCGCACGCCTCAGCCTCCGCATATTGCCAGGCCGGTCGGCAGCAAACCACCAGTCTTCTGCCCTCGTCTTTTACATATTGTTGGCTTCATTATAAGGTTGCGATGAATTAGCGGAGACGCGAATAGAAGATGGTGGCCGGCGTGGACAATTTGTAGCCTGTGGAAGCGGGTCAGCGAAGGGACGGAGCACGTAAGTGAGCGCCCGTCCGTATTGAGAGTCCGTAGTTTCAAGAAAGGGCTAGAATAGAAGGAAGACGAGGTGAGACGGGGACCCACGTTGCTGAATGGAGAAGCTATCCAAATATGTATGACTGGGCCTGAGAGCGACCCGGTTCCGGGGTCAGTGCAGCCTTGTGCTAACCAGCTATCGCCTATTGCACGGTCATCTGACGCACGTCACCGCATTACTGCGTCACCCACCATTAGTATCTCTTTCGACTTGCCTGCTGCCCTACTACACACCATCTACACCTAAAGTAAGGCTAGTAGGTCAAGACTCAAGCTACATCATTGCTGCCTGCTTAATCCATCATCCGTCTTCCGTCGCCTCTGTCAAGTTCAGTGCACAACTTGTCTTGATTCACACGCTCAGCTATCACTGCTGTTTTCCATTATCTCTGGTGAGCATTTCCATTTCACCACTCCCTCAATCAAACAATCTGATCTTGATCCTAGCACCACATCAGTCATGGCAGCTACAACTGGTGCACCTTCTTTGAGTAGGATAATTTATATGTCTCAGGATTGCTAATCTTCAACTGACACATATCAGATGCAGATGAGACACATGTTCAAATACTCAGGGAACGCTACCTATGCCCACACTTTCGCATCCTTGTCATTGGGAGGGCTAATGCAGGCAAGACAACCATCCTTGAGAAGGTTTGTGGTGTAGCAAAGGGGACAAAGCCCATCATATATGGCAAGGATGGTAAGTCAATCCAGTGAGTTTTGTGCTTCCTTTGACTGTTGAGTTTCTTGCAGGTAGTCAGCTTGAACAATCTGTGATTCATTTGATGCCATCACTTGAGGTGAGTCAGAAAATGATGTATCAATGTACCCATTCACCATATGAATGATAACAGAGAGGCCTACATGATATTGAGCATCAAATTACATACCCTGGAAGTAACTTTATCTTCCATGACTCTCAGGGTTTTGAATCTGGTTCAACTGAGGAATTGGACAATGCTTGGAAGTTCATTGAAAAGAAGTCTGCAGAAACTGAGCTGAAAAGCCAGCTGCATGCAATTTGGTATTTTGCTTTATCCCTTTACAGTACTGGCTGACCTTGCTTCCTCTAGGTACTGCATACCCATGGACAGCCCTCGTCCCATTCTATCTACAGAACTTGAATTCTTCAATAAAGGGACAGGAAGAGGTAAGTCCTAATGAATTTATATATCATCTTGTAACTTGTTGGTTTTGGAGAGGTTACCTCCTTTCCATTGGCCAACTTGCCACAAACTCTGCTAGTACTGACTATTTCCTTTACAGTTCCCTTGGTGGTTATATTCACTAAATTTGATGGTCAAATAGCCAGTGAATTTGTCAACTTGACTGATACAAAGGATGAAGATAAGTGGGAGAAAGCCCGTGAAATTGCTGAAATCACTTTTCAGGGGGTTTATCTTCCTAAAGTTTTGGATACCAAATATCCTCCCAAGGCATGGGTGCGGTTGGAAGGTGAGGGTGGTGAGGGATTTCTCACTGAAAAATGAGAGTAATGTTGTTTCATAGACATGGATTTACCAGAGAAGAATTGTGCTGAATTAACTCAGCAAACTGCTGATGTAATAGATGATGGCAGCATACATCAGCTGTTTGTTTCAACACAGATGAATAGTCTTGACCTTTGTGTTAAATCTGCACTTCAGTGAGGGTCACATTCAAAATGTCACTTACTTACATTGACATTGTTCAGACATGTTCTGAGACATAACCATTGGACATGGGATAATGTCATTCTCATAGTTTTTTCAAAATTTCCACATTTCTGGGTTTGCATTTTTGTCAAACTGCACATGAGAATATGAAAATTTAAATGGAAATAGGTGGACAGGGAGGTGGGTGGGATTCATATGGAATGATAAATACTTGAAACAGTTCATCAGGATGTAAGTAACACTCCAATGCCTTCACATGAAAACAAGATTAATCATGCTTCAGCCTATGGCCAATGAACAACTGAGTGAAGCACAGGTTAGTTGTCACCATATTCTTGGTAGCAGGATCTGATTACACTGCCAGTGGGTGAGTGACATTGAACTAGCATAATTCTGATATATTGTCTCATGACAACAGTTTGTGAGTAATGCTTGCTCTTGTGATCAGCAGTCTTGTCCCATAATCTACAGGAAGTGAGTGACATGACTGAACTTTGATTTTTGGTAAATGATCCCATGGTGCATCTGTATGACCAATAGCAAGTGAGTTAATCTATCATTGTAAGCAGACTTGTCAAACCAGTCTCTTGTGGACAGGGAGTGAGTGATACAACACTGCTTCATGCCACATCTGACCTGCTTAAAGAAAGTAAGCACATTGATGTTTGTGCAGCTTAGAGTCAGACATAACTCAATGAGCAACAGAAAGTTGGTGCCATAGTATTATCTGAAAGAGAGTCTCAACAAATCTCATTGGATTAATAACAGGAAGTAAGTGACATCTCTGTTTGTCTGCTTATAAACATTACATCTTTTCCCAAAACAACAGACAGTAAATATTTCTCCTTTTTGAAGCTTCTTCACAAGCTATTGCAAAACAAACAGGATGTATGTAATCCTTTCATGAGATGTGAATTCATCATATGAAATACTTTGGCAAAAGAAAGTTGGTGGTGTTGTTTTCTTTTTTTTGCAACTCATGATGCTAATTCCATTCTAAAAGGAAGTGAGTGAAGCTCTGCTACAGGACAATTTGGATACATTCTTTTGTTCTACAGATTGTGAGTGATATTGCAAGCTCTGTGAAAAGCAGTGAAATTAGATCTTTTCCTATGAACATAGAAGGTTAGCAGCATGTCATGCTGATTTAGTGGTTCAAAAGATGACCTTATAAAACATGTGCCTATGTGCCTATGGCCAAAAGTATGTGAGTAACATTGCAAATATTTCTGAGAAGTGGTTCTATGTATCTTTTCCATATGACTGACAGGATGTGAGCAACATTGAAGATCATTTTGGAAGGCAGTCTCATCACATCTTTTCCTATGACCAACAGGGAGTGAGTGACATTGCACATTTTGTGAAAGGCAGTCTCATCACATCTTTTCCTATGACCAACAGGGAGTGAGTGACATTGCACATTTTGTGAAAGGCAGTCTCATCACATCTTTTCCTATGACCAACAGGTTGTGAGTGACATTGCACATTTTGTGAAAGGCAGTCTCATCACATCTTTTCCTATGACCAACAGGTTGTGAGTGACATTGCACATTTTGTGAAAGGCAGTTTCATCACATCTTTTCCTATGACCAACAGTTTGTGAGTGACATTGGACATTTTGTGAAAGGCAGTCTCATCACATTTTTTCCTATGACCAACAGCTTGTGAGTGACATTGTACATGTTGTGAAAGGCAGTCTCATGATTCATCACATCTTTTCCTATGACCAACAGCGAGTGAGTGACATTGCACACTTTGTGAAAGGCAGTCTCATCACATCTTTTCCTATGACCAACAGTATGTGAGTGACATTGCACATTTTGTGAAAGGCAGTCTCATCACATCTTTTCCTATGACCAACAGCAAGTGAGTGACATTGCACATTTTGTGAAATCCAGTCTCATCTCATCTTTTCCTATGACCAACAGGGAGTGAGTGACATTGCACATTTTGTGAAAGGCAGTCTCATCACATCATTTCCTTCAACCAAAAGCTTGTGAGTGACATTCAAATTTTCTGAAAGACAGTCTCATCAGTTATCACATATTTTCCTTTGACCCACAGCAAGTGAGTGAGATTGTACATTTTCTGACCTACATTCTCAGCAGAGCTCAATTTATGAATGCTTGATATTTCATTACACCTGATGTATATCAGAAAGTGAGCATGTTGCCACATTACATTTCCAACCCTTTGACATTATTATCATTGTAGATTGTAAGATTCCATTTCAGCTCAATTTATTCACTTTCCTTGGTTTGCAGGTGAGTGATGCTGTTTCATGGGGTATTACATAATTACCATATCAGTTTGCATGCTAGTGTGTAGGTCTGATGATATATGGGTGTTTTCCTCTATCTTATAAATAGCATGAACTTTTCTCCATGTTTGGAGGTGACAAGAAAAGGGAATTTGCAGTCAAGGTATTTTTGCTCTTTTTTTTTAGTAATGCACAACTGATGCCATTGAAACAAGCCTGCTGATTGTCAGCTCATCATCTGTAAATTACTTCTTTTCATTTACTGTATTTGTGCTTAAACACTTCAAGCAATTATCATCATTGCCAAACTATCCTTTTGGATCAATAAACCATTTCTGCCATCAGTCACTGAAGCATTGGATCAATACAAGGAACAAGGCTATGCTCAGAAACTGAAGAGTGACATTACTCCTGACTTTATGCACTCTGGCCATCAAGATATTGTTGCATCACTCTGTAGGCAGGTGACCCACATTGCCAATGGTATGCACTTTGTCTAGTAATGTAATACTTATGAACAATTTATGGCAGGGTGAAAAATAGTACAGCATGGTATCCAGGTGATTTATTGTGATATTATACATTCTGGTTATCCAGTTCTCAAATTACTCTATGAGCAGGTGAAATACATGGATGGTGTGTACTTTGTCTACTCATGCTGTGTGCACCACCTATGGACAATGTAGTATGGCAGGGTAAAACACACAGCATGATATCCAGGTGATTTGTGGTGATATGATCACCTTTCCATTGAGCTTGCATTTATTTGGATATATATAGATCACTTGAAGTTTCATATGCTTTCCCTTGGTTGTTCATGCATTTATACTGTTGCCTTTCTACTTCAATTTTCTCTCTGATGTAAATATATAAAATGTATCTTTTGCATGAGACTTTTAAATGTCAAATGAGCTCATAGCCTGATAGAAAAATAGGGATAGGCAGGAAATTATACACACTAGGTTTTGGTCTCTATATGAGTTTTTGGAAGGAGTGTTCCTTCTTCGGAAAGACATACTCATCATGCCATAAATAAATGGTTAGTTTGGTGAAAAGGCACAGGCTCGCCACTCCAATTGAATGCGGATCTCGTTTAGAAAAACATTACATCCATTATGATATGGCCAGCTCAATTATCTTGTTTGTGAGTTGCTTGGCTGAACACCGAGCCCATGATTGTCGCAGGAGAAGCAGCGGAGGCACGTGGACCAGAGCCACGTGGAACACGCAACCATACCGGCATCTTCCGGCCTTGTGTTCATACCGCCCATCATCACGACCCAACGGCGTGGACTGGACGCTGGTGCGTCGAGCATCCACGATGGCCGAGTCCCCTCAGCACAATACCCGCGAGCTCACCAGAGAAATGCTCCTCGCAGTCCTGAACCACTTCTCGACCCTCCTGCCCAACAAATTCAACAACATGCCCGTTCGTCTCGTTGTGCACGGAGGCGCTTGCATGCTCCTGCACCCGGACCTGGACAGACTTGCCTCGCAGACTCCTCCCTTTCTCTTATCGCCGCGCTGGTCTCCGGGCGCACCTCTCCAACCGGACGCTCCGGATGTCAAGCGCACCCAAACACGGGATGTCGATATCATTGCTCGTTCCTTGGATCTGGAGTGGCACCACCTCGGCATCTTTGACCCCTTTGACCGTCTCAAGGACTGCATCGCATCCACCGCACGCAGGTTTGGCCTTGGTCTTGATTGGATGAACGCAGATGCTGACGTGGCGCTGCCCATGGCTCTCGAGTGCGTTTCTTTCCGTCCGTATTGCCTCCGCTAACCCTTCTTCGGTAGCCCCATTACCGGCATGACCTACGATCCAATCCACGTCGACACCCTCAAACCCAACAATGTCCACCGTCACACCATATACAGATCCGCCATTACCGCGTTCAGGAACGGAACCAACATTTCTGGCACGCGATGGACAAGGGAACTCGTCGAAAAGTGGTTGGTGGATAACTGCTGGCCTATGGGCTACGCCTCCTACGACCACCGTCGTTGGGCTCAACTTAGAGATCGTATTGACCACGTCGTCGCCATGGTGAATGCCTACGACGATGATCAAGAGCTGCAGGAGGAAGAGAACCGGACAAAACGATCAAAGAAGAAAAAGATGTTCGTCATGTCTTGCCCGGGCTCGGAAGCCTCTTTTGTGCCGCCTACACCAGAAACGGCTCTCAAGCCTCCTCCGCCTGAAGCCCATGCCCCTCCGTCACCCTGGCAGCAACCCCAGTCGCAACCCCAATACCCATATTCAGCGCAATACCCACCACAATACCCTTACCCACCACCCTACATGTACTTTACTCAACCTTACCCTCTAGCGCCTCCCCTCCCTCCCGAGGCAGCTCCAGAACCCAGCACATCGTACGTTCCTAGATCGTTAGCAGACTGGACCGCATCCTATATGCACCCGACTACGCGGAGAAACACGGACGACGGA
>WNGI01007769.1_pt1 | contig 18854 bp, 11 predicted proteins | sample 5400621 | NCBI WGS metagenome assembly WNGI01 (sample SAMN13153374, study PRJNA577476) | soil metagenome | isolation source: 20 cm soil or saprolite under Garry oak tree replicate 1 | place: USA:California | collected 2016-06-15
CCGGACGGTGACGTGGGCGAGCAGCAATACGAGCGTGGCGACAGTGAGCGCGGCGGGGCTGGTGACGGGCAAGGTGGCGGGGACGGCGACGATCACGGCGACGAGCGAGGGCCAGAGCGGCACGGCCGCGATCACGGTGGTGCACGTCCCCGTCGCCTCCGTGACCGTCGCGCCCACGTCGGCGTCGGTGGACGTGGGGTCCACGGTGCAGCTCACCGCGACGGCCAAGGACGCGAATGGTGGGACGCTGACGGGCCGAACCGTCACCTGGGGAAGCTCCAACACGTCGGTCGCCACCGTGAGCGCCAGCGGTCTCGTCACGGGCGCGGCGGTGGGGACGGCGACCATCACGGCGACCAGCGAAGGCCGGAGTGGCACCGCCGCCGTCACGGTGGTCGCACCAGGCGCGTCCGTCGTGTTCGTCGGCGCCGGGGACATAGCCGACTGCAGCGGGAGCGGCGACGAAGCGACCGCCACCCTGCTCGACAACATCGCCGGCACCGTGTTCACCCTGGGCGACAACGCCTACCCGGACGGCACCGCCACGCAGTTCACACAGTGCTACGACCCGTCGTGGGGGCGGCATAAGGCGCGCACCCGTCCGACGCCGGGGAACCACGACTACCACACCAGCGGTGCGTCGGGCTACTACGGCTACTTCGGATCGATCGCCGGTCCGTCGGGGCAGGGCTACTACAGCTACGACCTCGGCGCCTGGCACATCATCTCGCTCAACAGCAACGTGTCCATGAGCGCCGGCTCGGCGCAGGAGACGTGGCTGCGCCAGGACCTCGCGGCCAGCACCAAGCAGTGCACCCTCGCCTACTGGCACCACCCCCGCTTCAGCTCCGGGACCCAGCACGGCAACGCGAACGGCGCACAGCCCTTGTGGCAGGCGCTGTACGACAACAACGCGGACATCGTGTTGTCCGGGCACGAGCACAACTACGAGCGGTTCGGACCGCAGACGCCCACCGGCACCGCGGATGCGACGCGGGGCATCCGGGAGTTCGTGGTCGGCACCGGGGGCGAGAGTCACTACAACGACCTGGGAACGCCACAGCCGAATAGCGAGCTGTTCAACGGCACCACCTACGGGGTGTTGAAGCTGACGCTGTCAGCCGGCTCCTACACCTGGCAATTCATCCCGGTAGCCGGGGCCAGTTTCACGGACTCGGGCAGCGGCACCTGTCACTGACCGCCTAAGAAGGAGCACACCAATGCCGTTCATGCACAAGCTGTCGTGCCGCCTGGCCCTGATGAAAAATGCCCTGATCTTCGTGCTGCTGGGCGCGGTCGGGTGTGAGCAGCCCATCCGGCTCACCCAGTCCGCCGACGGTCTGCAGCTCGCGGTAATTCCCAACAGCGTGAATCTCCAACCCTCAGACACTTTCGATCTCATGGCGGTCGCCTATACTTCCTCAGGTGACACCGCCAATGTTCCCGTCAAGTGGAGCATGACCGGCGGGACGATGGTCGACAGCACCACGAAGGGTTGGCGGCATTATGCGAAGATCAAGGCCGGGCAGAACCTCGGGACCTTCAAGGTCATCGCGCAGGGCACTTCGGAGACCGCCGCGGCCGACACGGCCGTCGTCACGGTGGCCCAGGCGCCGGTGGCATCCGTCTTGGTGAGTCCGGCACTCGTCAGCTTGCTGATCGGCGTGAGCGTGCCGCTCACCGCCACGCCGCTCGACGCGGACGGGTATCCCTTGTCCGGTCGGACGGTGACGTGGTCGAGCAGCAACAGCGCGGTCGCCAGCGTGAACGGGAGCGGCCTCGTGACCGGTGTCGTGGCGGGCACGGCGACCATCACCGCCACCAGCGAGGGGCAGAGCGGTGCGGCCGCGGTGACCGTCACGGTCACGCCGGTGGCCAGCGTGGCCGTGACCCCGTCCCCGGCTTCGGTGCAGGCGGGGCAGACGGTACAGCTGACGGCCACCGCGAAGGATGCCAACGGCACGACGTTGCCCGGCCGCCCCATGACCTGGGCCAGCAGCAACACGACGGTGGCCGCGGTGAGCACGAGCGGGCTCGTGCTCGGTAAGGTGGCCGGCTCGGCAACCATCACGGCCACGAGCGAAGGTCAGACGGGCTCGTCGACCCTGACGGTCACGGCGCCAGCGGGACCGGCGCCGGTGGCCACGGTGACGGTCACTCCCGCGTCGATCACCGAGGTGGTCGGTGGCACGGCGCAGCTGACGGCCGCGCTGAAGGACTCGGTGGGGAATCCGCTGACCGGGCGGACCGTGACGTGGGCGAGCAGCAACACGACCGTCGCGACGGTGAGCTCTAGCGGGCTCGTCACGGGTCGGGCGGCCGGCTCGGCGACCATCACCGCCACGAGCGAAGGCAAGGTGGGTTCGTCGTCGGTGACGGTGACGCAGGTCGCGGTCGCGTCGGTGGCCGTGGCGCCGGCGTCGGCTACCATACCGCAGGACCAGAGCGTGCAACTCACCGCCACGCCCAAGGACGCCGCGGGCAACACCTTGGCGGGGCGGGTCGTGACCTGGTTGAGCAGCGCGCCGGGCGTGTGTTCGGTGAGCAGCAACGGTCTCGTGATCGGCGTCGGACCGGGCACGGCGACCGTCACCGCCACCTCGGAAGGCGTGAGGGGCACGGCCGCCATTACGGTCACGCAGGCAGGGCCGCCGCCGCCGCCCCCGGACGGAGAATGCGCCGGCAGCTGGCCCGTGGCCATCTTCCCGCGCATGCCGCAGTCGACGGGCCAGGCGTTCTACGTGTCCCCGTCGGGCTCCGACGGGAATTCGGGAACCATCAGCGCGCCCTGGCAGACCCTGCAGAAGGCGTTTGATGCGCTGCAGCCGGGGCAGACAGCCTACCTGCGGGCCGGCACGTACGGAGCGTTCTGCTCCGCGTCCACGTTCAGCCGTGCGGGCACGCCGTCCGCACCGATTACCGTCCGCGGGTACCAGGGCGAGCGCGCCGTCATCCACGGCCAGGTCCGTCTCCCGGGCCAGTACTTCCGCCTGTCCCACGTGGTGGTGGAAGGGCCGTCGTGCGGCACGTGGGGGGCCACGTCGCAGCAGGGCGAGAACCTGGTGCTGATGGACGTGGGCACGAGCGCGCACATCGAGGTGTCGCACTCCGAGATCTTCCACGGCGGCTGGCACGCGGGCATCGCCGCCGGCGGCGACACGATCTACGTGCTCAACAACTACATCCACGATAACGGCGGCTTCAACGACCCCGGCCAGTGGAACACGTCGCACGCGATCTACTGGCACGATGGGACGGGCGGTGTCGTCGCCAATAATATTCTGGAGCACAACCGCGCCAAGGGGCTGTCGGCGCGCTACAGCGGCAACCACGTCCTCGTGATCAACAACACGGTGGTGGGCAACGGCCGGTCGGGTATGGATATCGCGGAGAGCACGCACGACTGGACGTTCGCGAACAACGTCGTCATGAATAACGGCAACGTGGCCGGAGGCGTCGGGATCAACACGGGCGGCTCGAGCGGTAACGCGACCAACGTGGAGATCAACAACGTATTCTGGAACAACGGCACGTCCGGGGACAGCCACTGGGACACGAACGCGACCATCATCAACCCCAAGGTGGCTGATCCGCTGTTCGTGAATCCCATGAACTCCACGCCCTCGACCGACCACGCGGCGTATGCGAACGACTATCACCTGCTGTCGGGCAGTCCCGCGATCGACTTCGGCTCACTGCTATGGGCACCGCCGTTCGACTTGGCCGGGGTGTGTCGTGTGCTGGGGGCGGGACCGGATGCCGGCGCCTATGAGCGCTAACTAGGCGCCTTCACGAGTACTGCGCTCGACGTACGCGTCGTCACGACGATGACGTGCCACCGTCGGGCGCAGGCTCGTGCCTGACGTTGCTCGGGGATCGACAGCGCCCTCCGCGGACTCGCCTCCCGGTGTGAGCGTCGGCTCGGCCGCCATGGCGGGCTCGGCGGGCTGGATCCGACCCCGCCGCCAGCGGGCTATCCGGCCCCGCAGGGCTTGCTGCCAGCGGTATACACGCTCCGCCGCGTCGCGCAGCAGGGTCAGCCACACGTAGCGGCTCCGCACCCAGCGATACCTGGTGCCGTCGAGCTCGGCGCCGAACTTCGCCTTGAAGTCCCCGCGACCCATGAAGTCCATGCTCTCGCACCCAGCCGCCATCGCCCGCTGCATCACGGTCCAGGTCATCAACTCAGTGGGCCGATACCAGCGGTAGCGCTCGCGGTGCGTCCACATCCACAGGAGCATTTCCTTCCCATCTACCGTGAAGAGTCCGGTCGCGATGTTGGTCTGGCCGTCGGGCAGGTAGACCGAGACGGCCTGGAGGTGACCAGCCTCTCGCATGTGGCGCACGTATTCGAGGACGCGCCGGCGCGTGAACGGGATGACGTTGCCGCCGTGCGTGAAGACCTCGCACAGTTGATCGTAGTGCTCGTCTACAAACGCGTCGTCGTGCTCGATGACGGGGATGAGACCGAGCTTCAGGGCCCTGCGAATGTTGCGCCGGGCGCTGTCCTTCATTGCCTTGAGCGCGCGGGCTTCGTCGCCGGGGTAGAGCGGGGCGCGATAAGTGTAAACGGGCTCGCCCCGGAACCTGAGTGCCGCCATCTCCGCGTGGTCGAGGCTCCCGCTCATCATCTCGATATGGTGAACGCCGTACTGTCGCTCCAGGACCGGGAGCAACGCGGCGACGAGTTCCCGGGTCGAAATGCGGGTGGGGTCGAACAGCGGGCCCATGCTCGCGGTTTGCCAGCCCGGCAGGGGCGAGCCGAAGATGCGGAACGGACCGGTGCTCGTGAGGAGTCCCGGGAGGCATCCTACGACCTCCCCGGCCTTCTCGAACACGAGGTAGAGCGGGCGTCCCTTGCCGCACGCCTCCAGAGAGCGCAGCCAGGCGCGCGTGTGGACCACGCGGCAGTGCGGAAAGCCGCGGACCAGCGTGTCCCACTGCTCCAGCTCCGCGGGCGAGGCCGAGCGCACCGTCACCGGAGCGGCGTGCGGGGCCGTGTGGCCGTTCATCGCCGACCGGTAGACGCCGATGACCTGTCCCGTGAGGAGGCGCTCGTCGAGCGCCTTCATGGCCGTACGGCCGTCTACCCGCCCGCCCCGGCGTAGCACGCGCTCCAACGCCGCTGCGATCGTTTCCGGCGCATCGTCGGCGCACAGTTCACATCCGGCGATGCCGCGCAGCCGCTCCGGCACGTCGCCCACGGCGACCGACACGACGGGAAGGTTGCAGGCGAGCGCTTCCTTCACGACGTTAGGTGAGCCCTCTTGCACCGACGTGCATACGAGCACGTCGCAGGCGCTCATGTAGTAGGGGATGTCGGTGTGCGGGACGTGCCAGGCGAGCACGAACTCGGCCGGCAAGGTTCGGTTGAGGATCTCGACCGCCTGGCGGGCCAAGTCGCAGCGCTTGCGCGCCTGGTGGGGCCGTCCCACGAACAGCACGAGCCGCGCGGTGGGCGAGAGGCCGAGGCGCTGCCGGGCCTCATCCCGCGGGATCGGGCGGAACAGGTCGAGGTCGAGCCCCGACGGGATGACCTGCGCACTCACCCCGGTCGGCAGTGACTGCTTCATGTGGTCGGACACGACGATGACCGCATTGGCCCGCGCCGCGACGAGGCGCGAGAGCCATTGCCCGATCCGGCCCTTCCAGGTGTAGCGCCCGGTCGAGTCGCTCACGATCCCCAGCAAGTCGCTCCCTCGGAACGTCACGACCAGGGGGTAACGCTTGGGAAGGGCGAGCAGGCCGCTCTGGCCAAACTGCGCGTGGACCACGTCGTAACGCGTCGATCGGAAGCGCGCGCGGGCCTGGAACCAGGCGCGCACATAGTTCAGCAGCTTCTGGTCGCCGCGAAACGGAAACACGTCCACCTGCACGCCCGCGGCCTTGAGGTACTCCGCTTGACGCTTGATGAATTGCGTGGTGCGGGGCGGCCCGGGCGCGTCCGGCCAGTCGCTGGTGATCATGAGCACGCGCAACGGACGCGCCTGGTCGGCCGGGGCGGGCTCGGCCGGCTCCGGTCGGTTCGCGGCGCGCGTCAGCAGCACCCTGGCTCCGTGCACCCACTCACCGAGCGCGGGCCAGGGGTCGCGCGCATCCCAGGTGTCCGAGCGGGTGCCGGGCGGCTGGGGTCCGAACAGCTCTCTGAGCCCCTGCAGCACGCTGGGGTAGGCCCCGGGGTACCCCGGCGGGGGTCCTTCCAGGATGTAGAGCAGCCGCTTGAAGTCTCCCCATAGCCAGCGCAGCGTCACGCCTTCGATGTAGCCCTGAGGGGGCGGAACTGGCTGCCCCCGCACCAGCGCGAGCCACCAGCGCGGGAAATCGGCGCCGGCCCGGATCGCCAGCTCCAATGAGTTCCAGAACCGACCGTTCACCTCCATCAGCCATGGCTCGCCTTGCCCCTCATCCCGGAACTCCACCATCGCCGGACCGTGCCAGCGCAGCTCGGCCAGGAGGCGCTCAGCCGGTTGCTGCAGGCGGGGGTCGAGCGCGACGGAGCGACGCAGGCTGCTACCCGATCCCGCCGGTCGCACGTCGCGCAGCCGCTCATGGGCGAACCAGGCCACCACCCGCCCGTGGTCGCACAGTGCGAAGGCGCCCTTGCCGTGGCCGGGCACGAACCCCTGTATCAGCGGCCAATGCTCCCCCTGTCGCGCGGCAAGGATCGCCTGCTCGGCCTCGGCGGCGTCGCCGGCATAGCTGGGACTCCGATTGGGCAGGAAGCGCGTGCCGTCCCACGCATGGCTGAAGCGTGGCTTGATCACGCACGGGAAGCCCACCGCCTCCGCGGCGGCACGGGCCTCGGCGAGCGATGTCGGCACGCGGGTCGGCGGGATCCGCACGCCGCAGGCGGCGGCGCGTTCCAGCGTGAGCGCCTTGTCGAAGGCTTGCATCAGCGTCTCGCCCTCGGCGCAGGCGACACCGATCCCCGCGGCCTCCCACGCCCGTCGGTCGGCGTCGCACAACAGCGCGGAGCGCTCGGTCAAGGGGAGCACGGTCGTGACACCGCGCGCGACCGCCCAGGCACGCAGGGCCGCGAACGATGCGATGGTGTCGCCGTCCACCCGGAACGAGGCCGCGCAATAGCGCGACCACGCGGCGAGCGGCCAGCGCTGGTCGCCGGCGACGAAGACGGCGTAGCCCGCCCGCCCCAACGAGCGGACGCAGGCGAGGGCGTAGTTCGTCTGCCCATCGAGCACCAGAACGCCGCCCCCCGCGATGCGCGTGCCGCTCATGGTCGGCCCATCCGCCGCATCCCGGCGGCGGCGCCGAGCACCGGGATCAGGCAGATCCGGCCGGCCGCATCCCAGCTCCCGCTGGCCAGCTTGACTCCGAGCTTGCGCAGGTACAGCCAGCCACCGACGCGCAGCGTCGGAAAGCGGTAGGAGCCATTGCGAAACGCGACGTGGCCCCAGCCTTCAGCGGGGAAGGCTCGGGCGAGCGCCCTCGGCAATAGCGGCGCCGTGAACACGGCCCGGTGGATCTGCTCCACGTACCCGAGGTAGCAGCGCAAGCCGGCGAGAACGCCCCAGCGGTCCGCTGTCGCCACGACCTCATCCCAATCGAGCCCGTCGCGACGCACCGCGCGGATGGTCGAGACGAGGTCGGCCAGCCGGATCCCGCGACGGGCGTACACCCGTCGCATGCCCTGCAGCACCATGAAGTCCTCGGGCGATGGGGCGAAGAATTCCACGTCGTCCACGCGCCGGCGGCGCGCGCGCCGCACCAGCGAACGCGCGCAGGCGGCATCCTCGCCGACCGCGCCGAGGCGCCCGTGGTGCAGGTCGAGCTCGCAGCCGGCGATCTGATAGCGCGTGGCGCCGGCGATCCGATCGGCGACGTAACGGGGCAGCGGCGTGGCGCGCAACCCGTCCAGCAGTATCGCAGCGGCGGCCGGGGCGCAGTCGAGCAGGAGGAGATCGATGTCGCGACCGGCATCGGGGTGACGATCGAGTCGCGTCAAGAAGACGTGGGCCACACGGTGGGCCGTGAGCGTGGCATCCACCTTCCGCATCAGTTCCCGTATGGTGCTCGCCCGCTGTCGCTCGCGCGCGACCGCTTCCTCGACGAAGGCCGGCGGCTCCACGCCCAGCTGCTCGAGGCGCGCCATGGCGCTGATCAGCACCCCGTTGCTCTGCGCCACGCCGAGCAGCTCGTTCCAGTCGGGGGTGCGGGAGTCGGGTACCGTGTCCTGGTCGACGATCACCCGCAACAGAAACGCCGCCACGCGCGCTGAATCGGGCGCCATCATGAGGCGGGCAGCCGCTCGGTCACCACCCGGTACAGGGTGGCCTTCGCGGCGTCGAGATCGTGATTGGGCAGCCGCACCGCGGTGCGGACCAACGGGAACAGCACCTGGTACGCCCGCCAGCGACGCTCCAGGTACTCGTAGGGCTGCTCGCGCTTGCGCCCGAACGCCCGCTCGGGAGGAACGTCGAGCAGCAGGGCCACGTCGGGTGTGGGCGTGATCCGCTCCAGCAGGCGGAGCGATCCCCAATTGCGGCCGTTCGCCACGTCCACCAGCGAGTCGTAGAAGTACCGGTCCATGATCAAGATGCGCTTGCGCAGCCGCTCCTGGTAAAACCGGTACCCGATGAACAGCAGCAGGTCGATCGGGTAGATGACCTGCCGCAGCACCTTGCTCCAGACGAGTGCCCTGCGCACCTGGCGGTAGACCCAGCGGAGCCCACGCGCTCCCCCGTTGGACGCGGCGGACTCCGTGTACACCGCAGGCCGGGGGGGCTTGTGCACCCCGCTCAAGCGCATTGCCTCATCCCGCAGGAACCGCACGTACGCGTACAGCCCCACGTGCGTGTTGATGTGCAGCACGGCCACGGGCCGCTTCTCCCGCTCGAGTGTGTCTTTCAACCACGCGATGAGCGTGGACTTGCCGGCACCGTCGAGTCCTGAGAACGTGATGAGCACGGTTCCCCCTAGGCGCTCATCGTCGCCGATGGAGCCGCCGCCGCGGCCGGCAACCGGGCCGAGCCGACGCGGTGCCGGAGCTCCCACAGAGCCCCACACACGAAAGGCAGCGGGTCGTCCCAGGCGATCGTGCGCTTCGCCTCGCAGCCGAGGGCCCAGGGCAACCACCGACCGAACGAGACGCCGGCCGCCCGCGCTGCGGCCCAGTCCTTCCACAGCAGGCACCACCGCACGCCCGAACGCAGCGCTGCAGCCTCGCGCGGCAGGCCGACCAGGTCTCGGTAGACGAGCGCCGGCACGTTTACGCCTGCAAGCGCGCCAGGGTGGTGCCACAGGGTGAAGCGGGCGTTAATCTCGAGCAGGTGGAGCTCACCGCGCGGGTCGCGCTTAAAATCGAACTTCGCGACGCCGCGGAGGCCGAGCCGCTCGGCCAGGACGCGCCCGAGGGCAATCACGTCGCCGCTGTTCGTGATCCGCAGCGCCGTACTGTGCCCGTACTCGGCGGGGTAGGTGCGGATCTTCTGCCCCGCGAACTCGCCGACCGGCACCCCCTGCCCGTCCACGTAAACGTGATAGCTCTCGATCCGCGTCTCGGGGCCGGGAACCACCTCCTGCGCGATGAGAGGCATCCCCGCAGCCGTGAGCCGGGGCAGCAACTTCACCAGCGCTGCGGCGGTGTCCACACGGATCGCCTTGCCGAGGCCACCGACCGGCTCCCACTGCGCCGTGCGGCGGACGAGCGGCTTCAGCACGATCGGGAACCGGAGGTCGAGCTCTTCGGCCGTCAGACCGCGGTTGGGGTAGAGCACTCGCGCCGGGGGCACCGGCAGGCCGGCGCGCTGGGCGAGCGCCTGGAACCGCGCCTTGTCGACCAGCTCTTCGACGAGCGTCGGGTCCGGGACGACGAAAGCACGCTCCCACGGGTCAGCCCAGGGCAGGACCACCTGGGTGAACCGCGAATAGCGGGACGCCGCGCCAGGCGGCGCGACTACGGCGCAGCGGATCCCGGCGAGTGCGAGCGGCCGGACCAGGTCCATGTCCCCGATCACGCAGGCCAGGGGGCGCCGCTGATTCATCGGCTGCCGCTCCGCGCCAGATCGGTCGCGAACTGAGTGAAAGCCACCACGTTGTTGACCTGCACCGGGTCGTTCACCACGTCCGACAACCGGGCGACAATGCAACGCCGCGGTCGAGCGCGCACAATTCGATCATCGAGTCGGGCCTCGCTGGGGAGGTGTCCAGAAAACGTGTGAGCTCCGACCCCTTATGCAGGAGCCGTGCACCGAGCGTCGTGTCTAATCGATTCTCCTGAAGGGACTTAAGACGGCTCACCGCGGGTCGTGCAGAGGAGTGCTGCAGTTCTGTTACATATGCGATGAGTTGAAGCGACGGCCCACGCGCTGAAATACCCGGCTCGTCGCGTGCTGGCCGTTACCGGACACCGCGTAGGCCAGCACAAGCCAGGTCAGTTTGAAGGCAATGAAGTTTCCGCTCATGTTCCCCACCAGCACGGCGGTCGTCAGGGCGAAGGGCAAGATGCCCCGCGTCCCGTTCCGCACCCTCCACGCCGCCCAGAAGCACAGGCCGAACCCCAGGAAAAAGGGGATGGCGCCCGCCACGCCGGTCCCGGTGAGCACTTCGAGCACCAGGTTGTGAGTATCGCGGCTGGCGTACACCTGGGGTGACAGGTGCAGCCGCTCCGACAGCTCGAACTTGTTGTTGGGACCCCACCCGATCAGCGGCTTTTCCAGGAACATCTCCCACAGCGTCGGAAAGATCTTCTCTCGCTGCGCCAGGTTGCCCTCCTCGGCCATCGAAAAGCGACGCATCATCAACGGTGACTGCAGGGTCGCCGCGATGCAGAACCCGAGCGCCAGCAATGCCACGAGAGCGTTCCGGAGCTTCACGCGGATGTTTTTTCCGGCAATGGTGAAGGTCCAGAACCCCGCCGCCAACGCCAGCAGGGCACCGCGGGAGCCGCCGATGAGCATGGCCAGGAGCATCAGCCCGGCGCATGGCCAGGCGAGTAGGCGGGGCCGCAATACGCTTGGGCTCAGGCTGTACGACAGTGCCACGACGCCGAGCAGGCCGGCGCCCAGGACTCTGGCGGTCCGATTGGGGTTCTGGCCCAGCACCGAGACGCGGTGGAGCTCGTCGGGGGTGGCCTCGTTGCCGATGCCCAGCAACGTCATCGTGGCCAGGATCAGACAGGCGACCACGAGCGTCACGACCACTGCTCTGGCCACCCCTTCGTCACGCATCAGGTTGGACCCCGTCCAGAAGATGAGGATGGCCTCGACCATGAGGACGACGGTTACCAGCGCGCTTCCAGGCCGCAGGCCGCCGCCTACGACGAAGGCAACAGCATAGACGTAGAGATACGCGAGGAACCACACCAGCGCGCCGGGCCATCGTCCGTAACACAGGCGGGGCTGATACAGCGTCGCCAGGAGAAACAGCGCGCCCGTCAGGGTGGTGATCTCGAGCGTGAATTTCCCGGGCGCGTCGAACGCCAGCGAAAACACGAATCCGTAGAGCGCCCAGCGCACCAAGCGACTCGGGAGCAGGCCGTCGGTCTGCGGCGCGGCCCGGACTTCCGGTGGCTGGGCCGGGAACGACCAGGCCGGATTCATTCTCTCCTCAACACCGGTAGGATGGCAGCCGCGATCTGGTCCGCCGACTGCGTCGCCGTGCTGATCTCAACCAGCTTGGTCCCGCTGGCCGTCGCCATTTGGTCCAGCACCACCCGGTACGCCTGGCGGTAACGTTCCAAGAACTCGCCGATCGCCTGGTCGCTCCGCTCCTTGACCCGGTGCGCCTTGGGGCGATGGCGAATGCGCTGGGCCAGGACGTGGTCCGGCGCGTCGAGCCATATCACGACATCGAGCGTCGGAGCCCATTGCTCCAGTGCCGCGCGCCAGCGTTGTGCGAAGCGAGCGCTCCGGAAGCTCGCGTCTTCGAATACTCTGAGGCGCGCGAGGGTGAACACGGGGCCTTCATCCAGAATCACGGCGCGATAGGCCTGGGATGCCTCGCGCCGCAGCACCGCATGGAGCGTGGCGAGGCGAACCAAGCGCAGGAAGCTGGGCCACCACGCGCGCGGCGCATGCCAGCAGAGATCCATAGCGGTGGGCACGAGGGGGAGCGCGTCCCGCACGATCAGGGGCAGGTGCCGGTACCGGTCGATGCGGAGGCCCGGTCGAACCGTCGCATCCCGTCGGCCGAGCGCGTGCATGACGGCCGATTTTCCGGCCCCGGCCGGACCCACCAGCTCCACGATCAACGGCCGCTGCGGCACGGCGTCGAGCATGCGTGCTTCCGGCCTACCACCGGCCGGCACCTCTTGAGTTACAGGCACTCCCAGATGGCCTGCTTGACCTGCAGCACGACCTGGGAAAGCGACTGGGTGGCGTCGATTTCCACCACGCGGGTCGCGGGGGGAAACTGGAGCTGCGCGACGATGTCGACTTTGCGGCGCAGCTGGTCGAGGGGCGTATCGGGCTTGCGCCGCGCCGCGACGTCCATCGGCACGTGCAACCGCACCACCAGGTCCGGAGCGACGAGCTCCGCCAGCCGAATGGCCTCGCGCTCTCGCCGCGCCGCAGCCCGCCGCAGACCGAACCCCCGCTCGAGCCAGTGACCGTAGCGTGGCCCGTCATTGAGGCCCGGAAACTGGCTTTGGGGGTGTCGGTCCGAGATCACGATCATCCCGAGGCTCTTGGCACGGCGAATCTCCCTGGCGCGCTTGCGTCGCTCCCGCGCCAGCGCAAACACCCACAGCAGTCGTCCCAGCGCCTTCAGACCTGTCGGTTCCCGGGCGGGAGCCGGCGCGTCGCCCCGGCGCCTCGCATGCGAGCTCGGGGTGGTCGGGGGGGGCGCCCGGCGTACGACCGCTGCGACGAGCTGGAGCAGCCGCCGCGCCGGTGAGGCAGACCCATCGCCGCTGCCGCCATACACCCAGACAACGGCGGCCTCGCGTGAGAGCCACTCCACCACGGCGCGACTGACGGTGGTCTTGCCAGCGCCATCCGGGCCCAGGAACGCCACGGCGAGCCCGCCCTGCGGCAGGGTCCGGGTCGATTTCTTCCGCCCCCGGAAAACCCGGTTCGTCACCTTCCACCAGACCCGGCTCCACTCCCGCGCCCACATGCGCAGCAGCGCACCCCCGCTCCCGTACATGCGGTACTCGCGCAGACTGGGCTGGGTGCTGCGCCGGAAGGCGCGCAGCTGGCCGACTGACGGCCCAGGCTCGGCGACCATTTCCAGCAGCCGCCGCCCGGCCCTCGGTCCGACCAGACCGCCCGCGAGCTCGAGCAGCCGATCCGGATTCATCCTCGCCGCGAGCCAGTGAAACTCCCGCAGCATCGAGCCGCTGAAGTACCGTCTCCCCGCTCTCACCAGGGCGAAGTCCCGCAAGCGCAGCTTCAGGGCGGCGCGGACCACGAGCAGTAGCAGCTCCACGTTCGGGTCCGCGACATAGATCTCGTGCTGCTCGTCCAGTACCCTCGTGGCCAGCACGACCTCTTCCCACGGGAGGCGATGCCCCTTGAGGAATCGCTCGCCCAGGGTCAGCTGGTAGTGGAGGTGTAAATGGGTGAGCGTCCCCGTCGCCTCGTCGAACCCCACGTAGTCTTCGATGCCCGGATAGCCGAGGCCGGGTTGCGCCACGAAGCGCTTGAAGGTCGTCGTCTCGGTGAGGATGGCGGCGAGCCGTTGCGCGGCCGCCCGATCGACCAGCAGGTCCACATCGGTCACGCCCAGCATGGTGGCGTGCAGATGTTCGTTGCTCTTCCAGTGGCAGTAGAGAATGTTCTCGGCGTGGAGCCTGGCGAACAGACTGGTGAGCACCCGCAGTGGTGCCAGGGTCTGGGAGCCCTCCCGCAGCGCCTCCTGTGGCTCGAGCATCGTGGCCACTCCCCGCTGGCTGCTCACGAGACGGCCGGCGTCCCCGAGGGCTGAGCGGCCGGGTGAGTTGTCTTCTGGACGAAGCTGCGCAAGGTCGTCACCATCCACTGGCCGTCGCTACCCAGGAAGGTGGCCGGGGCGAGGAACATCAGCAACAGGGAGCACACCCCCACGACCGCCGTTCCGGTGGCCAGCAGGAACACGGGGGGCAACCCCAGACGCCTGAACAGCGTAGCGACGATCCAGACGAGCGGCGACGAGATCAGCGTGATCAGGAGCGCCGGCAGATGCGCCCGCCAGTACAGAAAGTTGACCGTCAGGGCCAGCAGCACACCCCACGCCACGCCGCCGATCCCCCAATTTTTTCCCACCACGGCGCCCCCCACGACGAGCACGGCGTAGAGCCCCTGGCGCCACGCCCGGCGAAACACGGCGCCCGTGGCCCGCGTGAGTGAGTCGCCCATCTTGGAGCTGGTTCGAAACAGCATCCCGACGGCGAGGATTTGGAACGGGGCGATGACGCTGGTCCAACGCGGGCCAAGCACGACGGCGATGACCTCGGGTGCCAGCAGCACGAGCGCCACACTGATGGGCAACACCACCAGCGCGATCAGGGCAACGCCGCGCCGATATGCGGCCGCCAGACGCTCCGCATTCGCCTGGACGCGTGCCATGGCGGGAAACAGCACGAGGTCCAGGATCGTGCCGAAGCCGCTCGCGGGCGCGGCCATGAGACCGTAGGCGCGCCCGTAGTACCCCAGCGCCGTAGGACCGAGGAAGCGCCCCACCACCAGGTAATCACCCTGCAGCGCAATCTGGTTGGCGATCTTCGCCACGGTGAAGCCGCTGCCGAAATACATCAGCTCCCGGAACGCGCGACGCTCGGGCAAACTGTGGAGCCGGGGCGGCTGGCCGGACAAGAGGACAGCGGTTTTGACGACGTTCTGCGCCAGCTGCGCTCCCACCAGGGCCCACACGCCCCAGCCGAGCAACGCCAGGGCGATTCCCACGACCCCGTAGCCCAGGCCGTACGAGATCACATCCAGGTTGGCGAGCCACCGGAAGCGGAGCTCCCGCCGCATGAGCGACTCGGCAACGGTCGCAAGGCCTTGCAGCGGGAACAGCCACGCCAGCGCCCGCAGCACCGGCTCCACACCCTCGACGTGGAAGAAGCTGGCTGCCAGCGGGGCGCCGAGCCAGATGATCGCACCCAGCCCCAAGCCCAGCAACACGGACGTGCTGAAGGCCGTGTCGATATGTCGCCGCTCCAGGTCCGGCCGCTGCACCAGCGCGGGTCCGAGCCCGAGCTGTGAGACGATCGTGGACAGGGTGATGACGATGACGGCGGCGCTGACGACGCCGAACTCGGCCGGGGAGACGAGCCGGGCCAGGATCGCCAGCACCACGAGCTGCAGGATGGCGTAGGCGCCCTTGCCGTAGAAGGTCCACAACATCCCGGCGAGCGTGCGGTGCGTGAGCCCTCGATTGGTCTCCTTCATGCGCGAGCCGTCACGCCGAACTTGGGGGCGCGGGAAACTCGTGGGTGCGGTGACGGACCAGCAAGCGATAGGGGAGGGGCGCCACGAGCCGCCCGAGCACTTTGAGACGTCGCACCAGCAAGGCTCGACCCCAGCCGCGAAACTGGGCGAGCGCCTGAATTTGCGCGACGGTCGTGCCGACTTTGGGAAGGAACCGGCCCAAGATCCAGCAGCGGCCTACGCGGTGCGGTGTGAGCTGCGGCTCGCAGGTGAAGAGATGGCTGAGCCCGGCGGCATCCGCAGACTCGAGGACCTTGCGGGAGATGTCCCCGCCGGGCACGGCTGCCGTCGGGCACGCCTCGCCCAGGAGCTGCGCCAGGCGATCGCAGCTGACGCGCCATTCCCGCACCATGCTCTCGAACGACTGCTCCTTGAAAATGTTGGGATGCGTGTGCGAGTGGCTCCCGACCACGTGCCCCTGACTTCTGATGTGGCGGATCTCGGTCGCGTCCAGGAAGGTGCGCGTTCCGATGCGGTTGGTGATGATGAAGAAGTGAGCCTTCCACCCGTGCTGCGACAACTGCTCGCTCGCGTATACGGCGCTCTTGCCGCCGTCGTCGAAGGTCAGGAGCAGGTGACGACCGGGCTCCCTCAGGTCGATGGCGTCGACGAGCTCGGGGACCACGGGGCTGGTCGCAATCGCCGCCAAATGGCGAGCGAATGTCTGGGCGGTGAGCTTGTAGGGCATCGCCCCGAGCCGCTGCAGACCCGAGGTCCGTGGCTCGTCGGTGACTTCGTGATAGTCGAAGGTGGCGACTTCGGGTCGCTCCTGGTGCGCGGTCATCGCGAGAGCGGCAGGGCGGGACTGCTCCCAGGCCGGCGCGCCGCGCCAGTGGCGAGCTCGACCACCCGTCTCAGGAAGCCGAGTCCGTAGCTCACGTGGAGCACCGGGAAGAGCGCCGCGATCGCCAGGCCGCACGCGGCCCCATGCCTGCGGGCCACCGCGGCCGAGCACCCCAGGACGGCGGCAGCGTAGGCGGTAACGATTCCCCCGAACAGCAGGCCTGCCGCCGGCACCCACGCGCTCAACAGCCCCGTCGTCGTCAGACTCAGCAGCAAGGCGGGCGGCGCCAGCTGGCGCGCCGTCATGATCCGTCCCAGCTTGCGTGCCACCAGAGGCTTGAAGTAGCCGTACTGATGGAACATACGGGCCGCCTGCCGGAACGATCTCCTGGCAAAGTAGTAGGCGACGACGTCGGGCAGGAGCAGGATGCGGCCGCCCTGCTTGATGAGTCGCGCGCTGAAGTCACCGTCCTGGTGGCGTACCAGCTCCTCATCGAACAGCCCCGCTCGGGCAAACGCCTCCTTGCGACAGCAGAAGAACGGGACGTGATCGACCGAGCGCTGCGTCTTGACGCCGATGCGGAAGTAAGAATTGCCGACGCCGAAGGGGTGCGCCATCGCGATCGCGATGGCCCGCGCCGCGGGAGACTCATCCGCCGGGAGCGTGACCAGGCGTCCGCCGACCGCCGCGGCCCCCGTGTCCTGGAGCGCGGTCACGAGCTGCGAGACGTAGCTCGGCGGGTAGCAGGCGTGCCCGTCCATCCGCATGATCAGCTCGCCGCGGGCGCCCCGGATCCCGATGTTGAGAGCGGCAGGGGTGATCTGCTTCGGGTTGTCGAGCGTGCGCATCCAGGGATGCCGGCTGGTGTACTGCTCGACGATCTCTCGAGTGCCATCGTCGCTCCGGCCGTCCACGATCAGCACCTCGAGCCGGTCGAGCGGATAGTCGGTCGCCACGATCGAGTCGAGGCAGCGGCGAATGTAGCGCTCCTCGTTGCGGCAAGGCACGACGATGGAAACAAACGGACGGGCCAGGGAAGCCATCAGCAGCCGACCTCGGTCATGGGGCAGTGGCGGCAGCCGGCCGCTACGGTTTGCGACAGGCCCGCACCGTGCGGCTAATGCGCCCCCCGAGCCGCGACGACGGCGGGCAGGGTCCGCAAAATGATCCGCACGTCGCGTCCGAGGGACCAGCGCCGCACGTAGTCCAGCTCGATGTCGGCGCGGTCCGGGTAACCCACCCGGCTGCGCCCGCTCACCTGCCAGGCGCCGGTGATGCCGGGTTTCAGCGAAAGGAAGGACGCCCCACCGCGGCCGTATTCCCCCAGCTCCTCGGGAACGATCGGTCGCGGACCGACGAGCGACATCTGACCCCTCAAGACGTTGAACAGCTGCGGCAACTCGTCCAGGCTCGTCTTGCGCAGCACCCGCCCCACGCGCGTCAGGCGCGGGTCTTCGTCCTCGGGCAGCTTGTAGCTGTTCACCACGTAGCGAGCGTACAGCGTCGGGTCCGAGCGGAGCCGCTGTTCGGCGTCCGCATGCATCGAGCGGAACTTGTAGCACTTGAAGCTGCGACCGTTCAGGCCCAACCGGCGGTGGCCGAAAATCACCGGGCCGCGCGATTCCAGCTTGATGGCCAGCCCCACGAGCGCGAAGACCGGCGCGAGCACGACCAGCCCCAGGCCCGCGGCGATCACGTCGAGGCATCGCTTGAGAATGAGATCCGGGACTTTCAGGCTCGGCGCCGTGAGCTCGACCAGCGCCTGGCCATGCCACGACAGCATGCTCGGTTGCAGGCCGCCCAGGTCGAAGCTGCGCGGCACCGAGAGCAGCCGGCACCCGGCCGCCGTTGCCTTGTCGGCGATTTCCCGGAACGCGTGGTCCGTGACGTAGCCGCACACCAGCACGGTGTCGATGTGGTATTCCTCGAGCAGCCGCGCGAGATCGTCGACGTGCCCGAGGGCCTGCGCCGCCGGTGGGCGCGCCACGTCGACGAATCCGATCACCGCGACCTCGCGGCTGTCGTTCAGTGCGGGCCCTCGCCGGAGGCGATCGTAATCCTCGTCGCAGCCGACGACCAACGTGCGGGCCGCGGGGGAACGCCACTGTTTGAACCGCTCCAGGGTGAAATTCAACGAGGACCGCTCGGCGACGAGGGCGAGCCAGATGATGCCGGCCGCCAGCGCGTACCCCAAGGTCAGTGCCGCGAGGCCCTGTTGCCAGACGGGCGTCCAGAACACCACCGCGGTCGCGACCGCCACGGCGGCCAAGAGCCCGAACGGATCGCGCCGCTGATCGCCCCACCCGTAGTTACCGGTGACCCAGAGACCGACCACCAGTGCCAGGGCGTACTGCGCTCCGTCCAGGTACGAGGCGCTCGCGAGAATCGCCTGCAGCACCGTGCCCGCGCGAACCGTCCCGAGCCACTGCTGGGCCCGCACCAGATGTCCCAGCTCCCGCACCGCCCAGAACGTGACGAGATCGGCGATCGCGAGCGTGGTGAACCGCGCGACGGTGCGCCGGAAATGGAGGCGCAGATTCCGCGGGGCGCGACGCTGCAGCTGGAGCTGGCGCTGCACCCGCCCGGCGGGATCGCGGGCATCAGGGTCGACCGGGCCGATCGGCCAGCTCGGGCGGATCGACGGAACGGTCGAGCCGCGGGGCTGCGTTTGCTCGAACTGGCCCAAAACGGGCTCAGCCGCG
>WNGI01003742.1_pt1 | contig 18847 bp, 17 predicted proteins | sample 5400621 | NCBI WGS metagenome assembly WNGI01 (sample SAMN13153374, study PRJNA577476) | soil metagenome | isolation source: 20 cm soil or saprolite under Garry oak tree replicate 1 | place: USA:California | collected 2016-06-15
GCGCGCTTCGTGACCGCGCCCCACGTCGAGCGCGGGCGCGTCAACCCTGGGACGAGCATGTTCTCCAGCACGGTCATGCGGCCGAACAGCTGCGTCAGCTGAAATGTCCGCGCCACGCCGTGCGCGGCGAAGGCGTGCGCCGGGAGGCCGTTCGCGCGCCGCCCGCGGAGGTAGACCTCGCCGGCGTCGGGGGTCAGGTGGCCGGTGAGCAGGTTGATGAGCGTCGTCTTCCCGGAGCCGTTCGGCCCGATCAGTCCGATCAGGTCGCCCTCCGCCACGGTCAGCTCGACGGCATCGACCGCCACGATGCCGCCGAACCGCTTTCGCAGCGTCGCCCCATGCACCAGCGCTCCGCCGTCCGTCATATGCGCGACCCTTCCTGACCGACGCTCCGGGGCGCCGCCCGGGCGCCGTGCACCTCGCCCAGGCGGGCGAACTGCAGCCAGATCGGCGTCAGCAGGCCGTTGCGGGCAAAGCGCATGGTCAGGAGCAGGATGACCCCGAAGAACACGAGCCGCCACTGCCCGTAGGTCCGCAGGAACTCCTGCAGCACCTCCACCGCGAACGCGCCGCCCACGGCCGTGGGAATCCGCTCCATCCCGCCGATCACCGTCATGACCACGACCACGGCCATGAGATCCAGCGACCCGAGGCTGGGGGTGAGGATCCCGATGTAGTGCGCGTAGAATCCGCCGGCGAGCCCCGCGAATCCGCTGGCGATCGCAAACGCCAGGATCCGAAACCGCGCCACGCCGACCCCCGACGCCGCCGCGGCCTGCTCGTCTTCCCGGACGGCCCGGAAGAACAGACCCCAGCGGGAGTGCACGACCGCGCCCATCACCGCGAGCGAGAAGACAAGGAGCCCGAACGCGGTGTAGAAGTAGGGCAGCCTGGAGCCGGCGAGGAAGAGCGGCGCGGTGTGCAGCCCCGACATGCCGGCCGTCACCTGGTCCTCGGTCGAAAACGTGATCCGGACGATCTCGGAGAAGCCCAGGGTGAAGATCGCGAGGTAGGGCCCGCTCATCCGCAGGCAGACCCATCCGATCAGGCCCCCGACGGCGCCGCAGAGCGCCAGACCGGCCGCCATGCCGAGCGGGACCGGCAGGCCGTACCAGTTCACCAGCAGGGCGGACGTGTACCCTCCCACCGAGGCGAACGCCATGTGCCCGAGCGAGAACAGCCCGACATACCCGGCCAGCAGCGACCAGCTCGCCGTCAGGATCCCGTAGAACATGGCGATGATCGCGACGTGCATCCAGTACGAGTTGAGGAGGTGCGCGTAGGCGAGCAGCGGGACCGCGGCGGCGAGCAGCACGTAGACGTGCAGTCCCCGCATCGGCCTACTCCATCCGGAGGTGGCGCCGGCCGAACAGGCCGGTCGGCCGGAAGATGAGCACGACCATCAAGACCAGCACCCCGAACGCATTCGTATACGCCAGCGCCCGGGTCGGATCGGGGAAGTAGGCCGTGAAGAGGCCCTCCGTCTCTCCCAGCGCGATGCCGCCGATGATGCTGCCGAGGACCGATCCCATGCCGCCCAGGATCACGATCACGTAGGCCTGGATGTTCGACGACACGCCCATGTCGGGCGCGAGGGAGAAGATGGGCGCGATCAGCGCGCCCGCGCCCGCCGCGAGCGCGGCGCCGACCCCGAAGGCCAGCGTGTTGAAGCGCCGCGGATTGATGCCCACGATCGCGGCGGAGTCGCGGGATTGGCTGACGGCATCGAGCGCCTGCCCCCAGATCGTCCGGTTCATGAAGTAGACGAGAACGGCCAGAAGCACGAGGCCGGCGGCCCCCGCAAAGATGCGATCGTTCGTGACGATGATATTGCCGAACCGGTGGACGCCCGGCCAGAACGACGGGGGCTTGAGCGGGAACGGCCCGAACACGATCAGGGCCAGATTGCGCAGGAAGAACGCGAGACCGAACGTGACGATGAGCCCGTACTCATCCTTGCGCTCGGTGCGTTCACTGTACAGGGGGGTGAGCAGCAGGCGCTCCAGCGCGATCCCGAGCATAAAGACCGATGCCATCGAGACGAGGAGCGCCGCGAGCGGCGGGAGGCCGAGCAGCCTGATGACGTAGTAGGCGCAGTACCCGCCCACCATGTAGAGGTCGCCGTGGGCGAAATTGACGATCTTCAGGATCGAAAAGACGATCGTCACGCCGGCGGCGATCAGCGCGTAGATCACGCCGATCACCGCGCCGTTGGCTGCCTGGGTGTACAGGTAGTCCATAGAGACGGACCCGCGGTCGAGCGGCGGGCCACCTCAGCCGGCACCCCGCCGGGCGGCCCACGGTCCGCGGCGGCTACCGTGGACCGTGGGTCCGACCCTCCCGCGCGACGGCGCGCTTACCCGAACGGAGCGCCTCGGCGCACGCCGTGGGCTCGATCGATCACTGCATCGGCCGGAGGTACATGGACTTCACGGTGGCGACGTTCCGCGGCCAGATCACCGGCGCGTCGTCGGGCGTCTGCCCCACCGTGTCGAACTGGATCAGGTGCACCGGCGCGGTCACGAACTGGTGGTAGTGCCAGTCCAGGTCGCGATCCGTGGCGAACGTGGTCGTCCCGCGGGTGCCGAGCCATTTCGTCTGCTCGAGCGCGTGGATGATCGCCCTGGGGTTGGTATTCCCGGCGCGCCTGATCGCGTCCACGAGGACGTACTCGGCGTCGTAACTCTCCATCGCCTGCGGGGTGGGCGGGCTCTTGAACCGCTGCTTGAACGCGGCCACGAACGCCCGCGTCTTGTAGTTCCATCCCGACTTCGGCAGGCCCGGCACCTCGGTGATGAGATACTTCCCGTTCTCCCCCACGTTCTGCCAGAAGGTTGGGGTGGTCGCGGGGCCGCCGGAATTGTACATGCCCGTCTTCGCCGTCGGCGCGAATCCGAGGGTGCGCGCCTGGTTGACCAGGGCATACAGCCCGGCCTCGCTGAACCCCGTCGCAAAGAAATCGTACGGCGGATTGTGGGTCTTCAGCCGCTCGATCTGCGCCGTGAACTCCTTCTGGTCGAGATCGGCGCCGATGACATCGTATTTGATCCCGTGCTTGTCCAGGACCCCGATCAGGACGTCCCGGTGGCTCTGTCCGCCGTCCGTCTTCTCGTACAGCACAATCACGTTCTTGAACCCGGCGGCGGCGATCCAGTCGCCGTACTGCGTCGCGATCAGCGCCTGGCAGGGGGCCAGCCGGAACACCTCGGGATACCCCTTTGCGGTGATCTTGTTCGCCCACACGTCGACGGCCAGGATCGGGGTGCCGGTCTTGTGGACGACCTCCATCTCGGCCAGGAACACGGAACTGTGGAACTCGCCGAAGATGGCCGCCACGTGTTCCTGCGCCGTCAGCCGCTCCGCGGCGGCCGTGCCTTCTTCGGGCAGGCCGCGCGTGTCCTGATAACTGACCGCGACCGGCCGGCCGAGCACGCCGCCCGCCTTGTTGATCTCATCGGTCGCGAGGATCGCGGCGTCCTTCATCAACTGCCCGTCCGCGTACCCGCCCGGCGGCGACAGCGGACCGACCTCGCCGAGCATGATGGGCTCCGCCGCGCTCAACACCGATCGCGTCATCTGGGCCGGCACCAGGACCAGTCCGGCGATCACCAGGGCAGCGACGCCCGTCACCATCCATCGCTCTCTCAGATGCATCCCCTTCACCCCCTCGATGGCTTGTGCATCCTTCCCGCCGGCGGGATCACCCTCCTCCCGGCGGCGCCTGTCACGCCGCGGTCACGTGCCCGTCGGCCGTGGCGAGCGCCTCGTCGATCACCTCCAATCCTTCCTCAAGTTCCGCGTCTGTGATGACGAACGGCGGCGCGAGCATGAGCAGGTTCCACTTCGCGTAGGCGTAGACGCCGCGCTCCCGCATGGCGCGGATGGTGCCGGCCACCGCGGGGTGCGCCTCCCGACTGCCCCGGGGGGTCCACGGGACCAGCGGCTCCCGGGTCTTCCGGTCCCGGACGAGCTCGATGCAGGCAAACAGCCCGCGCCCGCGGACGTCGCCGACGGCGGGGTGGCGCTGCTTGATGACGTCGAGGCGCGCGAACAGACGGTCGCCCAGCACCCGGGCCCGCTCGATCAGCCCCTCCTCGTGATAGGCGGCCAGGGTCGCGATACCGGCCGCGCACGCCAGTGGATGCCCGCTGGTGATGCCCTTGCCGAGGGACATGATGTCCGGCGTGACCCCGTAGTGATCGATCGCGAACCATCTGCCGGTCCGCCCGAACCCCGCCATCACCTCGTCGCAGATCAGCAACACCCCGTAGCGGTCGCAGATCTCCCGCAGGCGGGGGTAGTACTCGGGCGGGGGGACGATCCGGGCGTTGCTCCCGGTGATCGTCTCCACGATCACCGCCGCCACGGTGTCCGGATCTTCAAACTCGATGATCTCGCCGATATGGTCCGCGCAGTGAATGCCGCAGGACGGATAGGTCAGCCCAAACGGACAGCGGTAACAGAAAGGATCCTCGGCGACCACGGTGCCCCACACCCCGGGCTCGGCGCCGCGCCGGCGCGGATCGCCGGAGACGGACAGCGCCCCGGCGGTCGCCCCATGATAGCTGCGCCGCCGCGTGATCACCTTCTGCCGCCCGGTCGCCAGGCGCGCCATCCGGATCGCGGCCTCGTTCGCGGTGGCGCCTCCGGTCGTAAAGAACACGCGGTTGAGGTCCCCGGGCGTCACCTCGGCCACGGCCCGGGCCAGCCGGCCGCGCTGCGCGTTCGCAAACTCGGGCGCCACGTAGCACAGCTCCGCCGCCTGGGCCTGGATCGCCTCGACCACGCGGGGATGGCCAAACCCCAGGTTCAGGTTCACGAGCTGGGAGGCAAAATCGAGGTAGCGCTTCCCCTCGGCATCCCAGAAGACCGCTCCCTGGCCTCCCGCGATGATCGTCGCCCGCCGTGATTTCTGCGCCGACCACGAATGCAGCAGAAACCGCCGGTCGTCCTCCAGGATGCGCGACACGACGGCCTCCGGCAGGGGCTGGCCCTGGCGCTGCATGACGGGACGCATCTTGGTCACCCTCCTTTGCGATTCCCTGGGAGCGGCCGGTCCGCGGGACCATCGTAGAATTCGGGCCGCTGCAGGGACAGATCGAGGGGCTGGACGATCGACGCGTTCGCGGAGCCCCGCCAGCCCTTTTCCCGGTGCGCCTCTTCATAGGTGTGGGCCACCAGCGACACCGTGCGCGAGAGCAGGAAGACGCCCTTGATCAGCTCGGTGTCGAACCCCAGATCGAGACAGATGGCTCCCACCGCCCCTGGACCGTTGAGGTAGATCCGGCGCCCCCAAAACGATTCGGTCGCCGCTTCGATGGCCCTGGCCATCGCCACATACTGATTCGAGACCCCCCACCGATCGGAGAGCTCCAGCAGCCGGGCGGTCCGAGGGTCCTGGATGTGCTGCGGGTGGTGAAATCCGGGCAGCCGCTGCCCGGCCCGGCGCGCGTCGCCCGCCACCCCCTGCGCCGCCGCCTCCAGACTGAGGCCGTCCCGGCGCATGCGGTCCACGGCCTCCTTGAACAACTCGGCCGGCCGGTCCGCGGTCCCGTGGAGGGAGCCGATGGCCAGCAGTCCTCCTGCGACCCCCACGTGCAGCGGCACCCCGCCCGAGGTAATGAGGCGGGACGCCGCCGACGACGGCGAAAACGCGTGCTCGGCCATGCTGACCAGGATCGCGTCCAGCATGCGGCTGTGCGCGGGAGCGGGCAGCTCGCCGCGCCAGACCAGATACGCCATCTCCGCGAAACTGATGCCGCCGGTGAGCTCGTTCAGGTCGTAGCCGCGAACGACGATCTTGTCCTTGGTCTTGTAGGCGATGGCCGTCCGCCAGTGGAACGGCTCGCGCTTCCCGTCTGCCGTGGCATCCATCCCGCTACCTCCTCGACCCCGACACCGGCTCTTCTTCCTTCAGGTAGACCCGGGCGGGATCCAGTTCCTGCCTCAGCACGCGGAGGTCCGCGGGGATGGGCGGGGCCACCTCGCTGACCTGTGAGGCGGCCTCGATCCGGAACCCCGTCTCCGCCCGCACGGCATCCAGCGTGACGCCCGGCATGAGCTGGGCGACGCGCAGGGCGCAGGTCACAGGATCGTTCTCCAGCACCGCGAGATCCGTCACCACGGTCACCGCAAACTCGTCGTTCAACCCGGCCCGTCGCCGGGCCCCCGGTCCGTCCAGAAACCCGGGGCTGGTGATGAAGTCGCAGCGCTCAGGGAATCGCCGCCGCTCGTGGCGGGTGATGACCAGCAGGCGGGGGCAGTGGGAGGCCATATCGTTTCCTCCGCCGCTTCCCGGCAGGCGCCGCTGCATCGCGCCCGGGACCCCGATCTGCGTGGAATTGATGTTGCCGTACCGGTCGATCTGGGCGCCGCCGAGGAAGCCGAGGTCGATGAGCCCCCGCTGCAGCAGGCACCCCAGCACATCGCGCAGCGATCCGAGCCGGACCGCCTGGTACATCACCTTCGGATCGGAGACGGAGATCGGCGTCGGACGGACCCGCGGGGCGATCACGCCGCTCTCGATGACACACACCACGTTGGGCGCGTGCGTGCGCTGCGCGAACGTCGTGGCCAGCAGCGGGAGCCCGGTGCCGACGAACACGACGTCTCCATCGCGGACGTGGCGGGCCGCCTCGATGACCATGAGTTCCTGGGGCGAGTAACCGTCGGACCGGGCAGCGCTCTCGAGCATCCGGGAGATCACTCCTCGCGCGGCTCCAGCCGGCCGCGGTGTTAGACGATCGCCTGCATCGCCTGCCGCAGGCCCTCGAGCGTGTCCGGTCCGGCGGTGCGGGCCAGATGGTCGTCGAAGCCCGCGCACCCCCACACGCGCGCGTTCAAGTACTCCGCCACCGCGGGCGCGCCCGCGCGGGCGGCCGCCTGGTATGCGGTCACGTGCGCGCCGTCGTAATCGTAGTAGCGGTGCACCGATGTGGGATACGCGCCGAAGCGCTGCACCACGACCGCGCTCACGTACAGGAACGGGATGGAGGTCTGCTCGGGGTGCGCGCGGATCTCGTCGGTAGAGACGAGCTCCTCGCAGCTTGCGATCACGTGGCGCGACGCGCGGATCATCTCCGGCTCGTGCGTGGAAAAACCCTCGATGACCAGGTTGCCCATGCGGTCCGCCCGCTGCACGTGCACGATGCTCACATCCGGCTCGAGGGCCGGAACCAGCACGACCGGCTCCCCCGGCGCCCACGGATTGTCGATGACCAGGGCCTTGCCTGCCGGCGCGCCCGGCGAGGGCTCCGGAGCGCGGGGCAGCAGGTCCGACCCGAGGAGGCTGCGCGTCGGCATGAACGGCACGCCCATCTCGCCGGCCAGGAACCGGGTGACCATGGCGAGATGGCTGTAGTCGTCGACCTGGAGGGTCCCCTCCTCGATCGCCCGCCTCCAGCAGAACGTCGTCCCGAACCGCTCCAGGTTTCCCGACCCGCAGATGCACCGGCTCACCAGTCCGGCGCCGACCAGCTGGTCCATGGCGATCGAGAGGTTACAGCCGGCGACGGTCAGGCCGCCGATGCGCTGGCGGATGATCTCATGGGTCAGGGCCATCGGACAGCGGCCGATGTTCTGGCCGCCCATCCCCAGGACGGACCCGGGACGGACGTAGCGGGCGACCGCCTCCTGGGCGGTCATGAGTTTGTCGATGCTTCGGGTCGCCGGCTGCGCAGTCATCGGAATGCTCGTGGGGCCGCTTCGACCGGCTTCGCCGGCATCGGGCCCCCCAAAATCGTACAGGGGAATCTCATATAATGTCAAATAAGAATCTACGCAATGATCCATAAATTTAGCTTATGTCACTTCTGGGGGCCCCATACCGCGGTGGAGCCGGCCGCGCGCCGATGTCGATAGCAGGGGCCCGCTCCCGCGCGCCGCGCGCCGGGGCGGCGCAGCAATTGGCGCTCGTCCCGCTCTCGACGTTCCACCTCGTCGCGCGGCTCGGGAGCGTCAGCCGCGCCGCGCACGAGCTCGGCATCAGCCAGCCCGCCGTCACCCAGCAGATCCGGCGCCTCGAGCGCAGCCTCGGGCTGGCGCTCTTCGACCGGATCGGCCGGCGGATCGTGGTGACCGACGCCGGACGGACCCTGGACACCTTTGCGCAGAGGATCTTCCATCTGCTGGGCGCGGCCCACGAGGCGATGGACAGTTTGACCGGGCTGCGCACCGGCCGGTTGGACGTGGGCGCCAGCCGGACGGCGGGCGCCTACTATATCGCCGGGCTGCTCGACCGGTTCAAGCAGCGGTACCCGGGCGTGCAGGTCAGCCTCTCGGTGGGGAATTCGGAATCGATCCTGGCGAAGGTCCTGGACTTCAGCCTCCATGCCGGCCTGATCGCCGGGCCGTGCGACGACCCGCGCCTCGTCTCCCTGCCGCTGATCCGGGATCGCCTGTTCGTTGCCCTCCCGCCCGGCCACGCCCTCGGGGAGAAACGGGTGATCTCGATCCAGGACCTCCGGGGGTATCCACTGATCCTGCGCGAACCCGGGTCTGCCACCCGCCGCCTGATTGCGGAGGCGTTCCAGGCGCGCGGCCTGGACGCGGCGCCGTCGATGGAACTGGAGAGCAATGAGGCCATCAAGAGCGCCGTCAACGACGGCATCGGCGTGGGCATTCTGGCCCGCGCGGCCATCGCCCAGGATCTTGCCGCGGGGCGCCTGATCGGCCGCCCTCTGCGCGAACCCCTCTACCTCGACTTCGCGTTGGTGTACCATCGGGACCGGACGGCCTCGCCCGTGGTCGCGGCGTTTCTCGCGCTCCTGCCCGCGCCGGGCGCGCAGGGGAAAAGACACAGGGAAACGAGGAGGGGACCATGACCGGGCCGATCGAAGGCCGTGTGACCGTGGAAGCGCTCCGGCAGCTCGTTGCCGCGGGGGAGATCGACACGGTCGTGGCGGCGATGGTGGACATGCAGGGCCGGTTGCTGGGCAAGCGCGTCACCGGACGCTTCTTCGTCGACGAGGTGGCGCGGGACGGCGCGCACGCCTGCAGCTACCTCCTGGCGTGCGACGTGGAGATGGAGCCGCTCCCCGGCTATCAGTTGACCAGCTGGGCAACGGGCTACCACGACTTCCGGCTGCGTCCGGACCTGGGGACCCTGCGGCGGGTTCCCTGGCTCGAGGCCACGGCGCTGGTGCTCTGCGACGTCTGCGACGAAGACGGCCGCCCGGTCGAGGAGTCCCCCCGCCGGATCCTGCAGCGCCAGGCCGAGCGGGCCCGGGATCGCGGGTTTGCCGCCATGGTGGCCTCGGAACTGGAGTTCTACCTCTTCCGGGACACCTACGAGCAGGCCGGGCAGAAGCACTTCCACGACCTCGTGCCCTACGGGCAGTACATCGAAGACTACCATATCCTCCAGGGGACCAAAGAAGAGTGGCTGATCCGCAAGATCCGGAACGGCCTCGAAGCAGCCGGGGTCCCGGTCGAGTTCAGCAAAGGCGAATGGGGACCCGGGCAGCATGAGATCAACCTCCGCTACACGACCGCGGTGGAGATGGCGGACCGCCATACGATCTACAAGCATGCGGCCAAGGAGATCGCCGCGCTCAACCAGGTCGCGCTCACCTTCATGGCCAAGTGGCGGGCCGATCTGGCCGGCTCGTCCTTTCACCTGCACAGCAGCCTCTGGGACCGCGACGGCCGGCGCAACCTCTTCTGGGAAGAAGGGGCCAGGCCGCTCGGGATGTCCCCCGTGTTCCGGCACTACCTCGCGGGGCAGCTGGCGGGCGCCCGCCAGCTGGCGTATCTCTTCGCCCCGTACATCAACTCGTACAAACGCTACATGGCCGGGACGTTCGCGCCGGTGATGGCGGTCTGGAGCCACGACAACCGGACCTGCGGGTTTCGCGTGGTGGGCGAAGGCCAGAGCCTGCGGGTCGAGAACCGGATCCCGGGCGCAGACGCCAACCCCTACCTGGCGTTTGCCGCGACGATCGCCGCCGGGCTGTGGGGCGTCGAACGGAAGCTCGACCCCCCCGCGATGTTCGAGGGGGACGCCTACAAAGCGGAGGGGGTCCCTCGGGTCCCCGGGACGCTGCGCGAGGCGATTGAGGAGTTGGAGCGGAGCGAAATCGCCCGCGAGGCGTTCGGCGACCGCGTCGCCGAGCACTACCTGCACACCGCCCGGCTCGAGCAGCAGGCGTTCGACCGGGCGGTCACCTGCTGGGAACTGGGCCGCAACTTCGAACGCATCTAGCGTCGAGCACGTCGGGGGAGGAGCCATGAGACTCCGCGACAAGGTCGCGCTGATCACCGGCGGGGCCAGCGGCATGGGCCGGCTGGCCGCGCTGACCTTCGCCCGCGAGGGCGCCCGGATCGCCGCGGTCGATGTCGCGGTCCGGCCCGGGGAAGAGGTCGCCTCGGAGATTGCCCGGAGCAACGGACAGGCGCTCTTCATCAAGGCGGACGTCGGACGCGAGGACGAGGTCCGCGGCGCGGTGCGGCGGACGGTGGAGCGGTTTGGACGCCTCGACATCCTCTACAATAACGCCGGGATCTTCCCGGAGCGGGACGGCTCGGTCGTCGATCTGGACGAAGCGGTGTGGGACCAGGTGATGACCGTCAACCTCAAGGGGATCTACCTCTGCTGCAAGCACGGCATCCCCGAGCTCATGCGCGCGGGGGGCGGCTCGATCATCAACGTCGCCTCGTTCGTCGCGCTGGTCGGCTGCACCGTTCCGCAGGATGCGTACACGGCGAGCAAGGGCGGGGTGATCGCGCTCACCAAGTCCCTCGCCGTGCAGTTCGGCCCCAAGCGGATCCGCGCGAACGCGATCGCGCCCGGCCCGGTCGAGACCCCCTTGCTGACCTCGTGGCTGCTGGCGAATCCCGAAGCCAAGCGGCGCCGGCTGGACCGGATCCCGCTGGGCAGGTTCGGCCGGCCCGAGGACATCGTCCAGATGGCCCTCTACCTCGCCTCCGACGAGTCGGCCTGGGTCAACGGCAGCGTGCTGGTCGTCGACGGCGGGATCACGTCGAACTACTTCTAGCGTGAGGGAGCAGCCGAGACCCCCCGGCGGCATGATGCGCGCGCGGGCCGCCGTCCGCGGCGATGCGGCGGCCATCGCCGCGATCTACAATCAAGGCATCGAGGACCGGGTCGCCACCTTCGAGACCCGCCCCCGGTCGCCCGAGGACATCGGCGCCTGGTTCGACGGGGCGCACCCGATCGTCGTCGTGGAGGAGGAGAACCGGATCATCGCCTTCGCGTCCACATCGACCTACCGGCCGCGGGAGTGCTACGCCGGCATCGCCGAGTTCTCCGTCTACGTCGCCCGCGCAGGGCGCGGGCGGGGCGCCGGCCGCGCGGCCATGGAGGCGCTGATCCGGGAGGCGGAGCGCGCGGGGATCTGGAAGCTGGTCTCGCGGGTGTTCCCGGAGAACACCGCGAGCCTCCGGCTGCTCCGCTCCGTCGGGTTTCGCGACGTCGGTACCTACGAAAAGCACGCCCGGCTCGACGGCGTCTGGCGGGACGTGGTGATCGTGGAGCGGCTGATCCCGGCCAATCTCACCCCGTAGCAGGAAGCAACGTGTACGTGTGCCGCGCCTCGCGGTCGCCACTGCACAATCACGTCGGGGGAGACGACGCGATCGTGTCACTCGGGGACGGACACGGCCTCCTCGGTCCGCCCGCCGCGGCGCAAGAGCAGCACGAGCGGCAGGCAGCAGAGAAACAGCACCGCCATTACGGCGAACGCATAGTCGAAGGCGATCACGGCCGCCTGCCGGCCGATCTCACGGCCGAGCAGCGCGAGCGCCTGGAGACGGGCGCGGCCCGGGTCGATCCCGCGGGCGGCGAAGCCGGCCTGGAAGGTCTGCCACCAATGCATGAAGACAGGGTTGTAGGGGGAGGCGTACCGCACCAGGTTCGCGCTGGCCGTGATGGTCTTGTGGTCCACGAGCGTGACCACGATCGCGGTCCCCAGGCTGCCGCCCAGCTGACGGACGAGGTTGAAGAGCCCCGCGGCGTTCTGGATCTGGGGCCGCGGGATCGTCGCCATGGCGGTGGTCGACAGCGCGACGAAGACGAACGCAAACGCCACGCCCTGGCCGATCTGGGGAATCAGGATCTGCACGGGGCTCGTGTCGACGGTGAACCGCGCCATCAGAAACGTGGAGACGGTGGCCAGCAGCAGCCCGCTCGTGGCCATGACATAGACGCCCACCCGGTTGTAGAGCGCGCCGGCGATGGGCATCATCAGCACCATGACGAGCGATCGCGGCATCAAGGCCAGACCGGCCTGCGTGGCATCGTACCCCAGCAGGTTTTGTAAAAAGAGCGGCAGCAAGATCAGGCCGCCGAAGAGGGCCACGCCGAGCACGCCGATGATGAGCGTCCCGGCCGCGAACGAGGAGTTGGATAGGATGCGCAGATCCACCACGGGGGCCGGGGTCCGCAACTCCCAGAGGATGAACGCCGCCAGCGTCGTCGCCGCCAGCAATCCCAGGGTCACGATCAGGGGACTCCCGAACCACCCCTCCTGCTCGCCCTGCTCCAGCATCGTCAGCAGCGAGGTGAGGCCGACCACCATCAGCCCGATCCCCACCCCGTCGATCTTCTGCAGTCCCCGCGCCCGCATGTAGGGCGGATCGACGATGAACTGCTGGACCATGAACAACGACAGCACCCCGACCGGCAGGTTGACGAAGAAGATCCACGGCCACGAGTAGTTGTCCGTCAGCCAGCCGCCGAGCGTCGGTCCCAGCGCCGGCCCGAGCAGGACGAGCATGCCGAAGTATCCCATCGCCTGCGCCTGCTCCCGCGGGGGAAACGTCTCCCGCATGATCGACTGGGATACCGGCTGCAGGACCCCGCCGCCCAATCCCTGGATGACCCGGAAGGCGATCAGCTGCCCAAGCGTCCGGGAGAATCCACACAAGGCCGAGGCGACGGTGAAGAGCACGACGGAGAGCTGATACATCCGCTTGCGGCCGAGGACGGAGGAGAGCCACGCCGTCAGCGGCATCACGAGCGCCACCGCGATCAGGTAGGACGTGGTCACCCAGGTGACGCCCTGGATCGTCGCGCCGAAGGAGGCCTGGATGTGGACGAGGGCGATGTTGACCACGCTCGTGTCGATCGTGGCCATGATCGTGCCCAGCACGATGGACAGCGTCACGACCCACTTGTTGACGCCGCCAGACCCCGCGGCCCCGATCGCCGCCGTCCCCGCCCCGGCCGCTACCGCCATCCGCTATTGCGCCGCCGTGCGCGTGTCGATCGCGACCTCGCAGGAGAGGCCGATCTGGAGCGGCGGATCCGCCTCCGCCCCGAAATCGAGGGCGATGCGCACCGGAACCAGTTGGACGACCTTGATGAAGTTCCCCGTCGCGTTGTCCGGCGGGAGGAGCGCCGTGGACGACCCGGTGGCGGCGCCGATGCTCTCGACATGCCCGCGGAAGGGGCGGCCCCGGATGGCGTCCACGGTAATCCGGACGTGGTCGCCGACGTGGAGGCGGCCCAGCTGGGTCTCCTTGATGTTGGCAACGACCCAGACGTGGTTGGCCAGCGCCAGCGCCAGGAGCGGCTGGTTCGGCTGGATCACCTGTCCGATCTGCACCGTCCGGTTCGTCACCCAGCCGTCCTCTGGGGCCCGAATGCTGGTCCGGCCCAGATTCACCGTCGCCACCTCTACCGCCGCGGCGGCATCCGCGGCCCGGGCCTCGGCGACGGCCAGTTCCTGAGCCCGCTGCGTCACCAGCGCCCCGCCGGCCGTGGCCTGCTGGACCTGGGCCTGCGCCTGGGAGATCTCGCCCCGCCTCACCTCCACGTCCTGGCGGGCGATCCCCACCTGCTCCTCGGACGCCTCGGCCGCCAAGAGGGCGTCGCGGGCCTGGCGCAGGGCATCTTGCGCCGCCTGATACCGGGCCCTCGCGGCCTCGTAGGCGGCGGTATCGGTGTCGGCTTGTTGGGTGGAGATGGCCCCCTGGGCGAGGAGCATGCGGTCCCGCTCCATCGTCCGGCCCGCGGTATCGAGATCGGCCTTCGCGGACCGGACGTTCGCGTCCGCGGTGGTGACCTGCGCTCGGGCCTGGGCGATCTGGGCGGGAGACGTCCGGCCGGTCATGCGCAGCTGCGCCTGCGCCTGGGAGAGGTGCGGCGCCGCCGTCGAGAGCGCGGCGCGCGCGACCTCGACGGCGGCGCGGAACTGCTCGCTCTGGGCGGCCAGCGCCGCCTGGTTCGCCTCGACCTGGGATCGGGCCGCCGCGAGTCCCGCCTTCGCGTGCGCCAGCGCGAGCCGGTAATCGGTGGGATCGAGCTCCACCAGCACGGTCCCCGCTTTCACGAAGTCGTTCTCGTTCACGGACACCTTGATCACGGTACCGGGAATTCTCGAGGAGATGGGAGCCAGATCGCCCGCGGTCTGCGCGTTGTCGGTCTTCACCAGCCCGGCGTTCAGCCGCCAGTACCGGACCCCCGCGAAGATGAGGAGGACCGAAAGCGCGGAGGCGGCGATCAGAACGATGCGGCGGGTGCGCAACCGCGGCCGGAGCTCGCGAAGGTCGATGCCGTCAGCCATCCGTCGTCCCGCCCGGCGCCGTCCCGCCGCCGTCCACCCGCGCGCCCTGCCGCGCCTTCGCCAGTTCGGCCGCCAGTTCGGCGTGGCGGGCGCGGACGCGGTTCAAGCGCTCCATCTGCTCTTCGCGCAGCCGGGCCAGCCGCTCCATGCGCTCATCGATGATCCGGATCTGCGATTGCACGAGCCCGACCGCCTGATCCAGCAGCTCCTGCCGCACCGCGGGGTCCGTGGTCCCGAAGTACGCCTCTCGCACCTCGGCCCTCATCGCGTCCACCCGAAGGGTTTGCTTGATCTCCGCGAGCGAGAACCCGAGGAGCGTCTGCAGTTCATTGATGCGGAGCAGTTGCGTGATGTCCGCCTCGGTGAACAGGCGGAATCCCCCGGCCGTGCGTCCGCACGGCCGCACCAGGCCCAGCTCTTCGTAGTATCGGATCGCCCTCGGGGTGAGCCCCGTGCGGCGAACCACTTCCTCCATCCGATGTTGCTGCGAGGTCGTGCCGGGGGCCGGTCCTGCGACTGGAGACTCCGTGGATTCAACCATGCCGGTTCGATCACATCCCAGAAAAACCTTGAATCACTTAAGAAGACACACCACAACATTGTACAACTCTCACGTCAATGTTACATTTGGCAGGAACAGAGAAATGGCGCGCAATCGCTCGATATCGCCTATCTCAGCCCGTAGGAGACAACTGCTGCATCAGTAGTCACGTACACGCGGCCGTTCGCCACCGCAGGCGTGACAAACCGGTGCGTACTGCCCAATGCATCTTGACCAGATGAGGCGTATTCTTGGGCGCCGGTTGCAGCATTGAGCGCGTACAGCACCCCGGCTCCGGTATCGACCACCCATACGAGCCCGCCGTCCGGGCCTACTCCGGAGACCGATGGCGCGCCGGGGTCGCGCATCGAAGGACCGCACCACCGGACCCGAAATGTCGACTTTCGCGTCATGGGAGCCGTTCCGAGCCCCAGCGCCACGACACCGCCGTTCCCCTGACAGCCGGCCGGCTGACGCCCGCGGCCCGGGACCAAAATGAGCCGGCCGCTGCTCCCGCCATCCCAATAGGCGGTGTCCGAGAACACACTCAGACCGCCGCCGCGGCAGTCGCCGAAGAGGCACCCGCTGTAGACGCCCTCGACGGGACCGCCGCCGGCCAGCCCGCCCATATTGGTCCGATTGATGAGGTAGCCGACCCCCTGCTTTCCGGCGATGAACACAAGGTCGGGGGTCGAAGAGTCGGGCTGCGCGGGCAGCACCAGGGGCGCCGTCGAACCGAGGTCGGTATCGCTCAGGTTGAGCGCAACGAAATTGCTGGGGGTGAAAAAGTCGGAAGGCCGCCCCGAAAACGCCAGCGCGGGTACGGTGGTGAGCTTGACGACGCTGTTGCCCAGATCGACGGCCGCCTCGGAATCACTGTTCCCCGTCCCCGCATACAGGCTGCCCGCGGCATCGGCCGCGAGGCCCCCGGCGGCCCAGATACCTCCCCTTTGGCGCGTGGGCGTGACGAACGCCTCCTGCCGCGAAGGCGCTGACACCGGGATCCCGACGACCCACCCGTGATAATTGCCGCAGTCGCCCCAATAGCCGCCGAACGGGACGTAGACGACCCCGTGCAGCAGGGTGAGGGCGCTGCGCTGCTGCTGCACCCGGGGATCGAACTGGAGGCCGGACGTCACGGGCGGGTCGATCGCCACGGGCCACCCGGGCCGCATTCCCCCGGTGGCGAGGTCGAGCGCCGCGATCTTGTACACCTTGGTCCTGCCGGCGTCGGGGGTGGTCAGGCCCACGACGTAGAGGGTCGAGGAGGCGCGGTCGATCACCGGCGTGCTGGTGATGCCCACCGGATCGATGTTCCCGCACGGCAAATCGGCGCGTGAGACCGGCGTCCCGAGCGAGACGGGGCCCCACAGCCGGCCGCCGTCCGCGGCATCGAACGCGTAGACCAGGTCGCGCTCGGTGACCGCATACACCACGGTGCGCGGTGTCCCGCCCACGGGAACCCCGGCGGCCACGAGCGGCTCCGCGTAGATCCCCCCTTCCCCCAGAGCCGACCACAGCCGGCCGAAGGCGGGGGAGCGCACCGTCGCGGGCGTGAGCGCGCGTTCGTCGGGGTTCCATCCCGTGCGCGCGAGGTCGCCGTGAAACGTCAGGATCTCGACCGATGCCGCGTTCGCCGCCTGCGCGGTTCCAGGCGGCGGGACCGCACCCGGGGGCGCCAGCAGCCCGAGCAGGGCGATCACGCACAGGGCGGGGAACGGGACGCGCGCACGCATCGACCGGGGCATAGGAAGCCTCACCGGGTCCGCAGAACCATCCGGGTGGAACACCCGGGAGAGGAGACCATCATGCGCATCGCGCTGGGCCAGCTTGCGGCATCCGCACAAAAGGAAGAGAACCTCGAGGCGGCGCGGAGGGCGGTCCGCGACGCGCGCAGCGGAGGGGCGGACCTGCTGCTCCTCCCGGAACTGTTCATGGCCTTCCTCACCCCTCAGTCCGGCATTCCCCCCGCCGCCGCGGCGGAGCCGCTCGATGGTCCGTTTGTCTCGACGCTGGCGCGGGAGGCCCGCGCGCACTCCCTCTTCATCGGGTGCGGCGTGTGGGAGTCGGTCCCGGGAGAACGCACCCGCGCGCATAACACCGCTGTGCTCCTCGGACCGGACGGATCGCTGCTCCTGTCATACCGCAAGACCCATCTGTACGATGCGTTTGGCTTTCGCGAGTCCGATCTGACCGTACCCGGGGATCGGGCCCCTCGAACCGTGCGCACGGCGCTCGGCGCCTTCGGGCTGCTCGTCTGCTACGAGCTCCGATTCCCCGAGCTCGCCCGCATGCTCGCCCTCGACGGCGCCGACGTCATCCTTCTCCCGTCGGCGTGGATCGCCGGCCCGCTCAAGGAAGCGCACTGGACCACCCTGATCGGAGCCCGGGCGATCGAGAACACCCTCTTCATCGCGGCCGCCGATCAGGCCGGAGACCGCCGGATCGGGTGCAGCCGTCTGGTGGACCCCATGATCAAGTTCGCGAGAAACTGCCGTCCCTCCACCAGCGGCGCGAGGAGATCTACGCTCAGACGGGCGCCTTCACCGCGCGATAGACGGGGGTGAGCCAGCGCCGGTACTGCGGCACCCGGCCCTCCGCCACCGAGAAGTAGGCCTCCTGGAGCCGCCGGGTCAGCGGGCCCGGCTGGCCCTTGCCGATCTGGTAGCGGTCCACCGACCGGACCGGGGTGACCTCCCATCCGCTGCCGCAGAAGAACGCCTCGTCGGCGATGTAGATCTCCGTCCGATCGATCTCGCGCTCCACGACGCGCAGCCTCAGGACATCACGGCCCAGCTCCAGCACGGTCTCGCGGGTGATCGACTCGAGGATGTTGGAGGTGACGGGCGCCGTGATCATCGCCCCGTCGCGGACGATGAAGAAGCATGCCCCCGGTCCCTCGGACACCTTCCCGCGCTCGTTCAGCATGATCGGCTGGCCGGCGTACCCGTTCGTGCGCGCCTCCATGACCGCCAGCCGGGCGTTGTGGTAGTTCGCTCCCGACTTGACGCGCGGAGGCACCGTGGTATCGCCGATCCGCGTCCACGTGCTGATGCAGGTATCGATCCCCTCGGAGATCCCCGGTGAGTGGGGGGCGAGCCGGGGCATGATAAAGCCGCCGACCGGCAATTGCTCGGGCGGCCAGATGGACTCCTCGCCCTCCCCCACGTACAGCGTGAGCCGGAACCACACGGTCCCCTCGAACCCGTTGGCGCGGATCACCTCGATCTGAGCCTGCGTGAGTTCTTCCTTCGACCAGGGAACGGCCATACGCATGATCTTTGTGGAGTTCCACAGGCGCGCCATGTGTTCGTCGTTGCGGAAGATGTAGAGCTCGCGCTCGTCGGTGTTCCAATAGGCGCGGACGCCCTCGAACACGTTCGCGCCGCGGAGCACCGTGGCGGTCGAGACGTGGACCTTCGCCTCGTCCCAGGGCACAACCGCGCCGTTGAACCAGATGAACTTGGGGTGGGTGCTGGGCATGAACCTGCTCCTCTCTCTGCCGGGCGTCTGGAACGATTCTAGGCGGGCGCGCGGCCCGTGGTCAAGGCCTCTATCCGCGAAGCCGGAACTCACCAGGTTGGTCACTCAAGGCAACGTGGAATGAGCTCGGTTTCGCGCGCCCCGTCCGCCGTCCGTTCAACGCGCCACGCGCGGGCGGCGGGTCGAGACGAGACGATCTCGGCCAGTTCTGCGTCCCGGTAGACGAGCGCAACGCCGTCATCGGCCGCGATCCCGGGGGGAACGGCGCCTTCCGCCACGGCGCGCTGGTAGGCTGAGC
>WNGI01005612.1_pt1 | contig 18845 bp, 14 predicted proteins | sample 5400621 | NCBI WGS metagenome assembly WNGI01 (sample SAMN13153374, study PRJNA577476) | soil metagenome | isolation source: 20 cm soil or saprolite under Garry oak tree replicate 1 | place: USA:California | collected 2016-06-15
GTCTTGCCCCTGCCCTTCCCTTCCGCCGGCGCGGCCGGCGCGGACGCCGGCGGCATGCTCACGCGCGCGGTCGAGGAACGCCGCTGCTGCAGGTCGGCCCCGTACATCTTCAGGTGCTCCTCGAGCATGCCGCGCAGCTTCTCGCTCTCGGGCGAGAGGTCGGTGAACTCCTTCAACGCGGCAAACGCCTGCTGGATGCGGCCGGTCTTCTGCATGCGCTCGGCGTACTCGACGAAGTGCTGCTGCGCTTCCGCGAGGAACCCCTTCGACGCGTACAGCTTCGCAAGCTTCAGGTAGGTCTGCTGTCGCGCGGGCGCGTTGCGCAGCACCTTGTTGCACATCGCGATCGCATTGTTGTGAAAGCCGAGCTCGGCGTATTTGTCGACGGCCTGGTCATAGTAGTCGGCGGCCTGGCCCGGGTCCTTCAGTTTGAGATAGAGATCGCCGATGCGATTGTAGATCCCGAGATCCGGATTGGCGTCGCCCTCTTCTTCCTGCGACTTGAGGACCTCGAGCCACGCTTCAATCGCGGCCTTCGGGTCCCTGGCCTCGAGGGTCTTGGCGCGCTCCTTGAGCTTCTCGAGTTTCGACATGGACTGGTAAAGATAGGGGCGCGGCCCAGCGGCGACAAGGCAAACCCGCTGTCCAGACGGCAGTTACGAGATTGGCCCCCACCCAATACGCCGGCTCACGCCAGTCGGCGACATCGCAGGCGAGGACGTCGGCGGCAAAGCCGGGCGCCAACTGCCCGCGCTCACCCGCCAACCCCAGCGCCGCGGCGGCGTTGACGGTGACGGCCAACAGCGCCTCCACGTGACGCAGCCCGAGCTGCGACACGCCGAGGGACATCACGTACGGGAGACTGAGCGTGGGCGAGGAGCCGGGGTTGAAGTCGGTGGCCAGCGCGACCGCGGCGCCCGCGTCGATGAGCCGCCGCGCGGGAGCCTGCCGCGGCCTCCCGAGAAATGCCATCGTCGCCGGCAGGAGCACCGCCACGGTGGTGCTCCCGGCCAGCGCGCGGATGCCGGCGTCGGAGATCCCCGCGAGGTGGTCGGCACTCGCCGCGCCGAGCTCGGCGGCGAGCTCGGCGCCGCGCGACCCTTCGAGCTCGTCGGCGTGCAGCTTGAGCCCCAAGCCGGCGGCCCGGGCGCCGGACAGGATCGCGCGCGCCTCGGGAACGCTGAAGACGCCGGGCTCGCAGAACACGTCGCAAAACCGCGCGAGTCCCTCGCGGGCCACCGCGGGGATCATCTCATCGCACACCAGGCGCACGTACTCCCCGCGGCGGGCGCGGTGCTCGGGCGGCACTTCGTGCGCGCCAAGAAAGGTGGGGACGAGGGCCGCTCCCGGCTCGGCGCCCAGCCGGCGGACCACGCGCAGCTGTTTGCGCTCCGAGTCGAGGTCGAGCCCGTAGCCGGACTTGATCTCGATGGTCGTCGCGCCGTGCGCCAGGAGCACGGCGAGTCGGGCGCGGGTCGCGGCGACGAGCTCGTCTTCCGAGCGCGCGCGCACGTCCCGCACCGACTCCAGGATGCCGCCGCCCGCGGCCGCGATGGCCTGATAGGTCTCACCGAGCGCGCGGCGCTCGTGGTCGTCGAGGCGGGGCGCACCGAAGACGGCGTGGGTGTGGCAGTCGATGAAGCCGGGGTAGAGCACGCCCGACACCTCGAACTCCTCGATGGCGGATGGCGGATGGCGGATGGCGGATTGCGCAGCTCGAACATCCCGAAGTGGGCCAACGGCCACGATGCGTCCGCCGTCCATCAGCACGGCCGCATCGCGGAGGACTTCCAGCTCCGCCAGCTCGCGGCCGCGACGCGCGCGCGCCGGGCCGCGGCACGTGACGACCGCGCGCGCGCCGGCGAGCAGGGTGCTCAGTCGCTGGCCTCGTGCATCGGCAGGCGCAGGCCGTGGCGGCGGGCGGTCTCCAGCGCCTCGGGATAGCCCGCGTCCGCGTGGCGCGCGACGCCGATCCCGGGATCGTTGCTGAGCACGCGCTCGAGCCGCCGCGCGGCCGCCGCGCTACCGTCGGCGACGCCGGTGTCGAGGTGGTCCCGGCCGATGACGATCGGGGCTCCGAGCTCGCCGCGGTGCACCAGGTCGTTCAACGCGAGCCCGAACCGGGCGCGTTCCCCCATCCCCAACCAGCAGATCCGGGCGGGGAGCCCCTGGAATGGCACGCGCTGCTGCGCCAGCGTGATCCAGCGTCGCAAGTGCTCGTTCTCGGGGAACAGCTCGAGCACGAGCCGGTCGGTGCGGTGCAGGTCCTTGGCGTCACCCGACAGCGCCACCCAGCGGAACGGCCCGCGCCCTTCGCAGAACAGCGGGCGAATGTACTCCGGCACGAACCCGGGGATCGCGAAGGCGTCCGTGACGCCGGCATCGGCCGCGACGGTGCGGATGTTGTTCCCGTAGTCGAAGGTGACGGCGCCACCGCGCTGCAGCGCCAGCATCGCGCGGACGTGGGCGGCAATACTCGCCACGGCGCGCTGCTGGTAGTCCGCCGGATCGCGGCGCCGCAGCGCCACGGCGTCGGCGAGGGGCAGGCCCGCCGGCACGTAGCCGTTCAGCGTGTCGTGCGCGGAGGTCTGGTCGGTGAGCACGTCGGGGACGAAGCGGCGACGCACGAGCTCGGGAAGCACGTCGGCGCAGTTGCCGACGAGTCCGATCGAGCGCGCCCGGCCCTCCCGCTGTGCGGCGGCGACGGCGCGCAAGGCCGCGTCGAGCGAGTCGGCGACCTCGTCCAGGTACCCGGTCTCGAGCCGCCGGCGCACCCGGCCCGCGTCCACTTCGACGGCGAGCAGCACGCCCTCGTTCATCGTGGCGGCGAGGGGCTGCGCCCCGCCCATCCCACCGAGGCCGCCGGTGAGCACGACCCGACCCTTGAGCGATCCGCCGAAGTGCCGGCGCGCCACGGCCCCGAACGTCTCGTAGGTGCCCTGGAGAATCCCCTGGGTCCCGATGTAGATCCACGAGCCGGCGGTCATCTGGCCGAACATGATGAGGCCGCGCCGCTCGAGGTCCCGGAACACGTCCCAGGTCGCCCAGCGGCCGACGAGGTTGGCGTTGGCGATCAGGACGCGCGGCGCGTCGGGGTGCGTCGTGAACACGCCCACCGGCTTCCCCGACTGCACGAGCAGGGTTTCGTCGTCGCCCAGCGTGCGCAGCGTGCGGCAGATGGCGTCGAACGAGGCCCAATCGCGGGCCGCCTTCCCCGTCCCGCCATACACGACGAGGTCATCGGGTCGCTCGGCTACCTCGGGGTCGAGGTTGTTCATGAGCATCCGCAGCGCGGCTTCCTGGATCCAGCCGCGGCAGCTGCGCTCGGCCCCGCGCGGAGCGCGGACGACGCGCGCGCCGCTCACGCCGCGCCGTCCTCTGCGGGATCAAACCGGCCGGCGCGGACGCCGGCGGCCACGCGCTCGATCTCGGCGCTCATCGGCCGGTCCTCGTCGAGGGCCGGGACGTCGGCCCGCACCGCGGCGTACGTGCGCGCGACGCCCCGCCCCGGGGTCAGCGGCTTCAGGAACTCGAGTCCCTGGGCGCCGGCGAGCAGCTCGATCGCAACGATGCGCGCGGCATCGGCCAAGATGCGCTCGGCTTTCCACGCCGCGGTCATGCCCATCGGGACCACGTCCTCCTGGTTGCCCTCGGTGGGCACCGACTGGACGCTCGCGGGCGTCGCGAGCACGCGCGCGTCCGCCACGAGCGCGGCGGCGGTGATCTGGGCCGTCATGAACCCGGACTCGAGGCCGGGCTGTCGCGCCAGGAACGCGGGCAACCCCGACGACAGGTCGGGGTTCACGACGCGCTCGATGCGCCGCTCGGCGAGGCCGGCGAGGGTGGCGAGCACGATGCCGAGGACGTCGAGCGCCAGAGCGATCGGCTGCCCGTGGAAGTTGCCCCCCGACAGCACCTCCGCGCCGAACACGAGCGGGTTGTCGGTCGCCGCATTGAGCTCGGTCGTGACCAGCCCCTCGGCGAAGCCGATCCCCTCGCCGACCGCGCCGAGGATCTGCGGCGTGCACCGCAGGGAATACGCGTCCTGCACCCGGGGGTCGTTGTCGCGATGCGACTCCCGGATCGCGCTGTCCGCGAGCAGCCGCGCGAGCAGGGCGGCGGACCGCCGCTGCGCCGGATGCGGCCGCGCGTCGTGGATGCGGGCATCGAACGGCACCGGGGTACCCCGCACCGCTTCGAGGCTCATCGCGGCCGCGGCGTGCGCGGTGCGCCACAACACCCAGGCGTCATGCACCAGGAGCGCGCCGAGCCCGGTTTGCGCCTGCGTGCCGTTGACGAAGGCCAATCCTTCCTTCGCTTCCAGCGTGATCGGCGCGAGGCCGGCGCCCCGCACCCGCGCCCCGTCGTCGCCCTCGCCGATCATCGCGAGGGCGAGGTGCGACAGGGGGGCCAGGTCGCCCGAAGCGCCGACGCTCCCTTGCGAGGGCACCGTGGGATGAACGCCGGCATTGAGCATGCCGACGATCAGCTCGGGGAGGACGGCCCGGACGCCGCTCGTGCCGAGCAGCAGGACGTTGGCGCGCAGCAGCATCATCGCGCGCACGGCCTCCTCCGACAGCGGATCGCCGACCCCCGACGCGTGGCTGCGGATCAGGTTCAGCTGCAGCCGGCGCAGGTCGCCGGCGGGGATCCGCACGTGGGCGAGCTTCCCGAACCCCGTCGTCACACCGTACACGGTATCGCCTCGGGCGACGGCGGCTTCCACGGTACGCCTGGAGGCGACCATACCCTGCAATGCGGCCTTCGCTACCTTGACAGGAGCGCGCTGACGGGCAACCGCCACCACGTCGGAGATTGAAAGCGAATGACCGTCCAATTCAACTGGCGCAAGCATGGCAGGGAGAAGCTACCAGAGTAGTTCCCAGACGCCAAGCGAACAGTGGTCACAAGAGAAAAGTGGCAAGGGATGCCCCCTTGCCACTCTCGTCTTGCGACCACTGCTAGTCTTGGCGTCTGGGAACTTATCTGGCCCCTGGCACTATTGTGCTGCCACTCTCTGTGGATGTAAGGAAGCCACCGGCTCTCAGGAGCTCAGGATTCCCTGGATCGGTCTGGACGCTCCAGTCGAAAACCAGGTAGTCACGGCCGACCTGGGTCACGCGCAGGGCGCCGTAGTGCAGCGACGTGCCGTCGATGATCTGGAACACGTAGCCGTAGCCGGGGAGCGCCAGGAACATGTTGCGCGAGTAGCCACCCACGGGCGCGAAGTCGATATCCGTCAGATCGCCCACGGGGAGCGCGCTGTAGTACCGCATGCTGGTCCCGCTGAACTCCGGGACGATCCACAGGGAATCGGCGGTGCCGCGGAACACCCAGAAGTCGATGTCGGTGCGGTTGCCGTTCTGGATGAGGCCCAGCTCGCTCGCCTGCCCGCGGCCGTCGCCGTTGACGTCGTCCCAGAAGCGGAATCCGGAGCGCAGGCTGTCCCACTGGTATGTGTAGACCACCACGTTGCGGGCGTCGGGGCGCGGCGTGTCCTGCCGCAGCGGCGACATGTCGCTTTCGGTGCCGTCCAGACTCTGGGCCGTCACCCCGTAGCAGCGCGGCACGCCGTTCTGCAGCGCCCCGACCAGGAACTCCGGCGCGGCCGTCGTGCCTTCCACGCTCCAGCTGGTCCCGCAGTACCCGTGGTTCAGGTCGTAGCTCGTGCTGTACACGCGATACAGCTCGAAGAAATCGGGGTTGTTGCGAAGCGCGTTATCCGTCCACGACAGGGCGATCGCCCCGTTCAAGGAGATCGAGTAGAGACTGTCGGGCGCCTCGACCGGGAGCGAGCTGACGAGTTGATTCGTCTCGCAGCCCACCACCGCCATCAGGAGCGCCAACCCTCCGTATCGCAGCACGCGCATGGCTTCCTTGCCTGAAGTGTTCTGCTGAGCAGCATGGCAGGGACCGTGCCGCGCGGTAACCATCAGCGGCACAGACTGTTACACAAAAAGCCCACCGGCAAATGTCCTCTGCGTGGGACAGCGACCTGTCTACGGATCTCTGCACAGCGTATGTGACGCTGGGGGTGGAGGCGCCGGGCGCGTTCACGCGACGGCGCTGCGGCGGCACGTCGCGTGCCAAGGGTCATCAGCACCTCGGCCGATGTGCCCGCCGGGCGCCGGCGCGTCCGCGCCCTAGCCCCCACCCCCAGCGTCATCCGACTTGTGCAGAGCTTCCCTACGGAGCCCGGAACGTCTGCTGGTCGTAGTCGAACTTGATGTCCGGCTCGTCGAGCAACGAAACGTAGAAGTTGAACGCAAAGTTACCGTTGGCGCTCTTCACGAACGAGAAGGTGGCGTGCCAGCGGTGCAGGTCGCGGGACAACTGGACGTAATGCTGGGCGAATTGCCGGGTCGTGAAGTCGTAGCTCGTATTCCACGTCAACGCCCAGTTCGGCGTGGGGCTGAACGCCATCGCGAGGCCCACCTGCTTGGTGCTCGGGCCGGCGGTCGCCGCCCCCCCGCGACTCCGTGAGATCGTGAGCGTCGGCACTTGGAGGGAGAAGCCACGCCCGGCTGCGGGGGGAGGCTGCCCCTCCCCGGGGGGCGGGGCGGGCGGCGCGGCGCCGCCCGCCGCCAACCCGAACAGTCCCGCGATCGCACGCAGCGTGGCACCCGTGATCGTCAGCCCGCTCAGCGACACGCTGGTCAGGAACGGGTCGAACTTGGCGCTGTCGGTCCCCACGTTCCCCCGCCACAGATCGTGGGTGATGGTGAGGCTGAAGGGGAGCAGCTCGGACGACAGCGTGTTGGTGATCGTCTGGGTTTGCCAGCCCGTGAAACCGCGCCGCTTCGCCTGCTCGAAGTTGTACGACACCCCGGTCGTGGTGATGCCGAGCAAGCGAATCTTGCGCGGTGCACGGTCGGTAGTATCGCCCGGAGGCGGCTTGAGCTTGGCCTCGAAGTTCTGGGACAACGAGACGGTGATCGTCTGCTGGGGGTCGCTGTGCGCCTTGAAGTTGGTGCCGGCGGGGTCGATCGCGTGAGCGAAAGTGGAGTCGACCCGCGACGCCGGGGCGAACTGGTAGCTCACGATCCACTGCAGGGAATGGCGGATGCGCGCGATGGGACCGAAGCCGGGTAGGAAGCCGAAGATCGTCGGCGCCACGCCGGCCGAGAACGCGAGACGCTTGCCCTGCCGCACCCACTCGCCCCCCGTGAACTGGTTGCGGATGGCGAACGGCCCGGCGCCCGTTTGATCGAGGATCTGGATCCCCGGCTGCAGCTTCCAGGTGCCCGAGAACAGCTGCGGCAGGTTGATGCTGGTGCTCCAGGTGACCCGGGTCTCGAAGGTGCGGCCGTAGAGCACGCGACGGATCCCGGTGGGGTCGGTCGGATCAGGGAAGATGAACTCGGTGCGCTGGTTGCTGGCCCGGTCGCTGACGGAAAGCTGATTGCTCCAGTTCCATCGTCCGATGCGCAGCGGCGTGCCAAACGACAGGTCGCTCTGGCGGCTGTTGAAGAAGCCGGCGAGCGTGTCCGGTCCCGCCGCGCCGGGGATGAGCAGCTGCGCCGCCGGGCTATGGAAGGTCTGGTTGTTGTTGTACGAGAACTGCGGGGACCACGTGATGGCCTGTCCGATGTTGACCGGGGCCGGTGTCAGCGTCACGCGCGGGAAGTTCTGCGTGACGAGGGCGTTGGCGAGGTTCTGCGACCGGCTGCCGCCCAGATTGAACGTGCCCCAGCTGAAGCGCTTGTCGAAGTTGAGCGACGACGTCACCTGCGCGGTGGCCAGGTTCGGGTCCACGGTGTTGCGCTGCACGACCTGCGCGCTCGTGAAATAGTCGATGCTGGCGTTGAAGCGCGTGCGGCTGTCGAACGCCTGGTTGTGCTGCCAGGCGATGCGACTCGAAGTAGCCTTCGCGCCTTCAGTCTGCTCCAGGCGCGTATACAAGATGCTCCCGGTGATGAACCGGTCCAACCAGCGGTACTGACTGGCGGCGCTGAACGAGAGGTTGTGCCCCGCGAACCAGTCCACGGAGCCCCGGAAGTCCACGTAATCGTTCACGACCCAGTAGTAGCCCAGGTTCGCGATGTGGCGTTCGTAACGCCGCGTGGGCCGCACCAGGTCGTTCAGGCCGAAGCGCGGGACGAGGAACCCGCTGCGCCGCCCGGAGCGGATGTCCTGAAAGATGAACGGCATCCACACGATCGGGACGTCGCGGATGTAGAGGACCGCGGGGCGCGCCACCATCACGTTCTTGTTCAACCACTTCACCTCGCCGGCGGCGAAGTGATACTCGGGCACGGGGCGGTCGGACGAGGTGATCTCGCTCTTGGCCCCGTACAGCCGGGTGGAGCCGGAATCCACGGCCATGTCGCCGCGCATGAACCAGGTGGCGCCGCCCTGCTGGAAGCTGGTGAGCGCCTCGCGGACGGTCCCCCGCTTCAGGCAGGTGTCGTAGCGCATCCCCTCCCCGATCAGCACGGTGCTCTGACCCGCACCATTCTGATCGAAGAGCCGCGGGTCGCCCGCGGCGTCGAGCCGGCAGCTGGCCTCCCGGTAGCGGACGGAGTCGGCTTCGAGCTTCGTGCCCTCGCGGTCGAGGAACGCGGCGCCGCGCAGGAAGATCGCCTGGCTGTCGCCCTGGACGACGAGGGTGTCGGCGACGTACTGGGTGACCCGGAAGCCGGGGAGCTTGAGCAGCGAGTCGATCACGGCGTCGGGCGGCGGGAACGAGCGCGTCGGGCCGGTCGGGAGCCCCAAACGGCGGGCGGCGCCGGTGTCGATCGCCTGGCCCTGGACCGGCTGGCCGGGCACGCCGCGGCGGGTCGTGTCCCTGTGGGCGCCCGGGGGCGGCGCCACCGGTTTCTGTGGCGGGTTCTGCGCCGCTCCGGTGCGGCCCAGCACCACGAGCAACAGGACGAGCGCGGCGGTGCGGCCGGCTTGGCCGGCGGCCGCGCTGCGCCGCGCCCGGCGCCGCGTCATCACCCAGGCGCACAGAATGCTCACCTCGTAGAGCAGCAGCAACGGCACCAGCATCACGATCATCGACACGGCGTCGGGCGGACTGAGGAGCGCGGCGGCCACGGCCGAGAGCACGATCGCGTAGCGGCGGTTCTTGGCCAGGAACTGCGGCGTCACAACGCCCAGGGCGGCGAGCACCGTGATGACCAGCGGCAGCTCGGTGATCAGCCCGAACGCGATGATCAGCTGGGCGGCGATGCCAAAATAGGCATCGGCCGTGATCATCGGGGCCAGCTCCTGGCGTTGCAGCGACAGCAGGACGGCGAGCGCGCGCGGCAGCACCCACAGATACGCCGCGACGGCGCCGGCGAGAAACAGCACGATCCCAACCGAGAACGCCGGGATGATCACGCGCCGCTCGCGCTGGTACAGCGCGGGAGCGAGAAACGCCCAGATCTGGTACACCACGACCGGCGAGGCGAAGAGCAGCCCGAAGACGAACGCCAGCTTCAAGGTGATGAAGAACGGGTCGGTGGGGCTCGTGAACACCAGCCGCCCGTTGGGGATCAGCGGCGCGATCGGCCGCTTGAGCACGCCGATGACGTCGAAGTGCTGCACTACCCACCAGCCGGCCAGCGTGCAGACGACGACGGCGAGCAGGCTATAGAGGATGCGCCAGCGCAGCTCCTCGAGATGATCGAGGAACGGCATGTCGCCGCGGGAGGAGGGCTCCGGCACGGCGGCCTCCGGCGCGACTAGCGCCCGAGGCGCTGGAGACGGTCGCGCGCGAGGTTGGCTTCGTCCGAGCGGGGGTAGCCGGTGGTGACGCGGACGTAGAAGATCCGGGCGGCGGCCTTGTCCCCCCGGTGCTCGGCGAAGAGCCCGAGCTTGTAGAGCGCCGAAGGCGCGCGCGGCGAGTTGGGGAACTGCTTCACGAGCTGGTCATACACCGCAGCCGCCGAGTCGGGGCTCTGCTGGGCGAACGTCTCGCCCAGATAGAACAGGGCATCCGGCACCCGCTCGTTCGAGGGATAGACCTTGAGGAACTCCCGGAACCCGAGCCGCGCGGTCGCATAGCGGCTCGCCCGGAACTGCTGGAAGGCGAGGTCGTACATCTGATCCGGTCCCGGTCCCGCCGGATTCCCCGAGGGGCCGACCGGCGGGCCGCCCGCCGGAGGGGGAGCGGCGCCGGTCGCCGGCTGGTTCGCCACCTGCTGCTGCTGCTCCAGGATGCGGGTGCGCAGCTCCGTCAGCCGCTGCTGGCTGAGCCCCGTGTTTTCCAGCACCGACACCATCTGTTGCTGCACGTTCAGGAGATCGGTGCGAAGGTCGCCCCGCATCTGCACGAGGAAGCTCTGCTGCGCGACCAGCGCGGCCTGGACGGCGGCGATGACCGCCAGCGTCGAATCGCGCTCCGCCCGGCGCACGCTGTCGCTGCGCGTCAGATCGGCGCGGAGCGCCGTGACCTGGAGCTCGACGCGCCGGACGTCGCCCTTCAAGGCGCAGCCGGTGGCGAGCCCCAGGACGGCGACCGCGACGAGGCGCAGCGGACGACGCACCCTTACGGCCTCCGCAGCACGTCCCCGCCGCCGATGATCTCGAACTCGTCGCGGCGGTTCTGCGCCCAGGCGCCTTCGTCGTGGCCCTGCGCCAGCGGCCGCTCCTCCCCGTACGAGCTCGTCTCGATGCGGCCGCCATCGATGCCGTGGCTCACGAGATACTGCTTCGCCGCGGTCGCGCGACGGTTGCCCAGGGCGAGGTTGTACTCATCCGACCCGCGCTCGTCGCAGTGCCCGCTGATGCGGATGCGCAGATCGGGGTTGGCCTGCAGCACCGCCACCTTCTGGTCGAGGGTCCCGATGTCGTCGCCGCGCAGCACGGACTTGTCGAAGTCGAAGTGGATCATGGCCGCGATCATGCCGCGCACTTCTTCCGTGTTGCGCGACAGGGCGGCGAGCGAATCGGCCTCACGCTGACGGCGGACGCGCTGGGCCTCGGCCTCCGCGGCCGCGCGGTTCGCGGCGTCAATCGAGTCCTGCCGCGCCCGCTGGGCCTGGGCCTCCGAGTCCGGGTTGGCCTGCGGGGTCGGCGCCGCCGGGGGCGGCTTCGGGCCACCACACGCGGCGGCCGTCACGGCGCCGGCGACGATGGCCAGCGCCAGCAAGGATAGGCGTTTCATCTCTAGGGCCTCTCTCCAAGGGTCAGGGGTTCGTCGCGGCGGTCTCCGGAAGTCGGGGAGACCAAGCCGGCAGCCGCGAGCCGCTCTGCTGCAGCAGCGGCCGGATGCGGCCGGTATCCAAATCAATGATCCACAACTGCCGGTACCCGGAACGATCGGATACGAACGCCAGGTGGCGGCTGTCGGGTGCCCACGTCGGATCCTCGTTGCGCCCGACCGAGGTGAGCTGGCGGACCGTGCGGGTGCGCACATCCAGCACGAACACCTGCAACGTGCCCGCCACATCCCGATGAAACGCGACCGACTGCCCGTCGGGCGACCACTCCGGCGCGTTCGACGCGCCGGTGACGCCGTAATCGAACGGCGCGAACAGCTGCTGGTCGGTCCCGTCCGCCGCCATCACATAGATCTGCGGCAGACCCGAGCGGGTCGAGACGAACGCGATCCGCTGCCCGTCGGGACTGAAGGTCGGGGACAAGTTGTCCGAAAACCGCCCCACGGTCAAGCGTTGCAGGCAGCAGTTGTCTTTGATGTTTACCGTATAGACGTCCGTGCCCTCCTCGGTCGCGCGACTGAAGGCGAGCGTCTTGCCGTCGGGCGAGAAGGCGGGCGTGAAGTCGAGGGCGCGACCGGTCGTCGCCGCCGCGGTGCGCTCCCCGCTCCCGATGTCCTGGACGAACAGCTGCCCGTGCCCTTGCCAGAATTCCATGTAGGCGAGGCGCCGTGCGTCGGGCGCCCACGCCGGCGACATCGCCTGACGATCGGTCGACGAGACGAGGCGCAGGTCGGCGCCGTCCTGATCGATCACGTACACCTTCCCGTCCTTGACGAAGCCGACGCGCGTCGCCGCCATCCCGGGCGCCGCGAGCGCGGCCTGCAGCACCTGGTCGGCGAGGCGGTGGACTGCCATGCGGAAGCCGGCCGCGTTCGGGGCGGGGAGCCGGGCCTGGAAGGTGCGGCGCAGGGCGCCGGCGGCGACGTCGTGCACATCGACGACGGTCGTGTCCCCCGCGGCGCGCAAGTCCACGACGAAATCAGCGCCGAGCGCGAGGTACAGCGGATAGTTGGGACCCGCGGCCTGCGCCCCGCCCGAGCGCGGGCGTCCGGGCGCCCCCCGTGCCGGCGTCGTCCCCAACGCCACCGCGCCGACCCGCAGCGAATCGCCTGTCGGCAGCGTGATGACCTCGAAGCGGTCGCTGTAGTCCAGGTCGCGCGAGAGGATCGCGCGCACCGAATCGAGCGCCGCCGGGCGCCCCGGCAGCACCACCAGGCCGGGCCGCACCCCCGGCCGGTAGACGATCCCGATGCGGACGCCGCGATCGATCGCGGAGGTGTCTTGAGCGTCGGCCCGCCGGACAGTCGGACCGACGGACACCAACAGGCCGAGACCAAGGAGGAGTCGTCTCACGAACGTCTTCCCGAAAAATAGAACCGCACGAACAGTACATCGGCCGCCCAGCCATCCGGGAGCACCCCGAAGGCTTTGAATTTGCCGGCCTCCTCGATCGCGCCCTGCGCCTCGAGGTCGAACGCGAAATTCCCCGATCGCCGGATGAACTGCAGATCGGTCACCGAGCCGTCGCGGTGGACGAAGAACGACACCTCCGCCTCGAGGGGCGTGCTTTGCAGCGGTCGCTGCCAGCGCCGCAGCACCTGGGACACGATGTTCTGCAGGTACTCGGGGAACGGGAACTCGACGCCTTCCGTGCTCACCGTCGCGACGTCGTTCCCGGTCGACGGGGTCTCGCCGGGCAGCGGCGGGTTCTGGGGCGTGGTGCGCGGCGCCGCCTCGCGGCGATTGGCGTCGGGGGTCGGCGGCGGCGCGGCCCGCGAGACCGTGCTCTTGGGTGGCGGCCGCTTGGTCGGCGCGGGCGGCGTGAGCTCCTCGGCTTCGCGCGGGACGGCTTCCGGCGCGCGGCGTTCCTCCTGCCCCGGCGCCGGCGCGGCGAGCAGCCGCACGCGATAGGTGGGCGGCGCGTGGCGCGCGCCGGTCACCGACGACAGCAGCAGCACGAGCGCCACGCCGTGCACGACCACAGTGCCGACGAGCCCCACGTTGCGGCCGTTCTCGACGCGCGGCCTCACCGCTGGATCGTCTCCGGCTCGGCGACGAGCCCGACGTCGGCGACGCCCGACGCCCGCATCACGGCGAGCACCTCGACGACGGCTCCGTAGGCGACGCGGCGGTCGGCGCGCAGGTACACGCCGGTGGGCCGCTTACTGCGAACCACGGCCCCGAAGGTGGCGCGGAAGTCCTCGTAGGAGAGCGGCGCCTGATCGAGGAAAATGCGGCCGGTCTGGTCCACGGTGACGACGAGCCCCGATCTGGGTTCGAGGGGCCGCGCTTGGGCGCGCGGGAGGCGCACGTCGACGCCGCCCTGCATGATCGGCGCGGTGATCATGAAGATGATGAGTAACACGAACGCCACGTCCACGAGCGAGGTCACGTTGATGTCGGCGTTGAGCGGGAGCTCGCCGTGACCGCGCAGCCCGCCGCCGCCCAGGAGGCCGGCCATCTCACAGCCGTCCTTCGCGGGCCATCGTCCCGATGATCTCCTGGGCGAAGCCCTCAAGCTCGCCCGCGAAGAGCCCGAGCCGGTTCACGAACAGGTTGTAGGCCATCACCGAAGGCACCGCCACGGCGAGACCGGCCACGGTCGTGACGAGCGCTTCGGCGACGCCCGGCGCCACGGCCCCGATGTTCCCCGAGCCGCCCACCGCGATGCCGATGAACGCGTCCATCACGCCGAGCACCGTGCCCAGCAGCCCCAGCAGCGGGCTCACCGAGCCGAACGTCGCGAGCCACGGGATGAACCGCGCGGCGGCGTCGCGCTCGGCGGCGATCTCCTTGGCGAGCACCATGCGCAGCGCTTCCAGCTGCGTGGTCGTGAGGGCGACCGCCGGCACCGTCGGCCCTTCCCCGCGCTCCTTGAGCCCGCCCGGCCGCAGCTGCGAGAAGAAGTGGATCCCCTCGCGCAACAGCCGGTTGTACGGCGAGGACGGCAGTCGCATCGCGGCGTGGTAGGCGTCCTCGAGGCGCGCGGCCTTCTCGATCTCCACCATGAATTGATCGGCGTGGGCGCGCATGCGGCGGAACTGCCACCACTTCAGCACGATGAAATACCACGACGCGATGGAAAACAGCACGAGGATCGCGAGCACGAACTTGGTCTCGCGGCTCGAGGTGAGGACCAGCTCCCACGGCGTCGTGGGAATCGCCCGTCCGACCTGTAGCAGCACGCTAGCCTCCCGGGGTCTGCTCCGTGTACCCGCGCGGGTGGGCCTGGTGCCACCGCCACGCGGTTGCGACGATCTCCGTGAGCGCGGAGTGGCGGGGCCGCCACCCCAGCACGCTGACGGCGCGCTCCGCGGCCGCCACCAGCACCGGGGGGTCGCCCGGCCGCCGCGGCCGCGGCGTGGTGGCGATGCGACGCCCCGTCACCGCCTCGGCCGCCTGCACGACGTCGCGGACCGAGCAGCCCGTGCCCGTGCCGAGGTTCACCGCGACCGCGCCCGCGACGGGCGCATCCAGCGCGCGCAGGTGCGCGTCCGCGATGTCCGCCACATGAACGTAATCTCGCACCGCCGTGCCGTCCGGGGTGGGATAGTCCGTCCCGAACACGTCGACTGCCGCGCGCCGCCCCAGCGCCACCGCGAGCACGTTGGGCACGAGATGGGACTCCGGAGCGTGGTCCTCCCCACACCGCTCCGTCGCGCCCGCGGCGTTGAAGTAGCGCAGGCTAACCGACCGCAGACCGTCCTGCGTGGCCCGCTCGACGAGCAGCGCTTCGAGGTCGCGCTTGGTCTCCCCGTACGGATTGATCGGGGCGAGCGGGGTGTCTTCCCGGATCGGCGTCACCTGAGGGTGGCCGTACACCGCGCAGCTCGAGGAGAAGACGAACCGCGGCACGCGCGCGGCGACCGTTGCCTCCACGAGACCGCGGGCGGCCGTCACGTTATTGGTGAAGTAGAGCGCCGGGTTGGCGACCGATTCCGCGACCAGGGCGAAGGCGGCGAGGTGCACGACGGCATCGAAGGGCCCCGCCGCGAACGCGCGCTGCAGCGCTCCGGCATCCCCGACCCCGCCATCGACGAAGGCCACCTTGGCGGGGATCGTCACGCGGTGGCCGCGGCTCAGATCGTCGAGCACCACGACCTCGGCGCCCGCCGCCACGAGCTGGTCCACGACCACGCTGCCGACGTACCCGGCGCCGCCGGTGACGAGGACCCGCCGCGTCACTCCTGGCGCTCCAAATGGAAGAGCTTGCGGAGCGCCTCGACCAGGAGGTAGCCGTCGCCCGCCTCGGCTTCACGCTTCAGCGCCAGGGTGGGCTCGTGGAGGAACTTGTTCAGCAGGCTTTCGCTGAAGCGCGCCAGCCGGTCGCGGTCCTCGGCCGACAGGTGTTGGAGTTGCTTGAAGACCCGCTCCAGCTCGGCCGCCCGCACCGCCTCCATCCGGCCCCGGAATTCCTTCAAGACCGGCACGACCGCCAGCGTGTCGTGCCAGTTCCAGAAGCTCGCCACTTCCTCCGCGACGATCTGCTCGGCCCGGGGAATCTCGGCGCGGCGCTCCACGGACGCCTGCCCCGCCACCGCCTGGAGATCGTCGAGGTCGTAGAGGAAGACGTTCTCGAGCTGGCCCACGGCCGGCTCCACGTCCCGGGGGACGGCGAGGTCGAGGATGCACAGCGGCCGCCCGTCGCGGCGGGCGACGGCCGGCGCGATCCGCGCCCACGTCACCACCGCGTGCGGCGCGGCGGTCGAGGCGAGCACGATGTCGGCGACGGCGAAATGCTCCCACGCGTCGTCGAGCGTTTGCGCGGCGGCCCCGGCCCCCAGACGGTCGGCGACCGCGCGGGCGCGCTCGACGGTGCGGTTGGCGACGATGGTCACCTGCACCCCCGCGTCCACCAGGCACGCCGCGGCGAGCTCGGCCATGTCCCCCGCCCCGAGGATCAACGCGCGCCGACCGCGCAGCTCTCCGAAGATCTTTCCGGCCAGCGCGACCGCCGCCGACGGGGCCGAGGCCGCTCCCCGGCCGATCGCCGTCTCGGTGCGCACGCGCGCGCCCACGAGCAGCGCCGACTGGAACAGCCGGTGCAGCACCGCTCCGGCCAGGCCGCGGGACAGCTCCCAGGCGTCCCGGACCTGGCCCTGAATCTGCGATTCGCCGAGGATCATCGAGTCCAGCCCGGCCGCCACCCGGTACAGGTGCCGCGCCGCATCGCGGTCACGGCGCAGGTACCCATAGGGGCGCGCCTCGCGGCCGTCGCCGAGCCGCTCGCCGAGCAACGACCAGACGGCGTCCAGCGCCGTCTCGGCGGCGTCGCTGAGATAGAACTCGGTGCGATTGCAGGTCGAGAGCAGGACGCCGCCGCTCGCGCCCGCCGCGAGCACCCGCTCCAGCGCCCCGGGCACCTCATGGGCGCCGTGGGCGAAGCGTTCCCGCACCTCGAGCGGCGCCGTCCGATGGTTGACGCCGACGACCGTCACGGTCAGCGACACGTCGCCCTCACAGGAACCGCTCCGACCCGGGAGAGGCGAGCTTTAAGGCGAGGTACACCAGGACGACGGCGGAGAACCCGGCGATGCTGAGCACCGCGGCGCGGCGTCCGGTCCAGCGCCGCCCCACGCGCAGCCACACGGCCGCCCCCAGCACCGCCCACGTGAACAGCCCCCACACCACCTGCGCCGGATCGACCCGGAAGCCGCCGGCGAAGCGCACGGCGTAGCCGATCGCGAGCAGGACGCCCAGCGTCAACGCGGGAAATCCGGCCACGAGCGCCGAGCGGTTCAGCTGATCGAGACGCTCGAGCGGCGGGAAGATCTGGAATATCTGCCCGAAGCGCTTCGCCTTGAGCTCGCGGAACTGCAGCAGGTACAGTGCGGCCGCGATGAACGCGAGCGCCAGGAGGGCGAGCCCGAGAACGCTCAAGGCGACGTGCAGGACGAGCCAGACGTTGCGGCCGGCGGCCGGCTCGGCGCCCGGCGCGAGCCCCAGCAACAGCGCGAGACCGACGAGTCCCGCGGCCAGGGGTGCGGTGAACAGCGCCACCGCCGAGACGCGCAGCAGCCGCTCGCTCACGACCTGCAGGCACACGATGAAGAACGCGAGCAACGAGAGCGCGAACGCGAGCCCGACCGACGGCAGTTGCGTGAGGCCGGCGACGTGGAACGCCGCTCCCGCGCTCGGGACGGCCAGCAGGAGCCCCCGTGGAGGGGCCCGGCGCCCCGCGAACGGCGTCAGCGCCAGCGCAGCAGCGGCGCCGTACAGCGTCAGCGCGATGAAGTGCAAGTAAGACGGCACGGCTCAGCGACGGGGGAGGGCCCGAGGGCGGGCCCCGCGAGGTCAGGAAGGCATCTTCTTGACGAGGCGCACCGGCATGCCCGGCACCACGTCGGGGTTCGCCACGCCGATGACCAGGCCGGAGGCCGAGTGCTCGCGCGTGTGGACGATCAGCAGCTGCGCCCGAACCTCTTCTGAAGCCGGGCGGGGAGCGCCGGCGGCGGGCTGGTAAATCTCGAACACGTCTCCCGGCGTCACGCCCTCCGCGCGACCCTTATCGATGAAGGCCAGCACCTGTTTGGACTGCACCGCCGTCACGCGTGCGACCCCCACGGGCACCACGACCTCTCCCCAGCCGACTTCCTCGCGGTCGAGGCGGGCGAGAAGCAGGGAGTCGCCCACGTGGTAGGAGGCGCTGCGCGGCGGCTCGATGGCGATTTCTTCGAACTCCCCGGCGGACGAATGCTCGGACAGCCGGCGGATGGCCGGCTGGGCGGTGTTGCCGAGGACTTTGGCCCACGGCAGGTTCTCCCGCTCGGTCAGCCAACCCGCCGAGTAGAATTCGCCGCGACGCACGGGATGGTAGGCGGTGTTCACGTAGGCGCGGAGAATGTCGCGGATCTCCGCCGACCGCGTGCGCGAGCGGTCGAAGATGGTCTGGTAGGTCTCCTCGACGCCCGGCGGCGGAGGCGGCTCCGGCGTGGTATCGGCGACGACGGCGATGGTGTCGCCGCCAGCGTGGACGGTGTCGGCGTGCACGGTGTCGGCCGCGGCGCCCTGCGGCACGGTGCTGGCGGTGTCGCCTTGTGCCAGAGTCGTCGCCGCGCCGAGCAGCAGCTCCTCACCCGGATAAATCCAGTGCGGGTCCTCGACGACGGCGGTATTGAGGCGATAGATCTCGGGCCACAACAACGGGTCGCCGTAGTACATCTGGGAGATCGACCACAGGGTCTCGCCCCGCACCACCACGTGGGACGTGGGGATCTGGGCGGCCTCCACCCGCGTGGTGTCCACGCGGGTGGTGTCTTGAGCGCCGAGCGCCGTCACAAGGAGCGGCGTGGCCAGCAGTGCGGTCAACAGGGCCTGGCTAGAACGGCAGATCGTCGTTCTCCTCATCCAGCGCCTCCGGAAACGCCTCGAGCGATGCCGGCTGGCCCTCGGGCGCCACCTTGGCCGCGGCCTTCGCGCGCGGAGCGTCCGCGCCCTCGCCGCTGCCGCCCTTGGGCGTCAGCATGATCAGCTCGCGGGCGATGACCTCGGTGACGTACCGCGTCTGCTTGTCCCGGTCCTCCCAGGTGCGGTACTCGATCCGCCCTTCGATATAGACCTTGTCGCCCTTCTTCAGGTACTTCTCGGCGATGTCCGCCAGGCCGGATCCCTTGTTGTTCCAGCAGATGACCCGGTGCCACTCAGTCTTCTCCTGCTTCTCGCCGCCCTGCCCCGTCCACTGCCGGCTCGTCGCCA